>Ga0302228_10002556_pt1 | contig 12286 bp, 7 predicted proteins | sample II_Palsa_N1_2_FD_193519 | JGI IMG/M metagenome (GOLD analysis project Ga0302228, IMG submission 193519) | Peat permafrost microbial communities from Stordalen Mire near Abisko, Sweden - II_Palsa_N1_2 | ecosystem: Environmental > Terrestrial > Soil > Palsa > Peat permafrost | place: Sweden...
GCGCGTCAACGCTCACCTCGGCAACCTCGGCGAAGTAGCCCAGATGGCAAAACCACGCGGCCATTCCCATCCCGCGGCCCGGCTGCTTCACGCGCTTCGCCCAGCCTGACTTTTCGGCGACCAGCTCAAGCACGCCCTTGAACCTCTCCGGGATCAGAACCGAAGCACCGGTTGGTTCGTGATCTCCCACCGCGTCATGTTCTCCGGAGGTCCACGCCATTTTCTTATTGCTCAGAAGGTCGAGCTGAAATTCCAACGGATCACGTCCGGCAGCAAATGCCAACTCATCCAGGAAGGACTGCGCCACCCAACAGTAAGCGTTGTCGCCGGGAGCGCGCAGAGCGCCCGTCCGCAACATCAGCGGCTGCATCGAGGTATACAAAGCGTAGGCCGGCGGAAACCCCGCAGGATAGCTGTCCTGCCCCATGCCACCGCCAGAGGTCGCGTGCTTTCCATCGCCGAAGGTCACAAAGTGATGCCGCCATGCAGTCACCTTGCCTTGGGCATCCAGCCCACCTTTCAGGCCAACCGTTGCGCCTGGGCGAAATCCGTCGTGCGCAATGTCATCTTCGCGAGACCACAGCAGCTTGACCGGTACATTGATCCGCTTCGCGATCCAGGCAGCCTCGACCAGGTAGTCATTCTGCAACCGGCGTCCGAAGCTGCCTCCCGAGCGCACCATGTGCGTCGTGATATCTGTTTCCTGGATGCCAAGCGTCTTCGCCACCAACGCAACGCCATCGGCCGGCAGTGTGCTGGTCGACCACATTTCGAGCTTGCCGTCTTTCCAGACCGCAGTAGAACCCTGCGGCTCCATCGTGACGTGAGCTATAAACGGAAACCGATACGTGGCCTCCACCGTCTTCGCCGATGAACTGAGCGCTGCCTCCACGTCGCCGTATTTCCGCACAGTGGATCCCGGCGGACCCTTCAGCAACTCAGCCGCCTTCGTAGCAAATCCCTCACTACTTTGCGCAGCGGCCGGACCGAGATCCCAATCCACTTTAAGCTTTGTGCGCGCCTCCTGCGTCTGCCACCAGGTGTCCGCCACGATCGCGATGCCCGGCTCCATGCCCGGTTCCCACGGCGTATAGGCTGCCAGCGTGATGCCACCGTCGATGACAAGCACATGGCGCACCCCCGGCAGAGCTTTAATCTGTTCAATGTTTGCGCTCTTCACCTTGCCGCCAAACACAGGAGCCTTTTCAATCGACGCATACAGCATCCCCGGCAGCTCCATATCGATACCGAACAGCGGCTTGCCCGTGACAATCGAATGCGTATCAACGCCCGCCTGCGAGTGGCCGATAATCCGATAGTCTTTGGGGTCTTTTAGCTTCACGCTGGCAAGCGGAGGCGCCGGCAGTGCAGCAGCTTTCGCGGCGAGCTCCCCATACCCCATGGAGCGCCCCGAAGCCGCGTGAAGCACGCGCCCGCTGCGCGTCGTACATTGATCCGCGGGCACTCCCCAGGTTTGCGCAGCAGCCGTGATCATCAACTGTCGCCCAGCGGCGCCAACCCGACGCATCGGCTCCCATCCCATCGGCGTATTCGCCGAGCCCCCGGAAAACTGTCGCCCATAAACCTTCTCATTCAGTTGAGCCTGCTGCACCCGCACATCTTTCCAATCGACATCCAGCTCCTCCGCAATCAGCATGGGCAGCATGTTGCGCATGCCCTGGCCAGACTCCGAAGCCCGCGCCATGATCGTGACAACGCCATCCGGTGCAACGTGGATGAAGGCCTGTGGCGTCAGGTCAGCAGGCGCGGTTGGCTCCTGTGCTTCCACCAGCGGGGAACGATAAAGATTCAGAGCAAGGCCTCCGCCAGCCAAAACGCTCATCTGCAGGAACGATCGCCGATCGATCTTCATCACTCGTCCTTCTCTTACTTTGTGGGAATTGCCGCGCCGCTTGTGGGAATTGCCGCGCCGTTTGTGGAAGTTGCCGCGCCCATTTTTGCTGCCTGATGAATCGCCTCGCGAATGCGCGTATACGTTCCGCAACGGCACAGGTTGCCTTCCATCGCAGCATCGATTTCCTTGTCACTGGGATGCGGTGTGAGCTGCAGTAAAGCGGCGGCCGACATGATCTGCCCGGCCTGGCAGTATCCGCACTGCGGCACATCCATCTCCTCCCACGCCACCTGGAGTGGGTGCAGCCCATCCGGCGAAAGGCCTTCAATGGTCGTGACGTGGTCGGTACCAACACCCCCCACGGCTGTCATGCAGGACCGCACCGCCTGGCCGCCCACGAGCACGGTGCAAGCGCCGCAAAACCCGATCCCGCAGCCATACTTCGCGCCTCGCAGGTGCAGCAGATCACGCAGCACCCACAGCAGAGGGGTTTCTGGTGGCGCGTCCACCGCTGCGGTCACGTTGTTGACTTTCAACTGAATGCTCATCGGAGTATGCCCAATCTGGAGATGTCAAAGGACCGGTCAGGGACTCGGCCGGGAGTGTATTCGATTGTAAGCCCCGACTTCCGCCACGAGCCACTCCTGCGCTCTAACTTGTTTAACGACTCCGAACCATCGCGAGCGCCGTCATGTCTTCCCGCACCTTCTTGCGCCAGAACGTAAGCCAATCCCATCGGCCTTGCTCAAATCGATGCGCCGCCTCCAACACCTCGCGGCACACCTCCGCCGCAGACTCCTGTTTCGAATTCCGCAGCACCTCCATCACCCGCTCAGCACCAAACGGAGTACTGCCGCGCATACTCTGCGTCACTCCTTTCGTGACGATCAGCAGCGTCGCCCCCGGCTCAAACGCCTGCATCGACGCGTCATAGATCAGACGCGTAAACAGGCCCAGCGGCATGGCCACGTCAGCCAGAAGCCGCGTCCCTTCCGAGTCCCGAATCGCTGCCGTCTGCCCGCCGGCGTTCACATACGCGAGCACCCCAAGCTGCACATCGTAGCAACCCACCACCGTCGGAGCGAAACGAATTGTATTCGCGGGCCCCGTGATCGCTCCGTTGATCGCCTGCACCAGCAGCTCCGTCCCCTCCATCAAATTCACGTCGCCTGCGCCGAACAGCTCAATCGCCTTCGCTCGAAATACGTCCTGCGTGCGCGCCGCGATCGGGCTGGCCTCGCGTCGTAGGCCCGCAATATCACTCAGGAGAAACACAACCCGCGTACCCACTCGCACGGCATCAAAGAAGTCCCCGCCCGTGCGGTCAACATAATACTGCGCATGAAGGTCAAGCCCATCGACCAACCCCAACTCCGCCCGCCGCGGCTCTTGTTCGGATGCAGCCAGCTTCGTATCGACACCAGGCATAAGACTCTCCACGATCTTTGCTTTGTGAGATTGTAATCCGGCTCTTCTCCCTTGCGGGCTTCCATCTCTCGTATGTCGGTCAGATTCGCTTCGTCCTAAATTACCCTCGCAACCGAGGCAGCAACCGCAGAACGTTTTTTCGATAGACCTTGCGCGGTTGAACTTGGTCGAATCGCAAACCGCCACCACCGACGCCTTCACCATCGCTCCGGCAGCTGGGCCGGCGTCCTCAACCCGCTCCTCGACAAAGTAGACCTGTTCCTGCCAAATGAGGATGAAATCAAGAAGATAGACGGCAAGTCAACGCTCGATGAAGCCCTAGACGCCCTCGCCCCACGCATCCCCCTCATCGCCGTCAAATGCGGAGCCCGGGAGGCGCCGAAGCCTTCCGCGACGCCCGCCTCCGCACCAACTTCCTCGAGCAACATGCCGCATCATCCCGAAGCCGGGCCTTTCGTCGCGCCGCCCGCACCCGCACCCGCAACTTCCCACGACGCCAACATGCGAGGCACTAGGGCGATGCTTTCAAGCCCCTTGCCCACAGCGCAACTTCTTCCCTCCGTACCGTCTTCAGGGGACAACGACTGCCGTGCCTGGTCGCGAAATTCGTTTATTCCAATGAAAAATTCGCGCATCATCACAACAAAGAGATACTTCCCCCTGCTGGTCAGTCGGATCGCCCCTGACTCTGAAAAATCCAGGGCGCCATTAGCAGTAAAGTAGGACAACTCCATCGGTAGACCAAGCTCCACAGGCACTCCAAACCGATCCCGGAATTGCTTTCGATCCAGTCCCGACCCAAATAAATCCATCAAAAAGTGGTATCGCATCTGGTTGTGATGACTGTACGATTTGGAGCCCATCACCGGCCGGCGCCCAGCTTTGATTTCTTCCGCATAGCTCTTCAACGAAAACGTGTTCACATAAATGGTCCCATCCAGATAACTGAAAGCCCCCGAACCGAGCCCTACATACTCCTCGGTATCCACGATGTACTCGTCGATTAAACCGCCATTCTTGCGGGAAAACGCCCAACCCGTCGTTTGCTCGAACCCCACAGCCATCTTTTCCAGGATTAACTGGTAATCCTCATACTCACAATCGTATGTAACCACGCCGACGGTTTGCTTTAGTGACTTAATGACCGATGAAGGGCTCATCAGTGGATAGAACGTGATCTGGTTCGCGCCCGATCCCATCGCCAATTCGATGTCTCGCAGTAGCACCTCTCTCGTTTGGCCAGGAAAATTAAAGATGATGTCGACGTTGAGCGACTGAAACAATCCCGCCACGCTATGAATTCTTTTTAATATCTGCTCGCCGTCCCCAAAGCGTTCCAAGCGGCTGACTTTATGAAGTAGCGTGTTATCAAAACTCTGTACCCCGACCGACATCCGCTGAACTCTTCCATCCAATCTCTCAGCCAGGAACGGCTCCAATTGGTTAGGATTGGTTTCACACGAGATATCTTGAATTCCAAATAATTCTTTGGCCAGATCAATGGTAGTGATCAGTTCATCCAGCAGAATGGTGGGCGTCCCTCCACCAAAATACAAAGACTTGAACGTATAACCCAACGCCGCCGTCATTCGCATCTCTTCACGCAAACTGACAAAATAAGCTCTCGCTGCCAGTTCTTTATAAGCGAACCGGTTGAAGGAACAATAGGGACACAAAACGTCGCAGAACGGGATATGGATATACAGCATGTAGCGTCGATCCGCCTGTGGACCCGGCAGATCCATCGCGCCGCCTGCCTCCAGTTGAAACGCGTCTCGCGTAACAAACCGCAGCAGCGGCGTAAGAATCTTTTCCGATAGCATTGCGCGGGCCCCCAGCCCTTCCAGCCGACTGTCCGCTCCTCAGGTTGAAGCTTCTGTCTTGATTGACGCTGCCATGAATTCTGACAAACCCTTCGTACTAATCCTGACCGAATGTATGCCGTTTCTTCGTGACAGCCATCACAGCAGCGCCATAATCCCCGCTTGTAGGGTTACAACCAGCCCGGTGACGAAGGGAGTAGTTTGTGGACTCCGGTTCAAGTGTGTCGGTAAAAGATATTTCACCTCGAACATTCCTCTGTCTTCGAGCGGCCCCCCACTTGTTTCTGCATCCCCCACTCTCCCCCGTCCACCACAGCTACCCGGCTGAAGAATCGTACAATTCAGCTTGTTCACAGAGCCTTATCAACGTGCGCCTTGCAAAGCGGCACGCACACAGGCGAGAGGAAGCATCATGAACTACCCAATCTGGGACGTATCCTTTGGCGCAGGTCTCCTCATAGCGCTCGTAGCCGGACTCCACGTGTTCGTCTCCCACTTCGCCGTCGGCGGAGGCCTCTTCCTTGTCCTCACCGAGCGCAAGGCCCTCAAAACCAACGACCATGCCCTCCTCAACTGGCTTAAGTCCCACACCAAATTCTTCGTCCTGCTCACGGTCGTCTATGGAGCCGTCAGCGGCGTCGGCATCTGGTTCACCATCGGCCTCATCTCCCCCACCGCCACCAGCAACCTCATTCACATCTTCGTCTGGGGCTGGGCCATCGAGTGGGTCTTCTTCTTCGTCGAAATCACCGCCGCCCTCCTCTACCTCAGCGGTTGGGACAAGCTAAGCCCCAAACTCCACCAGTGGTATGGATGGATCTATTTCTGGGCCGCCTTCGCCAGCCTCGTCGTCATCAACGGCATCATCACCTTCATGCTCACACCGGGTAGCTGGCTCGACGTCCACAAGTTCTGGATCGGCTTCTTCAACCCCACCTACTGGCCTTCGCTCTTCTTCCGCAGCGCCATCTGCATCGCGCTCGCCGGCATCTACGCCCTCATCACCGCCAGCGTGCAGAAGGACAAGGACCTGAAAGCCCGCATCGTCCGCTGGGGCGCTCTCTGGACCATCCCTTCACTCCTCACCCTGATCCCCTTCGGCTACTGGTACATCCGCGAGGTCCCCGCCGCGCTCTTCCTCAGCGCCCGCGGCCCCATGCCCACCGCGACCCACTACGCCTTCCTCGCCTGGAGCCTCCTAGCCGTCACCTTTATCCTCATGCTGTTGGCCCTCTTCACCCCGCGCCGCATGCATCTGGCCTTTGCCCTGATCATCGGCCTCGTCGCTCTCGGTGCGATGGACTCCTTCGAGTTCGTCCGCGAAGATGTTCGGAAACCCTTCGTCATCGAAAACTATCTCTACGACAACTCGCTCTACGCCAACGCCATGCCCGGCGACGGCGGCTTCACGGTAGACAATCTCAACACCGTCGGCGTCCTCAACTCCGCCGCCTGGATTGATCAACGCACCATCACTCCCGACAACAAGGTAGCCGTAGGCCACGAGATCTTCCGCGTCGAGTGCCAGGCCTGCCACACCGCCAACAGCTACCGCGGCCTCCATCAACTCCTCGAACACCGCCAGTGGGATCCCGCCACCACCCGCGCCATGCTCAGCGGTCTCGCCCTCATGCATAACGGCGTCATGCCCCCCTTCGCCGGCACCGACCCCGAACGCGACGCCCTCGCGGCCTACCTCAACACTCTCCAGACCAGCACCCTCACTCCCACCACCGACGGCAAGCTGCTCTACCAGAACAACTGCTCCATGTGCCACCAGGATCACCCCAACGACCAATTCTTCACCGGCATCGTCACCGATCCCACCGCCGCGGCCAACTCCCTCAAGGACCTCACCACCATCTTCCCCCTCATGCCCGACATCAAGTTGAGCGCAGCTCAACGCACCGCCCTCGTCCAGTACATCAACACCCAGCGCCCCGCCGCCCAACACGCCCAACTCAGCCCCGCAGCCGAAGGAGGCAAATAACATGATCGACCCCAGCATGGTTCCCACCATCGACCCCAATCCCCTCCCAGCCCCCTACTGGCTCTTCAAGCTGCTGCTCCTCGTCACCTTTACCCTGCACATCATCGCGATGAACTTCATGCTCGGCGGGGCCTTCCTCGCGGTAGTCGCGCGTTTCACCTCCAAAGGCAAAGAGTTCCGCAACCGCATCTTCCTCGACTTAGCGAAAAAAATCCCAGTCTTCCTCGCCGCCACGATCACTATCGGCATCGCGCCGCTGCTCTTCGTGCAGGCCATCTACGGCCAGTACTTCTACACCTCGACCATCCTCATCGCCTGGCCCTGGTTCCTCCTCCTCGTCCTTCTCGTCTTCGCCTACTACGGCTTCTACTACGTCACCTACAACGGCCAGCGTCGCCCCGGTCCCGCCGGCATCGTCCTTCTCGTCTCGCTTGCTCTGGTCCTGGTCATCGCCTTCATCCAATCCACCAACGTCACCCTCATGCAGACCCCCAGCCACTGGGCAGCCAAGTACTTCGCCTCCCCCACCGGCTGGAGCAACAACCTCTCTGACCCCACCCTCATCCCCCGCTACCTGCACTTCGTCACCTCGGCCATCGCCGTCGGCGGCATCCTGCTTGTACTCCTCGCCTATGCACGTTGGAACAAAGATCGCGAGTACGCCAGCTACCTCTTCCAATACGGTGGCAAGTCCTTCATGTACGCCACCATGGCCCAGTTCATCATCGGCGCCTGGTTCCTCATCAGCATTCCGCGTAACTTCCGCATGATCTTCATGGGCGACAGCCCCCTGGCCTCGGTGCTCTTCCTCGTAGGCATCCTCGCCACGATCGCCGCAATCTTCCTCATGTCCAACGCCATCCGGAAGCAAAACATCCGCGTCGCCGCCTACGGTGTCTCAGGACTCCTCGCCGTGGTCATGATCACCATGATTGTCATGCGCGACATCCTGCGCGACGCCTACCTCGAACCCTACTTCCACCCCCACCAGTTCGCGGTAAAGACCCAGTGGGCCGTGCTCCCCGTCTTCCTCGTCCTCTTCATCGCAGGCGTTGGCCTCTGGCTCCTCATGCTCCAGCGTTACGGACTCTTCAGAAGCTCCGCCGTGCCGCCAGCAAACGCCACCTCCGACGCACCCGCTGAACCCAAAGTCGAGCTCGTCCACTAGGCGAGCCCCTACTTGCTGTACCGAAGGCTCTTGCTTTTCTTTCTGTCATTCCCTCCGGGAATCTGCTGTTCGCTCGCTAGGCCTTGGGTACACCTTCTCTGGGACCGCTCTATCTTGAGAGCACAAACAGAAAGGAAAGCCTGGCTCTTCCTTCTCACCTCACCCTCCAGCTAACCGCCCAATTCCAATCCCGATCACGTACGTCACCACGCCCTCCAGCAATCCCACCATCGTCATCTCCAGCCCGCTGCTCCACCACGATCGAATCGTGATCAGCGACTTCGCCGCGCCCACCGCAAAGTGTGCCAGCAGCGAAACAATCGCCGCCACCACAATCGCCGGAATCCCCGCCAGGAAGAAGAACGGAATCACCGGGATCAGCGCGCCCACCGCCGTCGACAGCGCACCCGACACTGCCGAGACCCACGGCTTGCTCAGCCCTTCCTCACTCACATGGAGCCGCTCCCTCGCCAGCGCCTCCACCAGCTGTTCTTTCTTCTCCGCAATATGCCCCACAAAGTGGTCCGCATCTTCAGCCGACAACCCCCTTACCTGGTACGTCAGCGACAGCAACTCCCGCGCCTCAGCCTCATTGTTCTCCACCGCATCCCGCTCGCGCGCAAACTCCGCCTCGTAAATCTCGCGCTCGCTCTTCGACGCCAGATACGCGCCCGACCCCATCGAGAGCGCACTGGCAAACATGCCCGCCAGCCCCGCAATCAGCACGAACTTACTGTTCCCCAACGTCGCTCCCGACACACCCGACACAATCCCGAAGATCGCGCCCAACCCATCATTCACGCCGTAAATCGCATCGCCAATCCAGCTCGCCGCCCTTGGCTGCCCCTTCTCGCGCTCGGCCACCAGCTCATCCAGCGCCTGCTTCGCCGTCTCAGGCTCCAGCGGCTCCGTCGGTAGATGATGCCGAATCAACCCCCCCAATGTTAAATAGTGGTCCGCCTCATCCGAGATCACCTCTTTCAGAATCGCAACACTCTCCACATCCCCCAGCTCGCGAATCTGTTTCCCATACCGCGCAATGTCACGACTCTCATCCAGCTCCAGCCGCCGCAACGCCAAATCCTGTCCCCCCACCCTCGTTGCCAGCGATCCCGCCTCCCCCGACTCCGGCCCATCGTACTTCGGAATCGCCGCGCCCAGCACCGTCAGCCGCGTCGCCCACAGATCCGCGTGGTGCTTCTCGGCCAGCGCCAGGTTGCGCAGTGTCCGCCGCCGCTGCGGATCGCTCTCCTGCTCGCTCAGCGTTTGGTACGTGTGATATCCCCGCATCTCCGCCTGCCAGTTGCTGGTCAGCGCTTCAATCAGATGTGTCGTGTCTTTGCTGTTCATGAATGTCTCTCAGTCGATGCCCTCATTCTCGCTTAACCCTCCGCTTCACGCGGTGACAGTCCGTTCACCCTCCAGCCTTCCCCAACACCCCGGCCATCGACGACCGCTTCACCAGCCGCCTCACCTTCTGCGGCGACATCGCCAGCTTCTTCGCCACTCTCGAAATCTTGCACTCCTCCCGCATCCACACCCGCGGAATCACCAGCTGCGCAAACTGCTCGGTCACCTCCTGAAAACTCTTGCCCGTAATAATCCCCTGCGACCACGCCCGCAGCGTATCTTCGATCCCCACCACCTTCAGCAGCCGCGCCTTCAGTGTGTTCAATTCCTCCACCGCATAATCGGCATCCTGCGGGTCCAGCAACGCCGACGCAGCATCCACGCACCGCTGCGCCAACTCATAATCGTGAAAGAAATTATTCGCCGCCGTCTCTCCCAGCGCCACGTACGCGTTCAGCAGCACGCGCTTGTTCTCCATCGACTGCGCCAGCGCCACCGCCTCCATGCAGTGCTGCTTCGCCATCCGCGCATACACCGGAATCTCCTCAGCCGACCCCAACAGCTCCTCCACCCGCGCATTCTCAATCATCCCCATCAGCGTGCAAGCCCTCGCGCGCAGCACCACGTTATGATGTGCCTCCGCAATCTCCATCGCCTGCGCCGCCTCCTTCGCCGCCATACCCAAATCGCCCACATCCAGATGCAAATACCCCGCATTCAGCAGCGCGGACCCCAACCCCCCATGCTCCCCATGCAGCGTACAAATCTCCTTCGCCCGTTCCAGCTCCAGAATCGCGCTCCGATAAAGCTCTTGATACTGCCGATGAAACTCCCTCAGCCGTGACTCTCCCGTCTTTCCCCCGTCGCCTTTCCCCGACTTCCGCGCCGCCGTCACATCAATGTGCTTCTTCAACTGCGCCGCAAGCAGCCGCTTCACGAAACTCAAGTTCGTCACAGCCCGCGCCAGGTTCGTATGATTCGGATGACTGATCTCATACAACGCCACCGCTCGCTCAAAGTGCGTCACCGCCCGCGCATAGTCGCCATGCCGCCGCACAATCCTTCCCCGCGCGCTCTCAATATTGCCCAGCGCAATCCAGTGGTCCGTCTTCTTCAACTCCATTTCGGCCTCGCTCAGCATCTGCAGCGCGCCCGCACTATCGCCATTCTGAAACACAATCCACGCCTGCTGAATCTTGATGATCGCCACCAGCGCCTCCGACCCCGGCATCGTATCTGCAATCGCAAGCGCCGCCAGCAGATGGTCGCGCGCCATGTCGTAGTCCGCCTTCTTGCGGTGCGCGCGCGCCTTCCACAGATTCGCCAGCGCCTTCAGCTCCGCATCCCGAAACACATCCTCCATCTGCAGCAGCCCACCCAATATCCTTATCGCCCCATCCGCATCGTTAGTCGACAACGCATAGAACGCCTCCGTCATCCTCACCCGCACATACGCCGCCACACCCATCTGCTCCCGGCTTGCCGGCGTCAGCCGGTCCAGCCTCTCGCGCAACAACTGCGGTTCGCGATACCCCACATCCACCCACTGCGCCAGCATCAACAACACCTCTGCCCCATGCCGGTCATTCAGCTCCAGCGACCTCCACGCCCCCTGCGCCCGATCCAGCAGCTTGATCCCCTCGGCAATACTCCGCCGCCGCAGGCAATCCATCATCGCCATCAACCAATCCCCGTCCGCCGGATGCCTGCCCGCCGCCACCGCTCTTGCCTTTCTTTCTGTCATTCCCTCTGGGAATCTGCTTCTGACTTTGCTCTCGTCTTTCTTTCTGTCATTCCCCCGGGGAATCTGCTTTTGACTTTGCTCCTGCCTGTCTCTCGCACTCTTCGCAGTCATCCGAACCTCCGCTTGCTCACCAGTCTCCAGCGCCCTCGTTGCCTCTGTCTGTGTTCTGGCACACTTCGTTCACTAGCACGATTCGTACTACCACCCCTTGCCACCGCGCCCGCAATCCACTCTACTCCGAAATAAGGCAACCACCCCATCCGAACCAAGGAGCACCCAATGACGAAGCAACAGCAAATTCAGCAGATCGAAACCAACTGGAAATCCCCCCGCTGGGCTGGCATCAAGCGCGGCTACACTGCCGAAGACGTCTACACCCTCCGCGGCTCGGTACACATCGAATATTCCCTCGCCCGTTCTGGAGCAGATCGTCTCTGGAATGAACTCCACCAGCCCGGCCACATCGCCGCCCTCGGAGCGCTTACCGGCAACCAGGCCGTGCAGATGGCGCAAGCCGGCCTCAAGGCCATCTACCTCTCCGGCTGGCAAGTTGCAGCCGACGCCAACACCGGCGGCCAGATGTACCCCGACCAAAGCCTCTACCCCGTCAACAGCGTCCCCACCGTCGTCAAGTCCATCAACAACGCCCTCCTTCGCGCCGACCAGATCCATCACTCCGAAGAAGGCGACACCAAGGACTGGATGCTGCCCATCATCGCCGACGCGGAAGCCGGCTTCGGCGGCACGCTCAACGCCTTCGAGCTCATGAAGTCCATGATCGAAGCCGGAGCTGCCGGCGTGCACTACGAAGACCAACTCTCCTCGGCCAAGAAGTGCGGTCACATGGGCGGCAAAGTCCTCGTCCCCACCCGCGAAGCAGTGCAGAAACTAATCGCCGCACGCCTAGCAGCCGACGTCCTCGGCGTCC
>Ga0302228_10002557_pt1 | contig 12284 bp, 9 predicted proteins | sample II_Palsa_N1_2_FD_193519 | JGI IMG/M metagenome (GOLD analysis project Ga0302228, IMG submission 193519) | Peat permafrost microbial communities from Stordalen Mire near Abisko, Sweden - II_Palsa_N1_2 | ecosystem: Environmental > Terrestrial > Soil > Palsa > Peat permafrost | place: Sweden...
CGCCGGGCTGGTGGCTGTTGCTGCTGCTCATTCCCCTGCTTGTCTGGGGCCTGTGGTCGTTGCGCCGTTTCCTCCCGGCCAAGCGGCCCGTGGCCCGCGCCGAACAACCGCTGGACCCACTGCGCGTCGCCGCCCTGGCGGAACTGGCGCTGATGCCCAAACCCTACGACGGTGCGCCGGCCGGCGCCTGGTTGCAGCAACTCAACGGCCTGCTCAAGCGCCTGTGCCGCAACGACTACCCTTATAGCCAGAGCCACACCCTCAACGGTCGCAAATGGCTGGCCTTCCTCGACAACCGTTGCCCGGCCGCCGGTTTGACCCGCTGGATGGTGCTGGTGGAAGGCGCCTACAAGCCCGAATGCAAGCTCGACGACAAGGCCATCGCCGGCCTGACCCAGGCCGTCGACACCTGGATTCGCAAACATGTTTGAGTTCGCCTGGCCGTGGATCTTCGCCCTGTTGCCCCTACCGTGGGTGATGCGGGTGCTCCTGCCCGTCGCCGACAGCGGCGAGCCCGCCTTGAAGGTCAGCTTCCTCGCTGACCTGGAAGGCCTGGCGCGTCGCCGTGCCAGGGCCAACCTGCCGGGCTGGCGTCAGCAAGCCCCTTTCGTGGTGCTATGGCTGTTGCTGCTGACCGCCGCCGCCCGCCCGGAATGGCTGGGCGAGCCGCTGCCGATTGCCGCCAGCGGCCGTGACTTATTGGTGGCGGTGGATGTGTCCGGCTCCATGGATTTCCCCGACATGCAGTGGCGGGACGAAGACGTCAGTCGCCTGACACTGGTCAAGCATCTACTGGGGGACTTCCTCGAAGGTCGTGAAGGTGACCGGGTCGGCCTGATCCTCTTTGGCAGCCAGGCGTATCTGCAAGCACCGCTGACCTTCGACCGTCATACCGTGCGTACCTGGCTGGATGAAGCGCGAATTGGCATCGCCGGCAAAAACACCGCTATCGGCGATGCCATCGGCCTGGCCTTGAAGCGCCTGCGCCAACGTCCCGCGCAAAGCCGGGTACTGATCCTGGTGACCGACGGCGCCAACAACGGGGGCGAAATCGATCCGCTGACCGCCGCCCGCCTGGCCGCCGAAGAAGGTGTGAAGATCTACCCCATCGGCATCGGTGCCGATCCCGAACAAACCGGTTCCCTGGGCATGCTCGGCCTCAACCCGAGCCTGGACCTCGACGAACCGGCCCTCAAGGCCATCGCCGAGGCCACCGGCGGGCGTTACTTCCGTGCCCGCGATGGCAAGGAGCTGCAAGCCGTCAAGGAAACCCTCGACCAACTGGAGCCGGTGGCCCAGCAACCGACCCAGGCGCGTCCGGCCCAAGCGCTCTATAGCGGGCCATTGGCCCTGGCGCTGATCCTGAGCATGTTGCTGGTGATCCAGGAACGCTGGCCGGACAACGCCCTGCAACGCCTCTTTAACAAAATCTCCAGCAAGGGCCACTTTCTGCAACAGCATCCCGAATGGCGCCAACGCCTTAAACGCCTGCGCTTGCGGAGGCGTCGATGATTGCCCTGTGGCCCCACTGGTTTCGCCCCTGGTGGCTGTTGCTGCTGCCGCTGCTCGGCTGGCTGCTATGGCATCTGTGGCACCGGCAAAAACGAGCCGGGCGTTGGCAGATGATCCTGCCACCCGCTTTTCACGCGGCGCTGCTCAGTGGCGGCAATGGTCGGGAAAGCAAATCGCCGTGGATGATCCTGGGCCTCGCTTGGCTGCTGGGCGTGTTGGCGCTGCTGGGTCCCAGTTGGCAACGCGTTGAGCAGAACAGCCAGAAACCTGCCGATCCGCTGGTGGTATTGCTGGAGCTGACTCCGGAAATGCTTGCCACCGACAGCCCGCCCAATCGCCTGGAACAGGCGCGGCGCAAACTGTATGACTTGCTCCTGGCCCGCAGCGACTCGCAGACGGCCATCGTGGTCTACGCCGGCAGCGCCCACACGCTGGTGCCGCTCTCGGATGACCTGGCCACCAGCCACAATCTGCTGGAAGCCCTGCGTCCCTCGATCATGCCCGAGGCCGGCCACCGCGCCGACCTCGCAGTGGAAAAAGCCCTCTCTCTGCTTAAACACGGCGGCCTCGGCCAGGGCCGCTTGCTGTTGATCGGCTCATCGTTGTCCAAACAAGAGCGCCAAGGCATCCGCCTGTTACTGGAAGATCAGGCGCCCAGCCTGTCGATCCTCGGTATCGGCAGCCGCGAAGGCACACCGGTAACCCAGGAGAGCGGCGAGTTCCTCAAGGATGATCAGGGCGCGATCCTGGTGCCGCGCCTGGACAGCCCGACCCTCAAGGCTTTCGCCAGTGAAATGGGCGGTCGCTACCGCCAGGCGCGCCTGGACGACAAGGACCTGCGCAGCCTCGGCCTGCTGGACGGCCCGCAAACCCTGCGCAACGACGGCCAACGGTTGCATTTGGACACCTGGGCCGACCAGGGTTATTGGCTGTTGTTACCATTGCTGCTGCTCGCCGCCTGCGCCGGTCGTCGAGGCTGGCTGTTCTGCCTGCCGTTGTTGCTGTTGGTCGCCCCGCAACCGAGCTACGCCTTCGACTTTCAGGACCTGTGGCTGCGCCCGGACCAGCAAGGCCAATACCTGCTCAAGAAAAAACGTCCTGGGGACGCCGCCGAACGCTTCGAAAACCCTCAATGGCAAGGCGTTGCCCTGTATGAAGCCGGCAACTACGCCGAAGCCGCCAAGCGCTTTGCCGAAGGCAACGATGCCTATTCCCACTACAATCGCGGTAACGCCCTGGCCAAGGCCGGTGAACTGGAAGCCGCGATAGACGCCTATGAGCAGGCCCTGGAGGCCCAGCCGGATTTGCAACCCGCGTTGAAAAACAAAGCCCTGGTGGAAAGCCTGTTGCAGGAAACGCCGGAGCCGGAACCCGCCAAGCCGCCCAAGAAGGAGGATGACGAAACCACACACCCCGGCCAGACTACACAACCGGGCACCAGCGGCCAGAGCGCCCCCGGTGGCGAGCAAACGCCCCAGGGCCAAGCTCAACCGGGAACCGCCGAGACGCAAACCGGCGCCACGCCACACGCGGGCGGCAACGAGGTACCCGGTAGCGAACTGGGAGATGAGCAAACCACCACGCCCCCTCTGCGTGGGGCGGATGCCAGCCTCGACGGCGAACACCGCCAGGCCCTGGAACAGTGGCTGCGACAGATCCCGGACAATCCCGGCGAACTGCTGCGACGTAAATTCTGGTACGAACAGCAACAACATCAGGACAAGACTCGATGAGCCGCTGCACCGCCCTTCTCCTCACCCTCGCACTGTGGGCCTGCCAGGCCCAGGCCGCGGACCTGGTTGCCAGTGTCGACCGCAGCCGCATCAACTCCGGGGAGACGGTGGAACTGACGGTGGAATCCAATGACGTCACGCAGTTCGGCAAACCGGACCTGGCGCCCCTGGACCCGCTGTTCGAAGTGCGCGGCACACGCCAGATCAACCAACTCACTACCCTGGGCGGCGACAATCACGCGACCACTCGCTGGATCATTACGCTACTGCCCAAGGAGAACGGCACAGTGGTGATTCCTTCGCTGCAATTGGGAGCGCTCAAGAGCCAGCCGATCACCCTGCAAGTCATCGAAACCGCCAGCCAGGACACCAGCACCCAACTGGCGCCGGTGTTCGTCGAGGCCAACCTTGACCAGGACACGGTCTATGTTCAGGCACAAGCCCTGCTGACCGTGCGTGTCTACCATTCGGTGTCGCTGTACGACGATAGCAGCCTGACACCCTTGCAGATTCCCGACGCCCGGATTGAGCAGTTGGGCGAGTCGCGTAACTACGAGAAAGTCATCAATGGCATTCGCCATGGCGTGATCGAGATGCGCTATGCCATCTATCCGCAACGCAGCGGCCAACTGCTGATTCCGGCACAGGTCTTCAGTGCGACCCTAGTGGAACCACGCCCGGCCCAGGACAGCAATCCTCAAGGTCCGAAACCCGGCAAACTGCTGCATGTCAGCTCCACGGAACTGCTCCTGACGGTCAAGGCCAAGCCCGCCCTGTACCCGACGGATGCCCCTTGGCTGCCGGCCCGCAGCCTGAGCCTGAGTGAAAGTTGGAACCCGGAACCGGATCATGTCCAGGTGGGCGACTCCGTGACCCGCAGCCTGACCCTCAAGACTGAAGGGCTGGCCAGCGCCCAACTTCCACCACTGCCGAACACCGAGGTTGCGGGCCTGCGCCGCTACCCGGACCAACCGGTATTGAGCAACCAGAACAGCGACCGCGGTGTGATCGGCAGCCGCGAAGACCGCGAGGCCCTGGTGCCCAGCCGCGCCGGTACCGTGGAGTTGCCGGCGGTGGAAGTGGTGTGGTGGAACACCCATGAAGACCATCTGGAGCGTACCCATTTGCCGGCCCGCACCCTGCAGGTGGCAAACAACCCAAGCCTGGTGGTGGACACCCCCGCCACGCCGACGGTGATCACCGCGCCGGACTCCGACAACCTGTGGATCTGGCAGCTCACCAGCCTGATTCTGGCCTGCACTACCCTGCTGGGCTTCGGCCTGTGGTGGCGCGCGCGCTGGCAGCCGGCGATCCTGCGGGCGACGCAGACCGGACCGAGTCCGCGCACATTGCTGGATGATCTTAAACGTGCAAGCCAGGCCAACGACCCTCAGGCCACCCGCCAGGCATTGGATGCCTGGGCACGGCAGCAACCGGAAACCCTGGCGGAAATGGCGGCGCGGTTTGTGCCGTTGTCCGATGCACTGGATGGCTTGAATGGGGCGCTCTATAGCGAGACGGGGCAGCATTGGCAGGGTGAAGAGTTGTGGCGGGCGGTGAAGGCGATTCCGATGGCAGAGCGGGAGCAGGATCTGGCGCCGGACAGCGGCAGTTTGCCGCCGTTGTATCCGAAGTAACATCTACCGATTGTTCCCACCTTGATGGGAACAATCAAAACATAACCTGTACCGCGCGGCTGATTGTGCCGGCTAGCACTCCGGCCTTGGCTTATTTGTCGCGGGATGACTCCATCCATTTAAGCATCGAGAGTGCGTTATGAGCGCCCCCCATTGCCAGGTTCGAATCGGGTTTATTCGAGGTCAGATCCTCAAGCCAGCGCTTGGAGTCCTCTGGTGAGGCCTGTGGCTTGGGTTTTGCTGCTGGCGACACGGGTACGATGTTCGAATAAATATGGTGGTAACCACCGGAAAAATTCACACTCATACATATAACTTCCTTCGTAAAGTTCATAGGCGTCCCGTCTATGGACGAGGCCTATTTCCAGTGGTGTCTTGCCACGCATTAGTTCCATTCCCAATCAGCAGATCGACATTTACGGGTAGACTCTGCTGTTTTCACCGCCCTTCTTCAGTTTCGGCGGCCATTCTTCCTCCTTCCTTCACGGAGTTCGCCTTGCGTCTGTTCCACACCTCCGACTGGCACTTGGGCCAAAACCTCCACGGCCAGGAACGCGACTTCGAACACGCCTGTTTCCTCGACTGGCTGCTGGGCCAACTCAAGCTGCACTGCCCCGATGTGCTGCTGATCGCCGGCGACATCTTTGACACCGTCAACCCGCCGCTCAAGGCCCAGGAGCGCCTGTACGACTTCATCATCAGCGCCCACGAACAAAACCCGAAACTGACCATTGTGATGATCGCCGGCAACCACGACTCCGGTTCGCGTATCGAGCTGCCCGCGCCGTTGATGCGCCGTTTGCGTACCCATGCGTTGGGTCGAGTGCTGTGGCTGGATGATGGCCAACTGGATGCCGAACGCCTGCTAATCCCACTGCCGGATGCCAAAGGCAAGGTCGCCGGCTGGTGCCTGGCGCTGCCGTTCCTGCGCCCGGCGGAAGTTACCGGTGCGCATCTGGGGGACGACTACCTGCACGGTATCGGCCAAGTACATGAATGGCTGATCGCGGCGGCTAACGCCAAACGTAAAAAGGGCCAGGCACTGATTGCCATCAGCCATGCGCATATGGCCGGTGGCTCGGTGTCGGAAGACTCCGAACGCAGCCTGATCATCGGCAATGCCGAGGCGCTGCCGGCCAAGCTGTTCGATAAAAGTGTCGGCTATGTTGCCCTCGGCCATTTGCACAAGCCGCAAAAAGTGAATGGTGAAGAGCGCATTCGCTACAGCGGCTCGCCGATCCCGCTGTCGTTTTCCGAGATTGGCTATAAGCACCAGATTCTCGATGTGACGTTCCAGGGCGAACGATTGGTCAGCGTCGAGCCACTCCTGATTCCCCGTTCGGTCAACCTGCAACGCCTGGAAGCCGCGCCCCTGGCCGACATCCTCAAGGTCTTGGCGGACTTGCCCGACATCGACCTGCTGGCCGAAACCCAGCGTCAACCCTGGCTGGAAGTACGCGTGCGCCTCGACGAACCGCAACCGGACCTGCGCCAACAGATCGAAACCGCCCTGCAAGGCAAGGCCGTGCGACTGGTGCGTATCGCTGCCGAGTACGCGGGCAAACGCGGCGAAGACAATAACGATGAGCGCCTGATCGAACTCGACCAGCTCACACCCCAGGAATTGTTCAGCCGCGCCTGGCAGGATAGCTACGGCAGTGACGTGGATGAACAGACCTTGAAGGATTTCGCTGTGCTGCTCCAGGAAGTGCAACAGGCGGGTGAACAGCCATGAAGATCCTTGCCATTCGCCTGAAAAACCTTGCCTCCCTGGCCGGGCCGTTTGAGATCGACTTTACTGCCGAACCCCTGGCCAGCGCCGGGTTGTTTGCGATTACCGGGCCCACGGGTGCCGGTAAAAGCACCTTGCTCGACGCTCTGTGCCTGGCGCTGTTCGGCGCGGTGCCGCGCCTGGGTGACACCGGCCAGGCGAAGATGCCCGATGCCGACACCGACATTTCCATTGGTGACCCCCGCACGCTGATTCGTCGTGGCACCGGCGGTGGTTATGCCGAAGTGGATTTTGTCGGCGTCAGCGGTCGTCGCTATCGCGCACGCTGGGAAGCCAACCGCGCCCGTGACAAGGCCAGCGGCAAACTGCAAAACAGTCGGCAGAGCCTGATCGACCTGGACAGCGAGCAACTGCTGGCCAGCCAGAAAACCGAATACAAGACCCAGCTGGAACTAGCCCTGGGCCTGAATTTCGAGCAGTTCACCCGAGCTGTATTGCTCGCGCAAAGTGAGTTCAGCGCTTTCCTCAAGGCCAACGACAACGAGCGCAGCGAACTGCTGGAAAAGCTCACCGACACCGCGCTCTATACCCAACTGGGCCGCCGTGCTTTTGACAAGGCCAAGGACGCCAAGGACGCCCACAAGCTGCTGCAAGACCAGACGAGCGGCATTACCCCGCTGCCCGCAGAAGCCCGCGCTGAACTGGATCAACAGTTAACTGAGGCCCAGCAACAGCTCAAGACCCAACAGGCCCAGCTCAAGCAACTTGAACTGCAGCACACCTGGCTCAAGGAACTGCGCGAGTGGCAGGAGCGCCAGCAAAGCTCGGTAGAGCAACTGCAACAGGCTCAGCAGGACTGGGAAAACCAGGGCCAGCAACGGTTGGACTTGGGTCGCCTGGAACAATTGGCACCGCAACGTCATCACTTCTCGCGCCAAACAGAACTGACCAGCCTGCTGGAACCCTTGGCCGTTCAGATCCGCCAGCATCTGGAACAACAGACGTCCCTGCATGCCCGCCAGGAGCAACTGCAACAGCAGCAAACCAGTGCACAAAGCGCCTTGGCCGAGGCCCTGAAACAACAAGGCAATGCCGTGCCGTTGCTGCGCCAGGCGTTCGAGGAACAAAGCACCCTCACCCGCCTGACCCGCGACCTCAGCCAAAGTGCCGAACAAAAACGGCTGGACGAAACCGCTTGTGCAGAAAGCCAAGCAGCGCTGAATACGTTGCAAGACCTGCAAAAGCAGGTGACCACACGCTTACAGCAGTTGGCCGCGCAGCTCGAGCAAAGCGCCGCCCTGGCCCCCTTGGGCGAAGCCTGGAACGCCTACCGCGACCGCCTGCAACAACTGATGTTGGTGGGCAATCGCCTGAACAAGGGCCACGCCGAACTGCCGCACCTGGAACAGCGCGCCACGGCCGCCAGCGAGCAGTGGACCCAGCAACGCAATACCCTCGACTTGTTGTATCAGGAAGCCGGTGCCGAGCCCCACGCCGTCGCCGAGCAGATCCAGTTACTGGACAGCCTGCTCAAGGACAATCGCAAGCAACAGCGAGCCTTTGAAGACCTGACGCGTCTGTGGGACAGCCAGCAGCAATTGGAACAACAAAGCCAGGATCTGGCCCTTAAACAAGCCACCGCTCAGCAACAGCGCGAACACCTGAACCAGACCGGCCTGCAAACCAAGGCCGAGCTGACGGTCGCCGAACAAACCCTGGCCGTCACCAAGCAGTTGTTGGAGCGCCAGCGCCTGGCCCGCAGTGCCAGTGTCGAGGAGCTGCGCGAGCACTTGCAGGATGACCAGCCGTGCCCGGTGTGCGGCAGCGTTGATCACCCCTATCATCAGCCCGAAGCCCTGCTGCACAGCATGACGCGCCATGATGAAAGCGAAGAAGCCAATGCACAGAAAGCCGTCGATATCCTCAAGGAAAAACTCACCGAGCTGCGCGGCGAAGTCGGTGGTTTGATCGCCCAGCAAAAGGAGTTTCTGCAACAGCAGGAACAACTCGCGACCCAGCTCCTGGCCCTGTCCCCCAGCCTCGATGCCCATCCGCTGTCCACGGCATTGTTCAATCAGGATGCCGACAAACGTAGCGCCTGGCTGAGCCAGCAACTGAGCCAGTTGAACCAGAGCATCACCCAGGACGAACACCGTCAGGGCGCCCTGCTCAACCTGCAACAAAACGCCGGGCGCATGCAGCAACAACTGCAAACCTCCCAGGATGCCAGCCAGCAGGCGCGCCAACAGTTGATCGACCAGCAACGAGAACTGGCCAACGACCGCGAGCGCCTGGAAGAAGAGCTCAATGCCTTTGCGAGCCTCTTGCCGGCCGAGATACTGGAAGGCTTGCGCATGGAACCGGCGGCAACCTTCATGCAACTGGATCAGCAGATCAGCCAGCGCCTGGAACAGTTGGGTTACCAGAACGAAGAGAGGCTTGAGCAGCAACAGCGCCAGCAAGCCATCGACAAGGAACAAGACCGCCAACAGCATCGCCAGCAGCAATTGGAAGTACTGCAGCAGCAATTCGCCGACCTGACCACCCAGCAATTGGCTGCACAGGCAAAACTCACCGCTCTGTTGGGCGAGCACGCCAGTGCGCAGCAGTGGCAACAGCAATTGGATCAGGCAGTCGAGCAGGCGCGCAGCAGCGAGTCCCAGGCCAACCAACAATGGCAGGACACCCGCAACGAGCTGATTCAGCTGGCCGCCAACCTCAAGGCCCGCCAGGAGCGCCAACAAGCACTGGAAACCGAACAGCAGACGTTGGACAGTCGTATCAGCGCATGGCGCGCCCGGCACCCGGAACTGGATGACGACGGCCTGGCACGCTTGCTAGCCGTGGACGAACCGCAACTGGGGCAGTTACGCCAGCAGGTGCAGCACAGCGAAAAGGCCATCGAACAGGCCAAGGTCCTGCTGCAAGAACGCGAGCAGCGCCTCAAAGACCACCTGGCCCTGCACAACGGCAACCTCGATGCCGAACAACTGGACAGTGCCCTCGTCGAACTCAACAACCAGTTGGCCGCCGGCGACAAACACTGCGCCGAACTGCGCGCCCGGCAAGCCGAAGACCAACGTCGCCAGGACGCCAACCAGGCCCTGGCCGATCAAATCGCCAAAGCCTATGACGAATGGCAGCGCTGGGCACGGCTCGACGCGCTGATCGGTTCGGCCACTGGCGACAAGTTCCGCAAATTCGCCCAGGCCTACAACCTCGACCTGCTGGTACACCACGCCAACGTACAACTGCGCCAACTGGTACGCCGCTACCGCCTCAAGCGCGGCGGCAGCATGCTCGGTTTGCTGGTACTGGACACGGAAATGGGCGACGAACTGCGCTCGGTGCATTCGCTGTCCGGCGGTGAGACATTCCTGGTGTCGCTGGCGCTGGCCCTGGGGTTGGCGTCGATGGCATCCAGCACGTTGAAGATCGAGTCGCTGTTTATCGATGAAGGCTTCGGCAGCCTGGATCCCGAGTCACTGCAACTGGCAATGGACGCCCTGGACGGCTTGCAAGCTCAAGGCCGTAAGGTGGCGGTGATTTCCCATGTGCAGGAAATGCATGAGCGGATCCCGGTGCAAATCCAGGTCAAGCGCCAAGGCAATGGCCTGAGCACGCTGGAGGTCAAATGAGTGAGGTCGTGTTGTACTCGTTCCGCCGTTGCCCCTACGCCATGCGCGCACGCATGGCCCTGCGGTATTCAGGGGCCGCGGTACGGATCATCGAAGTAAGCCTCAAGGCCAAGCCGGCCGAGATGCTGGCGCTGTCGCCCAAGGGTACGGTGCCGGTATTAAGCGTGGATGGTCAGGTGATCGACGAAAGTCTGGCGATCATGCACTGGGCCCTGGCGCAGAATGATCCCGAGAATTGGTTGCTAAAGAATGACCCGGCGGCGCGGTCGCTGATGGCTGGATTGATTGAAGAGAACGATCAGGTATTCAAGGTGCACTTGAATCGCTACAAGTACGCCGAGCGCTACCCGGAGCAGCCGATGGAACATTATCGGGCCGAGGGTGAGGTGTTTTTGCGCAAGCTGGATGAGTCGCTGGCGGAGCGTAACTACTTACTCGCCGATCATTTGAGCCTGGCAGACGTGGCTCTTGCACCGTTTGTGCGGCAGTTTGCCCATGTCGATCGGGAGTGGTTTGCGGGCACGCCCTATCGGCGATTGCAGGCCTGGTTGCAGCGATTTCTGGAGTCAGAGCTGTTTACAGCGGCCATGCAAAAAAAACTGTAACCGCTGCCGAGGCACGAGGCTGCGATCGGTTGCATCGCAGTCGTAAACTTGGCGACTCGGTCTAAATGAAACACCTTGCTGAATGATTTTACGGCCGCTGCGCAGCCGATCGCAGCCTCGTGCCTCGGCAGCGGCTACAGATATCACAGCGCAGTCACTACGCTATGCACCGCCCCACCCGCCTGCTGTGCCTGATGCTCAAACTGAACTCCCGGGTAAGCCACTTGAATCGGTGGCTGTACGGCGGGTTGCCTGAAGGTAGCGAGGGTCACCACCAGTACCATCGCGGCGTAAACGCCGATGGCGATGTAGGCGCCGTGTCTGGCTGAGGTCAAGAGGGCTCTGGCCATGGGATGCTCCTTAAACGTTGGCACCGGGTTGATGCATGCCCAACCCCGTGCCCATTAACGCTCAGTGTTGAATCTTGTGGTCCAGAGCGGCATAGAAGTTGGCACTTTGTTGCAGGTATTTCTGGGTGTAGGCGCTGGTGTTGGATTTTTTGCTGCTGATTTCGACGTTGGCGCTGGCAGGCAGCACCACGGAGGCAGAAACAGCGGAGGCGGCGATGATCGAGAAGAGATTGAAGTTCATGTCGGTAACCCTTGTGTTCGGTTGGCTGGTTGGCTTGTGAAGGCCTTGGAGCAAACTTACGCCCGGGGGCTTACCGGTAGAAATTCATTGAAACAGTAGCTGTTATCACTGGCATTAATAGAAGGAGTCAGGCCCCGCACTGCGGGGCCTGTGGTTTATTGCCGCACCAGAAACTTGAGGTCGCTGGGGGCATCGATCGGCAAAGTCTGCACGGTTTTGCCCAAAAGACCGGTCTTGGCGTCGCGCTCGACCACCACGATCTGGTTGCTCTTCTGGTTGGCAATCAGCAGGAACTTGCCGCTCGGATCCAGGGCGAACTCACGGGGGTGATCGCCTTCCACCGAGCGCCGCTGAATTTCCTTCAACTGCGCGGTGGCGGGATCAATGGCGAAGACCAGCATCTGGTTGGCGGTGCCGCGGTTACTGACGTAGAGGAACTTGCCGTCGTTGGAGGCATGCAGCGCCGCGCCGGCCTTGTCGGACACCGGTTGCCCCGCCGCGAAGTCCACCAGTTGACGCTGGACCAGCTTACCGTCCTGATAGTCGAACACCGCAACCTGCGCGCTCATCTCAGTGGTCAGCCAGGCATGCTTGCCGTCAGCACTGAACAACAGGTGGCGCGGGCCGCTGCCCGGGGGCAACTGCACGAAGGCTGGATCGGCCGGGGTCAGCGGCAGCTCGTGGTTGGCCTTGGGGTCGTAGTGATAGACAAAAATCTTGTCCGCCCCCAGGTCGTTGGCAAACACGTACTTGCCATCCGGCGAGGACACCACCGAGTGCACATGGTTGGACGCCTGGCGCTCCGGGTTGACCCGACTGGCCGGGTGCGCGCTCAG
>Ga0302228_10002558_pt1 | contig 12280 bp, 12 predicted proteins | sample II_Palsa_N1_2_FD_193519 | JGI IMG/M metagenome (GOLD analysis project Ga0302228, IMG submission 193519) | Peat permafrost microbial communities from Stordalen Mire near Abisko, Sweden - II_Palsa_N1_2 | ecosystem: Environmental > Terrestrial > Soil > Palsa > Peat permafrost | place: Sweden...
ATGACATCTCATGACATCTCATGACATCTCGTGGCATGTCGTGGCATGTCGTGATCCACGCCGTAAATTTATCTACTCATAGATAGATAGTCAAGACCTTCGTACGATTTTTTCGGAAGTTTTTCACCACGTAGCCTCAATTTTTTCCTTCTGGACTGCTCAGAAGGCTCCCCAACTGCACCGGGTATGTACCGATTTTTTGTGAATTACTGATTTGCCCATATTTCGTGGCGAACTTTGAGCAACAAAAAGCGGGCCGCAGCCCGCTCTCAACCAACGTGATGGTCTGAAGAACCTACCTCGCCGTGAGCAACGCAGCTCCTGCGTCGCGTCGCTGGGGCTGGGCAGTCGCGGCCGATTCAATGATGCCGCCGCCCAGGCACACATCGCCCTGATACAGCACGGCCGATTGTCCTGGCGTGACGGCCCATTGGGCGTCGTCGAAGCGAAGTTCGAAACGACCGTCCGCTGGTCCCGACGCCCCGACCACGCAAGGCGCATCCGACTGCCGGTAACGCGTCTTGGCCGCGCAAACCGTGCCTTCGACCGGCGCGGCGCCCGCCACCCAACTGGTATTGCCGGCCACAAGCGAGTGCGATAGCAGCCACGGATGGTCATGCCCCTGCACCACGTACAGCGTGTTCGACGCCATGTCCTTGCCCGCGACAAACCACGGGTCACCGCTACCGTCCTTGCTGCCGCCGAGCCCGATACCTTTGCGCTGTCCGAAGGTATAAAACGCCAGCCCGACATGCTCGCCGATCACTTTCCCATCGGGCGTTTTCATAGGACCGGGCTGCGTCGGCAGATAGCGGTTCAGGAACTCGCGAAATGGCCGTTCGCCGATAAAACAAATGCCGGTGGAATCCTTCTTGGCCGCATTCGGCAAGCCGATCTGCGCCGCGATCTCACGCACCTTCGTCTTGGGCATTTCGCCGAGAGGAAACAGCGTCTTCGACAACTGCGCCTGATTCAACCGATGCAAAAAGTACGACTGATCCTTGGTCGAGTCGGTGGCCTTCAGCAGGTCGAACAGCCCGTCGCGCTCGCGCACGCGGGCGTAATGCCCCGTCGCGATGGTTTCCCCGCCAAGGGACATCGCGTGGTCGAGGAAGGCTTTGAACTTGATCTCGGCATTGCACAGCACGTCCGGATTCGGCGTGCGGCCGGCTGAATATTCCCGCAGGAACTCGGCGAACACGCGGTCCTTGTATTCGGCCGCAAAGTTGACCGCTTCCACGTCGATACCGATCAGGTCCGCCACCGACACCACGTCGATCCAGTCCTGCCGCGTCGAGCAATATTCGCTGTCGTCGTCATCTTCCCAGTTCTTCATGAACAGGCCGATCACGTCGTAGCCCTGCTCCTTGAGCAGCCATGCGGTCACCGACGAATCCACGCCGCCCGACATGCCCACCACGACTTTCTGTTTTCCGGCCTTGCTCATTTTGCTCTCTACGTTACTTGCCTGAAACTAAGTTACCCGGCGTCAGCCTGGGTCCCAGCCTGCACCGGCGCGACCGAATGCGTATGAATGAAGTCGAGCGGCACGCGGCGCCCGGCGAGGTAATGATCGAGACATTCCAGCACGGCCGGCGACCGGTGCCGGTCAGCGCATGCGCGCAATTCGTCCGCCGTCAGCCACATGGCCCGCACGATGCCCGAGTCCAGCGCCATTCCCGCCACCTCTCCCGACGTCGTGCCGCAGAACGTAAACCGCAAATACGTGACCGACCTTCCCGGCCGCTCGAAGTGCGTGAGATACGTGCCGACAAGCGCTTCCGGCTCGAAATGGTGAGCGGTTTCCTCGAGCGTCTCGCGCTTCACGGCGTCGACGAGTGTTTCTCCCGCTTCCAGATGCCCGGCGGGCTGATTAATCTTGAGCCCGTCGGAGGTGTGTTCCTCGATCACGAGAAAGCGCCCGTCCCGTTCCACAATTGCCGCGACCGTCACGCGCGGAGTCCATCGTTCTGGTTTCATGGGACCGTATTTTACCGTTTTGCGCGTTTTTCCGCCGCCGGCGAGGTTCGTGCACGTTGTTGCCCGATCGTGTCATTTTTCGTGAATGTTTCGGTTACAGTGACGATCAGTCGCAAATAACAGCTTAAATAACCGCTTAATCAAGTGCACAGGCGTCTCGCAAGATGATTGCTGACAACACGCGAGCGACTGCACACGGCCAAATCAAAAACTAGAACGTGAGGAGGATTGAAGATGCATATCGGAGTGCCTGCCGAAACGCGGGCGAACGAGGCGCGCGTCGCCGCCACGCCGGAGACGGTCAAGAAGCTCGTGTCGCAAGGTCACCGGGTCACGGTGCAGCGCGGCGCGGGTGTGCCAGCGAGTTATATCGACGATGCCTTCGCCGCTGCCGGCGCCGAGCTAGTCGATGTCAACACCGCGTTTGCCGCTGATCTCGTCCTCAAGGTTCATTCGCCCAATGAAGCCGAATTGCTGCTGCTGAAGTCCGGCGCGGTGATTGCCGGCATGCTCGATCCCTTCAACGCCGAGAACAACGCGCGTCTGGCCGCTTCCGGCGTCACCGCGTTTGCGTTGGAAGCCGCACCGCGGACTACGCGTGCGCAGAGCCTGGACGTGTTGTCGTCGCAGGCGAATATCGCCGGGTACAAGGCCGTGCTGGTCGCGAGCAATATCTATCAGCGCTTCATGCCGATGCTGATGACCGCCGCCGGCACCGTGAAAGCGGCACGCGTGCTTGTGCTCGGAGCGGGCGTGGCAGGCTTGCAGGCTATCGCCACGGCCAAGCGGCTTGGCGCGGTGATCGAAGCCTCCGATGTGCGTCCGGCCGTGAAGGAACAGATCGAATCGCTGGGCGCGAAGTTCCTCGAAGTCCCCTACGAAACCGATGAAGAACGCGAAGCTGCGGTCGGCGTCGGTGGTTACGCTCGCCCCATGCCGCCAAGCTGGCTCGCGCGGCAATCCGTGCTGGTGGCCGAACGTGCAAAAAACGCCGATATCGTCATCGCGACCGCGCTGATTCCCGGCCGCCCCGCGCCTACGTTGATTGCGGCGGAAACCGTGCAGCAGATGAAACCGGGCTCGGTCATCGTCGATCTGGCGGCGGGACGCGGTCCTGAATTCGAAGGTCGGCGCGGCGGCAATTGTCCGCTCACCGAAGTCGATCAGGTCGTGATGAAACATGGTGTGCATCTGGTCGGCTACACCAATCTCGCCTCGATGGTCGCCACCGATGCCTCCGCCCTTTACGCCCGCAACCTGCTTGATTTCATCAAGCTGATTGTGACGAAGGAAGGGACGCTGAACATCGATATGGCCGACGATATCGTCGCCGCGACGCTCCTGTGCCGCGACGGCCAGGTCACGCGCGGGATAAAAGGAGACTGACATGGAACTGGTAAATCACACGGTCATCAACCTGATCATCTTCGTGCTGGCGATCTACGTCGGCTATCACGTGGTGTGGAACGTCACGCCCGCGTTGCACACGCCTTTGATGGCGGTGACCAACGCAATTTCGGCGATCGTAATTGTCGGCGCGATGCTTGCGGCTGGCTTGACGATTGGCGATGCAGGCAAGTTCTTCGGCACGCTCGCAGTGTTATTGGCAGCGGTCAATGTGTTCGGCGGGTTCTTAGTGACGCGGCGAATGCTCGAGATGTTCAAGAAGAAAGCGCCCAAGCAGGTCACCCACGCTTCGAAAGGGGCAGCGCAATGAGCATGAGCGTTGTCACTCTCCTGTATCTCATCGCCTCGGTGTGCTTCATCCAGGCGCTTAAGGGGCTGTCGAATCCGAAGACGGCGCGCATCGGCAATACGTTCGGTATGGCCGGTATGGCGATCGCGATTCTGACGACCATCGCGTTGATCGTGAAGCAGGCTTCGGCGCTGGGATCAGATCTGTCACTGGGGCTTGGCCTGCTGTTCGGGGCGCTCGTGGTCGGCGGCGCGGTTGGCGCGTATGTCGCGGCGAAAGTCGAGATGACGAAGATGCCCGAACTCGTCGCCGCGATGCACTCGCTGATCGGTCTGGCGGCAGTGTGTATTGCGTATGCGGTTGTTTCGGAACCCTCAGCGTTTGGTCTTGCTGCGTTGGGTGACCCGATTCCCGTGGGCAATCGCGTGGAATTGTTTATCGGCACGTTTGTGGGTGCGATCACGTTTTCCGGCTCGGTTATCGCGTTCGGCAAGCTCTCGGGTAAGTATCAGTTCCGCTTGTTCAAGGGCGCGCCGGTCGTGTATCCCGGCCAGCACATGATCAACCTGCTGCTCGCTATCGCGATGCTCGGGTTTGGCATCATCTTCATGCTGACGCAGTCTTGGCTGCCGTTCGTGATCATGACGCTGATCGCCTTCGCGCTCGGCGTGCTGATCATCATCCCGATCGGCGGCGCGGATATGCCGGTGGTCGTGTCGATGCTGAATTCGTACTCGGGATGGGCGGCGGCGGGCATCGGCTTCTCGCTGAATAACCCGATGCTGATCATTGCCGGATCGCTGGTTGGTTCGTCGGGTGCGATTCTTTCGTACATCATGTGCCGCGCGATGAACCGCTCGTTCTTCAACGTGCTGCTGGGCGGGTTTGGTAATGAAGGCGGTGCGGTGGCAACGGGCGGTACGCAAGAGCAGCGTCCGGTGAAATCCGGTTCCGCCGATGACGCCGCGTTCATGCTCGGCAACGCTGAAACGGTCGTGATCGTGCCGGGGTATGGACTGGCCGTGGCGCGCGCGCAGCATGCGTTGAAGGAACTCACCGATAAGCTGATCGAGAAAGGCATCGACGTGAAGTACGCGATTCACCCGGTGGCGGGGCGTATGCCTGGGCACATGAACGTATTGCTGGCTGAGGCCGAAGTGGACTATGAACTGGTCCACGAGATGGAAGATATCAACGGTGAGTTTCAGCAGACGGACGTGGTTTTGGTGCTGGGGGCGAATGATGTGGTGAACCCGGCGGCTAAGACCGATCCGAAGTCGGTGATCGCGGGCATGCCGATTCTGGAGGCTTATCGGGCGAAGACGATTATCGTGAACAAGCGTTCCATGGCGGCAGGGTATGCCGGGCTGGATAACGAGCTGTTCTATATGGACAAGACGATGATGGTTTTCGGCGACGCGAAGAAGGTTATTGAGGATATGGTGAAGGCGGTGGAGTGAGGTTCGCTTTTGCGTGAACCCGGACGCCGGTGCGCTCTTTCGAGCCACCGGCGTTTTACTTTCGACTTATTTTGTCTAGATTGTCAATGCATATCCATTTACAATACGATTTTGATCCGATTGGAATCGTATAATGCTACTCGATCGAGCAGACCAAGCGATCTCGTCCACTGACTTGCAGAAGAACACCAAGACTCTTTTGGACCGCATCGCCTCCGGCGAACAGGACCGTTATGTTGTGATTCGCGACAACCGTCCAGCCGCCGTTTTGATGCCTACTGAACGTTACGAGGCGATCATGAATGAACTCGAAGACCTTCGGGTCGAAGCTTTAGCGCGAGATCGGCTCGCTACGTTGGAAAAGGCAACTAGCATCTCTCACGCTGACATGCTGGCCTACTTTGGAAAACCTGACTGATGATATGGACGGTTGAGTATCACCCTGCCGTGAAACGCGATTTAATCGGCCTTGGGCGTGTCGAAGCCGCTGCGATCCTTAAAGTCATCGATGAGCGCATCGTTCATGGTGTGCCGGACAAAGCCGGTAAGCCGCTCAGTGGGCAGCTCGCAGGATGCCGCCGCATGAGAACCGGACAGACTCGCATCGTTTATCGTGTGAACGGGGATCGGGTCGAGGTTCTTATCATCGCGGTCGGAATGCGTCGGGACAACGAAATTTATGATGCCGCGACCAGCTGCGTCGAATGATCGAGTATCAAGGGGCATCTGTTAAAGCCTTCTCTATTGCCTGAGACAGGGGTCACCGATTCTCTTGCCTGCACCGTATGAACCTGTGGCATCCATGCCGTTCAAGTGTTCGCTTCCCCTCCCCCGCGTACAATATCCCCCTTCGATTCCCAAAAAAGCACCGCCCCATGGCCACTACTTTCCTTTTCGACTGGTTTGCCCCTTGCCCGCGTGGTCTCGAGGCCCCGCTGGCCGCCGAACTCGCCGAAATCGGAGCGAAGCACATTGAGGGCTCCCAGTTCAGAACCGGTAAGGAAGTCCCCGGTGGCGTGCATTTCCGCGGCTCCTGGGCCGCCGGCATGGCTGCCAACCTCCATTCGCGCATCGCGAGCCGCGTGTTGCTGAAACTGGCCCAAGGCCCGTACCGCAGCGAACACGACATCTACGAACTCGCGTATCAGCAGCAATGGGAAAAATGGTTCTCGCCGAATGAAACCATTCGCGTCGATATCACCGCGATCAAATCCCCTTTGCGCAGCCTCGAATTCGCGACCTTGCGCGTGAAAGACGCCGTCTGTGACCGCTTGCGCGAATTAACGGGCAACCGTCCGAGCGTCGACACCGCGCAACCCGACGTCCGCGTCTTCGCGTTCCTCACGCTGAACGAATGCACGCTCTACCTCGACACCTCCGGCGATCCGCTCTTCAAACGCGGCTGGCGACTCGACAAGGGCGCTGCGCCCTTGCGTGAAAACCTCGCGGCGGGAATCTTGCGCCTGACCGGCTGGACGCCGGGCATACCGCTGTTCGATCCGATGTGCGGCAGCGGCACCTTCCTCGCCGAAGCCGCGCAGGTCGCGCTGAACATTGCGCCGGGTGTCGACCGCAGTTTCGGCTTCGAAAAGCTGAAGCAATACGATGTGAACGCGTGGCAAAAGCTGAAAGGCGCAGCCGTCGATGCCAAACATACCGCGCAGTCATCGCGTGCCGACATCCAGATTTACGGCAGCGACATTTCGGGCGATATGCTCGACAAGGCCTACGCAAATCTGGAACGCGCGGGTTTGCCGGAACTATCGTTGAAACAACTCGATGCCCGCCACATGACGCCGCCGTCGGACACCCCCGGGATCCTGGTCGCGAATCCGCCGTACGGTGAACGGATCGAGGTGCGCGGACGCGGCCCGCGCGGCGAACTTCGCGAACCGAAGAACCGTGGTCACGATGAGGACGAGGACGCGTTCATCCGCGCGCAACCCGATCCCGCCGACCAGGAGTTTTTTATCTCGTTCGGCAACGCGATGAAACAGCGGTTTCCTGGCTGGCGCGCGTATGTGCTGACATCGGATCGAAAACTGCCGGGCATGCTGCGACTGCGTGAATCGACGAAAACGCCGCTTTTTAACGGCGCGCTCGAATGCCGGTTGTTCCGCTTCGACATGATCGCCGGCAGCGTGCGCAATCGGCCGGCAGCAGCGGAACCCGCCGCCGATCAAGCGCCTGACGCGACGGAGTAAAGGATCCTAAACCGGCGCTACAATCGCTGAATGAACTCATCGACTGAAGCCCAATCCTTATTAGCCATCGACGTCTATCGCAGCCGCCGTGACCGCGTCCTCGCGGCGCTGCGGGAATCGGGCGGCGGTGTGGCAATCATTCCCACGGCGCGCGAAGTCATGCGCAACCGCGACGCCGATTACCCGTTCCGTCACGACAGCTATTTCTATTACCTGACGGGCTTCACGGAACCGGAAGCAACGCTGGTCCTCAACGCCAGCGCCGACGCCGCCGATCCCGCAGCCATCCTGTTCTGCCGCGAAAAAAACGTCGAGCGCGAAACCTGGGAAGGTTTCCGCTACGGACCTGAAGGTGCACGCTTGGCGTTTGGTGTCGACGCGGCGTTCCCCATCGATCAACTCGATACGGAAATGCCCCGCCTCCTCGCCGATAACCCCGCGTTGCACTACGCGCTCGGCAGTTCCGCCGAGCTCGACGAGCAGGTCCGCGGCTGGCTCGCGGCGATTCGGGCACAGAGCCGGATCGGCGTGAAAGCGCCAACGACAGCGATCGATTTGCTGCCTGTGCTCGACGAAATGCGCCTCATCAAAGACACGCACGAACTCGATATCATGCGGCGCGCAGGCACGATCTCAGCCGAAGCGCACCGGCGCGCGATGCAAACCTGTCGTTCCGGCATGCACGAATACGAGATCGAAGCCGAGCTGCTTTACACGTTTCGCCGACGCGGCGCGCAAGCGCCCGCGTACGGCACGATCGTCGCCGCCGGCGCGAATGCCTGCACGCTGCATTACCCGGCGGGCAACACAATCGTGCGCGAGGGCGACCTGATCCTGATCGACGCCGCGTGCGAGCTCGACGGCTACGCGTCTGACATCACGCGCACGTTTCCGGCAAGCGGGCGGTTCACATCGGCGCAAAGGGAAATCTACGACATCGTGCTGGCCGCGCAATATGCCGCCGTCGAGGCAACCCGCGAGGGCGTCAGTTTCGACGCACCGCACGAAGCTGCCGTCCGCGTATTGGCGCAGGGTTTGCTGGACACGGGGATTATCGACCGCAACAAGTTTGCAACCGTGGACGATGTCATCGCCGAGCGGGCTTATCAGCGTTTCTACATGCATCGGACGAGCCACTGGCTCGGCATGGACGTGCACGATGCCGGCGATTATCGCGACGCCCACGCGCGACTCGACGACCAGGGCGCCCGCGCGTGGCGCACGTTGAAGGCGGGCATGACGCTGACCATCGAGCCGGGTTTGTACATTCGCGCAGCGGAAGACGTGCCCGAACGGTATGCGAACATCGGTATCCGGATCGAGGACGACGCCATCGTCACAGCCGTTGGCTGCGAATTGATGACGCGCGAAGTACCGGTGGATGCCGACGAAATCGAAGCCTTGATGCGCGACGCGCAAACGCCAGATGCAAATTGAAACCGCGGAAACACTCGGCCATGCTCCGCCTGCCGATTATCACTTTGATATCGCCATCGTCGGCGCAGGTCCGGTCGGGCTCGCGCTCGCCGGCTGGCTGGCGAAACGAAGCGCAACATCGCGCTTCTCGGTAGCGTTGATTGATGCACGCGAGCCCGGGGCGGCGTCGGCTGATCCGCGTGCCATCGCGGTGTCGCACGGCAGCCGCGCGATGCTCGAATCGTCGCTCGGTTTTCCCGCCGATGCCACGCCAATCAAACGCATTCACGTTTCGCAACGTGGGCAGTTCGGCCGCACGCTGATCGACCACGATGAACACGGTTTGCCCGCGCTAGGCTACGTCGTGCGCTATGGCTCGCTGGTTACAACGCTCGCGCAAGCGGTCAGCAAAACCGGCGTGCACTGGTTCACGGAAACCACCGCATCGACACCCCTGCACGACCACGAGGGCGTCACGCTCTCTATCCATTCGGCCACCGGGGACCGCACGATCCGCGCGCGCATTCTGGTGAATGCCGAAGGCGGTTTGTACAAGGAAGCGGACGCCTCCTCCGCTCTTTCCGCCGACGTCAAGAACACGCGCGATTATGGTCAGACGGCTATCGTCGGAACGGTGAGCGTATCGTCGCCACAACCCGGCGTCGCGTGGGAACGCTTCACACCCGAAGGGCCGATCGCGCTACTGCCATGCGGCGGGGCGCGTCAAGCGGACTACGCGCTCGTCTGGTGCTGTGACCCTGAAGAAGCGGCACGCCGCTCGCAACTCCCCGACGCTGAATTCCTCGCCGAACTCGGCTCGGCCTTCGGTGAGCGCATGGGCCGCTTCACGCGAATCACCGGACGGGCGATGTTCCCGCTCGGACTGAATGCGCTGAATGCACTGGTCGACAGGCGCACGGTCGCTATCGGCAACGCGGCGCAGACGCTACATCCGGTTGCAGGGCAAGGGCTCAATCTGGGCTTACGCGATGCTCACGCGCTGTGCGACGCGTTATCGACGAATGGCCCGACTACGGTCGCATTGAGTCTTTTTGCGCAACGGCGCGCATTGGACCGGCGCATGACGATTGGCGCAACCGATACGCTTGCACGTCTTTTCACCATCGATTTCGCGCCACTCGCCGCGATGCGCGGATTGGCGTTGAGCGCGCTGGAACTCGTCCCGCCGATTAAAACCGTGCTGGCGCGACAGATGATGTTCGGGCAACGGCGCTGACCTGGCGGAATACTTGCAGCGGCTTCGAGCGAGTAGGCCGAGCGGCGTGATCGCTGCGAGTGAGTTCTGCTGAGTCGATTACGCGCCGGAAACACCTTCGGACGCGGCACGCTCTAGCGGCCGCGCAATTCGTCCAGTGAGCCTTCTGCGCGCATTGCGTGAGGTCAGCGTGTTCCGATCGCGACTATCATCGATCTCGCCCACGGACCGCCGCACCGATCACGTCAAACATGCGTTCGCCGCACTGCATTCATCTGCCCATAGTTGGGCTTTTCCTCTATGACGTTGGCGATATTCATAGAAGATTTAACAACTTGCGAGTCGATTGGACTTAATTGACTCCGCGCGTTCGCGTTAAAATAGGCGTTTCCTTAAGCGCTTTTGCGTCCCTTTATTTGGGAACGCTGCGAGTTTCATGCCCATTTCCCCCCCGGCCATCGGCCCCCACATTTTGCGCAACAACTTGTTTGTCGCCCCCATGGCCGGGGTGACGGACCGCCCGTTCCGGCAGTTGTGCAAACGCATGGGCGCGGGTTACGCGGTGTCCGAAATGGTTGCGTCGAATGCGCAATTGTGGAAAAGCGAGAAAACGCTACGTCGCGCAAATCATACCGGCGAAGTGGAGCCTATTTCCGTGCAAATTGCCGGCGCTGATCCGAAAATGCTCGCCGAAGCCGCGCGCCACAACGTCGCGAACGGCGCACAGATCATCGACATCAACATGGGCTGCCCAGCCAAGAAAGTTTGCAATGTGGCGGCTGGATCGGCATTGCTGCAAAACGAAGCGCTGGTCGCGCAGATCGTGCAAGCCGTGGTGAACGCAGTCGGCGTGGGTCCGGACGCCGTGCCCGTCACGCTGAAGATCCGCACGGGCTGGAACCGCGAGAACAAAAACGCGCTGAATATTGCGCGTATTGCGCAGGACGCGGGCATTTCCATGCTGACCGTGCACGGCCGCACCCGCGCCGATCTCTATAAGGGCGATGCGGAATACGAGACCATTGCCGCCGTCAAAGCTTCCGTGCGCATTCCGGTGGTAGCCAACGGCGACATCGCCACGCCCGAAAAAGCGCGTCATGTGCTGGCCATCACCGGTGCTGACGCGATCATGATCGGCCGCGCCGCGCAGGGGCGCCCGTGGCTCTTTCGCGAGATCGAACACTTTCTGGCAACAGGCGAACATTTGCCGGCGCCGCGTATCGACGAGATCCAGCAACTGATGAATGAGCATCTCGAAGATCACTATGATTTCTATGGCGAATTCACGGGCGTTCGTACAGCGCGCAAGCACATCGGCTGGTACACTCGCGGCCTTTCCGGCGCCAACACGTTCAGACATCGGATGAACACGCTGGATTCCACACGAGAACAATTGCTCGCCGTGAACGAGTTCTTCGACGCCCAAAAGGCGTTGTCCGACCGTCTCGTCTATGTCGAAGAACTCGATGCAGACGGCGACCGCGGCGGCAACGACGAAGCCGAAGAATCGTGCGACGGGCAGAACCACACAGACCGACTAGCCGCATGAGTAGACATCACATAGAACAATGCGTCCGCCAGAGCCTGGACAATTATTTCCAGGACCTGGACGGTTCCAAGCCGCACGACGTCTACGAGATGGTGATTTCGTGCGTCGAAAAACCGATGCTGGAAGTTGTGCTGAAGCAAGCCGAGGGCAACCAGTCGCTCGCGGCCGAATTTCTCGGTATCAACCGCAACACGCTGCGCAAGAAGCTGCAACAGCACGGACTCATTTAAAGCACTTGTTTTAATCCGGACCGTCGCGGCGTACGGCGGTCGACTCGAATTTCCTGATTCCCCTCGACTCCCCTACCGGCTCCCGCCGTTCCCATCATGATCAAGCAAGCGCTCCTTTCCGTTTCCGACAAGTCTGGCATCGTCGAATTTGCGAAATCGCTGTCGGAGCTAGGCGTTAGCCTGCTCTCGACCGGCGGCACCGCGAAACTCCTGGCTGATGCAGGTCTGCCTGTGACCGAAGTCGCCGACTACACCGGTTTTCCGGAGATGCTCGACGGCCGCGTGAAAACGCTGCACCCGAAGGTTCACGGCGGCATTCTCGCGCGCCGCGATTCTCCTGAACACATGGCAGCGCTCGAACAACACAACATTCCGACCATCGACCTGCTGGTGGTGAACCTGTATCCGTTCGTGCAGACTGTATCGAAGGAAGAATGCTCGCTGGAAGACGCGATCGAAAATATCGATATTGGCGGCCCGACCATGCTGCGTTCGGCGGCGAAGAATCATCGTGACGTAACGGTGATCG
>Ga0302228_10002559_pt1 | contig 12278 bp, 9 predicted proteins | sample II_Palsa_N1_2_FD_193519 | JGI IMG/M metagenome (GOLD analysis project Ga0302228, IMG submission 193519) | Peat permafrost microbial communities from Stordalen Mire near Abisko, Sweden - II_Palsa_N1_2 | ecosystem: Environmental > Terrestrial > Soil > Palsa > Peat permafrost | place: Sweden...
CCCCGTCGAAGCCGCCTGCATGCGTCTCTTCCCTCGCGACTACTATCGAGCCCTCACCCTCCATCTCAAAGTCGGCGAAGAGTACATGCCCGACATGCTCGTCGAGCACCTCCTCTCCGTCGGCTACACCAAGGTTGACGTCGTCGAAATGCCCGGCCAGGTCACCCTTCGCGGCGGCATCCTCGACATCTACTCCCCCGAGATGGACCGCCCCGTCCGCATCGACTTCTTCGGCGACGAGATCGAATCCATCCGACGCTTCGACCCCGAAACCCAGCGCTCCGCCTCCACCCTCGACACCGCTCTTCTCCTCCCCCTCACCGAAACCCCAGTCACCGAAAAGCTCCTCGCCGCCATCAACGCCCGCCTCACCCGCGCAGGCACCGCAGGCGCAGCCCTCGAAGGTGGCGAAGAGCCCACCGAACTCCTCACCCACGTCAGCACGCGCACCGGTGAAGCCACCATCTTCCCCGGCTGGGAGTTCTTCGCCCCGGTAGCAGGCGCCAACCTCACCCTCCTCGATCTCCTGAGCGCATCAAGCCCTACTGCCCCACGCGTCTTCCTCGAAGAGCCCGCCATGATCAAAAATCAAGGCGAGCGCTGGTGGAACAAGATCGAGCAGCGCCACGAACGATCCGGCATTGGCAACCTAGTCCGCCCCGAAGACATCTACCTCTCCCCCTGGGACCTCGACGACCGCCTCCACAAATTCTCCGGCATCGAACTCGACCAGCTAGGCGCAGTCGATGTCCTTGACGCCGACCGCAGCGACCTCTCCGAGGTCGACTTCGCCACCCGCCCCACCCAACGCTTCCACGGCGCCATCCCTGCCCTCATCGACGCCATCAACGCGCTCATGAAGCAGGAGGCCCGCATCCTCCTCACTGCCCCAAACCAGGGCGAAGTCGAACGCCTCGCCGGCCTGCTGCAGGAGTATCAAGTCCCCTACCGCCTCGGCTCCCGCAACGAAGCCCCCGGTAGCTCCACCGTCTACACGGAGTCCAGCTACCTCGCCGGCAACACCATCGACCTCCGCACTCCGGTCATCGTCAAAACCCCCATCGCTAGCGGGGTTCAGATCCTCGACCTCGACAGAACCACCGCTCGCCAGATCATCATCTTCGGCGCGCAAGACCTCATCGACGACGCCGACGTCACCGCTCGCCCAGTTCGTCGCGGCAAATCCAAAGCCTCCGCCTTCATCTCCGACTTCCGCGATCTCGCCGTCGGAGACTACGTCGTTCACGTCGAACACGGCATTGCCCAGTACTGCGGCCTGCGCGTCATCGAAGAGAACGACCAGCCGCCACTCGAACTCATGATCCTCGAGTTCGCCGACGAAGCTAAACTCTACGTTCCCCTCACGCGCCTCGACCTTATCCAGAAATATCGCTCCAGCGAAACCGGTCCGCCTCCGGAATTAAACAAACTCGGCACGCAGGCATGGCAGAAGACCAAAGCCCGCGTAAAAAAGGCGATGGCCGACATGACCGCCGAGCTACTCAAGCTCTACGCTCAGCGCAAGGCCGCACAAGGCACTCCCTTCTCGCCCGACACCAACATGCAGCACGAGTTCGAAGACGCCTTCGACTTCAACGAGACCGACGACCAGCTCACCGCCATCGCCGACATCAAGCGCGACATGGAGTCCACCCAACCGATGGACCGCCTCCTCTGCGGCGACGTCGGCTACGGCAAAACCGAAGTCGCCATGCGCGCCGCCTTCAAAGCCGTGCAGGACAGCAAACAAGTAGCAGTTCTAACGCCGACAACGGTGCTCAGCTTCCAGCACTTCGAATCCTTCAAAAAGCGCTTCGCCAACTTCCCCGTCAACGTCGAGATGATCTCCCGCTTCCGCACCGCGAAAGAAAAGAAGATCATCCTCGAGAAAGCGGAAGCCGGCAAGATCGATATCCTCATCGGCACCCACGCTGTCCTCTCCAAAGACTTAAAGTTCCAGGACCTCGGCCTCCTCATCGTCGACGAGGAGCAGCGCTTCGGCGTCCGCCACAAAGAGCGCCTCAAGCAGATGCGCGCTGCCATCGACGTGCTCTCCATGTCCGCGACGCCCATCCCGCGCACCCTGCATATGTCACTCATTGGGTTACGTGATATGTCGGTCATCGAAACCCCGCCCAAAGACCGCATGGCCATCCAGACCATCGTTGCCAAGTTCGACGAGAAGCTCATCCGCACCGCAGTCGAGATGGAGCTCGAACGCGGCGGCCAGGTCTACTTCGTCCACAACCGCGTCGAAACCATCTACGACCTCGCCTCCAAGATCCGCGAACTAGTCCCGCAAGCTCGCATCGTCATAGGCCACGGCCAACTCCCCGAAGCCGAACTCGAACGCGTCATGCTCGCCTTCATGAACCACGAGTACGACGTCCTCGTCGCCACTTCCATCATCGAAAACGGTCTCGACATCCCCCTCGCCAACACCATCATCATCAACCGCGCCGATCGCCACGGCCTTAGCGAGCTCTACCAGCTACGCGGCCGCGTAGGCCGCAGCAACCGCCGCGCCTACAGCTATCTCCTCATCCCCCCGGACACCGAACTCACCGAAATAGCCCGCCGCCGCCTAGCCGCCCTCAAAGAATTCTCCGACCTCGGAGCTGGCTTCAAGATCGCCGCCCTCGACCTCGAACTCCGTGGCGCAGGCAACATGCTCGGCGGCGAGCAATCCGGCCACATCGAAGCCATCGGCTTTGAGATGTACACCACCATGCTCGAAGAGGCCGTCCGCAAGATGAAAGGCGAGGAAGAAAAACCAGCCCACGCCAACACCGTCATCAATCTCGGCATCTCCGTCCGCATCGACAGCGACTACATCCCCGAAGAAAACCAGCGTCTCCGCATGTATAAACGCATCGCCGGAGCACAAACACAAGCAGACCTCACCGACGTCCGTGCCGAACTGCAAGACCGCTACGGCACACCACCCGAAACCGTCCTCAACCTCCTGGCCGCAGGCGAGATCCGCCTCCACTGCGAACAACTCGGCATCTCCCAGCTCGACCGCAAGCGCACCCAGGTCGAACTCCCCAACCCCAACGGCAACAAGAAGCAGCCTATCAAAACCTTCGTCGAGATGCTCCACGTAAAGTTCGCCGTCGTCAACGCCGATCCCTCGCACTTCACCAACGGCAACAATAAAACCGTAGACCCAGCCACGTTGATGAAATTAGTCAGCCGCAACACCAAACGCGGTGCCCAGTTCACCCCCAACGGCACCTTGCGCTGGCCCCTCCCCACCGCTAAAGCCGAAGACGTCCTCTCCGAAACCCGCGCCCTCCTTGACGCCCTCGATACCACCCTCCCCACCTGATCTGTCTCAATCGTCCGCAAGCGATATGATGAGCGGCAATGAACAAGACTGTCATCCTCTTCGCCGTCTCTGTCGCGCTCGCAGTCACCCCAACTGGAAAATCCCAAACAAATCAACCCGTTCGAGGAGCAGTGCTGCCCGAAGCCACGCAACACGCCACCGGCCCTTCGACGTTAAGCTCGCCCCACAGCCTGCTGAAGAAAGTGCCGGCAGCCCCTCCATCAGCCGCATGCTTCTCGACAAGCAGTTCCACGGCGACCTCGAAGCCACCAGCAAAGGCACCATGCTCGCCGCAGGCTCTGGAGCCAAAGGCTCTTCAGGAGGCTACGTCGCTCTCGAGATCGTCACCGGCAGCCTCAAAGGCCACACCGGCACCTTCGTCCTCCAGCACTCTGCCACGATGACGCGCGGCACTCCAGCCCTCATCATCACCGTAGTCCCAGACTCAGGCACCGGCCAACTCGTTGGCCTCACAGGCAGGATGTCCATCGAGATCGCAAACGGCAAGCACACCTACATCTTCGACTACACCCTCCCCTAACGCAAGCGCAGCCAAACCCAACGCTCGCCGTAACCTTTTCTCCAAATCCGTGTCGTAAACAAGTGGGCACCGAAGCCGTCAGTCTCATCAAGGCGGGAAAGGGATCTATGCACTACCCAATCAAAGTCGGTAAACTTACCATCACCTTTCTCCAGAGCCACCACGAGACTCAAGGCGCTGCGGACCTCTTCGAGTTGATCATCCCCCCACACGCTCATCTCAACCTCCCGCATCTGCACCGCGAGTCCAACGAGACTGTCCTTGCCATGAACGGCATCACCACTTGGCTCGTCGGCCAACGCCGCATCACCCTTCATCCCGGCGAGCAACTTCTCATCCCTCGCGGAACCATCCACTCTTACGTCAACGATCAACAGGCCACCGCTCGCGTCTTCTGCCTTCTCACTCCTGGCCTCCTCGGCCCCGAGTACTTTCTCGAACTCTCCCGCGTCTTCCGCACCGACGATCCACCCGACCTCGCCCAAATCGGGAGCATCATGGCGCGCTACGACGTCATCCCCGCCGGCGTTCCAACCCTGCCCCCGCAAGATCCCAGCGCAATCCACCTCACACTCCCGTAAACTGGTCACCTCATGACCGGTCGCATCTTCGCCTCCAAAGCCCTCGTCTTCGCCACTCTCGTCGCCCTCTCCTTCACAGGGACAACCCGCGCCCAACGCGTCTCCGCCGACGGCGGCGTCCAAACCTTCAACTTCCTCGCCGAACAGTACTTCTCCGACGTCTACTTTCACTTCGGCCCCACCAATGGCACCGCCGACGGCCTCCATCAGTACGATGACAAGCTCGAAGACTACTCTGCCGCCAACATTCAGAAGGAGATCGCGGCCCTCCACGTCTATGAGAAGAAAGTCGAAGCCGTCGACCCCTCCACCCTCGACGCCTCCGTCGCCGGAGACCGCGCCATTCTCCTCAATAGCATCCGCAGTACCCTTCTCACCCTCGAGGTCATCCGCCCCTGGGAGAAGAACCCCGACAACTACTCCTCCGGCATCACCGCCTCCGCATTCGTCATCATGGAGCGCCCCTACGCCTCCGCCGACATCCGCCTCAAATCTCTCGTCGAGCGCGAAAAGCAGATGCTGCAAGTCCTCGCCGAAGCCCGCAAGAATCTCAATAACCCACCACACATCTACACAGAAATCGCCCTGGAGCAGCTCGACGGCGACATCAGCTTCTTCCAGAACGACGTCCCCTCCGCCTTCGCTGACGCCACAGACCTCGACACTAAAGCCGCCTTCGCAAAATCCAACGCCACCGTCATTGCAGCTCTCCAGTCCTACGAGGGCTGGCTAAAATCCGATCTCCTCCCCCGCTCCAACGGCGACTACAAACTTGGCGCTGAAACTTTCGCCAAAAAACTCAGCTATGATGAGATGGTCGACATCCCCCTCAGCCGCCTTCTCGAGATCGCCTACACCGACCTGCACAAAAACCAAGCCGAGTTCGCCCGCGTAGCCAAAGAAGTCGATCCCACCAAAACCCCGCAGCAGATCCTCGCCGAACTCGCCACTATTCATCCCGCGCCCGACAAGCTCCTCAGCACCTTCAACGACACATTCGCCAGCCTCATCGACTTCATCAACACCCACCACATCATCACCATCCCCTCAAAGGTCGAGCCTACCCTCGAGGAAACACCTCCCTTCGAGCGCGCCACCACCTCTGCCTCCATGGACCCACCCGGCCCCTTCGAGACCCACTCCACCAAGGCCTACTTCAACGTCACTTTGCCTGAAAAAACCTGGACGCCCGAACACATCGCTGAGCACATGTCCGAGTTCAACGTCGGCACCATCATCTCTACCAGCGTCCACGAGGCCTACCCCGGCCACTACATCCAGTTCCTCTGGACTCCGCAGTTCCCCTCCACCATCCGCAAGGTCCTCGGCGCCAACACCAACATCGAAGGCTGGGCGCACTACACCGAGCAGATGATGCTCGACCAGGGCTACGGCCAGCCCGGCACCGGAGCCCAGAACGAGCGCGAAGCCAGACTCATCCGCCTCGGCCAGATCCAGGACGCCCTCCTCCGCGATGCCCGCTTCGTCAACTCAATCAAGCTTCACACAGGCCAGTTCACCTTTGACCAGGCCGTAAACTTCTTCGTCACCGACGGCTACCAGTCCCATTCCGTCGGTCTCGTCGAAACCAAGCGCGGCACCGCCGACGCTACCTATCTCTACTACACCCTGGGCAAACTCCAGATCATGAAACTCCGAGCCGACATGATGAAAAAGCAAGGCGCAGCATTCAACCTCCAGGACTTCCACGACAACTTCATGCGACAGGGATTCGCCCCCATCAAAATCGTGCGCAAAGCCATGCTCCACGACGACTCCCCAGTCCTGTAGCAAACTCAGTATGTGCGGTAGACAACATCGTTACAAATCTTCGCCATCATCCACACGCACTGAGACGATTTACCCGACCACATCGTGTCATCCAAATTTTGTTCCTGCCCTGCTAGCATTTCTTGTAACCCTGTTTGCATCCAAGGAATTGATGACCCAAAACATGACTTCAAAAAAAATCCGCAAAGCAGTCTTCCCCGCCGCAGGAATGGGCACGCGCTTCCTCCCTGCCACCAAGGCCATGCCCAAAGAGATGCTCTGCCTGGTTGACAAGCCTCTCATCCAGTACGGCGTCGAAGAAGCCGTAGCCGCTGGCTGCACCGAGATCATCATCGTCACCGGCCGCGGCAAGTCCACCATGGAAGACCACTTCGATTCCAGCCCCGAGCTCGAAGCCTCTCTCGCCGCAAAGAACAAAACCGCACTCCTAGAAGTAGCGCGCTCGGTCTCCAAACTCGCCAAGATCACCTACACCCGCCAGCCCGAACCCCTCGGCCTCGGCCACGCCGTCCTCATGGCCAAAGAGCTCGTCGGCGACGAACCCTTCGCCGTCCTCCTCCCCGACGACATCGTCGACGCCACCATCCCCTGCATGAAGCAGATGGTCGAAGCCTTCAATGAAACCCAATCCAGCATCCTCGGCTCCGAGGTCGTCGAAGGCGCAGCCATCCAGAACTACGGCTGCCTCGATTGCACGCCAGATCCTAAAAACCCGCGACTTCTCGCCGTCAAAAACATGGTCGAAAAACCTAAGCCTGAAGACGCGCCCTCACAGAACGCCATCATCGGCCGCTACATCCTCACCCCTCGCATCTTCGACATGCTCGAGCACATCATTCCCGGCGCAGGCGGTGAGCTTCAGCTTACCGACGGCATCAAGGCCCTTCTCCAACACGAGAAAGTCTACGGCTTCAGCTACGAAGGCAAGCGCCACGATGCCGGCGACAAACAGGGCTTCCTCCGCGCCACCGTCGAATTCGCTCTCAAAAACAAAGATCTAGGCCCCTCCTTCCGCGAATGGCTCAAAGCCTTTCCGCTATAAGGAACACTGAGTTGTCATTTCTTTGCTCCAACTGCGGACTCCTGCATGATGGTCCTCCTCATGTTTGGGGAGGCACCATCGCCAGATGCTTGGGCAGCGCTCTCTTGAGCTGAGCAGCAACTCCGAGGCGAATGCAGCTCAGATCAATGCGTCTTGGATGATGAACGTTTCTTCATTATCGGCGGCCTGGAGGTCCCAGTTATCGGCAACTTTTCTCATGCACTAAGCCCCACATCATCCCTTCACAAACGCCGCCTATAGTTTCTGCATCTCAAATCAGAGACGCGTAACGAAGAAACCATTGGAGAAGACATGTCCGCCCAAAAAGCAAGCGCAAAACCCACCGCCCTCACCCGCGAAAAGCTAATCGATCTCCTCAATGAAGATCTCTCCCGCGAATACCAGGCCATCATCGCCTACGTTAACTACTCCCAGGTTCTCAAAGGCGCCCAGTACATGAACATCGCCGACGAGTTGGCCGTCCACGCCGCAGAAGAGCTGGCCCACGCCATCGCACTCGCCAATCACATCGACTATCTCGGCGGTATGCCCACCGTCACTCCCAAACCGGTCAAAACGTCAGAGAAGAATGAAGATATGCTCCGTTTCGATCTCGAAAATGAGAAGGAAACCATACGCAACTACCGCCGTCGCATCAAGCAGTGCGATGAACTCGACGAGTACGCCATCGGCGAATCCATCCGCGAGATCCTCATGCAGGAGCAGGACCACCTTATCGCCCTTGCCACAGCCCTCGGCGTCGACCCACCCAACCCCGGTATCGCCGACTAAGCCACTTCGTGGCGTGTATACCCGGCTTCGCTACAAGCCTCCCGATGGTCGGCGGAGATACCCATCGCAACCAACGGGAGCACAGGAGGCCCGTCCGGCAGGACATCTCTCTTCGCAAATCAAAAAAATCAGAAATAGTTCGATTCACCCTAAAGCACGAACTACTTCCCAATCTTCAAATCGATATAAAACTGACTTTTGTTATCGAACGAGCTGATCGTCTTCACCGGGCTCTTCTTTCCGTTGCTCTCCGCCCAGATCTCATAATCGGTATTTTGCACCAGCTGCCCAAACCGATACTCTCCCTTATCGTCGGAAAAATAGCTCTTCACGGAAAGACTGTGATCGTCCTTCAGATAGACGATTGCACCCTTCACCAGCGTTCCGCCGCTGTCTAGCACCCGTCCCTGCACCACCCGTTGCACAGGCCCACGCTGCTCCGCAATTGCAGGAACAGACTGCACAGCAGCAGAAAAAATCACCGTCGAACAAGAGGCAAGAATCACCCCGCTGGCAAACGAACGGAGTAACAAATGAATGCGCTTCATAATTTCCAGTATACGGCTATCTCCATCCAGACCAACCGTTACTCTTCGTCCTCTTCATCGGTATGCGTCACATCCTCATCGTCATAACCCGAATCGTCGATAGCCGCCAACTCCAGTGGATCCACCGAAACCACTTCCAGGTCGACGCCGCACTCATCGCACTGCACCGTCTCACCCTCTTCCACTTCATCGACGTCAACAACAATCGGGTTATCGCATTCCGGACAAACAACAGCCATGATCGTGCCTCCAGGGTCTTTGGGCCCACTCGCCCGTCTATAGGATTACAAGGAACATCCCGCGGACGCCCTTACTATTTATTTAGCGGCCGTCCCGCCCATACGTCAAGCATACGATTCACCCGGCACTTCGGTTTTGCACAAGGAGAAAATTTCGTGACCGCTGCATCCGCATCGTCCGTCCGGCTTGTCCTTCCTCGCATCTTCACAACCGCACTACTCACCTCCAGCCTTCTCTATGCGCAACAGCCGCTTACCATCGGTCTCCCCATCACAGCCGCACCAGCCGACCCCGCCATTGTCGCAGCACTTACTCAGGTCTCCCCCGACCACATCAAAGCCACCATCACCAAACTCGTCTCCTTCAACAACCGCAGCACCCTCTCCAGCATGGACACCGATCTCGCCCCCAACACAGGGGTCAACGCTGCCGCCGACTGGATCGAGTCCGAATTCAAATCCATCTCCTCCGCCTGCAACAACTGCCTCGAAGTAAAGCGCGACACCTTCACCGAGCCAGCAAGCACTGCGCCCAACGCCCGCATCACCAAACCCACAAAGATCAGCAATGTCTACGCCGTCCTCCGCGGCACCGACCCGACCCAGGCCGCCCGAATGGTCCTCGTCACCGGCCACTACGACTCCCGCAACTCCAAAAACGAAAACACCCATGACGCAGCCCCCGGCGCAAACGACGACGCCAGCGGAGTCGCCGTCTCCCTCGAATCCGCCCGGGTCCTCAGCAAACTCAAATTCCCCAGCACCATCGTCTTCGTAGCCGTAGCCGGCGAAGAACAAGGACTCAACGGAAGCGCCCACCTCGCCAAGCTTGCCAAAGAAGAGAACTGGCAGCTGGAAGCCGTTCTCAACAACGACATCGTCGGCGGAGACACAACTCCCGGCAACATAACGCCGCCCAACATCCAGGACAAGACAGCCGTCCGCGTCTTCTCCGAGGGCATCCCCGCCAACGCCACTCCCGACCAGCTCCGCACCATCCAGAGTCTCGGTGCCGAAGGCGACTCCCCCTCCCGCGAGCTCGCGCGCACCATCGTCGACGTCGGCGCCACCTACTTTCGCCCCACCTCGCAGCACGCGCCCAATCCCCCGGGCAGCCGTGTACACAACAACCTCATGCGCATGGTCCCGGCCTTTCACCCAGTCCTCATCTTCCGTCGCGATCGCTTCCTCCGCGGCGGCGACCACACCAGCTTCAATCAGGAAGGCTTCGCCGCCGTCCGCTTCACAGAGTGGGCTGAAAACTTCGACCACCAGCACCAGAACGTCCGTGTAGAAAACGGCACCCAGTTTGGTGATCTCCTCCAGTACGTCGACTTCAACTACGTCACCAACGTAGCCCTCCTCAACGCCGCTACCCTCGCCACCCTCGCCTCTGCGCCCGGCGAACCGCAAAACGTCCGCATCCTCACCACCGCCCTCGACAACAATACCGAGCTCACCTGGCAGCCCCCCGCAGGCGCACCCGCAAACACAACCTACGAGGTTGTCTACCGCGAAACCGACCAGCCCACCTGGACCGGCTCCGCCACTGCCGGCTCGGCCCTCAGCCTCAAGCTTGCAGTCTCAAAGGACAATGTAGTCTTCGCTGTCCGCTCCGTGGACCCAGCCGGCCACCGCAGCATAGCCGTCCTCCCTGTCCCAGAACGCGGCCAGCGCCCGCCAACCTCGGCAAAACCCACCAACCAGTAGCAAGAGCCTCCCGTTGGCCATGAACCATGATTCCGACAACGGGAGGACCAAGCAATTCGCCTCACCACAACAAGGTATACATGCCACGAAGGGGCCACCCCACGCGTAGTGGGTCCGTCCAGCAGAACACAGCTCCAAAAACATCTTCAACCGGAGTATGTCTTTCCATCTCCCACGCCTATGATCAAATAACAGAAGCATGCCCCGATCTGGCCCCATCTCGCTTGCGCTCCCCGCCTTCGAAGGCACCACCCGCAAACTTATCCTCGTGAACGTCGGCGCCTTCTTCGGCCTGCTCCTTCTCCGCTGGCTCGCCCCGCAGCTCGAAGCTGTCCTCCACAGCCACCTCATCCTGGAACCCCTCGCCGTCGTCCACGGCGAAGTCTGGCAGCTCCTCAGCTACTCTTTCGTTGAGCAGGGCATCCTCGGCATCCTCTTCGGCATGCTCACCCTCTGGTTCACCGGCTCACTGCTTGAGCCCTCTTTTGGCGGCCGCTGGCTGGCCGAGCTCTACCTCACTTCCGTGATTGGCGGCGCCATCATTGCCTCCGCCATCTCCTTCACCCACATCCTCGGCCTGCGTCCCGACGTCGCGGCTGCAGGAGCCTGGTCCGGTATCTTCGGTCTTATGATCGCCATCGCCATGATCTTTGGCGATCAGGAGTTTCTCCTTTGGTTTGTCCTTCGCATCAAGGCCAAATATATGGTCGCGATCTACATCCTCATCGCAGTTGCGCTGCTGCTGAAGCAGGCTGACACGTTCAACGCGCTTATACAGCTGTCTGGGGCTCTTTGCGGTGCTCTCTACGTCAAATTCGCCCCACGCCGCGGCCTCGCCTTTGGCCTCTCTGAGCAGTACTTCAGCGTGCGTAACCGCTACTACCGCTGGAAGCGGCGCCGCGCCGCGCGCAAGTTCGAGGTCTACATGAAGAAGCAGAATCGCGAGGTTCACTTCGACAAAGACGGCCGCTACGTCGACCCCGACGAGCTTCGTAAGAACCCCAACGACAAGCGCTGGATGAACTAGTTTTTCGGTGCGGAAGTTTTAAAAAAATGCTGGTGGTGAGGCAGAGCCGTTTTGGCGTTTTTGCAGGGGTTTTTGAGGGTGGTTTTGGGGAAAGTGCGTGTTTTGTGATGGTGTTTTGATGGTAAGAACGTGGTGAGATGTGTGGTAAACGTGGTGTTCTGACAGCGTGTTTTCCGGTGCGGAAAAATACGCCAACTTTTTAAAATATTTCTGTGGAAAACGATTTTGGAGCCGCTAGAGCGCCCTGCGCGGGCGGCGGTCACTTCGTGACTTGTGTACCGGCTTCGCCCTGGGCCTCCCGCTGGTCGGCGGAAAGATTCTTGTTCGCGACCAATGGGAGCGCCAACCGAAGGGGTATACCCGTCACGTAGTGACCGCCCCACGCGCAGTGGGCAGTTAACTCCGCGTCACCGTCTTCAAATGCAGCTCCCGCATCTGCTGGTCGCTTACCGGAGTAGGCGCGTCGACCATGAGGTCGATCGCTTTCGCCGTCTTCGGGAACGCAATGACCTCACGGAGGCTCGTCGCACCGGCGAGGATCATTACGATGCGGTCGAGCCCCAGCGCGATTCCACCGTGCGGCGGGGTGCCGTACTCCAGCGCATCGAGGAAGAAGCCAAACCGCTCCTTCGCCTCTGCATCCGACATGCCCAGAGAGCGGAAGATCTCTGCCTGC
>Ga0302228_10002566_pt1 | contig 12255 bp, 12 predicted proteins | sample II_Palsa_N1_2_FD_193519 | JGI IMG/M metagenome (GOLD analysis project Ga0302228, IMG submission 193519) | Peat permafrost microbial communities from Stordalen Mire near Abisko, Sweden - II_Palsa_N1_2 | ecosystem: Environmental > Terrestrial > Soil > Palsa > Peat permafrost | place: Sweden...
ATCGGCTGCGCAGCAGTCGTCAGGGTCTTGAAATTGGCGAAGGTCCTGCGGCCCTTATCGCAGCCTCGTGCCTCGGCAGCGGCTACAGGGAATGTGTCGGTCACCTGTAGCCGCTGGCGCAGCCTGCGATCGGCTGCGCAGCAGTCGCCAGGGTTTTGAAATGGCCGAAGGTCCTGCGGCCCTTATCGCAGCCTCGTACCTCGGCAGCAGCTACAAAGGGGCAAAAAAAACGCCCCAATCGGGGCGTTAAAAATTCATCTCTTTCCAAAGGAGCTACACAAAAGCTTCAGAGATGAATGTGCTCGGTGTGCGCAGTTCAGATGGCCTCTTTCGAAGTTTTATCGGACTCTGCGGACGGTGTCTGGGCCACTGCTTCTGAACCATGAACCTGCTGCTGTTGCTGGCGAAACTCGGCGAGGAACTGCTTGGAGCGGTCGCTGCCGTCGTCAGCCAATGCTGCGGTTGAAATGGCGCCCAGCAAACTGATCAATAACAAGTCAGATGGCTTCATTAATACTCTCCAAATAAGGCCTGTGCCGTTAGTTGAAAATGAACCTCGGCTGGGCGGTGCGGCCAGTATATGAAGGTCAACTTAACGAGAAGGTGAGGGCGATATTACAGTTCTGACAGCCTGCAAACTGTGAACAGATGTAGGTCAACGGCAAGTGAATGTAAGCACTTGCCGTTGAGGTGTATCAGAGGATGGCCAGTGGGTATTCGACGATCAGGCGAAGTTCTTCCAGGTCCGATTCAAAGGCACTGGAACGCACCGTCGCCTGGCGAACCCGCAGCGACAGGTCCTTCAGGTTGCCACCTTGCACTACATACTTGGCCTCGATATCCCGCTCCCAGCGACGTTGATCGGTCAACGGATTGCCCGCCGCATCGCGGCGCATGTACACCGAGTTGGCGTTACTGTAGTCGCCTCCGGTGCCTTTGCCGTAGCGGGTCATGAAGGAAAGGCCAGGAATGCCGAAGGGCTGCATGTCCAGGTTGTAGGTGAGCATCCAGGAGCGTTCCTTGGGCGAGTTGAAGTCGCTGTACTGGATTGAGTTGTCGAGGAAAATTGAGTCCGACTGGCGCAGGTAATCGAAGTCGTCATTACCGTTGTTGCGCTGATGCGACAGCGCCAGTTTATGGGCGCCCATCTTCACGCCAAGCTTGGCGCTCCAGATGTTGTTATTGAATTCCCCCAGCAGCTTCTTGCCTTCGTCCTGAGCGTTGTAATAGTTGAACCCGCCGAACAGCGACACTTCATCCGTCAGCGGATAGCTGGCCGCAGTACCGAAGTAATATTGATCCCAGGCATCCTTCAGGCGGCTGCTGTAAAGGCTGACGCTGACATTCGGGTTCACCTGGTAATCGCCACCGAAGTAGCCGATCCAAGGGGAGTCGACCTTGCCTGCGTAGAAGGTGGCGAAGCCATTGTTCATGCCGCTGGCGTTGGGCTGGCTCATGGCATGCAGACGCCCGCCTTGCAGGGTCAAGCCGTCAAAACTGGTGTTTTGTGCGGTGACCCCGCGAAAGCTTTCCGGTAGCAAGCGCGAGTCACCGTAATGCACTACGGGCGTTTGCGGGAACACATCGCCGGCTTTGATCACGGTGTCCAGCAGGCGCACTTTCAGAGCGCCGCCGAGCTTGCTGTAGTTGTCTTCGGGACGGTTGTCGCTGTCCACCGGCAATACGCCGAACGATCCCTTGCCGCCGCTGCGACCGGTGCCCGAGTCCAGTTTCAGGCCGTACATGGCGAAGGCATCCAGGCCAAAACCGACGGTTCCCTGGGTAAAGCCGGATTCGAACTTGCTGATCAGGCCCTGGGCCCAGGCTTCCGAATACCCGTTGCCGGTTGGGCTGGACTGGCCCTTGCGGTCATCACGGTTGAAGTAAAAATTACGGGCCAGCACGTTCAACGTACTGCCTTCGATAAACCCTTCAGGTTGCTCTTCCACGGCCATGGCGGCCAGCGGCGTACAGCCCGCGAGGGCCGCAATGAATGAAAGGGAAAGTTTGCGGTTAGTGCACATGTTTCGCTCCTCGGTATTGGCAGCTATCAGCCTTTTATTAAGTGGGCGTTATTGTTGGTTTGGCCCAGATTGATAGTTGCAAACGCGAGATAACGGCGGGGTGGCGTAAGGATTACAATTTTGGAAGTTAGGCTGCACATAACGGATAAGTAATCTCTCGGTGACGCTCCTGACAGGGTTGGTTCGTTAACCTCGGTATTGAATATTTCAGACGAGGAACACCCCATGAATACCCTAAACGTCACACTAGGCGCGTTGGTCCTGGCCCTGTCGTTCGGCGCAATGGCCGAGGGCGGTGGTGACCGCACCTTTACCCAATTGATGGACAACAACCAGAAAGCCATGGCCCTGTATGCCGCGAAAAACGGCAAGCCTGCCCCCGAGGTTCAGGCCTATCGTTACGGCATGAAGCTGGACATTGCCAAGGTGGTCAATGTGACGCCGCCGATCCGTGCGTGCGAGGTGGTGCCATCGCGCATGACCTACGAAGACTCCACCGGCAAGCTCAATACCCTTGAGTACCAAGTGATGGGCATGTGCCGTAATAACGGCAGTTGAGGCCGCGCAAAAATATAGTTGAGCATTGCGCTAAACCTCTCTTAAGAAAATGCCGGCAGCGCCGATGGTAAGACAATCAGCCATTGTTCACCGGTGCCTCCCATGTTCAATACCCGCTTGAAGCAGGAGCTGTCCGCTCTTCGCGAAGAACTGTCCAGCCTGCTGCAAGTCAGGGAAAGCCTGGAGAGCGAGATGCTGGCCTTGACCCTGGATCCAGAGGGGCGCATCGCGTCGGTCAATGTCAACTTTCTTGAGGAAATGGTCTATCAGGGAACCTCTCTTCAAGGTCGGTTGATCGACGATCTGGTGCCGGCGCATGTGAAGCAGGATGAGTTCCAGCTGCGCTTTAAAAATGCCCTGACCCGTGGCGAGCACTTCGCCGGGACCGTGCGCCTGTTGCGGGGCAACGGCAAGGAGGCGTGGCTGCGTTCCATCGTGCAACCGGTGCGAGGTCCGGAGGGTCGGATCAAGCATTTCTCGATTTTTTCCAGTGACTTGACCCGCACTATCGAGGCGTCCCGCGAGCACGAAAACCTGATCGGCGCCCTGGTGCGCTCCACGGCGGTGATCGAGTTTGACCTCAATGGCAATGTTCTCACCGCCAACGAACGTTTTCTCAATGGCATGGGTTACAGCCTGGCGCAGATTCAGGGCAAGCATCACCGCCTGTTCTGCGAGCCGGAGGAATACAACAGCGCCGAGTATCAGAACTTCTGGCGGCGCTTGAATGCGGGCGAGTTTGTGGCGGATCGCTTCAAACGGGTCGACAGCCACGGCCGCGTGGTGTGGTTGGAGGCATCTTATAACCCGGTGGTCGATGCCAACGAGCGGCTGTACAAAGTGGTCAAGTTCGCCACCGTGATCACCGATCAAGTCAACCAGGAACAGGCCGTCGCCGAAGCCGCCAATATCGCCTACAGCACCTCATTGCTAACCGACAGCAGTGCCCAGCGCGGCACCACGGTAGTAACTCAGGCGGTGGACGTGATGCGTGACCTGGCCAAGCACATGCAGCAGGCGGGCGAGGGCATTGAGGCATTGAATGCTCAGTCCCAAGTGATCGGCAGCATCGTCAAGACCATCAGCGGTATTGCCGAGCAGACCAACCTGCTGGCCCTTAACGCCGCCATCGAAGCGGCACGCGCCGGTGAGCAGGGCCGTGGCTTTGCAGTCGTGGCCGATGAGGTTCGGCAATTGGCTTCGCGTACCAGTAAAGCCACCGAGGAAATCGTCGGCGTGGTGCGTCAGAACCAGGACATGGCCCGTGACGCCGTCGCCTTGATGAGCGAGGGCCAGCTCCAGGCCGAACAAGGCCTGGCGCTGGCTGCCGAAGCGGGCACGGTGATCGTCGAGATCCAGGATGGCGCGCAGAAAGTCGTCAGTGCCGTCGGACAGTTTGCCAATCAGTTGGCCAATTAAGCGCCGCCATGGATTTCAAAGTGCAGCATGTCGAACCATTGCCCATGCAGCAGAAAGCTTTTGCGTGAATGGCCGTACTGCGTAAAGCCACTGCGTTCCAGTACGCGGACCGAGCCCAGGTTTTCCGGGCGTACCGTGGCTTCGATCCGCAGTAAGCCATGGTCTTGAAAGGCTTTCTGTAATCCCAGGGCTACCGCTTGCCGAGCCAGGCCACGACCGGTGTATTCGGCCCCCATGCGGTAGCCCAGGGACGCGCAATGGTAGTAGCGGCGCCGCACCTGGGTGAAGTTGAGCCGCCCCACCAGCAGGCCGTTCTCGCGCACCAGATACTGATAAGTGCGATCTTCACTGGCTTCCTGCAGCGCGGTTTCGATGGCCCGGGTCACGCCGTCGACGCTGTAGTAAGCGTCCGGACGAGCATTGATCCAGCTTTCGAAAAACGCCCGGTTGGCCAGCTCGAACGCCAGCATTTCGTTCATGTCATCCCACTGTGGGGGGGTCAATGTCAGGTTCATCCTTGGCTAGCCTCGCGGTCAGTGTCACTCGTGCCTCCTTCATCTCATGATCCGGCCGGTGGGTTCAAGTTTCAGGTATCGTTGGATTTTCCCCGAGCACCGGAAGACCGCCCATGAGCCTTACCCATCGCCGTCCCGTCCCGCTGTCCAAGGCCTACCGTTTGCTCAACCATGGGCCGACCGTGCTGGTCAGTGCCGCCCACAATGGGCAACGCAATATCATGGCGGCCGCCTGGGCCATGCCGCTGGATTTTGAACCGCCGAAAGTCGCCGTGGTACTGGACAAGGCCACCTGGACCCGGCAGTTGCTCGAAGGCGCCGGCAGCTTTGTGCTCAACGTACCGTGCGTGGCCCAGGCTGATATCGTGCAGACCGTGGGTAACACCACCGGCAGCGATCGGGATAAGTTCGAAACCTATGGCTTGCAGACCTTCACTGGCGAGCAAACCGATGCGCCGATGCTTGAAGGCTGCGTGGCCTGGTTGGAATGCCGCCTGTTGCCCGAGCCTCATAACCAGCAGACTTATGACCTGTTCCTCGCCGAAGTGATCGCCGCCCAGGCCGACGAGCGTGTGTTCAGCGATGGCCGCTGGCACTTCGAAGGTCAGGATGCGCTGCGCACGTTGCACCATGTGGCGGGCGGGAATTTCCTGACGATTGGCCAGCCGGTGGTTGGGCGCCAGCTCGACGTCTGAGGCTTACCACTGCGCCTGGCTCAGCGCTTCGGCAAACGCCATCAGCTTCGGTGAGTATTGTCGGGAGGGCGGATAGACCAGCGACAGCGCACGGCTGCGGCCGGCGAAGTCTTCCAGCAACGGCACCAGACGGCCGGCGGCGAGGTCTTCACGCACGGCGAAGTCCATCACCTGGGCGATGCCAAAACCGCCGACCGCGCCGTCCACCAGGGCGTCGCCAATATCGAAGATAAGCCGGCCCTCGACGCTGACATCGCGCACCTTGCCATCGAACATGAACTGCCAGTCCACCAGCCGTCCGCTGCGCAGGTTGCGCACGGTCAAGCAGTTGTGGTCCTTGAGGTCATCAACGGTTTGCGGCGTACCAAAGCGCGCCAGGTACGCAGGCGCGGCAACCGTAACCCAGCGCAGCGGCGGCAGCGCCCGTGCAATCAGGCGCTGGTCCTGGATTTCGCCGGTGCGCAGCAAGGCGTCAAAGCCTTCGTCGACGATGTCCACCAGGCGGTCAGTCATCACTGCTTCGATGCACAGGTCAGGGAAGCGTTGGGTCAGCTCGCCGATGACCGGCATCACCACCTTGCGCCCGAACAACGACGGTGTGCTGATCTTCAGCAACCCGGAGGGCGTGCAGCGACGGTCCAGCATCTGCCGTTCGGCTTCCGCCAGTTCGGCGAGCAATGGCGCGCTGCGCTCGTACAGCATCTGCCCGTCGGGCGTGAGGCTGACGCTGCGGGTATTGCGCTGCAACAGACGCACCCCTAGCTCGTTTTCCAGCCGGGAAATGGCCCGGGACAAGCCTGATTGCGTCAGGCCCAGGTCGCCGGCTGCGCGGGTGAAACTACGGGTCTCGGCAACGCGGACCAGCAGGCGAACAGCGTTCAGATCCATGATTAAAGTCATTACTGAAAGAGTGATAGGGCTATTTATCATCTGTTGCGCATGAAAGACACTGGCCGCACTTCATTTTCGGACAGGATGCTGTGATGCCCGCTACCCCTTTGACGCGCCCTTCGGGATGGATGCTTGCGCTGCTGGCGACGGCACAGTTGATCATCGCCCTGGACGCAACCATCGTGTTTGTCGCCCTGCCGCAAATTGGCAGCCACCTCGGTTTTTCTGCCCAGCAACTGCAATGGGTGGTCAGTGCCTATACCGTGGCCTTTGGCGGCTTCCTGCTCTTGGGTGGGCGAGCGGCAGACCTGTTGGGTAAACGGCGTTTGTACATTCTCGGCCAGTCGTTGTACGCGCTGTCGTCGCTGGCGGCGGTGTTGGGGGGCAGTGCGTTGCTGCTGGTGCTGGCGCGGGCGGTCCAGGGTGTCGGCGGGGCGTTGTTGTTCCCGGCGACTCTGGCACTGATCAACACCTATTACGCCGAAGGGCCGGCACGCAACCGGGCCTTTGCGGTGTGGAGCGCGGCGTCGGCGGCGGGCCTGGCCCTGGGGGCTTTGCTGGGTGGCGTGCTGACGCAATGGTGGGGCTGGGAGGCGGTGTTCCTGGTCAATGTGCCGTTGGCTGGGGCTTGCGCGTTGGCGGCACGTCACTGGATTCCCGCCGATGGGGAGCGCGCTCGCGGACGCAGTTTTGATATCAGCGGCGCGTTGACCGTGACGGTGGGCGGCACCCTGTTGGTGTTTGCCCTGGTGCAAGGGCCGGAGTGGGGGTGGACGGCGCCTGCCACGTTGGGCTGCATGGTGGTGGCGCTGGCGTTGCTCGGGCTCTTCGCCTGGATCGAGCACCGGGGCCGTGACCCGCTGATGCCGTTGCGCTTGCTCGGCTATCGCGAATTGCGCATGGCGATGGTGCTGACGGCGGTGTTTATGAGCAGCTTCGGCGTGCAGTACTACTTTCTGGCGGTGTACTACCAGCAGGTCTACGGCTACAGCGTATTGGCGTCAGGGTTGGCGTTCTTGCCGGCGACGCTGGTGTGCACCCTGGGTATCTGGCTGGCCGAGCGCTCGTTGGTACGGTTTGGTTTGCGCACCACCTTGGTCAGCGGTCAACTGGCCGGTGCGCTGGGCATCGCCTTGGTGTGCCTGGCGTTGCCGAGCGGGGCGGGATTCTGGCCGTTGTTGCCGGGGATCTTGATTCTGAGTGTCGGCCAAGGCATGACCTGGACTGCCATGTGGGTGTCTGCTGGCCTTGGCATCAAACCGGGGGAGCAGGGCGTGGCGGCGGGGATGGCGTCCACCAGCCAGCAGATCGGCGGGGCGTTGGGGTTGGCGTTGTTGGTGTCGTTGGCCAATGCCGGTGGCGGGACCGGTGCGGCTCAGGCATCGGGCATTGAGTGGGCATTGTGGTGGAGTGCGGCGATTGCCTTGGCGGGGGCGGTGCTGGCGTTGCGGCTCAAGACTGCGGCCCTGAAGCCGAGCCCGATTCTGGAAACGACCTGAGTCAACTGTGGGAGCTGGCTTGCCTGCGATTGCAGTGTGTCAGACGAAAAAATCGGGTTGGGAAAACCGCTATCGCAGCATAGGTATCTACACAATTGCGCAGGTGCCTGATTTTCTGTAGCCGCTGCCGAGGCACGAGGCTGCGATGCGGGCCGCAGGACCGCTCTCAGGGGTCGCTACGTCGGGATGCCGCACCAAACCCATCGCAGCCTCGTGCCTCGGCAGCGACTACAGGTTTTTCAGGGAACTCAAAAAATGTGTAGATACCTATGGCTATCGCAGGCAAGCCAGCTCCCACAGGTGGCGGTATTTCAGATCGCGCCTCAGCGCCCGAGCATCTTCACCCACCGCGACGGCGGCAACCCGAAGGTGCTGTGAAATTGCCGGGTCATGTGGCTCTGATCGGTGAACCCGGCGGTCAGCGCAGCATCCACCAACGATTGCCCCTGGCCGATCAAGGTCCGCACCAGGTCGAGGCGGCGCATGGTCAGGTAACGGTAGGGGCTGGTGCCGAACAACAGGCGAAAATCCCGCGACAACGCCCAACGATCACGACCACTGTGCGCAGCCATCTCCTCCAGCGTGATGGGACGGCCCAGGGCACTGTGGATGAATTCCCGGGCGCGCTCGGCGGCCTGGTAGTCAAAGGTCTTGCGGACGATGCTGATCCCCGAGGCATTGTTCAGGGCTTGGGCCAGGTCGAACAGCGCGTCTTGTTCTTGCAACGGATCAATCGGGCAGTCCAGGCTTTGCAGCAACACTTCACTGGCCCGGTACAACCACGGGTCGCGTGACAGGCCATTGTGGATAAACGGCAACGGCTTGCCGCCGAGGATCTGCTGGATCAGCGCCGGCTCTACATAAATCATCCGGTACTTGAAACCTTCCTCGCTGCTGGCCCAACCGTCATGGACTTCGTCGGGGTGCAGCACCATGGTGGTACCGGGCAGGCTGTGGGTCTTGTTGCCGCGATAATGAAAGCTCTGCACCCCAAACAGGGTACGGCCGATGGCATAGGTGTCGTGGCGATGGGGATCGAAGCCGAACCCGGAAAAATACGCCTCGATGCGCTCCAGTCCGCTGGCGTGGGGCGCGCGGTGCAGCCAGTCGATGTTGGAAGTCGGTTTGCCCATGGTGGCTTGTCGCAAGGTGAGGTGGAAACACGTTAACCCAGTCTGAATCTACTGTCTGCCGGGGTCTTGTACGATTGTGCGCGGCGTGGGCAGACAGCCTTGCCGGCCTGGCCTATGATCCCAGTTCATGTACTGCCCAGGTGCAACCCTCATGGAATTTCTCAACCCGGCCTACGCTGCGCCGCTGGTATCGCTGGCCCTGCTCTGGACCGTCGCGGTTGTAACGCCAGGGCCTAACTTTTTCAACACCGCGCAACTGGCAGCCAGTTGTTCACGCCGACATGGCGTGGTGGCTTCGTCAGGCGTGGCGACCGGCACGGTGATGTGGGGGCTGGCGGGGGGCTTGGGCATCAAGTCACTGTTCACCGCCGCGCCCATGTTGTATCTGGCGTTCAAAATCATCGGCGGCTGCTACCTGATTTATCTGGGGTTGAAACTGTTCAAACGTTCGACACCAGCCATGAGTCAGAACCTGTTGCCGGAGGAACCCCAGCGCTCGCTGTTTTCCGCCTGGCGCCTGGGCTTGCTGGGCAATCTGTCCAATCCCAAGGCGGCGTTGTTTGTCGCGACAATCTTTGCCTCGACCATGCCTGCGTCACCCTCACCGATGCTCCTGATATTGGCCGTGATCACCATGGCGACGCTGTCATTCAGTTGGTACTCCTGCGTGGCGCTGGTGTTTTCCAGTGAGCGAATGGCCAACCTCTACAGCCGTTCGCGCAAGTGGCTGGACCGGTTCGCGGGCAGTTGTTATGTGTTGTTCGGTGCGCATCTGGTGACCACTCGCTGAAACGGAGTCAAGACCATGGATTGGGAATACCTTGTGTTAGCGCCGCTGGTCATCGGCTGTCAGGCCTTTGTCTTGTGGATGGTCTATCGGCTCTGGAAACACTTGAATAAGCAGCGGGCTTGCGCGACCACGCCCTATGCACCAGGGACCGGTCTCAAGGGCGCCAACATCCCGGTGCTGGCGACCTTTGTCGGTATCCGCGTACTGCCCTGGGTGGCACTTGCCAGCAATAGCCTCAACCCGGTGTTGCGCATTGACGGTGAAAACCTGGTGTATCGAGTCTTGCGTCAGCAGCAACGCTTGCTGTCTTCGGTGCTTCAGGTGGACGTGCGTAGCGCCTATGGCACCTTCAACCTGATATTCGAGTTCCGGGACTCACCCTTGACCTTCATCGCCAACCTTGGCAGCCCTGAGCGGGGGGCTTATGTGTTGTCGATGCTGCCCGCCAGCGTGACGCTTTCCGAACGGGCACAGGCTGCGAAAATCGCGTTGCCTCTTTAAGTCCGGGCGAGCCTCGTGTTAAGTAGCGTGTCTTTCAGAACACGTTCAACGCGAGGCCGGTCATGAGCAAGTTGCGGGTAGGTATTATTTTTGGTGGCCGTTCGACCGAGCACGAGGTGTCGCTGCAGTCGGCGCGCAATATCGTCGATGCCTTGGACCGCTCGCGCTTCGAGCCGATCCTGATCGGTATCGACAAGGCCGGCCACTGGCACCTCAATGACACTTCGAACTTCCTGATCAACCAGGAAAACCCGGCATTGATCGCCCTCAACCAGTCCAACCGCGAACTGGCGGTGGTGCCGGGCAAGGCCAGCCAGCAACTGGTAGAAACCTCCAGCCAGACGATGCTGGAACACGTCGATGTGATCTTCCCCATCGTCCACGGCACCCTCGGCGAAGACGGCTGCCTGCAAGGTTTGCTGCGCATGGCGGACTTGCCGTTTGTAGGTTCCGACGTGCTCGGTTCGGCCGTGTGCATGGACAAAGACATCAGCAAGCGCCTGCTGCGCGATGCCGGGATTGCCGTCACACCATTCATTACCCTCAACCGTGGCAACGCGGCGCGTACCTCGTTCCAGCAAGCGCAGCAAAAGCTCGGCCTGCCGCTGTTCGTGAAACCGGCAAACCAAGGCTCTTCCGTGGGGGTGAGTAAAGTCGGCAACGAAGCCGAGTACCACGCGGCGGTTGAGTTGGCCTTGGGCTTTGACGAAAAAGTGTTGGTGGAGTCGGCGGTCAAGGGGCGGGAAATCGAATGCGCCGTACTGGGCAACGATCGACCTGAGGCCAGCGCCTGCGGTGAGATTGTGGTGCGTGAAGGGTTCTATTCCTACGACAGCAAATACATCGACGGCCAGGCTGCCCAGGTGGTCGTACCGGCCGATATCAGCGCCGAGGCCAGCGAGCGTATTCGTGCCTTGGCCATCGAGGCGTTTGAAACCCTGGGCTGCGCAGGGTTGGCACGGGTCGATGTGTTCCTTACCGACGATGGCGAAGTGCTGATCAACGAGATCAACTCACTGCCGGGTTTTACCCGTATCAGCATGTACCCCAAGTTGTGGCAGGCCGCCGGGATGAGTTACAGCGAATTGGTCAGCCGCTTGATTGACTTGGCGCTGGAGCGGCATGCGGGGCGCAAAGGGTTGAAGATCAGCCGGTGACATTACTCAGCTGGGTCGTGCCATATGGCACAAACCATGAAGCTCAAATGTGGGAGCTGGCTTGTCGGGTCGCCGCATCGCTGCGATGACGGCCCGCCAGTTGATGTTGCTATCACTGATACACCGCCATCGCAGCATAGGTATCTACACATTTCCTGAATCCCCTGAAAACCCTGTAGGCGTCGAGGCACGAGGCTGCGATGGGCTTGGTACGGCACTCCGACGCAGCAGACCCCGAGGGCGGTCCTGCGCCCGCATCGCAGCCTCGTGCCTCGGCAGCGGCAACAGGAACCAGGCCCCAGCATAATGGTGTAGATATTTATGCTCATCGCAGCGATGCGGCGACCCGACAAGCCAGTTCCCACACTAGATTTGCTTCGTTTCACCGGCTGTACGCGCAATCCACGAATACAATAACGTCTTCTTTTCCTCGCTGTGATGAGTCCGTCTGCGGTAGCTGGCAAACGCGTTTGACGTGCAGTAAGTGCACACCTCACTGACCTCAACCTGGTGACGCGCAATCCCTGCCGCTTGCAGCAGAATCAGCGCGTACTGGCTTAGGTCAAACCACGCATTCAACGCCTGCCGAGCCTCAGGCGGTGTAATGCTCGGCGCCAGCAACGGCGCCGGCTGTTCGAATGTCCAGGGCGCATGGCCGTCTTGCCACAGATGGCCTTGGCTCGCTTGCAACTGGGCGATGAACGCCTCACTCACCTCATAACAGCAGGGCTTGATCGACGGACCGATGGCAACTTGCAGTTGGTCCAGGGCAACGCCCTCGGCGGCAAAACGCTGCATGGCGTTGGCGATGATTGCGCCTTGCAGGCCCTTCCAGCCACCGTGGAGCGCGGCCACTAACTCTCCATTTTTCGAGGCAATCAGCAGTGGCAGGCAATCGGCGGTGATCACGGCGACGGGGTGCTTGTCACGGGTGAACACACCGTCGGCCTCGATGGTGTTGGCCACCTGATCACCCTGCCATTCAATGATCGTCGCGGTATGCGCTTGTTTGCAGAAGAACACATCGGACGGACGCAAGGGATCGTTGATTGAGCAGAAGCCGTGGTCGACGC
>Ga0302228_10002573_pt1 | contig 12231 bp, 10 predicted proteins | sample II_Palsa_N1_2_FD_193519 | JGI IMG/M metagenome (GOLD analysis project Ga0302228, IMG submission 193519) | Peat permafrost microbial communities from Stordalen Mire near Abisko, Sweden - II_Palsa_N1_2 | ecosystem: Environmental > Terrestrial > Soil > Palsa > Peat permafrost | place: Sweden...
CGCCGGTCAATAGCCAGCCATCCACCAGGGTCTGGCGGGTGGCGGTTTCATTATGCCAATAGCCTTGCATCACGGTGGCGCCGCGCACGGCGATTTCTCCGTGGGCGCCGCAAGGCACAGGGCTGTGGGTGGCGTCCAGAATGCGGATTTCCACGCAGGATTGCGCCTGACCAACAGACGCCGCCAGCGTGGCCCAATCCGACCGTTGCCGGTCAGCGATCAGCTCACGGGGCAAGACACTGATGGTCATCGGGCTCTCGCCCTGGCCATAGATCTGCACCAGGCGCGGGCCAAAGGTTTCGACGGCATCCATCAGGTCGGCCAGGTACATCGGGCCACCACCGTAGACGATGGTCTTGATCCCCTCGCCGGCGTACTCCTGGCGACGCGCCTGTTCCACCATGCGCTTGACCATGGTCGGCGCGGCGAACAACGAGACACTGCCCAGTTCCGCCGCCAGCCCGAACAGCTCGGCGGCATCAAAACCACGGGATTCGGGGACCACATGGCGAGCGCCGCAGCGCACATGGATAAAGTTGTAGAGACCGGCGCCATGGGACATCGGCGCGGCATACACAGCGGCGTCCTCGGCACTCACCGGGTCCACGTCCGTGGCGTAGCACAGCGACATGGCGATCAGGTTGCCGTGGGACAGCATCACGCCCTTGGACCGCCCGGTGGTACCGGAGGTGTAGAACAGCCAGGCCAGGTCGTGGTCCTGACGAACGCAGGGGAATTCCAGCCCTGAATCGCCGGCGCTATCCGGAGGCACCCGCCCGTCCAGCTCGCGGCACCCGGCAGGCAACCCCAGGGATGAAAACACCTGGCCGCCGTCGGTAAAGATCAGCCGGGCCTCGGCGTTTCCGGCAATCCAGGCGGCTTCGCCAGGGTGCAGTTTACTGTTGACCGGCACTGCCACTGCACCGACCCACCAGATGGCGTAGAGCAGTTCCAGGTATTCACAGCAGTTCTTCATCAACAGCGCCACGTGGTCGCCCGGCACGATGCTGTGAGCATCCATCAGGTGCGTGGCACGTTGACGAACACGAAGAGCAAAGGTGGCGTAATCGGCGATTTGGCGGGCGCCTTCAAACAGCGCCGGGCGTTGTGGATAACGGCGGCTGGTATCGTGCAGCCAATTGGCGATGTTCATCCTCAGCTCCGGCGTACTTGCAGCACCGAGGCATAGTTGGCGACAGCCATCCCGCCCATATTGAACACCAGGCCGAACTCGGGATTGGGTACCGACAGGCCAATGGGCTCCCCTGTCAGTTGACGGAAGGCCAGGGCATGCATCGAAACCCCCGTGGCACCCACCGGGTGCCCCTTGGCCTTGAGCCCGCCGGACAGGTTCACCGGCAAGCGCCCGCCAGCGCGCACCACGCCGGAATCCAGCGCCCGATGCCCCTCCCCCTTGGGCGCCAGGCCCATGGCTTCGTAGATCAGCAGCTCGGCGATAGTGAAGCAGTCGTGGACTTCGGCAAAACTCAGGTCTGCCAGGGTCACATTGGCCCCGCGCAAGGCCGAATGAATCGCCCGTTGCGGGCCTTCAAACGCGAGGATGTCACGCTGGGCAATCGGCAGGAAATCATTGACCTGGGCCATCGAGCGAATCTGCACATCACGCCGAAACAGCCGGGCACGCTTGGGCGAGGCCAGGATGATCGCGGCGGCACCGTCGCTGATCAACGAGCAATCCGTCAGGCGCAGGTGATCGGCCACATACGGGTTGCTCTGGGAGACGTTATTGCAATGTTCGAAATCCATGACCTTGCGCATCTGCGCCAAAGGATTGGCCATGGCATTGGAGTGGTTTTTGGTGGCGATGGCCGCCATTGAAGCCATCGGGCAATGGTAGCGCTCGGCGTACTGCCGCGAGGCCATGCCGAACAACTGCGGGAAACTCAAGCCGGCTTCGGCCGCATCATTCTGGTAACCGGCACCGGCCAGCGCCCGGGTGACCTCGGCGGTGGAGTTGCCGGTCATTTTTTCCGCGCCCACCACCAGTACCAGTTCGGCTGAGCCGGAGAGAATCGCGTTGATCCCCGCCTGAATCGCCGCCGAACCCGAGGCACAGGCGTTCTCACAGCGGGTGGCCGGCTTGAACCGCAGGCCGGGATCGGCCTGCAACATCAGCGAGGCGGGAAAACCGTCAGGGACCATCCCCGAGTTGAAGTGCCCGAGAAACAGCGCGTCGATCTCCGAGGCGTCAATGGCCGCGTCCGCCAGGGCCTCGCGGGTAACCTGGACGATCAGATCCTCCAGCTTGGCACCGTCCAGGCGGCCAAAACGGGAGTGACCGGCAGCAACAATCGATACGCAATCAACAGGCATGTTTAATTTCTTCTTCTCTTGGCTCAAACTTTCCCTACAATGTACTACCGTGCCAATTTCCCGCTAGTTCGTGCAACTACTTACAAGGGTAAGTAGCCGTTGCGACAGGCGGCGTTCGCCATGGCCGGATTCAACCTGAGGCAGGATGCCCGATGACCGTCTTTGCACAACAACTCCAAGACATCGAATGCCTGGCGTTCAAGGTGTCGCCCGCCCCACAACTGATCACCAGCCACCGGGCGATGCTCGACTGCAATGAAGCCTTCCTGCAGTTGTTCGGCTATCAGCGCGACGAGCTGCTCAATCAGTTGACCCTGCTGATCTACCCCTCCCAGGCCGACTACCATGCCATCGGCAAGCGCAGCCTCGACTGGTTGCACAACAGCCCCAGCGACTCCTATTCCGATGAGCGCTTCATGCAACACAAGAACGGCGAGGTGTTCTGGGCCAAGTCCCATGGCTACACCCTGACCCCGGACGACCCGTTCAAGCTGATGGTCTGGCACTTCGAGCGCCTGAACCGCACGCACCACGCCACCGGCGACCTCACACCCCGGGAGCGGGAAATCGCGATGCTCATCGTCAACGGGCTGAAGTCCAAGGAAATCGCCAAGCAACTGGAAATCTCCCACCGCACCGTGGAAGTCCACCGGGCGCGCCTGATGAAAAAAATGCAGGCGAAAAACATTGTCGAACTGGTGTCGAAGATCATTTTTGTCAGTTGAGTGTGGGCGCTTATGCACCCTTGCCTGGGCCATTTATAGCCAACGATTACAACCCCGGGTCCTGCGGTAGCTACGCTGAACTTCGCTTAAACGGAGTTCTCGCAAGCGTCTATCTTAAAGGACTAACAAAATGGCTCAATTCGATCGTTCCACCGCCTCGTCTAAACACCCGTCAACCCCGCCCCGTGTAGAGGGCACTCGATCCAGCCGCCTCACCCTCGATAACGCCGGCCCCGTGCAGATGGGTTTCTGGGTGCCCAACCGGGTGTGGGCCACCGCCAGGTTCCTCGTCCCCCTGCGTGACTTCATCGCCGCCAAGAAGAAAGCCGGCACGCTCACGCCAATGCGCCCGCAACTCATCGAATTCAAGCGCTGGGTGACCACCAACAGCGTGTACCGCATGTGGGTAACGTCGATGATCGACCAGTCCAATGCCTATGTCCTCACGCTTGATCCCGAAACCCTGGAGCAGATCAAGGACCAGGACGGCGACGCCGTGTGGATCAAGGACTACGACAGTTTCTTCGAGATCCTCAACGAAATCGTCACCACCTCTTCATCGTTCAATGCCACGGCGCAGGTCGGTACGCCGATGAATGCCTTCCTGGCTATTTCCATGGCCACTGAGGCCGGGGTGGCGCTGTTTCACGACGCAACGTTCAACCAGCAGTTCAAGCAGGTGCTGGATACCTGGAACACCTTCCTCAAAAGCCCCGAATCCCTCGATAAACTGGATATCAGCGATCCCGAGAAAGAAGGCTCGTGGATTTCCAAGGCCGCCTGGGCCGCCGGTGTGTGGGACCAGATGGAGTGCGACCCGAAGCAGCCGGGGTATGGCTTCGATTCCTGGAACGCATTTTTCATCCGCAAATTCGTGCCCGGTGCGCGGCCGTTCCAGGGCGACCCACTGACCCAGATCGACATTGGTTGTGAGACCACACCGTGGCAATACGAAAACAATATCGCCTTTGAGACCGACTTCTGGATCAAGGACGTCAACTATTCGCTGCTGGATCTTTTTGCCGGCCAGGCAAAGTGGGCGAAGCCGTTTGAAGGTGGCCAGATCTATCAGGGATTCCTGTCCGCCACCCACTACCACCGCTGGAATGCGCCGCTGGACGGCACCATCCTGCGCTCATGGGTGCAACCGGGTACTTATTTCGCCCAACGCCCGGCTCAGGGTGAAGGTGAAGGCACGTGGGAAGGTACCGAGTCGCAGCCCTATCTGGGGCATGTGGCGGCTCGCGCTATCTTTATTTTCGAGCACGCCACCTGCGGCTATGTAGCGCTGATCTGCATCGGCATGGTCGAGGTGTCGACCTGCATCATCGAGCCGCCGTTTATCGTCGACGAAGGCAGTGCCCCGGTGACGATCACTCGCGGCACGGAAATCGGCCACTTCGAGTTCGGCGGTTCGACCCACATGATGGTGTTCCAGAAAGATCGGGTGCGCCTCGAGCAATGGGCGATTGATGCGGTGGCCCACCAGAACGATCCGCAACCGACGGCCATGGGGACAGTGATTGCTACGGCGCTGGATCCGCAAAATCGCGGTCGCTGAGATCCTGAAACCTTGTAACCGCTGCCGAGGGACGAGGCTGCGATGCGGGCCGCAGGACCGCAAGGGGGTCGCTGCGCAACCCATCGCAGCCTCGTTCCTCGGCAGCGGCTACATAAATCCGCCTCTCCGAAAAAGCGATTGTGTTGTCGTAACCGGCAATGTTATGTTTCTAACAGAGAATATAGATATGCAATATTTATAACATTCGCGATCACCCTTTTCGAGACCGTCATGGACAAGCACAGCTTCCAACTGACGCTGGAACAACAGTTCCCCACCCTGACGCCCACTGGTAAGCGCATTGCTACTTATCTGTTGGGTAATCTGCAGCAATTGCCATTCGAGACCGCCGACAGCATCGCTCAGCAAGCCGGGACGACCGGCATTTCAGTAGGACGGTTCTTGCGGACCCTGGGCTATCGCAACCTCGATGACGTCAAACAGGGCCTGCGCGGTGATACGCCCGCCTCGTGGCTGATCACTGACCGGCTGGGGGCCTTTCGTGACGAGAATGGCCAGGATGACACCCTCGACCGCTCCCTGAACCGGGAAATCGAGGCCATCCAGCATGTTTATGGCCTGGCCCGCAGCCAGGCTTTCAGCGCTATCGTGCAGCAGATTGTCGAGGCCGATGCCGTGTTCATCCTCGGTATCCAGTCCACCCGCGGCATCCTCAGCGCCTTCCACAGCCACCTGGAATACATCCGGCCCAAGGTCTATTACGTCGATGGCTTATCGGGGATCTACGCCGAAACCCTGAATTCAGGTTTTGAAAAACCCTACGCGATCATTTCAGACTTCCGGGCTTACTCCGCCGTCACGCCGACGTTCTGCGAAACCGCCAACCTGCATCAGCTGCCGCTGGCGCTGATCACCGACCTGCAATGCCCGTGGGCCCGGGACTACGAGCTGGACCTGTTGCAATTGAAAACCGATGTCGGCCAGTTCTGGGACTCCCTGGCACCGCTGGCCTGCCTGTTCAACTTGATTGTCTCCGCTGTCGCCGAACAGTACGGCGAGCGCCTGGATGCGCGCCTGGCGAAAAACCGTGCCCTGCAACAGGCCTTCGGCCAGTTTGAATCCTGACCCTAAAGAGGATGTGTTTGCGTGAATAACAGCCCCTTGGTAGAGATCGACCCTCAGGTATACCCGGTGCAGATCGACTTGATCTACGCCAGCGCCGACAACCTGGCAGGCCGTGTGATCTATCGCAATAACCGTTGCCTGCTGCATGTCGACGCGGCCGTCTGCCTGCGCAAGGCCAGCCTGGCAGCACGCCAGGCCGGGTTGACTCTGCGCATCCTCGATGCCTATCGGCCCGCATATGCCCAGCAGTTGCTCTGGCAGGTCCTGCCCGATCCCAACTACGTGCGCGACCCGCGCCTTGGCTCGCATCACACCCGAGGTGTAGCCATCGACCTGACCCTGGTCGACGAACACGGCACAGCCCTGGACATGGGCACGGCCTTCGACGCCATGGAACCCAAGTCCCACCCGTTCTACCCCGATTTACCGCCCCAGGTGCAACGCAATCGCCTGCTCTTGATGGGCATCATGCTGAGCGCCGGCTTCAAGGCCATCACCACTGAATGGTGGCACTACGAGCTGCCGAATGCCGAACACTTCCCCCTGATCGAGGAGCCGATATAACGCTGTAGCCGCTGCCGAGGTACGAGGCTGCAATGCGTGTCCGCAGGACCGCCTCGGTCGCGGCCTCGTACCTCGACAGCGGCTACAGACAAGTAACACCACAACAATAAGCAGCACGCCTTAGCTCCAACTGCCCGGTTATACATTTAATAAAAAACCTGACGACGTTCCCCTCATCTGATGATCAAGGAAACCGGCATGACCCTTAACACCGTGACTACCCGCAAGACCCTCGTCCTGTCCCTGTTGTGCGCCGCGCTGAGCCTTGGCGCCTGGCAATCGGCAAGCGCCGCCGCGCCCAAGGACACCCTGATGATCGGCAAGGCCGCCGACCCGCAAACCCTCGATCCCGCCGTGACCATCGACAACAACGATTGGGCGGTGACCTACCCGGCGTACCAGAAACTGGTGGCCTACAAGGTTGAAAACGGTAAAGGCAGCACCGAAGTCCAGGGCGACCTGGCCGAGAGCTGGAGCATTTCGCCAGACAATCTGGTGTGGGACTTCAAGCTCAAGCCCGGCAACAAATTCGACGACGGCGCGGCAGTGGATGCCAATGCGGTGAAGTTCTCCTTTGACCGTCTGATGAAGCTCAAGCAAGGCCCTTCCGGCGCCTTTCCCGATGACATGGCGGTCAGTGTCGTCGACCCGATGACCGTGCGTTTCACCCTGACCAAACCCTATGCGCCCTTCCTCTTCACCCTCGCCCACAACGGCGCCGGCATCGTCAATCCGGACGTGGCAAAACAGGGTGACATCAACGCCTACCTGTCGACCCACACCGCCGGTTCCGGCGCATTTCGCCTGAGCAACTGGCAAAAAGGCCAGGCCCTGACCCTGGAGCCCAACACCTACTACGCCGGGCCCAAGCCAAGCCTGAACAAGGTGGTGATCAAGATCATCAGCGAAGCCTCGGTACGGCGCCTGCAACTGGAGCGGGGTGACCTGGACATCATCGAGGACATGCCCGAAGACCAGCTCAGCACCCTGGCCAGCAAGCCGGGAATCGTTGTCGAAAAATTCCCGTCGCTGCGGGTGACATACCTGTACCTGAACAACAAAAAAGCCCCGCTGGACAACCGCGACGCACGCCAGGCCATCGTCGATGCGGTGGATTACAAAGGCATCGTCGACGGCATCCTCAAGGGCCAGGCCAAGCTGATGAACGGGCCGATCCCCGACGGCATGTGGGCCCACGACGCCAGCCTGCCGGTGATGAAACAGGACGTGGCGGCCGCAGATGCCAACCTCAAGAAGTTGCCGCAGAAAATCAGCAACCTGAACTTTGTCTACTCCGACAAGGACGCCAACTGGGAATCCATCGGCCTGACCCTGCAAGCCGGCCTGGCGCCCCTGGGGATCAACCTGAAGATGGAGAAACTGGCCAACGCCACGATGCGTGAGCGCCTGGGCAAGGGTGACTTCGACGTCGCCATCGGTTCCTGGAGCCCGGACTTCGCCGACCCCTACATGTTCATGAACTTCTGGTTCGACTCCAACCTGCAAGGACTGGCGGGCAATCGTTCGTTCTATAGCAACCCGCAGGTGGACACGCTGGTGCGTGATGCCGCGGCCAACAACGACACCGCCAAGCGCATCGAGCTGTACCAGCAAGCGCAGAAGATCGTGCTCAAGGACGCGGTCTACGCCTACCTGTATCAGAAGAACTACAGCCTGCCGATGCGTGATTCGGTGAAGGGGTATGTGTTCCATCCGATGCTGGAGCAGGTGTTTAACGTGGCGCAGATCAGTAAATAAAGCGCCTACAGGCTTGCCGATCAGTTGTAGCCGCTGCCGAGGGACGAGGCTGCGATGCGTGTCCGCAGGACCGCCCTCGGCAGCGGCTACAACTGATCTCATTACCGCCCGTCCCTGCTATTTCGAGGAGCCCCATGGCCTTCCTGAATATGTTGCGCAAACGCCTGCTCGGCCTGCTATTGGTCGTGGTCGGTGTTTCGCTGATCACCTTTTGCATCTCCCACCTGATCCCGGGTGACCCGGCACGGCTGATCGCCGGTGACCGGGCCAGCGATGCCATCGTCGAGAACATCCGCCATCAACTGGGCCTGGACTTGCCGCTGTATCAACAGTACGGCCGCTACATGAGCGACCTGCTGCACGGCGACCTCGGCACCTCGATCCGCACCAGTCGCCCGGTGCTGGAGGACCTGCAAGCGTTCTTCCCGGCCACCCTGGAACTGGCCCTCGCCGCCCTGCTGTTGTCGGTGCTGGTGGGCGTGCCGCTGGGCGTGTTATCGGCGGTCTATCACAACCGCGCCATCGACCAGATCGCCCGTACGCTGGCCGTCACCGGCATTTCCACCCCGGCGTTCTGGCTAGGGTTGGGACTGATCGTGTTGTTCTATGGGCAACTCGGCTGGTTACCCGGCAGCGGTCGATTGGACGAAGGCCTGGAGCCGCCCCACACCATCACCGGGTTCTACCTGGTGGACTCGTTGCTGGCCGGTGATCTCCCGCTGTTTCTTAACGCCCTGCAACACCTGATCCTGCCGGCGATCACCTTAGGCTTCGTCAACCTCGGCGTGGTGGCGCGACAGATCCGCTCGGCAATGCTCGATCAGTTGGGCGAAGACTATATCCGCACCGCCCGCGCCTACGGCCTGTCACGCTGGGCGGTGATTCTGCGCCACGCGCTGCCCAACGCGCTGATTCCCTCGGTCACTGTCCTCGGCCTGACCCTCGGCGATTTGCTCTACGGTGCCGTGCTCACCGAAACCGTGTTCGCCTGGCCCGGCATGGGCGCCTATGTGGTCAAGTCGATTCAGTCCCTGGACTTCCCCGCAGTGATGGGCTTCGCGATCCTGGTGTCATTTATTTATGTGCTGCTGAACATGGCGATCGATCTGCTGTACCGGGTGATCGATCCACGTATCGGCGAGGTGAGTTGAGATGACCACGCCTGTGACTGTCCCCCTGCCCGTACCGCTGACCCAACGCCCGACCTTGCACGCGCGCCTGGCGTACCTGGCTTATCAAGTGCGGCGCAGCCCACTGACCATTGCCGGGCTGACCATCACCCTGATCGTACTGGTCTGCATGGCTTTCGCGCCCTGGCTGGCCAGCCACGACCCCAACGCCCTGAACCTGGCCCAACGCCTGGCCGCGCCCTCGGCCGAGCACTGGTTCGGCACCGATGAAGTGGGCCGCGACCTGTTCAGCCGTGTACTGCATGGCAGCCGTCAATCGGTGGGCGTCGGCCTGTTCGTGGCCTTTGCCTCGTGCCTGGCGGGCGGCCTGTTGGGCTGCCTGTCGGGGATCATCGGCGGGCGTTTCGACGGCCTGATCATGCGCTTGATGGACATCATGCTCTCGGTGCCGTCCCTGGTGCTGATCATGGCCCTGGCCGCCGCCCTGGGCCCGAGTCTGTTCAATGCGATGTTGGCGATCACGGTGGTGCGCATTCCGTTCTACGTGCGCCTGGCCCGAGGCCAGGCCTTGAGTATTCGCCAGATGGGCTACGTCAAGGCGTCCCAGACCTTCGGTGCCGGGCGTTGGCATATCGTCTCCTGGCACGTGGGCCGCAACGCCATGCCGCCCTTGCTGGTGCAACTGAGCCTGGATATCGGCAGCGCCATTCTCATGGCCTCGGCCCTTGGCTTCATTGGCCTGGGCGCGCAACAGCCCACCGCCGAATGGGGCGCGATGGTCGCCACCGGGCGTAATTTTATCCTCGACAACTGGTGGTACTCGACCTTCCCGGGGCTGGCGATCCTGATCACCGCCACCGGCTTCAACCTGCTGGGTGACGGTGTGCGTGACCTGCTCGATCCACGGCAACAGGGGAAATGACCATGCCTAGCCAAGCCGTCCTCGCCATCGACAACCTGAGCCTGGAATTCCCGGCTTACCGCAACAACGTCCAGGCCCTTAACGGTGTGTCACTGCACGTCAATCCCGGCGAAATCGTCGGCGTGGTGGGTGAGTCCGGTTCAGGTAAATCGGTCACCGCGATGCTCAGCCTGCGCCTGCTGCCGGAACGCAGTTATCGGATCACCCAGGGCAGCTTGCACATGCTCGGCCGCGACATGCTTGGTGCCCAGGAAAAAGAGCTGTTGCAGGTCCGTGGCCGTGACGCAGCGATGATCTTCCAGGAGCCCATGACCGCCCTCAACCCAACGCGACGCATCGGCCGACAGATGCTCGACGTGATCATCCACCACCAGCGCCTGAGCAAGGCCGAGGCCCGAGCCAAGGCCATCGCCCTGCTCAAGGACATGCACATCGCCGACCCCGAGCAGATCCTCGACAGCTACCCCTTCGAACTGTCCGGGGGCATGCGCCAGCGGGTCATGATTGCCTTGGCGTTTTCCTGTGATCCGCAATTGTTGATCGCCGACGAGCCGACCACGGCCCTCGACGTCACGGTACAGCGCCAGGTGTTGTTGCTGTTGCGGGAAAAGGCACGCCAGCGCGGCACCGCAATCCTGCTGATCACCCACGACATGGCGGTGGTCTCGCAGTTCTGCGACCGGGTGTACGTGATGTACACCGGCGCCGTGGTTGAAGAAGGCCCCACCGCCCAAGTCATGGGCGATCCCCGGCATCCCTACACCCAAGGCTTGCTCAGCGGCCTGCCGGAACAGGTGCAACCCGGCGCAGACCTGCTGACCATCCCCGGCCAAGTGCCCAACCTGGCCGCCCTGCCCTCGGGCTGTACCTTTCGCGAACGCTGCCCCCAGGCCATGAGCCAATGTGCCGAACGCCCGCGCCTTAACCCGATCGACCCGGCCCACCTGCGCAAAAGTGCATGCTGGTTGTCTGCCAAGGAGTCTGTGTGATGACGGTTTCCCAAGAGCCCCTGCTGACCCTGCGGGACGTGCAGGTGAAGTTCCCGGTAAAAAACGACTGGCTGGGCCGCCCCCGTGGTTATGCCCATGCCCTTAACGGCATCGACTTGCAGGTGCGCCCGGGAGAAACCCTGGGCATTGTCGGCGAGTCCGGGTGTGGTAAAAGCACCCTCGCCCAATTGCTGATGGGCCTGGTGGCGCCCAGCGGTGGCGAGGTGGACTGGGTCTACAGCAGCGCCCGCGAGCGCCATCGGCATGTACAGATCGTGTTCCAGGACCCGCAATCGTCCCTCGACCCGCGCCTGCCGATCTGGAAGATCATCACCGAACCGCTGTTCGCCCTGGGTGACACCCCCAGACGTGAAATGCGCGCCATCGCCACCAAAGTGGCCGAGCAAGTGGGCATTCGCGCCGAGTACCTGGACCGCTACCCGCACCAATTCTCCGGCGGGCAACGGCAACGGATCGCCATTGCCCGGGCCCTGGCGTCCAACCCAAGTATTCTGGTGCTGGACGAACCCACCTCGGCGCTGGACATCTCGGTGCAGGCGCAGATCCTCAACCTGTTGGCGCAGTTGCAACGGCGGTTGGGCCTGACCTATATCCTGATCTCCCACAACGTTTCGGTGGTGCGGCACATGGCTGACCGGGTGGCGGTGATGTATCTGGGGCAGATTGTGGAACTGGGGGATACCGAGCAGGTGCTGGGGCAGCCACGGCATCCGTATACGCAGTTGTTGCTGGAGGCGGTGCCGAAGTTGGGGGTGGCGCTGGATGATGCGTATGTCAGTGCGGCGACGGAGCTGCCGGGGAATCGGGTGTTGCCCGGTGGGTGTTTTTTTCTGGAGCGGTGTTCGAGGCGGACTCAGGGGTGTGAGCAGACGCAACGGCTGGCAGGAAGTGTGCATCAGCAGGTGCGGTGTCATTTGGCGCTTTGATTGGGGGTATATCCGTTGCTGCGGTGATGGCTGATTAGGGTTCCGCCCTTACGGCGGGTCACTTTGGAAAAGCCCCAAAGTAACCAAAGGGCTCTTGCCCCACCACTCGGTGCCTCGCCTAGGCTCGGCATGCCCTCACTCCGGCATTACTCCGTGGGCCGCCGCAATGGGCCATCCATGGCCCAGTGCGGCTAAACCGGCGTCCTGCCGGTTTA
>Ga0302228_10002576_pt1 | contig 12227 bp, 10 predicted proteins | sample II_Palsa_N1_2_FD_193519 | JGI IMG/M metagenome (GOLD analysis project Ga0302228, IMG submission 193519) | Peat permafrost microbial communities from Stordalen Mire near Abisko, Sweden - II_Palsa_N1_2 | ecosystem: Environmental > Terrestrial > Soil > Palsa > Peat permafrost | place: Sweden...
AGCGCTGGTCAACGCACGACATCGACGGCTTCCGGCGCGGCCGTTCTTCCCGCAGGCGTCACGGGTTCCACCGCCACCGCGCAGGAGGCGCCTGCAGCAACTCACAGCACTTCCACGAGCAAGTCACGGGCACAGGTGCGCGAGGAATTAGTGGAAGCGCAACGCATGGGCCTTATCCCATCAGGCAAGACTGACTATCCGCCCAGCCCCCAGACCATCGCACGCAATCAGGTGCGATTCCAGCAGGCCGCACCGTTTTGGCGAGCGCATGGAGACCTTCCCTCGCAGGGGCAATTGGCAAGTGACGCCGATCCAAGCAAGTGAGTCACTGCTGTGGGTCATCGTGCTTCATTGCATAAAGCCGCGCAGCGACCCCGAGTTATTAATCATCGAAATTGAATGCGCTATCGCGCTTGACTTTATTAACATCAAGGAAACACACATGAAATCCATTACGTCGATCAAACAAGTGATCTTCGCAACATTGCTGCTGTCCGCAACCGTTACGGCATTCGCGGCGGGGGGCGGTGCCAATGGATTAGGGCGCAATCCAAACCTCTATGCGTCCTCGCTTACGAGTTCAACATCCCACTCGCCGCAAACGGCGCTGGCAACTAGCGCTGGTTCCGAATCCCTTGTCCTCGCGGCTCGCACGAATGGTCCTTCCACCGCAGACCGCACCACAGGTTACGGGAAGACCCGTGCGCAGGTCCAAACCGAGTTGTTGGAGGCGGAGCGCGCCGGCACGGTCCCCATTCATAAGAATGAGTACCCACCCAGCGTCGAAACCCTGGCTCACAACCAGGTCAGGTTCCAACAGATCGAGCAGGCTTGGCGAGGGAAAGATCCGGTGGTAGCGAACAATCAGTAAGTTCGCCGCGTGAGCTGCCTAGCAGCGGTGATGCGACGTCGGGTCTTTGTCGTCTATCGATCACGTTACGACAAGGGCAAAGCTTGATCGCCCTTCATCGCTGTTTTTCAACCTATTTATCCGCATTGATGTCCAGATGTAGGCGGTCGGCATTAAGCGAAGCTGCCTCAAATTTCCTTGACACCTTAGTAAAATGTCTCCGCTATAATCGCAGCCATGAAATTTCTTCGGACAATGCTCCTCCTGTTGCTCTGCGCTATGCTGCCCATTAGTGGGCTGGCAGCCAGTGGCGCGACTGGGGAGTGTCCGATGCAAGAGGTCATGAGCGACGACAGCGGTGCCATGGCCGCTGATATGCCAGGCTGCGAAATGATGACAGCGACATCCAGCGAACACGGTAAGTCGAAGTCATCCCTGTGCAAGGTGACGGCTCAATGTCAAATTGGCAGCCTCTATCACCCCGTCTCTTCTCCCTCAGTCGTACGGCCCGCAGGGTCGTTTATCCCCCTCCGTTTCCACTACGCAGAGTCGTTCTCCTTCCGCGCGCCGGATGGACTCTGGCGTCCCCCGCAGTCCCTCTAACTCCGTCCATCTGGTTCGCCGCAGCTTCGCGGTGATGTTGTCCTGGTTCAGGACTTGAGTCTGTATGTCCGTTCGCACGGCCATAGGGTGCTCGACCATTCGGGGTTCACATGCATTTCCAACATTTCACGTCGATCGTCCGACGTGGGCCGCTGCATTGCCTGGCTTTGGCAGCAGTCGTCATGTTTTCCAGTAGCGCAGCGCACGCTCAAGACGCAGGCATGACACTCGACGCGGCGCTTCAAATAGCGACCAGCCGCTCTTCCTCGATCCAGGCTTCGGAAGCCGCAGTTCGGGGCAGTTCCGACGTAGTCGTCAAAGCCGGGCAACTACCCAATCCCATGTTGAAGTTGAGCGTCGAGGACTTGCCTATCAATGGGTCAAAGGCCTTCACGATCGGACAGGACGATTTCACGATGCGCGGTATCGGCATCGAACAGGAGTGGGTATCTGCAGATAAGCGCCGGTTACGTACAGCGTTGGCAGATCGCGCCGTAGAGCGTGATAAATCGACCTACCTGCAAAAAGTGGCAGAGGTCCGTCAACAAGCGGCCATGGCTTGGCTGAACGCCCTCTATGCAAAGAAGGCCGTCGCCTTGAGCCAGGCTTTGGTCGACCATCTGAGCCAGGAACTGACCGCAAGACAAGCGTCGTACCGGGGTGCGAAAGGCACCGCGGTAGACGTCGCCCAAGCCAACCTTACGCTCGGGAACGCGCGTGATGAACTGATTAACGCGCAGCAGGACGAGAAGACCGCGTTGATTGCCCTGTCGCGTTGGACAGCAGCAGGCAACGTGCTGGAGGTCGCTGGAGACCCACCGGAGCTGGAGTCACAGGTGTCCAGTTTAAGCGTCGAGCAACTCGATCAAGTTCAGCCTGATCTGATCGCCGCACGCTCCGCCATCTCATTGGCCGATGCCGACACCGACGTCACCCGAAGCAATAGAGACCCGAATTGGACCTGGGGGCTGACCTATTTCAAGCGGGGTGGAAATTTCTCGGACTACGTGTCATTCGGCGTTTCCATCCCCTTGCCGATCAACCGTAGGAATGTCGAAGATCGCGACGTCGAGCAAAAATCGGAAATGGGCACGCAAGCGCGACTCACTTACGAAGACACCGAGCGACAGATCGTAGCCGATATCCAAAGCCTGACGGCAAAACTCGCCAGCGGTCGGGAACGTTTAGCGAACGTGAAGCAAACCGTTCTACCTGCCGCAGCACAGAAAGTGGCACTAGCCAATGCAGCCTATCGGTCCGGTGCCGGCACGCTCTCCGATGCATTGGACGCGAGGCACACGCAGCTCGAAGCGAACCTTCAAGTGTTGAATCTCGAACGACAAGTCTCCCTGGTCTGGGCCCAGTTGGAATACCAGGTTTTGCCGCCTGACTTGACCGCCAGCCAATAAGGAGAAAAACATGAATCAGAAACTAATCGTACGCGCCGTGGCGTCGGTATTCGTCGCAGTCGCGCTGCTAGGCGCCGGCTATGTGATCGGCACCCATCGTTCTGCAACAGACTCTCCCATGGCGTCAGCCACGGCCGCGACCCCATCCGCACCCGGCGACAAGGTCGATCCGAAGACGGGCCGCAAGGTCCTGTATTGGCATGACCCGATGGTGCCTAACCAGCACTTCGATAAGCCCGGGAAATCTCCCTTCATGGCCATGGACCTGCAGCCCGTCTTTGCGGACGAAGGCGGCTCCAGCGGAATCCGGGTCGACTCGGGGCTTCAACAAAATCTCGGCATCCGATACTCAACGGTGCGCCGGCAGGACACAGCTGTTGGTTTCGACGCGGTCGGCTCCACGCAGTTCGATGAGTCGGCGGCCGATGTCGTCCAGTCGCGGGTAACAGGCTACATCGACCATCTGTACGCAAGTGCGCCGATGCAGCGCGTGGCCAAGGGTGCGCCGATCGCGTCGCTGTTCGTTCCGGATTGGCTGGCGCCGCAGGAAGAATATCTGGCGCTCAAACGCGGCGGTATGGATGACGGCCTGCTTGAAGGGGCTCGCGCACGCATGCGAGCGATGTCGATTCCGGACGGGCTGATTGCGAGTCTGGACCGAACGGGTAAAGCGCAGACGCACGTGACGCTATCCGCGCAAGAAACGGGTGTGCTGACCGAGCTCAATGTCCGCGATGGTGCGATGGTGTCGCCGGGACAGACGCTCGCCAAGATCGCAAGCCTGTCAAAGCTTTGGTTAATCATCGAGATCCCTGAGTCGCTCGCGTTGCAGGTGCGGCCGGGCATGTTGGTCGATGCGACGTTCGACGGCGATCCGTCGCAGCACTTTAGCGGCCACATCCGCGAAATCCTGCCCGGCATCAGCACAAGCAGTCGCACGTTACAGGCGCGCCTTGAAATCGAAAATGCCGGGCTGAAGCTGACACCGGGGATGCTGATGCGCGCGCATATCAGCGGAGCGAAACCCGTGTCGCGCCTGCTCGTGCCGTCCGAAGCCGTGATCACGACCGGCAAACGGTCGATTGTCATCGTCAAGAACAGCGATGGTCGACTGCAACCTGTCGCCATTACGGTGGGCAACGATGCCGGTGACGATACTGAAGTGACAAGCGGACTGACGGAAGGCCAGCAGGTCGTGGCCTCCGGCCAGTTCCTGATCGACTCGGAAGCGAGCCTGAAATCCGTGCTACCGAAGCTCGAAGGAAGCGTTGTTCCAGGCATGGGGGCATCGGTTCCGGCGCCAGCCTCCGCCGCTGCTGCGGCTCAAACCTACGAGACGACCGGCAAGGTTGAAAAAGTCACTCCCGGTGACATCACGTTCTCGCACCAACCCGTGCCCGCGTTGGGATGGGGTGCAATGACCATGACGTTCGGCAAGCCTGCGCCCACGGCCTTCCCGGACGTCAAGGTCGGTGACGCCGTGCATTTCGTCTTCAAGCAATCGGATGACGGATACCAGCTGACGAAGGTCGAACCGGTTGGAGGCACGAAATGATCGCGCGCATTATTCGCTGGTCGATTTACAACCGGTTTCTCGTGCTGCTCGCGACCGTGCTGGTCACTGGGTGGGGCTTTTATTCGCTGACGCAGACACCGCTCGATGCGCTGCCGGATCTGTCCGACACGCAGGTCATCATCAAGGCCTCGTATCCCGGCAAAGCGCCGCAGGTGGTCGAGGACCAGGTGACATATCCGCTCACGACAACGCTGCTGGGCGTGCCGGGCGCGACGACCATTCGCGCCTACTCATCGTTCGGGGATGCGTTCGTCTACGTGCTTTTCGACGACAAGACAGATCAGTACTGGGCGCGTTCGCGGGTATTGGAATACCTGAACCAGGTGCAGAGTCGTTTGCCGCCGGGCGCGACCGTGTCACTCGGTCCCGACGCAACGGGGGTCGGTTGGGTCTACGAATACGCATTGGTCGACCGCACCGGCAAACACGACCTTGGGCAGCTCCGAGCCTTAAACGATTGGTTTCTGAAGTTCGAGCTGAAGTCGGTACCGGACGTCTCGGAAGTCGCCTCGATCGGCGGCATGGTGCGCCAATACCAGGTCGTCATCGATCCAGACAAGCTGCGCGCCTATGGCATCACACAAGGTGCTGTTGCGGATGCCATAGGAAAGGCTAACCAGGAGTCGGGCGGATCCGTTGTCGAGCTGGCTGAGTCCGAGTACATGGTGAGGTCATCCGGCTACCTGCGCACACTGGACGACTTCCGCAACATTGTGCTGCGGACCAACGATACGGGTACGCCGGTCCTGTTGAGGGACGTCGCTCGCATTCAGATTGGCCCCGAAATGCGCCGTGGCATTGCCGAGTTGAACGGCGAAGGCGAAGTGGCCGGCGGCGTAATCGTGATGCGCTCTGGCAAGAACGCGCTGACGACCATCGATGCAGTCAAAGCCAAGTTCGCCGATTTGAAAAAATCGCTCCCACCAGGCGTCGAGGTCGTGACGACGTATGATCGCTCGCAACTCATCGAGCGTGCTGTCGACAACCTGAAAGACAAGCTCATCGAAGAGTTCATCATCGTTGGGCTGGTCTGCGCAGTGTTCCTGTTTCACCTGCGCAGTGCGTTCGTCGCGATCTTGTCGCTGCCGCTCGGTGTGCTGACGGCGTTCATCGTCATGCGCTATCAGGGCGTCAACGCGAACCTGATGTCGTTGGGCGGTATTGCGATCGCCATCGGCGCGATGATTGATGCGGCCATCGTGATGATCGAAAACGCGCACAAGCATCTGGAAGCGTACGACCACGAGCATCCGAATAGTCCGATCACGAACGCTCAGCGATGGGAACTGATCGCTGAGTCAGCAGCCGAAGTTGGGCCAGCCTTGTTCTTCTCGCTGCTCATCATCACGCTGTCGTTCATCCCGGTCTTCTCGCTCGAAGGCCAGGAGGGCAAGCTCTTTGCTCCGCTAGCGTTCACGAAGACGTACACAATCGCTGCAGCTGCAGGATTGTCCGTAACGCTGGTGCCCGTGCTGATGGGTTTTCTGATCCGGGGTCGCATTCCGCACGAAAACGCCAATCCTATCAACCGCGTGTTGATCAGGCTGTATCGCCCGTTGCTCGAAGCGACGCTGCGACGGCCGTGGGTCGCGATCGGGCTGGCGGTCGTCGCACTCGCCATCACGCTCATTCCTGTGTCGCGACTAGGTGGCGAATTCATGCCACCGCTGGACGAAGGCGACCTGCTGTACATGCCGACTGCGCTACCCGGCATTTCAGCGGATAAAGCCGCCGAGTTGCTTCAACAAACGGACCGTCTGATCAAAACGGTTCCGGAGGTGAAAACCGTGTTCGGCAAATCAGGACGTGCCGACACCGCGACCGACCCGGCGCCGTTCGAGATGTTCGAGACCACTATTCAGTTCAAGCCACGCAGCGAATGGCGGCCCGGCATGACGCCCGAGAAGCTGGTGGATGAACTCGACGCACGCGTCAAGATTCCGGGCCTGTCGAACGTCTGGGTACCGCCGATTCGCAATCGCCTGGACATGCTGTCGACTGGCATCAAGACGCCCGTGGGCGTGAAGATCTCTGGCGCGGACCTTGGGCAGATCGACAAGATCGCCACGCAGGTCGAGTCCGTCTTGAAGAACGTTCCAGGCGTCACGTCGGCGCTAGCGGAACGCTTGAACGGCGGCCACTACATCGACGTCGATATCGACCGGTTGGCTGCAGCCCGCTATGGCATGTCGGTGACTGACGTCCAGTCCATCGTGTCGACGGCGGTCGGCGGCGACAACGTCGGCGAAGTCATTGCGGGCCGCGAGCGTTTCCCGATCAACATTCGCTATCCGCGGGAGATCCGGGACTCCGTCGACAATCTGCGTCAGTTGCCGGTCGTGACTGACCGGGGGGCGCAGATCACGCTAGGGGACGTAGCCACCGTCAAGATCTCCGATGGGCCACCGATGATCCGTAGCGAGAACGCTCGCTTGTCGGGTTACGTCTACGTCGACATTCGCGATGTGGACTTGCAGTCGGCCGTGAAGGCGATGCAGCTTGCGGTTGCACAGCACGTTGTACTGCCGCCCGGCTATTCCATCGCGTGGTCCGGCCAGTTCGAGTATCTGGAGCGAGCAGCCGCGAAATTGCGGACCGTGATTCCGGTGACGCTCGTCGTCATTTTCGTGCTGCTCTTCCTGACGTTCAACTCGGCGGCTGACGCGCTTTTGCTGATGTCGACCGTGCCCTTCGCACTGGTCGGAGGCTTCTGGCTGATCTGGATCCTGGGACATGCGGTGTCGGTCGCGACCGCTGTCGGGTTCATCGCGCTCTCGGGCGTCGCGGCCGAATTCGGCGTTGTGATGCTGCTGTATCTAAAAGGTTCGCTCAACCGTCGACTAGAGGAAGGCGCGCCCTTTACCGAAGCAACGCTCGTCGATGCAATTCGCGAGGGCGCTGTCTTGCGCGTGAGACCCAAGGCAATGACCGTCGCGGTCGTGCTGGCGGGCCTCATTCCGATCATGCTCGGCCACGGTGCAGGGTCGGAAGTGATGCAGCGGATCGCCGCGCCAATGGTTGGCGGCATGGTGACCGCACCGCTCCTGTCGATGCTGATCATCCCGGCCGCCTGGCTGCTGCTGCAACGCCGGAAGATTGCGCGCACCCAAACGAAAACCGAGGAACCGCTTCAACCTCACGCAGTACCCACTGGCACGCTTGTGCCGCAAACTCAATCTGGAGAAAACCAATGAAGAAGTTCGTTACCGTATCCGCCGTATTCTGTACCGCTCTTACGCTCGCCAGCGCCGCGGTAGCTGCGGACGAAATGGCCGGCATGAAGATGGACAACGGCGCCATGAGCGCCGCCAAACCGGGCAAATCGCAACTGACCGACGCTGTGGTCAAGAAGGTGGACCCATCGACTGGCATGGTGACGCTTCAGCACGGCGCACTGACCAACATTGGCATGTCGGCGATGACGATGGCATACAAGGCCAAGGACGCGGCGATGATTGACCACGTCAAGGAAGGCGACAAGGTCAAAGTCCGCGTCGAAGATGTCAGCGGCACCCTGACTATTGTGAAGTTGGAGAAGCACTAATCATTGGCAGGCGCCAAGCAGTCCAAGTTGATCGCAGCCGGCTTAACCGGCTGCCCTTCGATCAGGCGGAACTCGTACTACGGCGCAGACGCCGTGCAATCCGCCCGAACGCATGCCACTGCTGCGCCAACACGCCGTGCCCATAGTTGCGCCCCAAACCTTCCGGCGCGGGCAACTGATCCCGGATACCGGTCGGCTCTGTCGCGCGATTCCATGCGGCGGTCTTGAACAACACATCCCACCACGGAAACAGAACGCCGAAGTTGCACCCATACCGCGTGCCTTCGTGACCATAACCAATCGCGTGATGGCGCCGATGAAACGTGGGGCTCACGAGCAAGCGATCAAGGTATGGCACAACCGGCAAGTGCGCATTCACATGCTGGATACTTTGCAACACATTGCCAACGGCAACCAGCACCACGAACTGCGATGGCTGCACGCCGATAAAAAGCGAAATTGCCGCGAAGAACGCCGCCTGGATGATGTCATCGAGGAAATGATTGCGGTCGTCGGCCCACAGCGACATCTGTTGCTGACTGTGATGAACGGCGTGCAACTCCCACCACACACCAAAGCGATGTTGCCAACGGTGGTACCAGTAACCCGCGAAATCCAGGATCACCAGATAGATCAGGAACGACACGACCGGTTGATCGGTCACGCCGGGCCAGACACTGTCGATATCAATGTTCGGTATGTCGTAGATCGCAATCAGGCTTTGCCAATGATTGAACACAGGCTGCAGGAGGAAGAAGAACGCGAGGTTGATAATGCCGAGCTTGGCGATCCATGTGTAGATCACGTCGGCACGAACCGCCTTCCTGTCCTGCCACGTTTCGATCGGCCGCAACGCCTCCAGCGGCCGCAGAACTGCAAACGTCAGCAGGATCTCCAGCGCGCCGATAATCACCCAGTAGAGCGCATCGTACGTATCTTCGTCATAGCCCATCAAACCGACCTTGAAGAAGATCGGCTGGACGACGTCGACGTATAAGAGCGTCTGCAGCGTAGAGACCGCGTTATCCAGTTGCGCGACGATTTCCGTAATCATAGGGTTCCTCTAGCGCCGCCTGAAAATCCACCAAGCCGAATTAAAACGCTGCGCATGGTCAGTCCGGATTCGGTGCGTACACGGGCGCACGGTCCGCAAAATAAAGCCCATGCGGCGAACGTCCGACTTCAATGGTGTCGATCAGCTTGCGGCTGGTGAGATCGATCACGCCAACATGCCGCGCAAAGCGGAACATCACCCAAAGCGTCTTGCGATCGGCGGACAATTCCATGTCGTCGGGGCCGGGCAACAAGCCGTCAATGTCGCCGACCTTCTGCAGTGTCGTGTAGTCCAGGATGCTGATCGTGCTGGCTACGCGATTGGTCACGGCGACATGCTTGCCGTCGTCGAGATTGCGAAAGTTGTGCGCGCCTTTGCCAGTCTGAATGCGTTTTACGACCTGCTGCTTATGCCAGTCCACAACCGCGACATCGTCTTCCCCCGTCATGCCGACCAGCAAGTCCCGATCACCCGGCGTCATCCAAAGACCCGCAGGCGTATTTCCAACCGGCATCTTCCATTTGACCGTTTGCGTGGCCAGATCGATCGCAGCGAGTTCGCCCGAATCCTGTAACGTCACGAATACCGTGCTCGCATCCGAAGAAAACGTCATATGGCTAGGCGTTTTAGCAAGCGGAACGCGCTTGGCGAGCGTGAGGTCGTGGCCGTCGTATCGATAGATATCGACCCGGTCCAGCCTCAAGCCTGCGGTGACAAACCACTTGTGGTCCGGAGAGAAACCGAGCTGGTACGGATCTTCTATGTCCTCCACCCGTTTTTGCACCTTGCCGCTGTGCGGATCGACAAAGATCAGATCATTCGATACCGAGTCGGCGACAATGAGCGAATTGCCATCCGGCGTGATCATCAGGTGATGCGGTTCCTTGCCGGTCGGTTGAGTGCCCAGGACCTTACGCTTCGCTTCATCGATTAACGTAAGCTGCGCCTCGCCGGAATCCAGCACGATAACTTTAGGCGCGGCCGGTTAAGGCGCGGCCGGAGTATCCGCTAGCGCAAGGTTATGGGATAGCAAGGTAATAACTGCCGTTATCGAAAGGTTTCTGATTGCAGTGCTTAGCATATTGAAAGGAATAACGACGAGAAGGCCCGAAAAAGCCGAAACTGTGCTTTGATAGCTTCACCCGCTGTTTTGCATCCGAGAGAAACACCTGAAGCACTGCGTTGATGCTGCCGCCATGGCGGCAGCAAGCCGGTCCGCGCGAGCGACCCTTTTATCTCTAACGTATTGAGTCAAGCAATGGATGACCGCGTCCGCGGCGAAACTAGCCGATCAATGAGCGACAGTACGACTCTCGCCATGCGCGATGTGCTGGAAGGCCGCCGCACGGGCTGGTCGGTGCTCTTGCCCTTTGCCGGACCCGCAGTGGTCGTCTCCGTCGCTTATATGGACCCGGGCAATTTCGCGACCAATATCCAGGCCGGCGCGCGATACGGGTATGGATTATTGTGGGTTGTGCTATTGGCAAACGTCATTGCCATGCTATTCCAGGCACTTTCCGCAAAACTGGGCATTGTCACCGGGCGCAATCTCGCGGAGTTATGCCGGGATCATTTACCCAAGCCGCTCGTTTATGTCATGTGGGGAGTCAGCGAAGTCGCGGCCATGGCCACTGATCTGGCTGAATTCCTCGGCGGTGCGATCGGCCTGAGTTTGCTTTTTCACATGCCGTTGTTGATCGGCATGATCGTCACGGCGATCGTCACGTATGGCTTGCTGTTCTTCGAGAAAGCGGGATACCGGCCGCTGGAGTTGATTATTGGCGCACTGGTCGGGATCATCGGCTTGTCTTATCTTGCTGAGCTCTTCATTGCGCCAGTGGCGTGGTCACAAGTCGGGCTGCATCTGTTCAAGCCGGACTTGCCCGATGCGCAAGCGGTGACCATCGCGGTGGGTATCGTCGGGGCGACGGTCATGCCGCACGCACTCTTTCTTCATTCGGGACTCACGCAAGGCCGCCATCCCCCCAAGACTGAGGGCGAACGCAAAAGGCTGCTCACGTTCTCTAATCTGGAAGTGATCATTGCGCTGACCATTGCTGGCTTGATCAACATGGCCATGGTCATCATGGCATCCGGCGCGTTTCACTCGGGTCATCCTGAAGTGGCCGAGATCGAGACCGCCTATCACACGCTTGCGCCGCTGCTGGGCATTGCCGCTGCGGGCATTTTCCTGCTGTCGCTGATCGCGTCGGGCATTTCCAGTTCGGTTGTGGGAACCATGGCCGGCCAAATGATCATGCAGGGGTTTGTCGGCTTCCGGATCCCGCTATGGCTGCGTCGCGCGATTACGATGGTGCCGAGTTTCGTCGTGGTCTGGCTGGGCGTGAATGCTACGCAAGCGCTGGTCATGAGTCAGGTCGTGCTTAGCCTTGCGCTGCCGTTCCCCATGGCGGCACTTGTGTGGTTCACGTGCCGCCAGGATGTCATGGGCTCGTACAAGAATCGGACGCTAATAAAAACCGCCGCCATTGTTGCGGCCTTCGCCGTGTTGGCGCTTAACGTGATCCTTTTGCTGCAAACATTCGGCGTGGATATTCCTGGCTTGCCGAGCGCATGATTTACCAAGCGTTTAGCAATCTGCTTTGCTTGATGTACAGATGAATTCCGCCTTTAGCGTCTGCTTGAGGCGCCTTTAGGCCGCATGATAATTATTGCGTTTTGAAGTGAATAACGCGTGGCATAATCGGCGCCATATCATCGACCGTCCGGTGCTGATCACAGCATGTTTCGCCGCCGCCTAAAGAAGATCGGAAGTATCCTGGGATTGCTAGCAATCCTGATGACTTCGATCGCGCCGACAATATCGCACGCGCTAGCCGCGCACGACCGGCTAGGGCAAGCACTCAGCACGTATTGTTCAGCGGACCCGGCCTTTAGTGAGCCGGGGAACGCGGACTCCTCCTCACACTCCGGTGCTCTGCATTGGCAGGCTTGCGCTTATTGCGGCCTGCTCGCCCACTTCCCCATCCTGACCGGTTCGACGGTGGCTTTTGCCGCTGACGCGTCGGTGACAAATGCCCCGCTTCCCGTGGTACGCGAAGCCGTTCGCGCGGTGCCGCTTTTCATTGCCGCCCAGCCTCGCGCGCCTCCTGCCTTTTCCTGATCACTGATTCATTTCGTGCCTATTGTTCGCGCGGCCGACAGCTACGCGATGCCGTCACGTGCCAAAC
>Ga0302228_10002583_pt1 | contig 12208 bp, 7 predicted proteins | sample II_Palsa_N1_2_FD_193519 | JGI IMG/M metagenome (GOLD analysis project Ga0302228, IMG submission 193519) | Peat permafrost microbial communities from Stordalen Mire near Abisko, Sweden - II_Palsa_N1_2 | ecosystem: Environmental > Terrestrial > Soil > Palsa > Peat permafrost | place: Sweden...
CGTGAGCACATCGGCAAGCACCGGACCTGCAAGCGGAATCGTCTCGGCCTTGCCATCATCCAGCCATGGCAGCATGCTGCGCTTGCTGCTGTCATTCGGCAGTTGATATCCCAGGACTCCCTGCTTGTCCGGCCCATACACGGCCACAAAGCCGCCTTCGAGCGTGATGCGGCGCGAATGAATCTCGGCATTGGCAGCAGCCACATCCTTATCCAGCGCACCTGAACCTGCAATCGCTTCGGCCTCAAGGCGCGCATTGGAAGCGGCATAGTGCGCCAGTTCCAGCACCACACGGGTCGAGTCTTCGCGCAACTCCGAAGTAGGTTGCGAAAACCAGCGATCCACCGAATGATTCATCAGGCCAAAACTGAACAGAAACATGAAGCCAGCCGGGGCCAGCGCAATCAGCGCCGCACCCAGCGCCATGCGCGTCCTGAGACGCGAGCCAAGAGTGCGGCTGCGTTCATCCGCAAAAAGCTTCAGGATGTTTCGAATCAGCAGTACCAGCAGCGCCAGCAATAGCAAAAAGACCACCACTGACAGCGCTGTAAAGACAAGGACATCACCCGAAGTCTGCGGCGACAGGAATGGAACCCGGCTCGTGTTAAAGGCCTGCAAAGCCGCCAGCGCGGCCGAGATCACAAATGCCCCTGCGGCAAGCCATGCGATCGTACGTCCGCGGGAACTGCCAAAAAGTGACATGCCGAGATTATAGGCCGACCCAGCCTTCGAAGGCGGCTCGAATCTTGGCGGCGAGTCATCCTGCGAAATCAGCGACAACCGCTCAAAGCCATCCTAGGCCAAGCGAAGCCCGGTCCACATCCAGCTAAAATACCTGCATGAACGAGTTAGCCCGCGCACTCATCTCCAACAGCGCCTTTGCCCCGCCCAAAAACATCCTGCAGGCCATCCCCGGCGCTGCCGTCCACGAGAAGCCGTCCACCGCGGCCGGCAGCGCGCCCCGCTCCATCTACGACGAAGTCTGGCACATGGCCTTCTGGCAGGACGTCACCCTCGACTGGGTGCAAGGGAAACCAACCCCCTATCCAGTCCACGCCTCCGAAGGATTCCCGACCGACTTCAGCGAATCCTGGGACAACCTGCGCGACAGATTCCTCGCGGGAACGCAGAATGCCGCCGCCATCGCCAACGACACCGAGCACCTCGAGCAAACCGTCGCCTGCCCTCGCCACAATGAACCTAACAGAACCATGACCGTCCGCGAGCAACTAGAGAGCCTCGCCGCCCACAACGCCTATCACCTCGGCCGCATTGTCCTGATGCGCCAGCTTCTCAACAACTGGCCCCCACCCGACGGCGGCGACAGCTGGTAAGTTCAGCGCATTGCCGCTCCCGAGCGCGTCACAGTTCACACTCCACACTAGCCTTCAGATCTGCGAACTCCCCATCGGCGCCAGCACCAGATTCGTGATGTTGCTCACCGTAGGCTCAAACCCATAGCGCGGATCAGCCGAAAGCTTCTTCCACTCCGGATTGTTCCCGAACGCCGCCCACTTGTCGTTTAGCTGCTCCAGGCTATCCATGCTCAGCATGTAAGTCAGGCAAGGCATCCGCGGCCCGACCAGCATGTCTCCGTAAAACACCGAATGCAGCCCAGCTGATTTGAAGAAATCGAATTCACCGTGGTGGAACATATCCACCTTCACCACATGGTCGCGATAACTCGGGCTCTCGTAAGTCCGCATCTGAAAAATGCGTTTTCCCTTGGTCGCCGAAGCCTCCGGCGGCGTGATCTTCGGCCATCCTGCAAAGGCAATATATAACGCACTCTCGACACGCTGAAAAGAGGGGTCCTTCGCCGGCGCGCTCCACCATGGCTCCCCGGCCTTCTGAAACTCTGCGTCCTCATTCAAATGCAAGTCCGCAGTCACCAGCGCCTCGACCGAGTTCCCCGGAATGAGCAGATAATTCACCGGCGTCTCCGCCCCAAAGGTCAAGGAAAACGCCCCGATTGGCCCGAAACCCAACCGGCCCAACGCAGGAATCAGCGCCTGCTCAAAGTAACGCGAAGTGAGCGCCGGCTCCGGCCCGTTGAACAGCTTGTATTGGCGAATCTGGTAAAACTCGCGCCCGGTCGCAGCGGCGCTCTGTGCCTTGGCATCGCGCGCCAGAGCTAGAGCAGAAGTAGCAAGTGAAGCAGCAAGAAACTGACGCCGTTTCATTCTTATCCCCCAGTTTAAATTTCCGTACAGTGGCTATAGCAAGGTCTAGATCCAAACATCGTTCTGAGCTGTCCGTTCACCACCCGCGTGGCCAGTGTTGAGCACACCCCGCGGCTCAATAATCATCAACTTCACTTCACTCTCAGCGACCGGTTTGTGTTCCACTCCCCTGGGAACAACAAACATCTCTCCCGGTCCAAGCTGCACCGAGCCGTCACGAAAATCGATCCGCAAATTCCCCTCGATCACCACGAAGGTTTCATCCGTGTCCTTGTGATCGTGCCAGACGAATTCACCTTCCACCTTAGAGAGCTTGAATTGATAGTCGTTCATCTCAGCCACGACCTTCGGCTGCCAGCGGTCCGTGAACATATCAAATTTCTCCGCCAGATTGATGCCTTTGTAATCCATGAGGTCCTCCTAACCAATCACGCTCGCCGGTGCAGTCCACTCGCGCTCCTGCGACTCCGCAACCCCGCGATGCGTCAGCGTTCCTTTCCACACATTCAACCCCTCAGCCAGGCCCGCATCCTGCTTCAGAGCCTCGGCCGCGCCAAGGTTCGCAATTCGCATTAAATAAGGGAATGTCGCGTTGGTTAATCCCAGCGTAGAAGTATGCGGAACCGCCCCCGGCATATTCGTCACACAGTAGTGCACCACCCCGTCTACAACGTATGACGGATCAGAGTGCGATGTTGGACGCGCCGTTTCCACACAACCTCCCTGATCGATCGCCACATCCACGATCACAGCACCCTTTTTCATCTTGCTGACCATCGCCTTGGTGACGATCTTCGGCGCCGTCGCGCCAGGGATCAGCACCCCTCCAATCACCAGATCCGCCTCGCGCGTCGCTTTCCCCACGTTGTAGCTGTTCGAAGCCAGAGTATGCAGCCGCCCCACAAAAATATCATCCAGCTCACGGAGCCGGTTCAGACTCACATCCACCAGCGTCACATGCGCGCCCATGCCAACGGCGATCTTGGCCGCATTCGTGCCCACGATCCCGCCGCCAATGATGCACACATTCGCCGGCGGCACACCCGGCACACCGCCCAGCAGAATCCCGCGGCCACCCTTTTCTTTTTCAAGATACGAAGCGCCCACCTGCACGCTCATCCGCCCCGCAACCTCGCTCATCGGCGTCAACAGCGGCAGCGTATTCGCCCGGTCGCGCACCGTCTCATAGGCAATCCCGATCACCTTGGCCTTGAGCAGAGCATCGGTCAACCCCGGCAGTGGAGCGAGATGCAGATAGGTGAACAGCACCAACCCGTCGCGAAAGAAAACATACTCGCTCTCGATCGGCTCCTTCACCTTGACAACGGTCTCGGCATTGGCCCAGACATGCCCGGCCTCGCCCACAATCTCAGCGCCAGAATCCTGATATTCATGGTCAGGAAACCCAGACTGCGCGCCTGCATGCGTCTCCACCAGCACCGTATGCCCAGCCTCCACCAGCGCCTTTGCGCCCGCGGGAGTAACCCCCACCCGGGCTTCGTGATCCTTAATTTCCTTCGGTACGCCAATGATCATTGAGCAATCTCCCTATTCCCTATCCAGGATCCAGCCTGAAATTCGCACTGGCCATAATTGTAGATGCCCACCCGCAGCCCAGGCTGCGAATCGCATCCCAGCCGCCCCAAACACTGAATCTGCCTCCCATCTGTTTTTCTTCCCCAATTCACAATCCCAGTGCATTCTTGAATCTATGCCGTCTCGATTGCTTCACTACGCCTTTTGCTTTTTCGCCTTGGCCACCGTCACCCTCCCAGCAATCACCCAGACCAGTATTCAAGCAATCCTGCCCAATGGCCGCCAGATTCGCCCCGCCGGCAACTGGATCCCGCTCGCCCCCTACCCATTCGCCATCGCCCTCAAGCCGGACGGTTCCCAGGCAGCCATCCCATCCATAGGCTTCCCGTTCGCCCTCAACGTCATCGACCACCCCGACACCCCTGCCCCGTCCGTGCGCCGAATGCCCAACGGCGAAGACAGCGACCCGGCCATCGAAACCCACGCCGGCCTCGCCTACTCCAAGGATGGCCAGATCCTCTACGTCGCCACCGGCAACTCCGGCAAGATCGCGCTTTACTCCACTACCGACTGGCATCCGCTGTCTCAAATCTCGCTCGACCAGAAAATACGCGACACCGACTTCGCCCACAGCTTCGCCGCAACCGTCCTGCTCTCTACCGACGGCCACACCCTCTACGCTCTGGACCAGGCCAACTGGCGCGTCGCCATCCTCGACGTCTCGGACCCGGCAGTGGTCAAAATCATCGCATCCATCGACACCGGAGTCTTTCCCTTCGGCGCAGCGCTTTCGCCCGACGGAACGCGCCTCTACGTCACCAACACTGGACTCTTCGAATACTCCCTGATCCCCGGCGCAAAGAAAGAAGATGAGCTCGGCACCGGACTCAAGTTCGCCCCTTTCGGCTACCCTTCCAAGGAAGCGCGCGAAGGAAACACCGTGGACAATCGCAGAATCCCCGGCCTCGGCGACGAAAACTCCACCCGCGGCAGCTCCCTCTGGACCTACGACATCCACGACCCCGCGCATCCAGCCATCACCGCCAAGCTGCGCCTCGGCGACCGTATTACAGAGACCTCGAATGGAGATGTAGGCGGCGCAGCCCCCACCGGAGTAGCTGCCGGCGCCGACGCCGTCTTCGTCTCTCTCGCTCACCAGGACTCCATCGCCAGGATCAGCCCCGATGGCGCAAAGCTCCTCGCCGAAACCCCGCTCACCCCATTCGCCGGCGCAAAATTTCAGGACGCACAGGGACGCCCGCTCCGCGGCATCATGCCCAGCGGTCTAGCCCTGCGCGACGGCAAGCTATTCGCCGCAGAATCTGGCATCGATGCCGTAGCCGTAATCGACACCGCAACCATGCAGGTTCTCGAACACATCCCCGCCGGCTGGAACCCCAGCGCAGTCGCTCTCTCACCCGACGGCAAGACCCTCTACATCGTCAACAGCAAGGGCAAGGGCGCAGGTCCTAATGCCGGCAAACTCCACCCCGAAAACTCACCGACTTACGTCGGAGCGCTCGAATACGGCAGCCTCACCGCCGTAAACCTCGCCAACTTGCCCGACGCGCAATCCCTCACCAGCAGCGTCCTCGCCAACAACACCTACGCCATCGACAACCATCCGCCGCTGCCTCGTCTCAAGCACTGCTTCCTCGTCATACGCGAAAACCGCACGTATGACGAAATCCTCGGCGACATCGCCAACGCCAACGGCGATCCAAACCTCGCTCGCTACGGCATCGATGGCTGGGCCGAAGAGGTCGGCCGCCACTCGCGCGGCGGCACCAAGACTCAGGCCGGTCCCGTCCTCGACCACTTGAAAGTCACCCCAAATCTTCATGCCCTCGCCCAGCACTACGCCATCAGCGACAACTTCTATGTCGACTCCGACGTCTCCGCCGACGGCCATCGCTGGGTCGTCGGCATCAACCCCACTCCCTTCTTCAACACCGCCTGGACCAGTGGTTACGGAGGCCGCCGCACCGGCGACGCCACAGCAGCCGAGCCCGGCCGCCGCGCTCTATTCGGAGGGGCAGATGGTCCCATGCCCGAAGATGAGCCCCAATTCGGCTCTCTTTGGGAACACATCGCCGACTCCGGCCTCGGCATCCTCAACTACGGCGAGGGCCTCGAAATCGAAGGCAACGACGAGCTCGACGGATCGGCTCCCGAAGGCCAGCGCCTCTTCCTCAACGCCCCAGTACCCAAACCCATCTTCGAATCCAGCGACCGCCGCTTCCCCACCTTCAACCTCGGCATCCCCGATCAATTCCGCTTTGAAGAATTCAAACGCGACTTCACCCGCCGCTTGGCTTTGGACAAAATCCCCGGCCTGATCGTCATTCGCCTTCCCAACGACCACACCGCCGACCCGCGGCCCGCCGACGGCTACCCCTACCGCGCCAGCTACGTCGCCGACAACGACCTCGCATTGGGCCGCATCGTGGCCTTCCTCTCCAAGACCAGCATCTGGAAAGACTCTGCCTTCTTCGTCACCGAAGACGATGCCCAGGGTGGTGTAGACCACGTCGACGCCCACCGCAGCATCCTTCTTGTCGCCAGCCCCTGGGTAACTTCAGGCTCAGTGAGTCACGAGCACAGCAGTATGGGCAGCATCACCCGCACCATCGATGAGTTACTCGGCGTTGGCGCCATGAATCTTGAAGACGCGCTCGCAGGCGAACTGGACGGCATCTTTACCGCAACCCCGCACAGCGAAGCCTTCAACTACCTGCCCAGCGACACCAGGGTCTTCAACCCGATCAAGGCGAGATTCGCCAAACCCAAGACCAAACAGGAAGCCGCCGAACTCCTCGATGTGGACGACGCCCCAGCAATCCAAAAACAAATGGAGCAGAACAAGTCTCAACTCAAGAAACCCGCTCCAAACAAAGACAACGATTAATCTACGCAGCCGTTCCTCTTCTTCAAGGTAACGAGCTTTAAGGCATCCATCGCTAAGCTATCCCGGCCGGGTCATAGGCATCGCCCAGGCGGGTCATTTCGCAGATGGCCCGTCTGTTGTATTCCTCTAAATAATTCTTCGCAATATATTGAATTGTCATATCTATCATCGCGCAAAGACGGCGGGACCTGGCATGGCAAACCATGTGCACGTTCCTAATCGCCTGAAGCATTCCGCCTGAACAAGGTGCATGCAGACGGTCTGATTCTGTGTATCGAAAATTAGCGAGGGTGAACGACAAGGCCGATGCTATTGAGACCTTCACTAGCAATCCGGCTCATTTCCATTCCCCCCTCCACCCTGTGAGGTACTTGTGATCCATCCCCTTGGTGTTTCAGTCCGCAGTTTGCGTTCGTCGCAGACTATGCTCACCCTTCTTCTCGTGACTCTCGTAGCGTCCCTCGCGCCTTCGCATGCACGAGCACAAACAGGCAGCGTGCAGCCGGCAACAGCTAACGTGCCCTTCGGCTCGCAGCCAGTGGGCTCCGCCAGCAGCACCATCGCGGTATCCTTCACCATATCTCCCGAAACCACCATCGGCAGCGTCTCGGTCCTCACCACCGGCATCGCCAACAAAGACTTCACCGACGCCGGCTCCAGCACCTGCACCGCACAAACCTACTCCGCCACAACCGCCTGCGTGGTCAATGTGAAGTTCAACCCAATCGCCCCCGGCGTGCGCCGAGGCGCGGTCGTGATCGCCGACGGCTCAGGCAATGCGCTCGCCACCGTACCCCTCTACGGCAATGGAACCGGCCCGCAAACCGCTTACAGCCCAACAACACCAAAAATCATCGCGTCCTCCCTCAGCTCTCCATACGGACTCGCCGTTGACGCTGCCGGAGACGTCTTCATCGCCGACGTCGACAGCGGCCAGGTCTTGAAAGTAACCCCGGCGGGAATCAGGACCGTCGCCGCAGCTGGCATGCTCAAACCAACAGGCTTGGCCATCGACGGAGCAGGCAATCTCTTCGTCGCAGATCCACTCGCTCATGCCGTATGGGAAATCACACCATCAGGCGTCCAGACTGAGCCGATGACCGGCCTCAACAATCCATTCGGACTCTCCTTTGACGGTGCCGGGGACATGTTCTTCATCGACGCCTCGCTCGACCACATCACCAAGATCACCCCCGAAGGCGTTCAAACACCGTTGGGCAGCGGATTCAACTTTCCCGCGGGCGTCGCAATCGACAACGCAGGTAATGTGTTTGTCGCGGACGTAGGCAACGGCGAGGTCCACAAGATCACCTCTGCTGGCGTAATGACCACCTTCGTCAGCGGATTGGACCTGCCCGCCAACATCGCCCTCGACGCAGCCGGCAACCTCTACGTCACGGAATTCGGCAATGGCCAGGTCATCCAGATCACCCCCGCCGGCGTACAAACCACCTTCGTAAGCACCGCCGTCAATCCTTTTGGCATGGTCATGGATGGCAGCGGCAATCTCTACTACGCCGACAGCGCCACCGGCATCGTCGCCAAACTGTCTCGCGAACTGCTGCCTGCAACTACTTTCGCCGCAACCTTGGTCGGCTCCACCAGCAGCAATAGTCCCAAGATCATCGGCCTCGAAAACATCGGCAACGCTTCGCTCAGCTTCTCCGCAATCACTTACCCTGCCGACTTTCCCGAAAATGGATCGGCATTGGACGATTGCTCCACAAGCACGCCGCTCAGCATCGGGACCAGCTGCACCTTCACCATCGACTTCTCTCCGGTCACCCCGCTCACCGGCAAGAACACACTTGCGCTGCTCAGCGAAAACGTGAACGTCACATCCAACACACTCAACGCGACCAGCACCACGCAGCGCGTTCCCGTCTCCGGATATGAGCTCTCTGCCAGCGCATCGGTACCTCTCACCGTGACACTGATACCGGCGGCACGAATGTACGGCTCTCCCAATCCAAGATTTGAATACGCCATCGCTGGACTTCTCACGGGTGATTCCGTCATCGTAACTCCGCAGACAACCGCAACCCTGACCTCGCCCGTCGGCTCCTACCCCGTAACTGCCACGGTGACTGGTCCGGCCACGGCACACTACACCATCACCGTCAAGAACTCAACACTGCAGGTCTACAAATCTGTGATCTATATCTCGGCCAGCAACGTAGCGGTCACTTACGGACAGACCCCGCCACAGCCCACGGCCTACACGCTCTATGGTTTCGTCAACGGCGACTCCGCGGCCGTAGTCACTGGCGCTCCTGTGCTTACCACCACCGTCACTTCGTCCACGCCTGTTGGCGTCTACCGGATCGGCGTACAGGTCGGCACACTGACCGCAACCAACTACACTTTCGACACCGGCTATAGTGGCGAAGGCAACGTAGGCGTATACAAAGCGCCTCTGCGGATCACCGCCAATAACGCCACGATGACTCAAGGAAGCTCCGTGCCCGCGCTTACCTACACGCTCAGCGGCTTCGTGAACGGAGACTCGGCCTCGGTAGTCACCGGCACTGCATCCCTGTCCACCTCCGTGACCTCAGCAACCAAATCAGGGAGGTACTACATCAACCCCAGTCAAGGCACGCTCGCTGCACAGAACTACGACTTCAGTTACTACACCAGCGGCGCGCTCACCGTCACGCATTGACCAAACCCGCAATCGCAGGCTCCGATTCCGTTCCGGGCACGGAGCCTGCAATTCACCTGAGAGCCGCTCCGGCCAAGGTGCTTATAAATTCCGCCTCAAAAATACATCCCCTTGTTATGATGGGAAATCCCCTCCTTTTACGCGTATCTCATTGGCTATCGTTCCGGCGCTTCCCTCGGGCGCGGTTGCGCATAGATACACAGGAGTCCCATGTCTGCAGTCAAGCATCCTTACCCGCGTCCCGCAATCGGCTCGCTCTTTTTCATCCTGTTCGTCCTCGGCGCAAATCAGGCTCACGCCGCCGCAGTCGCGACGACAACCACGCTCGCGATCCTCAACGGCAGCGTCTCAGTAACCTCAGTTCCTTCAGATACTGCCGTCACCCTGACCGCGACCGTCAAAGCGGGCAGTGTTGCCGTTCCGGCCGGACTGGTGTATTTCTGTGACGCCGCGGCAGCCCATTGCACCGACATCCATCGGGTGGGAACAGGCCAGCTCACCACTTCCGGCTCCGCCGTCTTCAAGTTCATCCCCGGCCCAGGCATCCACAGCTACAAGGCAGAATTCGCTGGAACCACAGCGGACGCAGCCAGTTCTTCCGTCGCGTCGAGTCTCTCTGTCAGCGGAGTTCCCGTTGTGACGACGATCGCCCAGAGCGGCAGCGCCGGGGACTACACACTCAAAGCCACCGTCACCGGATCCGGCAGCGCCGCTGGTCCAACCGGTAAGGTCTCTTTCCTCGACACCAGCAATCAAAATGCCGTGCTCGGGACCGCCGAGTTGGGAACGGCCACCAAATCCTTTGCATGGACCACCCCGCAATCTCCAGCCACCGCGGCCGAGCCGCAATCCATAGTCGTAGCCGACTTCAACAGCGACGGAATCCCCGACCTCGCCATCGCCACTGACGGCACGAGCGCAACCAAAAACATCGGCTCGATCCAAATCCTGCTCGGCAAAGGCGACGGAACCTTTCAGTCCGCGAAGACCTTTACCGGTCTCGCTGGAGACCAGCTCCTCGTCGCCGCGCCTTTCGTCACCGGCGGTCCCGAGGATATCCTCACCGTCAGTAACACAAGCACCGGAACCAACAACGCTCTCCTCCTGATCGGCGATGGCAAAGGCGGATTCACGGTCGGGACCCCCTTCTCGCTCGGAGGAGTGCTGGACGTCTCCGCTCTCATCACCGGCGACTTCAACGGCGACGGAAGACAGGATTTCATAGTGGGCGGCCAGATCTACGGCGTTCCCGCGTTCAATGTCTACCTCGGTAACGGCAATGGAACCTTTAACGGCGGTACCCTCAATGCGACAAGCGACGTCTCGATCACCGCTCTTGCGGCCGGAGATTTTACCGGGCGGGGAGCATTGGATATCGCCGTCGTACACAGCGATGGTACCGTCGATATCTTCCTTCAGGATGGCGTGGGTGACTTCTTCCCAAGCAATGGGACACGAGCCGGTTCTTCCCCCAGCGCAATCGCAGTGGCCGACTTCAACGGCGACGGCAAAGCCGATCTAGCCATCACCAACGGCACGCAAGACAACGTCACGATTCTGCTCGGCGACGGCACCGGCAACTTCACCGCGGCGGCCAGCCCGGGCACCGGCTCGAGCCCAAAGTCCATCGCCGTTGGAGACTTCAATGGGGACGGTATCCCTGACCTTGCCGTCACCAACAGCGGTTCGAACAACGTAACCATACTCTTGGGGAAAGGGGACGGGACATTCACCGCGGAGCCGGCTCTGGACGCCGGTATCACTCCTGGATCTCTGGCAACCGGCGCATTCAATGGCGACGATAATTCGGATATTGCCGTAGTCAATGAGGAACCTGCCTCCAGTGCCGGCTCGGCAACCATACTCCTCGCGCAACTCACCGAAACCGCTACCGCCAGCGCAAGCGGCATTGCGCCAACAAGCGCTGGAACCCACCTGGTCAACGCCAGCTACGCGGGCGACGCCACCTATCATGCCAGCGTGTCCGCAACCACCAGCATCAGCGGGTCCGTAAAACAAGCGGTCGCTCCTATCCTTTCGCCCGCTGCCGGAACCTACACCGTCGCGCAGAAGGTCACACTCACCGACGCCACGCCGGGCGCAACCATCTACTACACCACCAACGGCACAGCGCCAACGACCGCTTCAACCAAATACACCACACCTTTCGCTCTCGCGTCCACCGAAACCATCGAAGCGATCGCCGCCGCCTCGGGCTATGCCCCATCCATCGTTGCGTCAGCCAAGTACACCATCGAAACGCCTGCCGCGATTCCCACATTCTCGACCGCCGGAGGCACTTACACCATAAGCCAATCCGTAAAGATCACGGACGCTACACCAGGTGCATCGATCTACTACACCGTAAACGGCACGACGCCAACCACTGCGTCGACCAAGTACACTTCTGCAATCACCGTAGCTGCGAGCGAAACCATCAAGGCCATCGCCGTTGCCACGGGATACTCTCCCAGCGCCGTAGCCTCCGCCCCGTACATCATCGAGAAGCCGGCAGCCACGCCCGTCTTCTCGCCCGTCGCGGGAACCTACTCCGCTGCTCAATCCGTGAAGATCACAAGCGCCACGACAGGCGCAACCATCTACTACACCGTAAACGGCACGACGCCAACCACAGCCTCCACGAAGTACACAGCAGCAATCGCAGTCGCAGCCAGCGAAACCATCAAAGCCATCGCAGTCGCAACGGGATCGACAACCAGCGCAGTCGCAAGCGCCGCTTACGTTATCGAGAAGCCCGCAGCAACTCCAGTCTTCTCGCCCGCTGCGGGCACGTACACCACAGCCCAATCTGTAAAGATCACCAGCGCAACCGTAGGCTCAACTATCTACTACACGACCAACGGCGCAACGCCAACGACCGCTTCAACCAAGTACACAACGGCGATCCCCGTCGCG
>Ga0302228_10002586_pt1 | contig 12199 bp, 16 predicted proteins | sample II_Palsa_N1_2_FD_193519 | JGI IMG/M metagenome (GOLD analysis project Ga0302228, IMG submission 193519) | Peat permafrost microbial communities from Stordalen Mire near Abisko, Sweden - II_Palsa_N1_2 | ecosystem: Environmental > Terrestrial > Soil > Palsa > Peat permafrost | place: Sweden...
CGGTAGTCCTTCTTGAACAGGGCCTCGCACTTGGCCGCGGCCGTCTTGACCTAGAGGCAAGCACGGCAACTCGCTCAGGTGGGAGGGGGCCCAGCATCAAACAAGAAGGCATACCTCGGTGTCGTTGCGACGCGAACTGGACAGGACGTCGGGCGTACGCAGGAAGAAGGACAACAGTGCGCGCACATCGCCCTCGTTCACCGCCATGCCGCTGCTGCTGTTGTTGTTGCCTGCACTGCTGGCGCGTGCTGTGGCCTCGGCTCGTGCGGCTGCTGGGGCGTGCCCTGGGGCGGCCGTGGCACTGGACGACGCAGCGCGTGTCGTCATCCGCCTTGAGTTTTTGAAAAAGGGGGGTCATGTTTTTTTTTTTGGTCAGTTCTTTTTTTTAAAAATTTTTTTTCTGCCGGCGGTCTTGTTTGAGACCTGGTCTGATAAACACCCTGATCATTGCACACGAAACTCGGGCCGGGACATAAGAAAGAAAGAAAGAGAGCTACATGTAGGATACCCCAGTCCTGTTTTTTTCCCTCTTGCGTGCACGCCTTTCTCTTCAGGTTTTTACGACGGCCGGGTAGGCAGAGCTGGTCCAAACGTTGAAGCCGGCCTGCACAGCCTGAACCTTGGCCATCCCGACGTCCTTGACCCGTGGTGACGCCGTCGAACGGACTGCCAGTGGCGATCGTGCTGGGCATCTCTGGCTCTGGCTCTTGCGTCGAACAGGCTGCCTGGCAAAAAAGGTGAAGTGTGGACTCCGTGTGACCTGCCCATGCCATTTCCTTGTGGTTTGTTGTGCCCTGCCCTTTTGCCTCGTGGTACCGATGGGCAACTACCAGTCACGGACGTCGCAGGTCCTCCAGGGTAAGCAGACCACACTGGGGGGGGCCTGAAATAAATAAATAAATAAAAACAGACGTGTGGCGCGAAGAGTGGCAGGGCGCACTGGATGGGGCCGATCGCGCCCTGTCCGAGGACATGCGTGCGCTCACGGCTGCACCGGGCGAGGACTGGACCGAGCTCATGATCCTGTGCCAGTGCGTTGTCCTTTTATTTCCACAATTGGGATCCCAACTCAAACAAACCAACACAGAAAGAACGGCACCCCCGACGACATCCGCCGCCTTGCTGGCCAACCCGGCGTCGACATCAACAAGGCCACGAGCAGGGGCTACACGGTACGTGCACAGAGCATCCTCCGTGTCTGGTCTCAATGCACTCCCCATCCATCCATCCATCCATCAGGCCCTCCACGTGTGCAGCGTCACAAAGGGGTCCAAGGGACTGCTGGCAATCCTCCTCACCCTCGGGGCAGACATGGCCCTCAAGACAAAGCTGGGCAACTCGGCGCTGCACCTGGCCGCCTGCGCTGTATCGTCCCCGATCGTCCATTGAGGTGCTGTACTGACTGACCCCTCCCCCCCTTTTCGTACCAGGGCCTCGAGTCCAACATGCAGACGCTGCTGATCGCGCCGCACGCCAACGCCTCCATCCGCAGCCAGAACGACATCACCCCGTTGCACGTCGCCAGCGCGTTCGGCAATGAGCGCGTGGTCCAGGTCCTGCTGAAGTACAAGGCCGACGTGAATGCGGTCGACAAGCTCAACTTCACGCCGCTACTGGTGGCGTGCCACTTGGGGCACAAGCGCGTCGTCGAGATCCTCCTGTCCAATGGTGCTCTCCCAACCCATGCATCCCAACAGGGCGACACGGCGCTGCACCTGGCCGCATTCAGCAACCAGCGCGACATCTGCGAGCTGCTCATCCGAAAGTACAATGTTGACGTCAACACGCCCGACAAGGAAAAGCACACGCCCCTCCACTACGCTTGCAGGCGAGGCTACCTCGACGTCACGCAGCTGCTCCTCTCGCACGGCGCCAACGCCATGGCCAAGAATGCCTACAGCGACACCCCGCTCCACCTCGCGTGCTACAACGGATGGGTCGGCATCTGCCAGGCCCTCGTCGCCACAAAAAGCGTGGATCTCGGCGTCGAGAACGGCTACTCAGAGACGCCCTTGGTACGAAGAAAAGACCTGTGTTCTCCCTGATGTACTAAAGTTTTCTTCTTCCTTAGCACGCCGCCTGCACCTCGGGTCAGACACAAACGCTCATCCTTTTCTTGCTCGGACAGCAGGGCGTGAGCATAAATAAGCAGGGACGGGACGGACACACACGTAAGGAGAAGAAGAGTGGTTGTTTATTAATGCTTCTTGTAGCACTGCACAGCGCATGCTATCACGGGCACCTGCATGTCGTTGCGACCTTGCTCGAGCGCGGGGCGGATTTCAGGCTGACCGAAAAAAAGAATGGCGCGCCGCCGATCAAGTGGGCCTTTGAGCGAGGTACTTGAAAAGTCGAAAGAGAATTCCAACTCTTGTTTTCTTTTTATTTTTACTTAGGGTATGACGAGATCGTCGAACTGCTGAGGGCGTACTATGCGCACGATACGCACGCGGCAGACCAGACCGACCAGTACGAGACGCCGTCGCCGATCGGGAAAATCAGACACGTCACCAAGGAGAAGGCAGAGATGTTCCAGCTGCGCGACGTCCTGTCCGACATTGACGGCCAGATCAGCAATAACGACATTGACTTTTACGAGGTCATTGGCCAGGGTGTGTTCTTTTATTTTCTTATTTCCTCGTGCATCTAATAAATAGCCACTTTTAGGCTCGTTTGGCGCCGTGTACAAGGGCAAGTACAAAAACCAGACCATTGCCATCAAGAAGCTGCGGCCCGGGGCGCTCAAGGCCAAGTCGGACATTGAAAAGTTCTGCCGCGAGGTCAAGATCCTCTGCGACCTCAAGCACGCCAACGTGATCAGCTTTATCGGCGCGTGCACGAAAGAGCCGAGCGTACGATGAGGGGGAAAAAAAGGATAGTTCTCTAATTCACTTTCCACGGCAGCAATTCTGCATCGTGACCGAATTCGCGAGGGGTGGGTCCCTGCACGCCGTCCTGTACAAGCAAAAGCGCGTGCTGGACACGCAGAGGAAGGTGGAGATTGCGATTGACGTTGCGAGCGGCATGAATTACCTCCACAGCCTCGAGAACCCGATCATCCACCGCGACCTCAACCCCCACAATATCTTGCTCAACGAGAAGGGGCAGGCACTCGTGGCCGACTTTGGCGAGTCGAGGCTGCTGATCAAAATGTCCTCTGGGATGGACGAGATGACCAAGCAGACGGGCAACCTCAGGTACATGGCCCCCGAGGTCTTTGGCACGAACGGCGCCTACAGCGAGAAGGCCGACGTGTTTAGCTACGGCCTGTGTCTGTGGGAGCTCTTTGCCGAGGCCACTCCCTTTGAGGACGTACTTGCCGCGGCCGCTGCTGCCGAGATGGCCTACAACGACCTGCGGCCCTACGTGCCGCCGTCGTGGCCCAGGGAGCTGACCGTCCTGATCGCGAGCTGCTGGCACGTCACGCCGAGCAACCGCCCCGCGTTCAGCGAGATCCTCAAGACGCTGCAGACCGAGCTGCGCGGGCTGTCTGCGCCCGTGGCGACGCTGGCCTCCGAGCCCGATCCCAACGAGCTCGTGGGCAGCCGCAACGGCAGCCTCCGCCTCCGGAGCAACTCGGTGCGGTCCGACACGGCCAACTCGTCCGACTATGTCGAGGTGCGCAAGGTGCGCCCGACCCTCCGCCTCGCCAGCACCGATCGGCGCCCCTTTTCATGGGTACGGGTGTACACAGCTACATTTTGCATTGACGTGTCCTTTGCAGAACACTGCCAGCGAGGCGCACAACGGCGGTGCGGGCGATGGCGCCGACGAGGACAGTCCTGTTCCTGCGTCATCCTAGCGTATTCCAGGCCACCGGTGTATTTTTCAGAGCGATTGTATTTCACAGCAACAGTGATAGAAAAAAAATAAGTGAAAGAGAAAAAAAAATTTTTCAGCCACTGTTTGAAATTCCCGCCAAAACATCCTGAGGCAATGACCGACTACTACGAACTGCTGGGGGTCGAGCGCACGGCCGACGCCGACGCCATCAAGAAGGCCTACTACAAGCGTGCCATGCGGTACCACCCGGACAAGGTGACGAACGCAGCTGGGGCTGACATGCACTGACGTAAAAAGACACACTGCCAGATCACGACGGGCGAGGGCCAGGACAAGGACGCCGCCACGGCCAAGTTCCAGGAGCTCAGCCACGCGTACCAGGTGCTGAGCGACGCGCGTCTGCGGCAGATCTACGACCAGACGGGCAGCGTGGAGAACGACGAGGTCAACGCGGCCAAGGACGGCGACGGGCGCGACTGGGAGGCGTACTGGCGCGAGCTGTTCCCGCCGGTGACGCAGGCGGCCGTGGCCCAGTTCGAGGCGCAGTACAAGGGCTCGGCGGAGGAGGCGGACGACCTGGCTCGCGCGTACGAGGCCGGCCAGGGCGACATGGCGCACATCCTCGAGAACGTCTACTTTGGCACCGTCGACCAGGAGCAGCGCTACCGCGACGTCCTGCAGCCGCTCATCGACGCGGGCACCCTCAAGGCGTACCGCGCGTTCACCCACGAGACCAAGGCAAAGAGGGACGCGCGTGTGCGCAAGGCGAAGCGGGAGGCGGCCGAGGCTGAGGCGATGGCGAGCGAGGTAAGGGCCTCCTTGTTTGTTCTGCTTGGTCCTGGGTGCTTTATTTGCCACGGTCGGTGTCGCAGATCAACCTCAAGACCGACGACGACCTCAAGGCCATCATCCAGAAGAGGGGCGAGGCAAGGATGGACAGCCTGCTGGCCAGCCTCGAGGCCAAGTACGGTACGTCATTGCTGCCTTGTGTTTTCGGGCTTAGTTTGCTCCTCCTCCCGTTCGTTTTGGGCAGGCGACAAGGGCAAGGGCAAAGGCAGCAGCAGCAAGAAGAAGGGGTCCTCTGCGTCCAAAAAGTAGCCGCAGCCCGTGTGTTTTTGTAATGGCGTCACTTGAACAGGCCGTGATCGCGGCACAGAACGACCGGGATCAGGTGGGCGCACTGCTCGCGCCCTTTGCGCAGGACACGTCGCTGCGCACGACGTCCCACACGTCGCCCGTGCTGTGGGCCGGCCTGCTCGCCCTTCTGCGCCCGCGGCAGCCGCACGTTGACGACGACCTGGCCGCGGTGTTGCGCGTGCTCCGGGTCCTCGTGGCCGGCAACACGGACCACGCCGTCCTGTTGACGTCGTCGGGGGTCGCGGCGCAGCTGCAGCGCCTGGCCGTGTGGCTGCTCAACCGGCTGGACGAGGACGGGGACAAGGACAAGGACGAGAGCGCCACGGCAGCATCCCTGCTCCTCCTCGTGCTGGTCCTGCAGGTCGTGCACAACGCCTCTGCCTCGTCCGTCCCGACCGCAGGCCTGTTCCTGTGGGGCCTGCTGGCCCGCGACACGACCACGCTCCAACAGCTGCTGCTGCTCAGGCACAGCAAGCCACAGGGGATCGCGCTGCAGTGGCTGCACCTCGTCCTGGCCAACGAGCCCTCGGCGCGCTCGCAGCTGTGCCGCACGGGCGCGGGGCTGGACAACCTGGCGGCCCTCCTGCGCGCAGCAGAGCACCTCCACGACCAAGACAGCAGCAGCAGCCACTTTGACCGCGTCGTCGACACGGTGTGGCTCCTGGCGAGTGGCGCAAGCGACGGGGTCGTGGGACGGTCGCTCCACGGCCTGCTCGCCAACGGACAGCTGGCCGAGCTGCACACGCTGCTCAAGGTGCTCGAGGGCAAGACGCACGGCGAGCTGGCGCGCGACCAGCCCACCGAGCTGAGCCACGAGGTCGCCGAGCACGCGGCCGACGTGCTCAGGAGGCTCATCGTGGGCGCAGAGGGCGAGCCGTCCTTCTCGCCCGGCGTGGCAGCACTCGCCCAGGCCGCCAACGAGGTGCGCACCGACTGCGTCATCGTCCTCCTCATGATCCTGGGCAACGTCGCGGCAACAAGCGGCAGCACGAAGCGCACCGCCATCGTCGACGCAATCATGCGCGCAAACATCCTCCAGACAGTGGTCGAGCTCCTGCGCGAGGCCAGGAAGATCGCACCGCGGTCGGCGCGGGCGAGCGATTCACAGGCTGCCAGCTCGACACCGTCGGTCTCGTCGGCTCTCTTTGGGCTCAAGCGCGAAGCCATCCGCTTTGTACGACGGCACTCTCTTTTTATTTGTTTGTTTATTTATTTATCCTTCCTAGCTCGCAAACATCACGTCAAGGCAGCGTGCGGTCCAGGACAAGCTGCGCGAGCTAGAGGGCGTGTCTGTCCTGCTCGACCACTGCAACATTGACGACCACAATCCCTGTACGCGCTCTATTTCAAACGGTATGTAAATAAATAATGCTGGCCAGTTATCCGCGAGTGGGCCCTCTTTGCCCTGCACAACGCATGCGAGGGCAACGTCGAAAACCAAGCCATCATCGCTGGCCTCGAGAAGCTGAAACCCGCCGACAACGCCGAGCTCAAAGACCTCGGGCTGCAGATCCGCGTGGCCGAGGACGGGCGCATGCTGATGGAGCAGGACCAAGCGAGCGGCGGCAGCGCGTCGTCCGGGCCAACGTTCGAGACGATTGAAGCGAGCAAATAAAAGTACTGGAAGAAAAGAAACAAACAAACCAAAAAAAAAAAAAAAATGTGATTCTTCTAACGATTTCCACGGCGAGACGACGATGCGCTGCTGCTGCTCGAGTTCTTGGGGACCTTTTTCCCCGTCGATCCCGAGGCGGCACCCGAGCGGCTCCTGCCCTCCTCCTCAAAGTACTCGTGGCTGCTGAAATCGCCGGCGGCACCGCTGTCGCTCGTGTCTGGGCGCTTGTTGCCTCGCGCCTTGGACTTTTCCACGTCGGCCTGAGTATTGAAAGGCTTTTAATTTCGTTATCGAGTGCAGCAACGGATACATCGTGGGCCTCGCGCTCCTTCTCGTACTGGGCAGAGTACTGGCCGATGCGCCGCATGTTTTCGTCAATCAGGTCGATGGCACGCCCCGCCCGTCCCGCCCAGTGGTCCAGGCAGTCGATGATGTCGTCCAGCTCTCCCGGCCGCAAGTCGCGCCCGATCGTGTGCTCGACCTCGATGGCGCGCGCCCGCTGGTCGAGCCTTGCCCTGATGATGCCCTGGTAGACGGCGTCGATCACAAGGTCCTCCAGCACACGCACGTTGGGCACGTCGAGCAGCTGCAGCGTCGCGTCGTAGGCCAGCTGCTTGTTGGTCTCTGCCAGGGTGACCAGCGTCAGCTGCTTGAGCTTGTTCAGCTGTGACGCGTCCAGCTCGGGGTACGCGCCCTTGTTGTCTGAAGAGGGAGGGGGGGGGAATTAGCAACGAGCTGCAAAGGGAACGTGACGCTCTCTACCTCGCCAGTCAGCGTACGTCCCGTAGGAGAACAGCTTGAGCAGGGCGACCGCGCTGTGGTGCTCGCCGCCCTCCAACTACGCACGCACATTGAATGATTGAGTAAGGGCAGACACAACCAGCGCCCCGTGGCTGTACCTCGGCAATCCCACGGCACAGCAGCAGCTCGGCAAAGGTAAACAGCCCCGCCTGCTGCGTCGCCTGCCGCGCCAGGGCCGCTGCGGCAGCGCCCTTGGCCCCCTTGGCCAGCTGCACGTACGAGGCAATGGTCGTGGTCGTTGACGTAGCCATATTTTACCAAACTGCACCCCCCAAACCATGTCAACACTGGCCGACCTGCTGCTCTCGCCCGCCACGCCCGAGGCCAGCGACGACGAGGGCATGACGCTGGACGCGATGGACGTCGACACGGGCGCCGCATCGGCCTCGTCCTCGTCCTCGGCGGGTGCCGCTGCGTCGTCCATGTCGGCCGCCGGCAAGAAGATGACCGAGGCGATCACCGACTTGCCGCCAGACAAGCTCGTTCATCGCGACTTTTTCAATGGTACCAAGCTAAGCCGTTGCGCATTTGTTGATCCCCTTTTCACTAGACTTCCCCGACGACTTTGACGACACCGACGTGCCTAAACTATAATGCTGGCTTGCTTTGTAACCTAACTAATGCGATGTAAAAACCAAGACCGCATCATGTCGAGGGCGACGAACCAGCAGTCGGGGTTCGCGTTCTGGTCACGGTCGTCCTTTGTGACCGCGAGAGCATTTCACTTTATCATTGGTTGGGCGCCGCGGCGGTTATCCAAAAAAAAAAAAATAATATCATCATTCGGCGGGAAATACACCGGCAAAGACGAGTGCGTTGATGCGCTCCTCCAGCTGCTCGATCAGTCTGTCGTCCTTTGTGTACGTGCCAGAGAGGAGGAGGGTCGCACGGCGCTGGACCAGGGCGGCGAGCTGCTCGTTGGCAGAGGCGCGAACGGCCGCGGTTGCGTCGACAGGCTCGGTTGCGAGGGATGCGTGGTGCTGAGCCGAGGCAGACGAGGGGGAGCTGGCCTTTGTGCTGCTGCTCATCGTCACGAACCGGTCCACCGTCTGCTGCAGCCTGCCCACTTGTTCCACCAGCGTTTGGTTCGCCCTACGATTTAACAGGAATTATTTAATTCAATTTAATTATCTGCGCACTTGAAGAGCTGCTCGACGAGGGGGTCGGCCGAGGACGACTTGGCTAGAGCTGCCTCGCGCAGGGCAAGAGCGTGTTCCCTTTGTTGCAAGAGAGCCCGCTCCTTCTGCAACTGCTGGTCCTGGTCGGCGATGCGGTCGCGCCACTGAGCCTGCAGCATCATGGTCATCTCGATCTCGCGACGCACCAGCTCCTGCTTGAATTTCTCCTCCTCCTCCAGCCGCCAGTGCTCAAACTCAAACACGTCCTTGCCCAGCGATGTCTTTTTTTGAAGAAAAGGGGGAGGGGGATTTGAAAATCCAATACAAAAAATGTTTGTTCCTTACCTTGTCAAAAAACTCGTTCCAATCGTCCCGGGTGCTTTTCTGCGGCTGCTGCTGCGGGGGAGGCGACGGGCTTCGCTTGTACTGCTGTCTCCGCGTTGGCGACGCCGACCGCGAGTTTGAGGCAACCGGTGGCTGCTGCATCGTCTCAAAGGCACTGTCGTTCCACGCGTTGATCCCGTGGAGGGACGACGAAGGCAGGTGGTGCTGCCGGCCGGTCGTCGACGGCGGCGGCGTGCGCAGTGCGTCCGATTCCCTCACGAGCGATATCGCAACACCCAGTGTCGGCGGCCCCGCATCCCCATCCTCGACGGGATCGAGCTTTTCGCCCTTGGGGGTGAGGAACGTGTACACGATCTCGGTGATCTGGCCGACGCCGTCGTCGCTCAGCTGCTCGCTAATCGGCACCTCGCACAGGCCGAGCACCTTTCCATCGCAACAGAGAAAGATGTTGATCACGGGCGTGTCGTGCAGGAACTTGCGCAGCCCAGCCATGGTCGACTTGAGCCTAAAGTACGTCCTGTGCTCGTCCCCCACCCAACAATGTCAGCCAGAGCACAAGCAAAAAAAACACGTACCGCTCAGAGGGAAAGGCCGGCCTCCGCAGGTCCTTGAAGTGCTCTGACGTGATGTCCATCCCCAGCAGCGAGTAGAACAGGTAGTACTGCGCCTAATGCGTGCTGCACCATCAGCAAAACCCGACCGTCCCAGCTGAACGTACACTCGCACTGGCCACTTGCCCCTCGCTCCCCAGCGACACCAGCTCCTCCAGGTCCTCGGCAAAGACAAGCGTGATCGCCAGCACCCACTCCTCCGCCTCCTGCGGCTGCTGCTGCTGCGACGTCTGCGCCACCGCGGGTGCGGCGGCGGTGGACGATCCCTGCTCGATCGTTCAAACGGTTTTTTGCGCTTTTTTTTCAGTTCGTTTACCATGGAGGCCATAATGCAAAGTGCAGGACCCATGTCCCCATTTGTTTGATTTTTCATTCATTCCGTTCACGCGAGTACAAGGAACGTACCCGTCCAAAGGTAATTGTAGATGAGAATAAAAATGCAATAATAACTCACTTGGAGTGGAGAGGGGAGGAATAAAAAAATGCAATAATAAACTCACTTGGGAGGAATAAAAAGGGGGCTTTGCCTTACGTGCAAACGGCCGAGTCGATGGTCGAGAAGGCCGAGGCGGTCGTGCAGCCGCTGCTGTTGATGGCATCGTAGAACTCGACCGCATAGGGGCCGGCCTTGCTCGCGACGTACGACGACGTGCCCTCGGTGGTGACGGGGTCCTGGTTGAGCGCCATCCACTTGGTGTTGACAATCTATTCGGTCAAGAATAAATAAAACATTAAAAGAGTTGCAGGTCGTACCTGGTAAATGATGATGCACGCATAGTCGGTGGAGGTGGTGATGGTAACCGTGGTGCCAGACGAGGAGCAGGTGGGCGCAGCAGCCGGGCCGTTCGGGGGCAGGCTAAAGTACGTGCCGAACCAGTGGGTGCACACGCCAGAGAAGAGAGGGTTGCTGGAGAACTCGGAAACGGCGGCAGCGAGGGTGTTTTCCAGGGCGAGGGATCCGAGCGACCAGAAGGATTCCCAGGCAGGGGCATAGGCCGGGGGCATGGTCTAATAACAATTATTAAAAAAGGGAATAAGTATTGGGTTACCTCGGCAGCAAAAACAGCCGTGACGATGCCGCCCTGCAGGGACGCGAGAATGTTGCCAACGCCGCCGACATCGGTCGTGCCGTCCTCCGAGCCGCCGTCGAGGAACTCGGTCTCGTTGCCGTAGTAGTTCATCACGGTCACGTAGTCGACGTAGGGGCTGCTGCCCAGGAGCGGGTTCCACAGGCCGTGGACGAACTTGTAGTAGTCGTTGCCGACGCTCCAGGTCACGGTCATCTCGGTGGGGCGGGTCACGGTCATGCAGTGGTTGAAGATGGCCATGAGGTTGGCCTCGTAGACCTGGTTGTAGTTGTCGGGGGCGCCAGGGGTGACCGTGTGCCAGTCGGGCAGGGTGTGCGGCTCAATGTCAAAGTTGAGGCCGTCGATCCACTCGGCGGGGTCGGTCGAGCCCTGGTTGAACGCGACGAGGGCATCACACTCGGACATGGGGGTCTGGGCATTGGCAGTGGACTCGACCCAGCTGGCGACGCCGTCGAGGAAGTCGACCTTGATGCCGGCTGCGTGCGCCTTGACCAGGAACGCGCGGACGATCGCAGGGCTGTTCTGGACATTGTCGATGTCCATCTCGAGGAAGATGCGGTTGTACATCGGGAATTGGCCCCACGGATCCAGCAGGTTGCTGATCAGGCTGTCCTGGTACGTGAGATAGCTAGGGAGAGAGACATGGTTAGAAAGGTAACGAGAGAGACAAAAGGTACTCGGAGACGCCGCACTGGGCTGAATACGTGGTGCCGGCGGCGACGTTGTTGAAGAGGCAGTCGCCGTACTCCCATACGTACATGGCGCGCACGTTCGTGGGGGCACGGGACGATCCAGATCCAGACGACGGGGCAGTGGTGGCCTTGGTCGTCGGGGCGGACGTTGCGGGCGCAGTGGTGGCCTTGGTCGTCGGGGCGGACGTTGCTGGCGCAGTTGTAGCCTTGGTCGTCGGGGCAGACGTTGCGGGCGCAGTCGTGGCCTTGGTCGTGGGCGCAGTTGTGGCCTTGGTGGTTGGTGCAGTGGTGGCCTTGGTGGTTGGCGCAGTCGTGGCCTTGGTCGTCGGGGCGGACGTGGCGGGTGCAGACGTGGCCTTGGTCGTGGGCGCAGTCGTGGCCTTGGTGGTTGGCGCAGTGGTGGCCTGGGTCGTGGGCGTCGATGCAGAGACGGTGCAGTCGGTGCTGTCAACAAAGACGCTGCACTTGGCATTCGAGTAGAACTCGACATGGACCACATTCGACTGGTCGAGGACGACGGCTTGGCCGTTGGCGGCAGGCTTTACGGCCAGGGTCTCGAGCATGTTCCACTTGGTGCCGTAGGTGATGACGCAGCGGGTCTGGCTGGGCATGTTGGACAGGGCAACCGAGCTGCCGGACGAGACGCACGAGGGATCGACGGCAGCGGCCAGCGCCGACAGGACCGCGGCCAGCAGCAGGACAGCAGAGAGCCACGGCGTGCGGCCCTTGTCCAGGGACTTGGGGAGACGGGGAGGCATCTTGTAGGCACGCAGAGGGCAGAGAGCGCGCGCGCAATGTAGTGCAAAAATAGCCCCCAAACGGCGCCAGACAGCCGACGTTATATACCACCAGGTAAATCTATTGCCACGTGCGTGCTGTTATTGTTTGTTGTCCACTGTTTTTTGTTCCTGCGGTGGTTCAAAATGTGGCCTGCGTCTTGCGTGCTGTGGTGAGCACGTTCGGTATGACCTTTGCACGTTCGAGCCGTGTTTGTTTACGCATGCCTGGG
>Ga0302228_10002588_pt1 | contig 12194 bp, 7 predicted proteins | sample II_Palsa_N1_2_FD_193519 | JGI IMG/M metagenome (GOLD analysis project Ga0302228, IMG submission 193519) | Peat permafrost microbial communities from Stordalen Mire near Abisko, Sweden - II_Palsa_N1_2 | ecosystem: Environmental > Terrestrial > Soil > Palsa > Peat permafrost | place: Sweden...
AAATGTGGTTGTAGCCGCTGCCGAGGCACGAGGCTGCGATGCGTGTCCGCAGGACCGCCCTTGGGGCCGCTACGCAGCCATCACAGCCTCATTCTTCGGCAGCGGCTACGATCAAATGTGGTTGTAGCCGCTGCCGAGGCACGAGGCTGCGATGCATGTCCGCAGGACCGCCCTTGGGGCCGCTACGCAGCCATCACAGCCTCATTCTTCGGCAGCGGCTACGATCAAATGTGGGAGCAAGTCCGCTCCCACATTTGATCGTGGTTACAGGGCAAACGGAATCGTCAACTTGGCCCACAACATGTCACCTTCGGGCCGATTCTTCACATCAAACTCCTTGGCCCACCGCACCTCCGCACTGGCGTACTTGAGAAAAGTGAAATACACCGCCGGACCTATGGCAAACACCTGCCCCTTCACACCGTCATCGACGTCCTCTCCATAGATATTCACCACCGTACGCCCGTACTGCTTATCGTCGGTGGTCTGCTTGAGGTAGTACCCATTCACCCCCAGGCTCAGGTTGTCGGTCACTTTGTAGCTGGCCGAATAATCAAAGTGAAAAATCTGCCCCGAACGGTAATGGGTATCAGGGTTTTCCTTGTTGAAACTGTAGGTGGTCTTGATCGACAGCTCGGTGCGCTCATTCGGCATCCAGGTCGCGGACACCAGCGGTTTGTAGGTATAGAAATTGTTGCTGGTGTTGGCCAGCCGCGTGGCGTCGTACTCGCCGGTGGGCAAGGTGATCTCCAGGGCCGTCGCCAGGGTCAGGTTCTTGCCCATGTCCCAGAGGATGATCGGGGCCAGGGTGGTATCGCCCATGCTTTCGCGCTGGTCAGACATACCGAACATCGACACCTGCTGTTTAATCCATGGCTGGGCGATGTAGGCGCCCAGTCGCCCGCCGAACACCCGCACCGGGCTGAGGTAATCCAGGCGCGGGATGACGGCATCGGATTGGATATCCACCCCAGACACCTTGCCGCCCAGGGAGCTGATATTGAGTTTCCTGGCTTCGTAGTGGTTGTAGTAGAGGTTGAACGCGAACATGTGGTCCGGCAGGTTGTTGACGTCCAGCGGCAAGATGTAGAAACCATCGGTGCCGGGGCCGATGTTGTCGACACCGCCTTCGGTGGCCAGGGCCGGCAGGCTGATCAGGGTCAGCAGGGCGAGTTGCACAGGGCGAAGCGCACGGATCGGTTTCATGTCGGGGCTCATTATTATTGTTAGGGGACGCTACCTATACAAATAAGCCCTTGGCGCCCAACGGGGCAGGGTATTGGCGGCCAGATAGGGGGACTTTGGCGGACAGTCTTCATCCAGAGTGCGGCGAATCTGGCAAGCGCCTATGATTGTCAGGATGTTTCTAAAACAACAACCGAGCACTCAGTCGGGAATCGCAGATCCATGCAAAGCAAAGCCGTTGATCCGCACTATGAACTGGCCCTGGTTTCGCCATTTCTCCTGCAAACCCTCGGGCAAGTCGTCGCGCAAAAGGGCGCCAGCGCCGAGCATTTGTGTCGCGGCCTGGGTTTTACCCTCGACGACCTGGATGACCCGGCCCAGCGGATTTCCTACCGCCAGGCGGTCACCATGATTCAGCGGGCGCTCAAGGTCCTGCCCGACCAGGGATTGGGCTTGTGTGTGGGCAATCAGAATGTGCTGGGCACCCTGGGCTTGCTGGGGCACGTGATCTCGCTGTGCAAGACCTTGCGCGATGCGTTCGCTGTCGGCGAGCGCCATCAGCACACCTCCGGTGGCATTGCCACCACGCGTACTCACGAAAGCGCCGACGAGGTGTTTGTCGATATCGAATGCCTGTTGCCCTACGCGCAGGTGCAAGTGTTTGCTGCCGAAGAGTTCTTCGCCAGTCTCATGGTTTATGGCCGGGCGTTGGTAGGCGCTGACTTCATGCCGCTGCGGGTGGAGTTCATGCATGCTGCGCCGTCTTATGTCGCCGAGTACTTGAGGCTGTTCGGTGCGGATGTGCGCTTTGGTTGTCTGCATAACCGCATGGTCCTGGCCCGCCATTGGCTGGACGTACGCCTGCCCAATCATCATGCCTTGGCGTTGCGCCAGGCCCTGGAACTGCTGGAACTGGAAAGCGCCCAACTGCACCAGAAGATGGACTTGATCCAGGCGGTGGAGCGCGCGATTTCCCGTGACTTGCAGGGCAGCCAGCTGGAAAAGGTCGCCAGTGACTTGAACATGAGCGGCCGCACCTTGCGCCGGCGCCTGACCGAGCATGGGCTGACCTTTGAAGGGTTACTGGAACACGTACGGCGTGCGCGAACCATGGGTTTGTTGAGCAACCCGGGATTGTCCATCGAACGTATCACCGAGGAGGTGGGTTACAGCGATGTGCGCAGTTTCAGACGGGCATTCAAGCGCTGGACGGGGCTGAGCCCCAGCGCGTTTCGTGGTGAGGGAGGAGGGGGCGTGTGATGTTGGGATGGCCCTTGGCGGGCTGATATCCCTCCCGACTGGCGGTGCTTGTCAGCTATTTTTCAAAAGAGTACAAATGTACTCCATGACGACTCTATCTCCCCGCCGCTCCGCCATCCTGACCTTCATCCGCGACCGTATCGCGCAGCAAGGCCAACCCCCAAGCCTCGCCGAAATCGCCGAGGCCTTCGGCTTTGCCTCCCGGAGCGTCGCCCGCAAGCATGTGCTGGCCCTGACCGAGGCCGGTTTTATCGAGGTCAATCCTAATCAGGCCCGCGGTATCCGCCTGCTTAATCAACCGTCACGGTCCGAATGGCTGGACATTCCTGTGCTCGGCCGAGTGGCTGCCGGCCTGCCCATTGGTGCCGACGCCGAAGTCCACAACCGCCTGATGCTCGACCCGGCCACCTTCGCCCGAGTGCCGGATTACCTATTGCGGGTGCAGGGCGACTCGATGATCGAAGACGGCATTCTCGATGGCGACCTGGTGGGCGTACGTCGCAGTGCCGAGGCCGTGAATGGGCAGATTGTGGTGGCGCGCCTGGACGGTGAAGTCACCATCAAACGCTTCGAGCGCACCGGCGAAAACGTACGTCTGTTGCCACGTAACCCAGCTTATGCACCCATCGTGGTCCGGCCCGACCAGGACCTAGCCATCGAAGGCGTGTTCTGCGGTCTGGTGAGGCAAGGTTGATGGGTGCCGTCGTTGCCCTGGACTCGTTATTCAATGGTGGTCGAGTCTGGAAAGGCCGGCCCGTTGCGCCACCGGCCAGCGTTCATGCCACCGGGCTCGACGCTCTGGATGCGGTGCTGCCTACGGGTGGCTGGCCGGAATCGGCCTTGAGTGAAATCCTGGTGGCCAAGGAGGGTGTGGGCGAGTTGCAACTGGTGTGGCCAACCCTGGCGCGACTCTCGGCGGCGGGGGAGCGGATTGTGCTGGTGGCACCGCCCCATATTCCCTATCCCCATGCCTGGCAAAACGCCGGTGTGGACCTGCGCCAGCTCTCGGTGATCCAGGCGGATGAGCGCGACGCCTTGTGGGCAGTGGAGCAATGCCTGCGTTCCGGCAGTTGCGGGGCGGTGCTGTGCTGGCTGCGCAAGGCCGACGACCGCGCCTTGCGTCGCTTGCAGGTGGCGGCGGAAACCGGCCAGACCCTGGCGTTTGCCTGGCGCCCGTTAAGCGAGGCAATCAACCCGTCGCCGGCGGCCTTGCGTCTGGTGGTCGAGGCCCGGCCTGCCCAGGTACGGGTGCTCAAGTGCCGGGGCGGGTTAGCTCACCCCGCGCCGATTGCTCTTGCGAGCGGGCACTGAGGTTGGCATGCGCTGGGTCTGTATTGTCTTCCCGCAATTGGCGCTGGACGGGGTGCTGCGTCTGCGTCCCGAATCGGATCAGCCCTTGGCATTACTGACGGGTACCCCGCAGCGGCGGGTGCTGCAAACCGTCAACGAGGCTGCGCGCACATTGGGGCTGCGCCCTGGCCAGTCCCTGACGGCGGCTCATGCCCTGACCAAGGCCTTCGCCTGCGCCGAATACGATCCGGTGGACATCGAGCGCTGGCAGCAATTTCTTGCCGCCTGGGCCTACCGTTTCAGCTCCCAGGTCAGTGTGTTTTACCCGCGCGCCCTGTTGTTCGAGATTGAGTCGAGCCTGGGTCTGTTCGGGCCATGGCCGCAGCTCGAAGCACGCCTGCGCAAGGAACTGACAGCGCTGGGTTTTCGTCACCGCATCGTTGTCGCCCCCAACCCGATCGCCGCCCGGGTGCTGGCCAATGTCTACGATGGTGTGGCCGTGGCGGATGATGAAGTGCTGCAGCAAGCCTTGGGTCCGATTCCCATCGACCGCGCCGGCCTCGACCCGCAAGCCGCCACCGCCTTGTCGCGGATGGGCCTGCGCACCCTGGCTCAGGTGCAGGCCTTGCCCCGGCATACCCTGGCTCGGCGTTTCGATGCGGCATTGCTCAAGCACCTGGATGCGCTGTCCGGCCAGCGCCCACTGGCCTTGGCTTTCTACCTGCCGCCAGACCAGTTCGATGCACGCATCGAACTGAACTTTGACGTGCTGTCTCACCAGGCGTTGCTGTTTGTGCTGCGTCGCCTGACGGGCGACTTGTCGGCGTTTCTGTGTGGCCGAGACAGTGGTGTGCAGCGTTTCGACCTGCACCTGGAACATGCTGAGGAGCCGGACACGCTGATCAAGGTTGGCCTGCTCAGTGCCGAACGTGACCCGGCGATATTATTCGAGCTGGCCCGAGGGCGCCTGGAGCAGGTCCAGGTGACATCGCCGGTGCGCGGTTTTCGCCTGACGGCCCAGGACCTGCCGGTGTTTGTGCCCCAGCGCCAGGACCTGTTCGATGATCGCCCGCAACAAACCCTGCCTTGGGAGCAGTTGCGCGAACGTCTGCGGGCGCGCCTGGGCGACGAGGCGGTACAAGGCTTGCGTTTTCAAGCCGATCATCGCCCGGAATGCGCCTGGCAACCTGGCGTCGACAGCCGGGCGTGTCCGCCATTGAGCAAGGTGCAACGGCCCGGCTGGCTGTTGAGTGAGCCGACGGCATTGGCCGAGCAGGGCATACACGTCCTTATGGGGCCGGAGCGCATTGAATCCGGCTGGTGGGACGGTGCCGATGTGCGCCGTGATTACTACCTGATCCAGACCCGCGCCGGCCAGCAGGGCTGGGCCTATCGAACCGTGGGCGAACGCGGTGCGCTGTGGCTGCAAGGTTGGTTTGCATGAACCCGGATTACGCCGAGCTGCACTGCCTGTCCAATTTCAGTTTCCAGCGAGGTGCGTCCAGTGCCCGCGAGCTGTTCGAGCGGGCCAGGCAGCAAGGCTACCAAGCGCTGGCGATCACCGATGAATGCACCCTGTCGGGCATCGTCCGTGCCTGGCAGGCGGCCAAGGAGGTCAAGCTGCCATTGATCATCGGCAGTGAGATGCGCATCGAGAACGGCCCGAAACTGGTGCTGCTGGTGGAAAACCTGGAGGGCTATCAGCACCTTTGCCGGCTGATCACCCTTGCCCGGCGTCGTGCCGAGAAAGGTCACTACCGCCTGCTGCAAGAAGACTTCGCCAATCCTGTACCGGGGTTGTTGGTGCTGTGGGTGGCCGAAGAGTCCGACACCCAAGCCCACATCCAGTGGCTGTGCAACACGTTCGCCCAGAGAGTGTGGCTGGCGGTGCAGCTGCATTGCGGCCAGGACGATGCCCGTCTTCTTGAGCAACGCTTGAAGCTGGCGGCCCGTTTGCAGATTCCGGCAGTGGCCTGTGGCGATGTGCATATGCATGTGCGCAGTCGTCGTGCGTTACAGGACACCATGACCGCGATCCGTCATCACGTGCCGGTCGCCGAGGCGGGCGCGCGCCTGTACCCCAATGGCGAACGACACTTGCGCAGCCTTGACGCCATTCGTGCCCTGTATCCGCCGCACTTGCTTGAAGCGTCGTTGAGCATCGCTCGCCGTTGCACTTTCGACCTGGGCCAATTGCGTTATCAATACCCACGGGAGTTGGTGCCCGAAGGGCAGGACCCGAAATCCTGGCTGCGAATCTTGACCGAGCAGGGCATGGTCCAGCGCTGGCCAAACGGCGTCACACCCAAGACCCTCCAGCAAATTGACAAAGAACTGGAACTGATCACCGAGCTGGGTTACGAAAGCTATTTCCTCACGGTGCATGACATCGTGCGCTTTGCCCGCAGCCGTTCGATCCTCTGCCAGGGCCGTGGCTCGGCAGCCAACTCGGCAGTGTGTTATGCCCTGGGCATCACCGAAATCGACCCGATCCTGACGAACATGCTGTTCGAGCGCTTCCTGTCCCGGGAGCGCAACGAACCGCCGGACATCGACGTCGATTTTGAACACGAACGCCGGGAAGAAGTGCTGCAATACGTGTTCCAGCGCTACGGCCGCACCCGCGCGGCATTGACGGCGGTGGTCAGCAGCTACCACGGTGCCGGCGCGGTGCGCGACGTGGCCAAGGCCTTGGGCCTGCCGCCGGATCAGATTAATGCGCTGGCTGATTGCTGTGGGCGCTGGAGCGATGAAGCGCCGCCCTTGGAGCGCCTGCGTGAGGGCGGTTTCGACCCTGACAGCCCGGTGCTGCGCCGAGTGCTCAGCCTGACCCAACAGTTGATTGGTTTTCCCCGACACTTGTCCCAGCACCCCGGTGGTTTCGTGATTTCCGAACACCCGCTGGACACCCTGGTGCCGGTGGAAAATGCCGCCATGGCCGAGCGCACCATTATTCAATGGGACAAGGACGACCTGGATGCCGTGGGCCTGCTCAAGGTCGATATCCTGGCCTTGGGCATGCTCAGTGCCATTCGCCGGTGTTTCGACTTGCTGCGCCGTCATCGCAATCGCAACCTGACCCTGGCGGAGATTCCAAAGGACGACCCGGCCACCTACGCCATGATCAGCCGCGCCGACACCATTGGCGTGTTCCAGATCGAGTCCCGGGCGCAGATGTCGATGCTGCCCAGGCTGCGGCCGAAGGATTTCTATGACCTGGTGATCGAAGTGGCCATCGTGCGTCCTGGACCGATTCAGGGCGGTATGGTGCATCCGTACCTGCGTCGGCGGAACAAGGAAGAAGAAACGACCTATCCATCACCAGAGCTGGAAGTCGTGTTGGAGCGCACCTTGGGCATTCCGTTGTTCCAGGAGCAAGTGATGCAGATCGCCATCGTCGCTGCCGACTACAGCCCCGGCGAGGCTGATCAGTTGCGTCGCTCCATGGCTGCCTGGAAACGCCACGGTGGTCTGGAACCTCATCAGGAACGGCTGCGCAGCGGCATGGTGAAAAACGGCTACAGCGAAGCCTTCGCCGCGCAGATTTTCGAGCAGATCAAGGGCTTTGGCAGCTATGGTTTTCCGGAGTCGCACGCCGCCAGCTTCGCCTTGCTGACCTACGCCAGTTGCTGGCTAAAATGCCATGAGCCGGCGGCGTTTGCCTGCGCCCTGATCAACAGTTGGCCCATGGGTTTCTACAGCCCGGACCAGATTCTCCAGGACGCGCGCCGTCATCACTTGCAGATTCGCCCGGTGGACGTGAGCGCCAGTGACTGGGATTGCAGCCTGGAACCCATCGAGGGCCAGCAACCGGCAATCCGCATGGGGCTGCGTATGGTTTCGGGATTTCGTGAGGAGGATGCACGGCGCATTGAAACCGCGCGCCAGGGCGGTGAGTTTTTCGACATTGCCGACCTTGGCGAGCGCGCCCGGCTGGACACTCGCGCCCAGGAACTGCTGGCGGATGCCGGTGGGTTGCGCAGCTTGGCCGGGCACCGATATCAGGCGCGCTGGGAAGTAGCGGGGGTACAGCGGCAGATGGGCTTGTTTGCCGGCATTCCCAGCCCCGAGGAGTCTGTGGTGGCGTTGCCGCAACCGACAGTGGGCGAAGACCTGCAGGCCGACTATGCCAGTGTCGGCACTACCCTGGGCCCACACCCGTTGGCGCTGCTGCGTGATGAATTGCGCACGCGCCGTTGCCGCAGTTCCCGGGAGCTGCTGGCAGTGGAGCATGGGCGTCCTGTCAGCATCGCCGGCTTGGTGACTGGCAGGCAACGGCCTGGGACCGCCAGCGGAGTCACCTTTGTCACCCTGGAAGATGAGTTCGGCAATATCAACGTGGTGGTTTGGCGTGACCTGGCAGAGCGTCAGCGCCAGGTGCTGGTAGGGTCGCAGTTGCTCAAGGTAGATGGGCGCTGGGAGGCAGTGGGGGAGGTCCGGCACTTGATCGCCGGGCGCTTGAGTGACCTGACGCCATTATTGGCCGGGATCAATGTGCGCAGTCGGGATTTCCATTGACGTTCTGGCCGTGCGCCTTGCCCGTTCATGGCGGCATAAGCTATATGGGTTGCCGCCGGTGCTCTGCACAGCGATTGAACGTTCGCCTGCCTTTTTCGATCAACACCTGGACTCACCCCTTATAAGGTTGACCATGACTTCACAGCGCAACTTGCCGCCAGACACTGCGTTATCCAACCAACGCACCGGCTTCGTCCGGGTACGGGGTGCCCGGGAACACAACCTGCGTAACGTCGACGTGGACATTCCCCGGGATGCCCTGGTGGTGTTTACCGGGGTGTCGGGATCCGGCAAGTCGTCCCTGGCCTTTTCCACCGTGTACGCCGAGGCCCAGCGCCGCTATTTCGAATCGGTGGCACCCTATGCCCGGCGCCTGATCGATCAAGTGGGCGTGCCGGATGTGGACTCCATCGAAGGCCTGCCACCGGCCGTGGCCCTGCAACAGCAGCGGGGCACGCCGAGCACGCGGTCGTCGGTGGGTAGCGTGACCACCTTGTCGAGCCTGATCCGCATGCTGTATTCCCGCGCCGGCAGTTACCCGCCGGGACAGCCGATGCTGTATGCCGAGGACTTTTCCCCCAACTTGCCTCAGGGCGCTTGCCCGCAATGCCATGGGCTGGGCCGGGTGTATGAAGTCACTGAGGCGCTGATGGTGCCCGATCCGTCCCTGACCATTCGCCAGCGGGCGGTGGCCTCCTGGCCGCTGGCGTGGCAGGGGCAGAACCTGCGGGACATCCTGGTGACGATGGGTTATGACGTCGATATCCCGTGGCGCGACTTGCCGAAAAAACAGCGGGACTGGATTCTCTTCACTGAAGAAACCCCGACCGTGCCGGTGTATGCCGGCTTGACCCCGGCGCAAACCCGCGACGCCCTCAAGCGCAAGCTGGAGCCTAGCTACCAAGGGACGTTCAGCGGCGCCCGGCGCTATATCCTGCACACGTTCACTCACTTCCAAAGCGCACTGATGAAAAAGCGTGTCTCGCCATTCATGCAGGGCAGTCCGTGCCCGCTGTGTGAGGGCAAGCGCCTGACACGGGCGGCGTTGTCGGTGAAGTTCGCCGGTTATGACATTGGTGAGCTGTCGCAGATGTCATTGCTGCAACTGGCCGAGATGCTGCGCCCGGTGGCTGAGGGGCAGGACAAGGGCAAACTGTCGGTGGAAAAACGCTTGGCCGCCCAGCGGATTGCCCAGGATTTGCTCGAGCGGGTCAGCACCCTGACCGACCTGGGTTTGGGTTATCTGGCCCTTGAGCGCAGCACACCGACGCTTTCCTCCGGTGAGTTGCAACGCTTGCGGCTGGCCACACAATTGGGTTCGCAGTTGTTCGGGGTGATCTACGTGTTGGACGAGCCCTCGGCAGGTTTGCATCCTGCGGACGGTGAGGCACTGTTCGCGGCGCTGGAGCGTTTGAAGGCCGCGGGCAATTCGTTGTTTGTGGTGGAGCACGACCTGGAAACCATGCGCCGCGCCGATTGGTTGATCGACGTTGGCCCGGCAGCCGGCGAGCATGGCGGCCAAGTGCTCTACAGCGGCCCGCCAGCGGGCTTGGCTCAGGTCGAGGCTTCGCAAACCCGTGAGTACCTGTTCGCCGAGCAGCGTCCGGCCAGCCGTTCGCCCCGTCAACCGACAGGCTGGTTGAGCCTGGAAGGGGTGACGCGCAATAACCTGGAGGGCGTGAGTGTGGACTTCCCGCTGGGTTGCTTTACCTCCGTTACCGGGATCTCCGGTTCGGGCAAGTCCAGCCTGGTCAGTCAGGCGCTGTTGGAGTTGGTGGGCGCTGGACTGGGCCGTGTGGTGCAAACCGAAGAAGACGAGCCAAGCCTTGAGGACGAGCCTTTACAAACCAGCGGCGGCCGTATCAGCGCTGGGCTTGAGCATATTCGGCGATTGGTGCAGGTGGATCAGAAACCCATCGGCCGCACGCCGCGCTCGAACCTGGCGACCTACACCGGCCTGTTCGACAACGTGCGCAAACTGTTCGCCGCCACACCCGCGGCGAAAAAGCACGGTTACGACGCCGGTCAGTTCTCCTTCAACGTCGCCAAAGGCCGCTGCCCGAACTGTGAAGGCGAAGGTTTCGTCAGCGTCGAATTGCTGTTTATGCCCAGCGTGTATGCGCCGTGCCCGACGTGTCACGGGGCGCGCTATAACCCTGAGACCCTGGCGATCGCCTGGGAAGGTTTGAACATCGCCCAAGTGCTGGGACTGACCGTCGAGCAGGCGGTAGAGGTATTTGCCGAGCAACCTGGCGTCTTGCGCTCGCTGCAGGTGCTGAGGGATATCGGCCTGGGCTACCTGCGATTGGGGCAGCCGGCGACTGAGTTGTCCGGCGGCGAAGCCCAGCGGATCAAGCTGGCCACCGAGCTACAGCGCAACGCCCGAGGTGCGACCTTGTATGTGCTGGATGAGCCGACCACCGGGTTGCATCTGCGGGATGTCGACCGCTTGCTCAGCCAGTTGAATCATCTGGTGGAGGCGGGGCATACGGTGATTGTGGTGGAGCATGAAATGCGGGTGGTGGCCCAGAGTGACTGGGTGATTGATATTGGACCGTGGGCAGGGGATCGGGGTGGCAAGGTGGTGGTGAGTGGTACGCCGCAAAAAGTCGCCAGGAGCAAAAGCAGCCGCACCGCACCATTCCTGGCGCGGGAACTGCCCTGATTTTCTGTAGCCGCTGCCGAGGTACGAGGCTGCGATGCGTGTCCGCAGGACCGCCTTCTGGGTCTGCTATGCAGCCCATCGCAGCCTCGTACCTCGGCAGCGGCTACAGGGTTACTGCAGTTGAACCTGCTCCTTGGCCACCTTCACCACATTCTCCAGCGTAAACCCGAACTTGGCCTGCAGCTTGGGCAACGGTGCCGAAGCCCCGAAGCTGTTCATTACCACCTTGGCCCCGGTCTGCCCGACATAACGATCCCAGCCCAAAGGGCCGGCCTGTTCCACCACCACCCGAGCTGTCACGGCCGGCGGCAAGACACTGTCGCGGTAGGCCTGGTCCTGTTCCTCAAACAACTCCCAACTGGGCATTGACACCACCCGCGCCGGCACTCCGTCCGCTTTCAACTGTTCATAGGCGTCCACGGCGAGGCTGACTTCACTTCCGGTCGCGATCAGGATCACCTCGGGCTTCTCGGCTCCGGCCAACACATAGGCCCCCCGGGCAGTGCCCGACGCGGCTGCGTACTTCGTACGGTCCAGTGTCGGCAGATTCTGACGCGAAAGCACGATGCAACTGGGGCGATGGGTTTGGGCGAGTGCGATTTTCCAGGCCTCCAGGGTTTCATTGGCATCCCCCGGACGCAGGGTCAACAAGCCCGGCGTGGCCCGCAGCTGACTCAGGTGCTCGACAGGCTGGTGCGTCGGGCCATCTTCACCGACGCCAATCGAGTCATGGGTAAACACAAACACCACCGGCAATTCCATGATGGCCGCCAAGCGGATCGGCGGTTTCATGTAGTCGCTGAACACCAGGAACGTCGAGGTGTAGGGCCGTAGATAGGACAGTGCCATACCGTTGGCGATGGCGCCCATGGCGTGCTCGCGAATACCGAAGTGCAGGTTGCGCCCGCTGTAGTCCTCGGCACTGAAACGCCCGGCACCGTCGAAGGTCAGGTTGGTCTTGGTGGAAGGCGACAAATCCGCTGAGCCCCCCAGCAACCACGGAATCTGTTGCGCAAAAGCGTTCAACACTTCGCCCCCCGAAGCACGACTGGCCACGCCCTTGGCATCGCTGGCAAAGGTCGGCAAACGGTCCTTCCAATGCTCGGGCATTTCACCGGCGCGCATACGCCGTAGTTCATCGGCCAGTTCGGGCTCGTATTGTTCGAGCTGGGACAAGGTTTGCGTCCATTGCTCATACAAGGGCCGGGCGCGTGCCATCAGGGCGTCGCGCAACACGCTGCGGGCCTCGTCTGGAACCAGGAAGCTTGCGTCTTCG
>Ga0302228_10002589_pt1 | contig 12185 bp, 9 predicted proteins | sample II_Palsa_N1_2_FD_193519 | JGI IMG/M metagenome (GOLD analysis project Ga0302228, IMG submission 193519) | Peat permafrost microbial communities from Stordalen Mire near Abisko, Sweden - II_Palsa_N1_2 | ecosystem: Environmental > Terrestrial > Soil > Palsa > Peat permafrost | place: Sweden...
TCGTCCGCGGCCTGGAGCAGGCGGCCCAACGCGGGGCGCACGCCGAGCACCTCGAAATAATTTCCCGCGACCACCCGGCCGTGGGCGATGCTGGCCGCGCCGTTTCCGCTTAGATCCAGGTCGACTTCGCCACCTGCCGCCGTGAGTCCAGAGAATAGGTCCGAATGAGTTGCACGCAGCTGATCGTAAAACGGACGCGAGAACGAGCAGCTTTTCGGAGTTTCAATCCCGACATCGGCATCGCAATCGCCGTAAGAGCTTGAGCTACGAAATTGGGGTTGATGTCGCGCGCTCCATTGCAGCACGACCAGCTGCTGAGGGTCTTGGACCGGCAACGATTTCAGCATCAAGGCATCGATCAAGCTGAAAATCGCCGTATTCGCGCCAATTCCAAGCGCCAGAGTGAGCACCGCGACGGCGGTGAACCCGGGGTTTTTTCTCAAAACGCGCAAGCCGAAACGGGTGTCCTCCAGAAGATCTGAAACCCAGCGCGAACCCCACATGTCGCGCGTGACCTCCCGCACCACGCCAGCGTTACCAAATTCAGTTCGCGCGCTGTGTTCCGCCTGCTTTTGATTCTGGCCACCGCGAACGCGATCGTCGGCCGCCATCCGCAGGTGACTCTGCAGCTCCTCTTCCAGTTCCGCTTCGCGCCGCTTCCGCCGCCCAAAGACATTCATGCGTCACCTTCAAGTTTTGCCGGATCCAAGACGCCGGCGATGGCGTCCGAAAGTTGTGCCCACCGGGAACGTTCCGACATGAGTTGTTTCTTGCCCTTGGCCGTGAGGTGATAAACCCGCGTGCGCTGGTTGTTCTCCGAGACTTTCCATTCCGCCGCAATCCATTTCGCGCGTTCCAGCCGGTGCAGGGCGGGGTACAGCGAGCCGGTGTCTACTTTAAGAATTTCGCCCGAATTGGTCCGAATCGATTGGCTCAGGCCGTAGCCGTGGCGCGGAGCCCATTGCAGGGTTTGCAAGATCAGCATGTCCAGCGTGCCTTGCAGCAGTTCGATCCGGTTCTGATAACCTTTTTTCATCGGTTTAGTACCCGGCCTCTTGGTATGTAGACGTTCTACACCAAAGCATGTAGATTGTCTATATCCTCGGAAGATATTTTTTTATCGCTCGAGGCGGCGGGTCGTAAAGCTCTCACGCTTCGCCCGAAGCGCACGAGCAGCACGTGGAAGGAATCAAGTAGTTCTGCGGTTCCCCCCACAACCAACAGAAAATTTATGCAAGTTTGTATCTTTTTACTCGGCTCGAACATCCAGGTCTCATCCGCAGGACAATTTCATCCGCAAGACAAGGAGACCGTCGTGAAATTTAGAATTGCTGCAATGCTGGCAGGACTATTGGCGATTTCGGCCGCTGGAGTAACTTTAGCTCGGACCCAAACCTCGCAGCCGCCTCAGGACGATGTGCTGGTGACCGCGCACATCCCGCACGACTACACGCCGTACGAAAAACTCATACTCAAGAATGTTTCGCAATTTCACAAGAACTTCAACGCGCGCGAGTTTGAAAAAAATGGCGAGCTGGTGGCGGATAACCTGCGGGTGAATTCGCTGGGCACTACAGTGGTCGGCCGCGCCGCGTTCGTCAGCCGCATTGGCCGGTTTGTTGGGCCGTTTCCCGACGTGAAAATCGACGACCAAATCATCCTGGTCGATGGCAATTCCGCGGTGACACGCTTCACCATCACCGGCACGCAGAAAGGCGACCTGCAGACGCCGGAGGGCGTCATCCCCGCGACGGGCAAGACGATCCACGTCGATGGCATCGAGTTGTTTACCTTTGACAAGGAAGGAAAACTCACCGACTTGGTCACCACCGAAAACTTGGCCCAGCTGATTCAGCAGCTAAAAGCGACGAACTGATAATTCCGGGAGAGCACCCGCTCGATTTTGTCGTCATCCTGAGGAGCGGGTCATGGTTGAGATTCTTCGTCGCTGGGCTTCTCAGGATGGCGGCGCTTGGCGGAAGCAGGCGCGGGCGATGGCCCAGTCTTCCTGGGCTTTGACGACGAGGACGCGGGCGTGGGAATCCGCGGCCGCGATGTCGGCATCGACGCCCTGGGCGCCGAGCTGCGCGTTTTTTGCGGCGTCGAGCTGGACGCCGGCGAAGGCTAGCGCGTCGCAGGCCGCGGCGCGGACGTCGGCGGAATTTTCGCCGATGCCGGCGGTGAAAACCAGCGCGTCGAGACCGCCGAGGACCGCGATCATCGAGCCGATTTCGCGGCGCAGGCGGTGGACGAACATATCGAAGGCGAGTTGCGCGCGCGCGGATTTGTCGCCGGCGTCGATGGGCAGCGCGCTCGCCGGTAAGGCTGCTGCGGAGATTTGCGATTTCGCGTGAGGCTGCGCGTTCGCACCGGATGCCTTCATCTCCTCGATAATTTCACGCATGTCGCCGGAAAATCCGGCGATGCCCAGCAGGCCGGATTTTTTATTCAGCAGGTTGTCGAGCTGCTCGCCGGTTTGTTTTTCCTGTCGCGCCAGATAAGTCAGAATTCCGGGATCGACCGAGCCCGAGCGCGTCCCCATCATTAATCCTTCCAGGGGAGTGAATCCCATGGTGGTGTCGACGCTGCGGCCGTCGCGAATCGCGGCCAGCGAGCAGCCGTTGCCCAGATGGCAGCTCACGATGCGGAGTCCACGCGTGTCGCGCTGCAAAATTTGCGGGGCTCGTTCAGCGATGTAGCCGTGATTGATGCCGTGAAAGCCGTAGCGCCGGATGCCTTTGGCGAGCCAGTCGTAGGGACCGGGGTAGACGTACGCGGCGGGCGCGAGCGTGCGGTGAAATCCGGTGTCGAAGACCGCGACCTGTGGGGCGGCAGGAATTAATTTTTGGGCGATGGCGATGCCGTCGAGTTCGGCTTGATTGTGCAGCGGCGCGAAAGCGGCGGCGCGCTGGATGGCGGCGATCACTTTGGAGTCGAGTAGCGCGGGTTCGCGATGCTCGGGCCCGCCATTGACCACCCGATGGCCGACGACGTTGATTTCTTTCGCTGAGGAGATGACGCGCGTCGAGCCAGTCCACAGGGTGGCCAGTAATTGCTGCGTCGCTTCTTCGCGCGACGCAACTTTTACTTGCTGCTTGGATTTGGCGCCGGACGCCGTGGAGATTTTGATTTGCGCATCCGCGCCGGACCATTCGATCTCGCCTTGCCAGGCGGGATCGGGAGGGCCGGCGGCAGGGAGCGATTGCGCCGGCGGCGCGTTCGCGGCGCTGAAATCATACAGCGAGCTTTTCAGGCTGCTGGATCCGGAATTGAGTACGAGGACTTTCATTAGGCCGAGGCTAGTCCCCGGTCACCGCGTACGGCCACTTCCAATTCTTGATCTCCGGCATGTCGTCGCCATTCTTGTAGATGTATTGTTTGTGCTCGAATAGCTTATTGCGCAGATGCTGCTGAAAATGTGCGCTGACTTTCTGCAGCCGCGGAATGCGGTCGATCGCGTCCCCGGCCAGATGATAGCGGTCCAGGTCATTCAGCACGGTCATATCGAACGGCGTGGTGATGGTGCCTTCTTCCTTGTAGCCGTGCACGTGCAGGCCGCCGTGATTAGCGCGTTTGTAGGTGAGGCGGTGAATCAGGGTGGGGTAACCGTGAAACGCGAAAATCACCGGCCGGTCGATGGTGAAGAGGGAATCGAAATCGCGGTCGCTGATGCCGTGCGGATGTTCGCCGGGAGTTTGCAGCGTCATCAGATCGACCACGTTGACGAAACGGATTTTGATGTCCGGAAAATGTTGGCGCAGTAAATCGATGGCCGCCAAAGTTTCCAAAGTGGGCACGTCGCCGGCGCAGGCCATGACCACGTCGGGTTCGGAGCCGGCGTCATTGCAGGCCCAGGGCCACATGCCGATTCCCACCGTGCAATGTTCCACCGCCGCGTTCATCTCGAGATACTGCGGCGCAGGCTGCTTGCCGGCCACGATCACGTTGACGTAATTGCGGCTCCGCAAACAATGATCCGCGACGGAGAGCAGCGTGTTCGCGTCCGGCGGCAGATACACGCGCACCACGTCCGCTTTTTTATTCACCACGTGATCGATGAATCCGGGATCCTGATGGGTGAAGCCGTTGTGGTCCTGACGCCAGACGTGCGAAGTGAGCAGATACGTCAGCGAAGAAATCGGCCGCCGCCACGGAATCCCGCGGGTAACCTTCAGCCATTTGGCGTGCTGGTTGAACATGGAATCGACAATGTGCACGAACGCTTCGTAGCACGAAAAAAATCCGTGGCGCCCGGTGAGCAGGTAGCCCTCCAGCCATCCCTGGCACATGTGCTCGCTAAGGACTTCCATCACCCGGCCGGTTTCGCTGATGTTTTCGTCGACGTCGAGCAGTTTTTCCATAAAAACTTTGGGCGAGACTTCGTAAATCGCGTCGAGGCGATTCGACGCGGTTTCGTCCGGCCCCCACACGCGGAAATTCGCAGAGGCCAGGTTGGCTTTCATCACGTCGCGCAGAAAAGTTCCCAGGACGCGGGTGGCTTCGCCGTCGGTGCCGCCGGGCTGGTGCACTTCGACACCGTACTGGCGAAAATCCGGCATGACCAGATCGCGCAGCAGGATTCCGCCGTTGGCGTGCGGATTCGCGCCCATGCGGCGCGTGCCGGTGGGCGCGAGTTCTTTTAGTTCTGGACGCAAGGTGCCGTTGTCGTCGAATAATTCCTCGGCCTTATAACTCTTCATCCAGTCTTCCAGAATTTTCAGGTGCGCCGGATTTTCGAAATCCGTCACTGGAACCTGGTGCGCGCGCCAGGTACCTTCCACCGGCTTGCCGTCGACCATTTTCGGGCCGGTCCAGCCTTTCGGCGTGCGCAGGATGATCAGCGGCCAGCGCGGCATGCCCGGATTTTTCTTGCCGCCGTGCGCGCGCGCGTCATTTTGAATCGCGCGAATTTCGTCGAGCACTGTGTCGACCGTCGCGGCCATCAACTGATGAACCTTATCCGGCTCGTGGCCTTCGACGAAATACGGCTTGTAGCCGTAACCCGTATAGAGCTTGATCAGATCTTCGTCGCTCATGCGGCCGGGAATGGTGGGATTCGCGATTTTGTAGCCATTGAGATGCAGAATCGGCAACACCACACCGTCGCGCGCCGGATTCAGGAATTTATTCGAATGCCACGCGCCCGCCAGCGGGCCGGTTTCGGATTCGCCGTCGCCGACGCAGCAGCAGACCACCAGATCTGGATTGTCGAACGCCGCGCCGTAGGCGTGCGCGATCGAATAGCCCAGTTCGCCGCCTTCATGAATCGAGCCGGGACACTCCGGCGAAACGTGACTGGGAATTCCGCCGGGAAACGAAAACTGCTTGAACAATTTCTGCAGGCCTTCTTCGGTTTCGGGAATGTTCGGGTAAATCTCACTGTAGGTTCCTTCGAGGTACGTATTCGCGACCAGGCCGGGCCCGCCGTGGCCGGGGCCGGCGATATAAATCATATTCAAGTCGCGCATTTTGATCGCGCGATTCATGTGCACGTAAATGAAATTCTGCCCGGGCGTAGTGCCCCAGTGGCCCAGCAGCCGTGACTTAATATTGTGCAGCGCCAGCGGCTCGCGCAGCATGGGATTACCGCATAAATAGATTTGCCCGACACTCAGGTAATTTGCCGCGCGCCAGTACGCGTTCATCTTGCGCAATTCTTCCGCGCCCAAGGGGCGTTCGGTGTTCGTCGCCTGCGGGATCGAAGGCGGATTCGCCAGGACTGCAGGCCTGGAGGACGCCGTGGATTTTGCGGATGATGCTACGGTCGAGGTCGAAGCTGCAGCAGACTTTCCATTGTGCGAATGTTTTGCGCTTGCGGATGATTTCTTGGCCATATAAACCCCCTACAGAATGATTCCGCGACGATGATACGCCCGACCCGCGACTGGTAAATCATAAACATCGCGGATGAACGGCATGTTACTTCGATGAGCGGGGAGGAGCAGGAGGCGCTGATTGTCTTGGCTACGGGTCATGAGGCAACACGTAAATACAAGGCCGCGCCGACAGTCGTCAACTGTTGCGGCGTGACAATTCCACGGCGTTTGGAAGCAGATCCCTCGCTGTGCTTCGGGATGACAATGCGCTCGTATCAGTAGCGTCTTATTTTTTCGTCGCGGTGAATTCGTTGGTGACTTTTCCGTCGGCATCGAGAAACTGGATCACCGGGTTGCCGTCGGCGTCGACGCGCATGGCCAGGCGCGTGTTGCCGGTGGCATCCTTCAGTTGCAGAGACGCGGATTTGTCCCGGCCGCGGCCCAGGTAGATGCGGTTCGCATCGCCGGTGTGCGTCGCGAAAAACTTCTTCCATTCCGCGTCCTGCTGGTCTTTGGGTAGCTTTTCGATGCGCAGGCTTTCGTCGTAGGCCTGCTGGATGGGATAGTCGCCGCGCTCGCCGATGCGAATCGCCGAGAATTTATCCTGGTCCTCGCGGCCGGAATCGATGGCGAAAATCTGATCCTGCTCGTACTGATCGAAGCTCAGGTGGCCGTGATTCTGGATGGTGCCGTCTTTCATCTTCAGGCCGCCGAAAATGAGGCCGCCCATTTCCGACCCTTCGTCGTTCATGAAGATCATCCCGGCGGCATCGCGGCGATCCGGGCGCGGGTATTCCTTGTTGCGCATGTAGGCGCCGGGAAACGATTCACGATTCGAGATAATCAGGCGCGGCGTGCCGTCTGGCTCGACAAAATCGATGCGATGCACGCGCAGCACGTCAAAAGTCTGGCTGCGCGCCGCCGCGAAGCCGCACAGCAGCGTGACCGCGAACGCCACGGTTACGACCGCGGAATAGACGACTAAAAAGCGAGGGTTCGAGAATATTTTCATAGCACGGTAAGCCTCCGCGATGATTTCCGTTCGTTGACGCCGTTGCGCCCGGTGGCGTATCGTCCTCGCCGGGCTTTTCGGGGCGATATTAAACGAATTTCGCGCGTGAAATTCGGAAAAAGTAGAGGAGGTTCGATGAAGGTATCTCCGGTTGCACTGGCGACCCTCGCGGCTGCGGCTCTGACCATCCCTCTCGCGCTGACGGTTCGTGATGCGCGCGCGCAACAAGCCGAGTCGACCAAAACTTCTCAGGAGGCTGTAGTGGCTCCCAACGAAAATCTGGTGGTAGAGGGAATTCCGCCGGTTCCGGCCGCGGTGGCGGAGAAAGCGGATCGTTATACCAATTTTCGTTCCGCGCTCTTTACCAGCTGGAATCCGGCGCGGCGCGAAATGCTGATCGCCACCCGCTTCGCGGATACGTTCCAGATTCACGAAGTGAAGTCGCCGGGGGCCGCACGGACCCAGCTCACGTTTTACAAGGATGACGTGCGCAGCGCGCAATACCCGCCCAAAGGGGACGGCGCTTATTTTATTTTCAGCAAAGACGTAGGCGGCGGGGAATTCTATCAGCTCTATCGTTACGACCACGCCACCGCCGCGGTCACGCTGCTCACCGACGGGAAATCGCGCAACACCGACGAACACTGGTCCAGCAGCGGAAAATTCATCGCCTACAGCTCGACGCGACGCACCGGCAACGACACCGACATCTGGCTGGCGGAGCCCGCGCATCGCGACAACCCCCAAACTAATCATATGCTCGCGCGACTCGAGGGTGGCGGCTGGGCCGTGGCCGATTGGTCGCCGGACGATTCGCAGCTGGTGGTGCAGGAATATGTATCGGCGAACGAAAGCTATTTGTGGCTGATGAGCGCCAGCAGCGGCGAGAAAATTCTGCTGACCACCAAAGGTGGCGCCGAGAAAATTGCGTACGGCTCCGCGAAATTCAGCAAAGACGGGAAGGGAATTTACGTCACCACCGACCTGGATTCCGAATTTCAGCGCCTGGCTTACATCGACCTGGCCACCAAAAAATGTATCTACCTGACCAGCCACATCCACTGGGACGTGGAAAGTTTTGACGTCTCGCCAGACGGCCAGACGATCGCCTTCACCACCAATGAAGACGGGCAGGGAGTGCTACATTTGCTGGACACGAAAACGGGAAAAGAAAAACCCGCGCCGTCATTTCCTCCCGGGCAAGTTTTCGGAATCAGCTGGCACCCGAACGGGCGCGAGCTGGCCTTTGGCCTGACCCAATCGCGCGACGCCACCGACGCCTATTCGCTGGACGTGACCACCGGAAAAGTCGAGCGCTGGACCCACAGCGAAACCGGCGGCGTGAATCCCGCGAATTTTCCCGAGGCCCAGTTGATTCATTGGCCCTCGTTCGATGGTAAATCGATCAGCGGATTCTATTTCAAGCCGCCGGCGAAATTCACGGGCAAGCGCCCGGTGATCATCGATATTCACGGCGGTCCCGAAGGCCAGTTCCGACCCGGTTTCATGGGGCGTTACAACTATTTCCCGGCGGAAATGGGCGTGGCCATGATTTTTCCCAACGTGCGCGGGTCCACGGGTTACGGAAAAACTTTCGTCACGCTCGATAATGGATTTTTGCGCGAGGATTCCTACAAGGACATCAATTCGCTGCTGGATTGGATTGCGCAGCAGCCGGATCTGGATGCGAGCCGGGTGATGGTCACCGGCGGGAGCTACGGCGGATTCATGACGCTGGCGGTGGCGACGAACTATAACGACCGCATTCGCTGCTCACTGGATATTGTGGGCCCGTCGAACCTGGTAACGTTCCTGGAAAATACTTCAGGGTACCGCCAGGATTTGCGCCGCGTGGAGTACGGCGACGAGCGCGACCCGAAAATGCGCGCGTTCCTGGAGAAAATCGCTCCGGCCAATAACGCCGCGAACATCACCAAGCCGCTTTTTGTGGTGCAGGGCAAAAACGATCCGCGCGTCCCCTGGACCGAAGCGCAACAAATGGTCGCGGTGGTGCGCAAAAACGGCACGCCGGTGTGGTTCCTGATGGCTAACGACGAAGGCCACGGTTTCAGCAAAAAGAAAAACGTGGATTACCAGTTCTACGCGACCATTCTCTTCATCGAGAAGTTTCTATTGAATTGAGTTTTGCCGTTCTTACGGCGCCGGGTCGCAAAGATTCATCGACTAGGCTTTGGCGCTGGGAATTGGCCGGCCATCCCGAGATCGCTACTCTCTTTGTTGATTGAGTCGCATTCTTTTCGTTTAAATCGAATCGAGGCCATGTACATGCAGGCTGCGGGCGATTTTTTACAATCTATCCCAGTGTGCAAGACCGCGTCATTTTCATAGTCTTCTCCCGACGCAAAAGCCTGGCCGGATTGCCAGCCACCCAAATTCTGGATTTTCGCACCGCGGACAGCGGTTGGTGCAAGCTCGTCAATAATTTGGTTCATTTCATTTTCAGACAGCATTGTTGACGTTGGAGGCCAGTGTATCGTCGCCAGCAACGGTCTCGAGCGCGTTATGATCATCTGGCATGCCACTTGGTCGGGCCCGTACTCAACGGTCATGGAGATTCCGGGACGCACGGTGAAGCGCTCCACGTCCGAAGGACCATAGATACCATGGTATTCGGATGAAGATTGCTGGGGCGCCAAGGCCGCGGCCACGAGCAACAAACAACCTGCGACGATCCGCATTTCGGGCTCCTTCACACCCCGACCTTCGTACCTTATAGAATAGACGCAAGAACCGATTGCCGGTCTCGATTATGCGCTGCGCTCAGCCAACTAACGTGTAAAATTTCTCGCCGATGAACGAACCGCCTCGAACGCATCGCAACTTATATATATGGGCCGGCGTCGCCGCGCTGCTGCTCTGTATGTGGGTCCAGCTGGCTTTGTCAGTGCACGGCGAATCGATCAGCTGGGACGAAGGCGATCATCTTTTCGCCGCGTACATGACGGCTACGCGCGGCGACTTCGGGTTGAATCCGGAACATCCGCCGCTGGTCAAATTGGTTGCGGCGCTGCCTTTGCTGGCCATGCCCGGGTTGCGAGTGCCGGTGTTGCAGGATCGAAACTTCAAGGTCGAGGCGTTTCTCTGCGGAAAAGATTTCAACGCGCGGAATCTCGAGCGCGGAATTTTGTTCCGCGCTCGACTGGCGGTCACGATATTTGCATTGCTGCTGGGCTTGCTCGTGTTTCTGGCTACGCGGGAAATGTTCGGGACCACCGCGGCGTTTGTTGCGCTGACGTTCCTGGCTTTCGACCCGACTTTGCTGGCGCACGGCGCGATGGTCACCACCGACGTGGGCGTTTCGTGTTTTGTTTTCGCGGCGGTATACGCGTTCTACCGTTACGCGAAGGCTCCGTCATGGGGACGTGCCGCGCTGGTGGGCCTCGCGACCGGCCTGGGCTTTGCGGCGAAGCACACCGGCGTGTTGATCGTGCCTATACTGATCGCGCTGGCGATTTGCGAAATTATTCGCAATCCGCGGCGGGCCAGCGGCGAATCGACGGATTGTCGCAAAACTCTCACCGGGAAAATGTTCGGCACGCTGACGCTCGCGGCAGTGATTTCGCTCGCGGTGCTGTGGGCCTTCTACGGGTTCCGCTACAATTCGCGCCCCGCGGGCTTGGAAATCAATCCGCCGCTGAGCGTTTACCTGGCGCAAATTTCAAAACCGTGGGAGGCCAAACTCCTGGGAACGGTGGCGCGGTTCCGCGCGCTACCCGAATCGTACCTCTACGGCCTCGCGGATATTCAGCAGGTCGACGACGCCTACACCGCGTTTTTCTTCGGCAAGACGTATCCGCACGGCACGCACTGGTATTTCCCGGGAGTCATCGCGATTAAATCCACGCTGCCTTTTTTGATTTTGATGTGCATCGCCGCTGGCGCCATCATCAGCGGGATTTTCCGGCCCTGGCGCGAGATTTTATTTCTCACGATTCCGCCGGCGATCTACCTGACGGTGGCGATGAGTTCGCAGATGAATATCGGCGCGCGGCACATCATGCCGGTGTATCCATTTTTATACGTGCTGGGGGCCGGCGCCGTGTCCGCGCTGATTCGTGGCGGCCGGAAGTGGTTACACATAGGCAGATTTTCCGTTCATATCTGGACGCTCGCGGTCGCGGCGCTGCTGCTGTGGCAAGTGATCGCCGCAATTCGCATCTATCCGGACTACATGGCCTACGGCAACGAATTGTGGGGCGGGCCGGATAATGTCCACAAATATCTGAGCGATTCGAACACGGATTGGGCGCAACAGTTGATCGCGACTAAAAAATATCTCGATGCGCACAATATTAAGGACTGCTGGTTCGTGTATTTCGCGCAGGGTGTGACGGACCCGGCGTCCTACGGAATTCCGTGTCGGCTGCTGCCGACTACCGAAACATTGTGGTGGCTGAACATTCCACTGGAGGTGCCGCCGTCGGTCGATGGCACGGTGCTGGTCAGCGACGGCGATCTAAACGGATTTGAATTTGGCCCGGCGCCGCTGAATCCCTACGAGGCGTTCAAAACTGCGAAGCCCGTCGACATCATTCAGCATGGCATCGATGTGTTCCAGGGACATTTCGAAATTCCGCTGGCCGCGGCGCTGAGCCACGCACAAAAGTCCGCGAATTTCCTGGCCGCCAAAAATTACCCAGCCGCTTTGGACGAAGCGCAGCAGGCCGTGGCCCTCGCCCCAGATTCGGCCTTCACCAACGCCGCGTTAGGCGACGCGCTCTCCGCCTTGGGCCGCCGCGACGAAGCCCGCGCGCATTACGAAACGGCGCTGCATATTGCCAAAACCGTACAGCCGGATTTTCAGGTTGGATTGGCGGAGGATATGGAAAAGAAACTGGCGGCGAGATAGCGCTACGCGGGTGCGACAAGACAGTTTGGTCGCGCCAATTTGGCATCAACCAAATTGGCTCTGGCTGGTTGCTGCGGACGTGGGCAAGATGGCCCGCATGATGCAAATTAGAATTCGCCAAGCGGGCATCGAAGATGTGAGGCACCTGGTGCATCACCGGCGGGCGATGTTTGAAGATATGAAGCAAGGCACCGCAGCGGAGCTCGATGGCGCGGACCAAAGGGCGCGCGAATATTTCGTGGCGGCGCTGGGCGCGGGGAATTACAAAGGCTGGCTCGCCGAGGATGTGGAGGAGTCAGACGATACGGGGAACGCGCGGGTGGTCGCCGGCGGCGGGATGGTGATTGTGCCGTGGGCCGGCTATCCCGGCGAAAAGCACGCTGCACGGGTCTGGATCGTGAATATGTATACCGAACCGCACGCGCGGCGCCGCGGCCTGGCCAAAAAATTCGTCAGCATCATGACCGAATGGTGCCGCGCCGAAGGA
>Ga0302228_10002595_pt1 | contig 12173 bp, 11 predicted proteins | sample II_Palsa_N1_2_FD_193519 | JGI IMG/M metagenome (GOLD analysis project Ga0302228, IMG submission 193519) | Peat permafrost microbial communities from Stordalen Mire near Abisko, Sweden - II_Palsa_N1_2 | ecosystem: Environmental > Terrestrial > Soil > Palsa > Peat permafrost | place: Sweden...
ACTCACGCCAGCTCATCGCACGCAGGCTGTCCAGTCCCGTTTGTGTTTCAAGAAGACGTTTGCGTTTGGCGCTGCCGATAAAGGAAAGCAGAGCACCTAGCCAACAGATGCCAAGAACTACCCATGCGATAGGTGTCCAGGCACCCCCTTCTATCGGCTCGCCCATAGCGTGAAGCACGGGATTGTTGCTGGATGTAAAAAACCAGCCGATGCCGTAGCGCACCATGGCATAGCCAATGATGCCGAGGACGATGCCCACCGGCCATGGCATGCCTGCAATCTGTTCAAGCCCACCTTGCTTGCGCTTCGCCATTGCTCCCCCTGAGTCCAGCGATTCCCCGGTACCACTCCGTTCGCTCCGAACGATACAGCAGAGAAGTGTTATTTCACGGGAAACCGGGTCGGAGGAAATTAACCAGAACCCTACGCAGCCAAACGATGCTCATAAAACGGCCGCGGCCTGTCATCGAAGATGGCCTGCAGCGCATCCAGATTATTCGGGTCGGGATTGAGCCACGCGTCGACGTACTCAGGTTTGATCTGAATGATGCATCGGTCATGGCCGGCGATGGCGACTTCGGGCGGTGGCTCGTCGGTGATGGCGGCGAAGGAGAACAGCTCAGGCGCATCGTCCTGCGCAGGCGAACGATTCCACAGGCACGCCACCAGCATCGGTTGTTGATCCTGCGGCACGAACTCGAGCACGACGTCCTGTCCGTTGCACTCGACGTGCTCATAGAAGCGGTCGACCACCATCAGCGAATGCTTGTACCCGAACAGCGCACGCCAGGCGGTGCCGAGGCTGTCTCGGCGGGCGTTGTAGGTGCCGGGGTATTTCCGCTCGACCGCTTCCGTCCAGCCGGGTAGCCGGCACTGATAGCGCATGGGCACGATGACCTTGCGACCGTGCTGCGCCACCATTACCGTGGCATACGTGCCGGGATAGATGCGCTCGTCGCGTGGCAGCAGCTCTTTGCGCTGCAGGTCATCCAGGTCGCGCCGCGCGCGGGCGACCTTGTCGGTGGCGATGCGCTGATCGTTGGCCGCCTTCTTGGTCGGCTTGGGGCTGGCCAGCACGCGCTCGGCGTTTTCGAGTCGAAGCGTCTGCGCCTGCAGCTCGGTCTGGAGGGCCTCGGCCGCCTCGCGGTTGCCTTCGGCAACCAGCTTGGCCAGCTCCATTTCTTCGGCGCTGCGCGGCCTGGTAAAAGCGTCGCGCATGGCCTTGGGCAGCTTGCGCACCCAGTCGCCGCCCTTGCGCCGCTCCCAGAAAAGGCGGGTGTACTCCTTGATGCTGAGTTCGCCGCCGTAGTACTCGTACTTGCGATAGTCCGACCAGATTTGCGCCGAGTAGCACATAGCCGCCGCCTACAGGGTAGATCCGTGGAGGATAACGCCGATCAGCCAGATCGGATCTGTCGCGGCGAGACCGACCGCTAAAGCATCGGCCCCGTGCCCGCGTTTCTTTCGCGAATCGCGTCGGCGGTGCGCGGAATGAAGAAATCGAGCCCGACCTCGATCACCCCGTTCTGGATCTGATCGACGAACGGTCGAAACGATCGGTTGTATTGCTCGAACGCTTTCTCGAAATCGCCATCGCATGCGACGAACGCGTCGGCCAGCGCCGCCGCGCCGTCGATGGCCAGTGACCCGCCGCGACCGGCGGCCGGGGAAGGGCAGTACGCGGCATCACCGACCAGCGCGATCCTGCCTTTGGTCCACGATGGCATGGTCGTATGGCACAGCATGTCGAAATAAAAACCGTTGGAGCGGCTCACTTCGGCGAGCAATTCCGGCGTTCGCCAGCCCACGTTGGCCAATCGCTCGGCCATGATTCGACGCTGCTCTTCCTCGTTGCGATAGTCATAAGCAATTTCATCCTCTGACATGAAACACAGGCAGATGTCGGTTTTCTGGTGGTAGGCATTGAGCATCACTGCGATGCCGGGCTCGTTATACAGCTGCGTCGTGTTGTCGGGGATCAGCAAGCGCTCCACGATGGTGATCGAAAAGTACGCGCCCAAGTAACGCAGGAACTGCGCTTCGTCGCCGAAGCAAAGCCGTCGCACCGTGGAGTGGACGCCGTCGCAACCGAAGACAAGGTCGAACGAACGCTGCACGCCTCCCCTGAAACTCACGGCAACCTGATACGTTTCATCCACCAATGACTGGATGGAGTCGCCGAAGATGAATTCGACGTTGTCCTTGACCGCATCGAAGAGCAGGTCGAGAAGCTCGTCGCGCTCGATCTCGTACTCGTCGTGCGCGCCGTTGCCCACCGGTTGTTGGCGAAGGCTCGATCGCGCCGTGACATCGTCGGCGTTCTTGAACTCCATGACTTCCATCTTCAACGCCTGCTCGCGGATCGGGTCGAGAAGACCCATGCGCTTGACGATGTCGATGGTTCGGTCCTGGATATTTACCGGTGTACCACCCTTCTTGAGCGCCGGAGCCAGCTCGACGACGGTGACCCGGTAGCCGAAGGTCGCCATCCAGTAAGCCGTCGACAGGCCGGCAAAACTGGCGCCGCAAATCAGGACGGTCCGATTCATTGATGAGGTTCCACGGGTGGGGTTAAACAGCGGCGTCATCCGGGCGGCTAACCAGCGCCATCGACGGCAATCGGGTAAAATATAAACCAGGTATAAAAATATACTCAGTACATAATTCTTGAGGGTATGCGTCCTGATGTCAACACCTCCTGCCCGCCGCACGCGCAAGCGCCTCGCCACCCGAACCTCGATCTCGGACATCGCCACGCGCCTGTTTTTCGAGCGCGGCTTCGACAACGTCACGGTGGACGCCATTGCGGAGGCGGCCGACGTCAGCCGCATGACGGTGTTCAATCATTTCCCGCGAAAGGAGGACATGTTTTTCGACCTCGACGCGGAAGGTCGGGAAGAACTCATCCAGGCCTTGCGCAGCAAAGACCCCACGCTTTCGCCCATCGATGCGCTGCGTGCGTTTGCCCATCACGCGGTGGCAAAGCGCCGGCCTTACGTCGAATTCACGGATCAGAGCCAGCTGTTTATCGAGACCATCGAAGCCAGTGAATCGCTGAAAGCGCGGGCTCGCACGATCCGCGATGAGCTCGTGCGGGAAGTGTCGGCGGCTGTCGCAGAGTCCGTCGGGCGAGCACCGGGCGACCCGCACGCGCATCTTGTCGCCGGCATCCAGGTCGCCACGTGGGGCGTTGCCATGCTGGAGGCTCACAAGACGTATCAAAAAACCCGCAAGACCGCGGCGGCACGCAAGGTTCTACTGGCGATCGTGGATAAGGGCGCCATCGGGCTGGCGACGATGATGGCGGGTACGCCTTATGCCGGTGACTGATCGGCTTCTGGGACTGGAAGAGGTGTCAGGAACAAGTTCCCCAACTTAATGGTTGACGCCGGGATGAGTCCATTCTCCGTATCGAGTCCGCTAAGACGAACGCCCGGTCGTTAGTTGTCGCCCCGCGCCCTGTAGCCGAACTTTTGCAGGATGCGATCGATCTCGTTGAACGCCAGCGCATCCTCGCTTAGCGTGATCGCGTCGATGGTCGAATAGGCGCGCGCAAAGAATTCGGCCAGAAAATCATCCCGATCGGGATAGCTGGCCATCAGTTCCGGCATGTCGGCTTCCAGCTTTGCCAGGCGCCGCTGTAACTCTTGGCGTGATACCGCCATGGCGCTTTCTCCAAGGGACCGCCAGCATAGCGCCGCGCCACGTCAATAGCGGATCAACAGGCGCACCTGCGACAATCCATGACGCCTGCACAAAACCTTGTCTCATCTCCTGACACATTTCCCCGACAAACTCGGCGCACCTCACGGGAGATGGCGATGAACGTGGCAACGTACGTGGTTTGCGGATTTCATCAGGGGCATCGATTGAAGCCGCAGCACTTCAAGACCGAAGAGCAGGCGCGCGAGCATGCGGCCTATATGAACCAGTCGGCGGACTTCGTGATACTGACGACCTGCAATGCGCAGATCGGGCAGGTGCATGGAGCGCCATTGCGCGGCCGGCGTCCTTTGCGCGCGGTTTGATGCCTGGGCTGTGATCGGTTTATTGTGCTCAACGAGAACTGACGCCCGCCACAGCTGCCAAAAAAGGGTCGGGAATTACAGGCTCATCAGTTGAGTGTTGACGGTCACTGGGTTTTGCCGACGTCAGGCTTCTGAGCAATGCGAAAGGTAAGCCACGTTTCCGCGTGTACAGTGTCTCCACGGCGAAAGAGGGCATGCGCGAATGCTCATGAGAAGGCTCGTTTTGGCTTGCGTGGCATCGCTTCTGCTGCGGAGTTGGGATGTCTCTGCTGAGACTTCCCAAGCGGCATCTCCCGAAAAGACATGGCAATCACCGAGCAGCCATAGGACTTCATTAAAGTCACTTTTTCCAAACCTTCAAGGAGTCGCTGTTGATCGCGAAAGCGGTGCGGCTGTGCTGACGATATTTGCCTTGGTCACGCGAAGTGCCAACACGCTTGCCAAGCGATCGGCAGCCGAGAAGCTTCTTGATGTGCCGGTGCGCATCGACGTCATTGGTGCGCTACTGAAACAGCAGTAATCAGCGCGCGCTCTTACTTGCTCTAGCCAAAACAAGAGTGAGAGTAACGCTGACCTGGTGTAGTTTTTATCGCCGATCGAGCGAGTATTTACCCGGGCCGGCAATACACAGCAGCAGCAGGCCGCCCGCGATCGACAGGTTCTTGTAGAAGTTGATCATGTTCGCCATGCGCTCGGCATCGGGCATTGTCCAGTAGCGATGCCCAATGAACGCCGTCGCCAGCGTGTACAAGGTGAGCAGATAGGCCAGCGGCCGCGTGTAGAAACCTACGGCGATCGCCAAACCGACGAGTAGCTCCATGACGACAGCGACGACCGCCGCGACGGTCGGCAAAGGTGCGTTCTCGGTTGCCATGTATGCGATCGTTCCCGAAAAGCCGGTCAGCTTGCTCCAGCCGAACAGCACGAACAGGACAACCAGCATGACGCGCGCGATAAGAAGGAGTTCGTCCCTGCGGTTTTCGAAGAGTGTGTAGCGCACGATGGTCGTTCCTGTGGTCGGTGAAGTTGCCGATGTGGCGATGGGGTGTTCTGCGCAAGGCGATGGGCTGTGAACCACGTTGACCGCTTTGACGTGCGTTGTCGTGTGTGCGTTAACCGGTAGAACCCCGGGCGTTGAATCTTTGGATCAGAATACGCCTTCTCCATGAAAAGCACGCGCGAACGCTGGCTGATCTTCGAGCCACTCAAAGACCCAGGAAGACCTATGGAAACGATCCACGTAGTGCAGCCGTTCGACCGGGTGAGGAACGGCTTGAAGCCGGGTCAGGTCTTGCAGTTCAAGACGGCCGATGAAGCGGCCCGCCGGGCAGGGCTGCTGGCCGACAAACATGCCGGCGTCGTCGCCTACAGCATGGATGTGGACGAAGAGAGCGGCGATTACGGTACGCCGCGCGTGCTGTTCGAGTCTGGGGAAGTGCCGGAGCTGTAATTCGCCGAGGCGGCAGAGCAAGAAGCTGATAGGTCACGACCCTTGCTTGGCTTGCGATGGCCGACGCCATCACGACAGTGACGGAATCTTAGTCGTCTCGATGGATGCTCACTGTGAGCCCGAGCTTGCCGATGCCGCTGGTCGCGATGCCTCCGCCGCGGCGCGCTTGGGTGTATCGGGTGGGCACCACGGCTTGAGGCGCTTGCCGGCGTTGAACAGATCGTTGCACTCGCGCACTTCGGCCTTGAAGGCCAGATCGGGAGTATCTATCGGGCAGCCGTACGACAGTGGCTTGGTGTTGCGGTACTCGGCGAAGCATGTCGACAGCGGCGGCGGCTTGGGCGGGTTCGGATCCTCGGCCAGCGAGTGCGCCGGCATGTTGAGGCGCTCGTCGCCATCTTTGGGCGAGGGCGGAATCGGGGGCGTGCCGCAGAGCGGGTTGAACCCGGGTTTTTTCGGATCGCAGATGCTTGCGGCGATCGCCTTGATCGCGTCGCCAACATGCCGACCCACTTTGCCGCCGGCGGTCTCGTTCGGCGGCGGAAAATATTTTTCGAAGCGGGTGGTCTTGGTGTGCATCTGGTTGTAGTCGTGCTGCATGATCTGACTGTCGTCAGCCGGCTTGGCCGGTTTGATCTTGGGGTTCGTCGACGCATAGTCGGTCTGCGTGGGCGCCAGCCGCACGGAGCCATCTTTGGCAAACACGCTGGACGCGGGCGGCGTGGCGACGGAGGTAGCCGGCGGAGGCGGCGCTTCGTGATCCTGCATCACCATGGCATCGCGATGCGGCTTTTCTTTCACGATCGGGCGCACCCGCGGTGGTGGTGCCTGCGGCGGCGGTGCCAGCGTGGGCGGCGCGGACGGCGGCGCGCTGGGGTGATCGATAATGGGGTGATCGATAAAACGCACGACCAGCGCCTGCTCGGTTTCGACAGGGGCCGCCGCCAGACTCGATACCCTGGCTTGCATGGCGTACCACAGCACCAGCGCAAACAGCGCGTGCAGTATGAGCACCAAAGCGAGCACGAGCGCCAGCGTAGGACGTGTCAGCGATGGCTGCCGCCAGCGGCCGCGAGCCAAGGTCTCGCGCGTTTCGCTGTCCAGTGGTGCCAGACCGCGGGCACTATCACCATGGCTTTTTTGTGGGGCTTGCTCGGAACGTTCGATGACACTGCCTTATTGGAGCGAATTACCCACACGAAACCCGCGCACACCATCAGCGCGTTTTGCGGCCAACCACTATAGACCTATTTTTTCGTTCAGGGTTCCCTTGGATCAGGTAATCAAGGGTCAGCATGCACGGTGGCTGGCGTGCTCCCATCCAGCGCCCGGTTTTAGCGGAATAGAGCGGCGGGTTAGGCTGGCTTTGACAGCCAGCCGGTAGCAACGAAGCGTGAGGCACATTTTTGCCCTAAAAAACCGGGGCCAGAGCTCACGCTAAACGGGCGATGCCCGTCGAGGTAGCCTCTGATTTCGGTGTCGAAGCAGTTTTCTTACACACGAAAAGAACTGGCTCGTATGGCCCGCCGATGACTCCAGCCGCCGGGACCGACCGATAGGCCGCCCATGGTGGCGCCTATGCCGCCGGGTGCCACCGTGTAATTGACGCCGTTTTGTTGTGCGCCGGCGGGCTTGATGCACGTGTTGTTGCCCATCGACGACAGGCAGGGATCGGGCTTGGCAGTCAACCAGCGATGGGGCATCGCATTGCTTTTTGCCAATGCAATGGCCGTCGACTTTTCAATGACGCTGCTGCGTGCCGTCTGAATGGCGTTCCATTTTTCCGGCCGGACCCGCGCCTTCGCCTTGTCTTGCGAGGCGATTAGAGGTTCACCCTCAGGAATCATCTGCGCGATCTGAAGATCGTATCGGATGACTTCCGGCGGCAGGTAGCCATGGCTGACCCATTGGCGGTCCAGTTCCATCACCTTGGCCCATGGCGCACTGGCCGATGCCGGCGGAGCTGCTTGCGTCCTCGCCGTGCCCATGTTTTGCGCGGGGAGCATTCCGCAACCGCCAGAGCGGTAGCCATCAAAAGCGCGGAGATACCTTGACGCATTGTCGTTTTCATCGTTCCTTCCCTGGTGACTGTGCCGATTGTTTTGACACGTTGGATAAAGTCAATCCGTGGAGCGTCTGCGGCAGACAGGCGGCCTGTTTCCTGGCGGGCCGCAGCATCGGGCATAGCTCACGTACGCCTGAATCGAACCTAGCAAAAGGTAACGCGGGACGTGGGAAAGGGTTCAAGTAAAAGCCCATCGGGATCGGTTGCGGTGCCGGCACGCGGGGTGGTCATGCGGTGACAACCGCACAAGCAGGACCAACAAACCGGGACGGAGCCGGAAACCGTTGCCGGATGTTTTTTCGGTTCGCGTTGGCCGCCGGGACGTCGCAGGCCACGCGCGTGGTCCTTTGGCATCGCGTGAGGGGATCGCGCAAACACGCGGCAGCCGGCCACGATCTCGCTTAACTTCCTCCGCACCGTTTTCCAAGCTACTCTCTCCGGATCGCAAGGGGCCTGGGCGTGCGATATATGGGGAATCCGGAATACAAGCGTTGTTGCGCTGCGTCCGACGATAACCCGTTGGGCCTGCGCTCGATCAACCGCTCGGGCTTCTGCTGCGGCAGCGCGCGCGGCGGAACCGCGCCCGCATGAAACCCGTCACTTTCTACAGAGAACTTAAACGCCGCAACGTGCTGCGAGCCGGGGTTCTTTATAGCGGTGCGGTATGGGCTTTGGCGCAAGGCATTTCGCAGCTGGGGCCGTCGTTGGGCCTACCCGACTGGGCGACGCGATGGTTTCTGGTGGCGGCGGTCATCGGCTTTCCGTTCTGGATGGCGTTTGCCTGGTTCTACGAACTCACCCCCAGCGGCCTGAAGCGCGAGACCGAGATCGACGCCGCTGTTTCGGTGACGCACTCGACGGGCCGCAAGCTGGATTTCCTGATCATCGGCGTGCTCGGCGTGGCCGTGGTTCTGCTGCTGACCAATCAACTGGTGGCGCGACGCAGCGCCGATGTAGTGATCGCCGTTCCCAGCCAATCGGTCGCGGTGCTGCCGCTGATCAATGAAAGCGGCGATGCCTCCCAGCAATATTTTTCCGACGGGCTGTCGGAGGATCTGATCACCGCGCTGTCCCAGTTCAAGGGACTCAAGGTGATCGGCCGCAACTCGGCTTTCCAGTTCCGCCACAGCGAAGACGACAGCCAGACGATCGGTCGCAAACTGGGCGTGGCGCAGTTGCTGGAAGGCAGCGTTCGACGCGCCGGCGATACCGTGCGCATCAGCGCCGAGTTGATCAAGGTGGCCGATGGCAGCACATCGTGGTCCGAACACTACGACCGGCCCTACAAGGATTTGTTTGCGCTGCAGGACGAGATTACCCACGCCGTCGCCGGCGCCCTGCAGACGAAACTGCTGCCGGTCAGCGGATCCGCGGCGCAAGGGGATCACCCGCCAGGCGGCGACGTGGCCGCCTACAACGCCTATCTGCGTGGCAAGTTCTATGTGGCGCGCAACACCGAGGCCGATCAGCACCTGGCGATAGATCAGTTCGACCAGGCGCTGCGGATCGATCCTCACTATGCGGTGGCTTATGCCGCCCTGTCGCTGTCGTGGAACAGTCTGGCCACTGGCTTTCTCGATGGCGCGCCGGCGCGTCGCGCGTATGCCAGCGCGCGCGCCGATGCCGATATCGCGCTGGCGTTGCGGCCGGATCTGGCGGTAGCGCACGCGGCGCGCGGCTATCTGCTGTTGAATGCCGATCTCGACTGGAATGCGGCCAACGACGCCTTCCAGCGCGCCGCACAGCTGGCACCCAACGATGGAGAGATCGCGTTCCGGCTGGGGACTTTGCAGGCCGCCCTGGGTCACACCGAAGAGGCGGTCTTGCTGACGCGTAATGCGCTGACCGCCGACCCTTTGAATGCACGCTGGTACAACTGGCTGTCCACCTACCTGTCCGGACTGGGCCGTCTCGACGAAGCCGAAGCGGCGATCCGCCGGGCGATTGCCCTGCAGCCCGCGGCTACGAGCTACTACTACCAGCTGGCGATCATCGATATCCAGCGTGGGGACGCGGGTGCGGCGATGCAGTCCGCACAAAAGGAGCCTCCGGGGAGCTGGCAGCAGGATGCCCTGACCCTGGCGTTGCAGATCGGGCCCGACCGCGCCGCGGCCGACGCCGCCCTGAAGAGTCTGATCGACAAGCAGGGCGATCTCTCCGCCTATCAGGTCGCCGAGGTCTTTGCCTTGCGCAAGGATCCCGACAACACCTTTGCCTGGCTCGACCGCGCATGGGTCAACCGCGACCCCGGCATCGCCAACCTGCTGTCCGACCCGTTCATCCTCAACTATCGCAATGACCCCCGCTTCGCGGTGTATTGCCGTAAGGTCGGTCTGCCGGTGCCGGATGCGCCGCCGCACGTCGCCGTCGCCGTCCCGATCGATCAGCCCGCTACAGCATCGACGGCCGCTGTCGTTGCAACCCCGTGACGACGCGCTTTTTTTCCGTCGAGCTAAGGCGCTACAACGTCCTGCGCGATGGCGTGCCGTAGGCCGTGCGGTACGGGCGCTGGCGCAGGGCATGCCGCAGCTCGGACCGTCGGGCGGCGCCCGACGGGGTGACGTGCTGGTTTCCTATCGGCGCGGTCTCATCCATGTTTACATCCGTTTGCTGACGGGCTTTATCGGTCGATTCAAGTCTCGACTCAGTGGTCGCTGGCAGCATTCGACACCACCGGCAACAGCACCGCGCTGCGTCCGCCTGCGTCGTGCTCGATCGTCACCGTCGCTTTTTGGTAGTCCGACGGTTTGGCGAACAGGATGTTGGGCACGTAGGTCTGCGGGTTGCGGTCGTACAGCGGAAACAGGCTGGACTGGATCTGCACCATGATGCGGTGGCCCGGCTTGAACGCGTAGTTCACCGTGGGAAGGCGGAACTTGTATTCCTGCACCTGGTTGGCCGGGATCGCTGACGGGTCGGCAAAGCTCTTGCGATAACGCCCGCGAAATATATCGAGCGAGATCGGCAGCTCGTAGCCGCCCATCTCCGGATTGCTGGGATCGCTGCCCGGATAGACGTCTATAAGTTTCACCACGAAGTCGCCGTCGGTACCGGTCGTGCTGGCGAACAGGTCGGCGATCGGTGCGCCTTCCAGTTGTACGGTCTTGCTCAGCACCGGCGTGGTGTAGCTGAGCACATCGGGCCGATCGACGACGAAGCGCTGGTCGTGTACGAGCCAAGTGCGCCAGCCATCTTCGTTCTTGGCCGGGATCGGGCGTGGCAGGTAGGGCACCGGTTTGGCCGGATCGGCGACGTAGGTGTCGCCGCTGCCGCTGGGCTGCTCGAAGCCCAGGCCCTTGTCGGCCTGCAGATAGAGCGGGGTGAGCGACTGCTTGCTTGCCACCTTCCAGTCGGAGAACTCGTCCCAGCGCTGCTCGACCGGGTTGTAGATCATCGCCTCGGGCAGCGGTTTGGCCAGCGCGGTGCCGCGCAGGTAGTGGTTGAACCAGGGGATCATCACGCTGCGGCGGAATTGGGCGGTGGTGTTGCCGGGCCACTTCAGCGGGCCCATGTTCCAGCCGTCGCGATTGATCTGGCTGTGCCACCAAGGGCCCATCACGAGGTGATTGTTGGCGCCGTGGCCGGCCGTCTTCAGCGCTTCCCACGCGTGCACGGCGCCGTAGATGTCTTCCTGATCCCACAGGCCCTGCAGCCACATGGTCGGCACGCTGGAAGGATGGGCGACGAGTAGTTTGTCCAGCGCCTGCAGTTGCCAGAACGCGTCGTACGCCGGGTGGGCCGAGAAACGGTTCCACCAGGGCAGCTGCCTGAAGCCGTTGGCCTCGGCATAGGCGCCGGCGGAACCGGCATCGAGAAAGTTGGTGTAGTCGTCGTAGTTGTCGCGCGGGATGCCTTCGCCTTCGCCCTGTTTGCTGGTCTGGCTGCTGAAGTAGTCGAGGTTGATCTGGCGCAGCGCACCGTAGTGGTACCAGTCGTCACCCATCCAGCCGTCGATCATCGGGCTTTCCGGCGCGGCGGCCTTCAGCGCAGGGTGGGGATGGAGCAGGGCCATTGCTACCGTCCAGCCGTCATAGGACGAGCCGATCATGCCGACGTTGCCGTTCGATTCCTTGATGTTTTTCACCAGCCAGTCGATGGTGTCCCAGGCGTCGGTGGTGTCGTCGGTGGTGGTCGGATTGAGCGGTCCCATCGGCGGGCGCGTCATGATGTATTGGCCTTCCGAACCGTATTTGCCGCGGATGTCCTGCCACACCAGGATGGTGCTGCCGTCGGCCCAGTCCTTGTCGCCCGACCACACCGCGTCGGCCATATTCGGCGTGTTGCCGGTGACAAATCCACTGGCGTCGTAAGGCGTGCGCTCGAGTAGCATCGGCAGGCCGTACGCGTTCTTCGGAACCATGATCACCGTGTGCAGTTTCACGCCGTCGCGCATGGGAATCATCACGTCGCGCTTGACGTAGTTGAAGCCGCCTTGCGGCTGCTTCCAGTCCACCGGAATGTCCGACGCGGTCTGGATCATGTCGGGCGTGACCTTCGAGGCGTCGGCGCTCTGCGCGCGCAATGCGGGCGAGGCAGCAAAGACGAGGCCGGCGAGCGAAACGAGTGCCGAGGCCAGGGCGGCGTTTTTCATCTGCAGGAGATCCTGTTGGAGGTGTCGGAAAATCTGTGT
>Ga0302228_10002599_pt1 | contig 12171 bp, 12 predicted proteins | sample II_Palsa_N1_2_FD_193519 | JGI IMG/M metagenome (GOLD analysis project Ga0302228, IMG submission 193519) | Peat permafrost microbial communities from Stordalen Mire near Abisko, Sweden - II_Palsa_N1_2 | ecosystem: Environmental > Terrestrial > Soil > Palsa > Peat permafrost | place: Sweden...
ATACCCACCACGAAGTGGTCGCCCCACGCGCAGTGGGCCCGTCCGGCAGGACAGAATCTTTACTGCATCTGCGCCGTGTTCTTCTTCACCGCCGTCTCCGGCAGCATCGCTCCTCCATGCATCCCATTGCCGCGCCGCAAAACATTCCCCGCCTGTATCAGCAGCGGATGTTGCAGCGTCACGATCACCGCCGTAGCCGGCTCTTTGCCGGTACACACATAGCTATGGGTGGTATTCGCGTCGAAGTAGATTGCATCTCCCATCTCGATGTGGTGCGTCGTCTCGCCATGCCGCACGTCGAGCGTGCCCGAGAGCAGATAAAGAAACTCGCAACCCGCATGCTGATGCGCCCGTGCCGAACGTCCCTCCCTCCCCGGCAGAAACTCCGCGAAGTAAGGGTCGAGCTGCCGGTCCGGCACCTGATACCCCAGGCTCTCGAAGAAGTACGCCGGATCATCCGCACCGGTCTGCGGCAACCGCACGCGCTCTCTCCGCCGATGCACCCGGAACAGCGTCTTCGGCTCCGGCTCGAAGAAGTAGCTCAGGTCCTTCGAGAAGACCATCGCAATCCGCGCCAGGTTCCTCAGCGTCGGCACCACGCGCCCGGTCTCGAGCTGCGACAGAAAGCTCGCCGAAAGCCCCGTATGCCGCCCCAGCTCCACCAGCCCCATCGACTTCTTCAGCCGCAGGTGCTTGATGCGTTCGCCAATGCGCTTCTCAGCGATAAATGACTCCGCCGCCTCGCCATCCACATGGATATCGCGAACCTCAGTCGAACCCGCCCTCAGCGAAACGTGCGGAAGAGTGTCTGCGTCCGGAGATACTGTCGAGGAAATTGTATTTTTATTCATAGGATTTTATTTTGCTAACTCAACGGACGTTGAAATGGGATCAAATGATGTATGGGGAACAAAGGATTTTGTGGATTATTGGATGAGGTTTTGCATGAGTGCAGGTCAAATCTCTCAAAATGCTAGCCTGTGAGTGACCGATGAAGTTTTTTATCTCACCACGCCACCGGCGTATCGTTCGATGGCTGACCCCAGGCTCGGCCACAGCCCTGCTCTTCCTGGCAGCCGGATGCGCCACCCCCGGCACTCCGCACCCACCCTCCCTGAAGCTCCCCGTGCTCGTCAAAGACCTCACCGCCGAGCGCATCGGCGACGCGGTAGAGCTCCACTGGACCACCCCCACCAAAACCACCGACAGCCTCAACCTCACCGGCCCCCTCACCGCGGAGATCTGCCGCACCGTCGCATCGGCCCCCTCGTCCCCCTGCACCGCCGTTCGACGCCTCGCCGTCCAGCCCGGCCCTTCGCAGACATCCGAGACTCTCCCCGCGGCCCTGACCACCGATCCCGCAACTCTGCTGGCCTACCGCGTGCAAATCTTCAACGCCGCCGGCCACTCAGCAGGGCTCTCGCAGGAGGCCTTCGCCGCCGCCGGTGCCGCCCCGCCGCCAGTCGGCCCGCTCCACGCCACCCCCGTCCGCACCGGAGCCATGCTGGAGTGGCGCCAGCAGGACACCACCGCCTTCATGGAGCTCGTCCGCTTCATCGACGGCGCGCCCGCTCCCACGCCAAAGCCCGCGAAACCCGCTCCCAAAGCCAAAACCAAACCAAAGCCCACCCCCCCGCCGACCTCTCCGCAAACCCCGGCTCCCAAATCGCAAAAATCCACCCCCTCCGCCCCGGCAGAGGTGAAGCTCAAAACCCCCACCCAAACCCCGGACGCCGGCGGAACCCTCGACCCAACTGCGCTCCGTGGCCAAACCTACCGTTACACCGCCCAGCGCGTCCGCACGGTCGTCCTCAGCGGCCACTCGCTTGAGATCCGCAGCCTCGTCTCGGCGCCCGTCGTCGTGCTGCTGCGCGACACCTTCCCGCCCCAGGCGCCCTCCGCTCTCACAGCCGTCCCCGGCGGTGCAGCCGAAAGCTCCATCGACCTCTCCTGGGAGCCCAACACCGACCCTGACCTCGCCGGGTACAACATCTATCGACAGGAAGTCACATCCACTGGCACACTGTCAGGCACGGCCTCACGGCTCAATCCAACGCCGATCGTCGGCCCCGCGTACCGTGATCAAACCGCCGTACCTGGCCGAAGATATGCTTACCGTGTAACCGCAGTCGATACTACAGGCAACGAGAGCGTCCCCAGCGCCGACGTGCAGGAGACATTAAGGGAGCAATAAACCGCATGCGTTACTGTAAATTTTTGTCCACGGAAAACGGCACCACCCTCCCCCGCTACGCCCTCGTCGAACAGCGAGGCGGCATCCTGTGGGCAACCCTCCCCATGCAGGCCCCGCAGGAAGACCTTGCCGCCCGCACCATGCCGCCGCTCGCCGTCAACTTCCAGCCCACCCTCCTCAGCGACCTGCAGCTTTTACCCCCCGTCGCTCCGTCGAAGATCCTCTGCATCGGCCGCAACTACCGCGACCACGCCGCCGAGCTCGGCAACAAGCCTCCCACCGAGCCTCTTCTCTTCCTCAAGCCGCCATCCTCGCTCCTCAGTCCCGGCGGCACCATCGTCATGCCGAAGGTCGCCACCCGCGTCGATTACGAGGGCGAGCTCGGCGTCGTCATCTCCCGCCGATGCCACAACATAGGCCCCGACGACGACGTCCGCCTCTACATTCGCGGCTACGTCTGCGTCAACGACGTCACCGCCCGCGACCTGCAAAAAACCGACGGCCAGTGGACCCGCGCCAAAGGCTTCGACACCTTCTGCCCCGTCGGCCCCATCGTCTCCGACGAGATCGACCCCGTCGAAGGCGCTCCCGTCACCGTCACCACCCGCGTCAACGGCGTCGTCCGCCAGATGGGCAGCACCCGCGACATGATCTTCCCCATCGCCGAACTCCTCCGTTACATCTCCTCCGTCATGACCCTCGAAGTCGGCGACATCGTCCCCACCGGCACTCCCGCCGGCGTCGGTGCCGTCCAGCCCGGCGACCGCATCCAGGTCGAGGTCGACGGCTTAGGAATCCTCGAGAATAAATTCGCATCTCAGTAGCAGAAAGCGAGCATACTTAACCGCACCGCTCGGCCCAGCCTGTACCCAAACGCGCCCCACCCAGCGCAATCCCTCATAGCTTGATAAAATGGCAGCACAGCAGCTCAAGGAGCAGACAATGGCAACTTTACTCGAACAGCTTCGTGGCTTCACCAAGGTCGTCGCCGACAGTGGCGACATCAACTCCATCGAAAAGTTTAAGCCCCAGGATTCCACCACGAATCCCTCGCTCATTGAGGCAGCCGCCAAGATGCCGGCCTACCAGCCCATCGTCGATGATGTGCTGAAGCAGGCCCGCAAAGAAGCCGGCTCCAGCGCCTCCGACAAGGACGTCGCGCACCTCGCCTTCAAATCCCTCGCCGTCGCCTTCGGCAAAAAGATCCTCAACATCGTCCCAGGCCGCGTCTCCACCGAAGTCGACGCACGCCTCTCCTTCGACACCGAGAAGACCAAGGAGCAGGCCCGCGACATCATCGCCCAGTACGATAAGGCCGGCATCTCCCGCGACCGCGTCCTCATCAAGATCGCCAGCACCTGGGAGGGCATCAAGGCCGCCGAAGCCCTCGAGCAGGAAGGCATCCACTGTAACCTCACCCTCCTCTTCGGTCTCCACCAGGCCATCGCCTGCGCCGAAGCGAAGGTCACCCTCATCTCGCCCTTCGTCGGCCGCATCCTCGACTGGTACAAGAAGGACACCGGCAAGGACTACGTAGGCGCGGACGACCCCGGCGTCCAGTCCGTCACCACCATCTACAACTACTTCAAAAAGTTCGGCTACAAGACGGTCGTCATGGGCGCCAGCTTCCGCAACATCGGCGAGATCACTGAGCTCGCCGGCTGCGACCTCCTCACCATTGCGCCGAAGCTCCTCGCCGAGCTGGACTCCACCGAAGCTCCTCTGACCCGCAAGCTCGACCCGGCCAACTCGGAGAAGCTCGACATCAAAAAAATCACCATCGACAAGGCGACCTTCGACAAGATGCATGCCGAAGACCGCATGGCTCACGACAAGCTGAAGGAAGGCATTGAAGGCTTCTCGAAGGCACTCGAAGACCTCGAGTCGCTTCTCGAAAAGCGCCTCGCCGAGATCAGCGAGCCTGCCGCCGCCGCCCGCTAATCCACATCGCAACTCTTCACCGAAGACCGCGCCCACAGCGCGGTCTTTCTCTTTGTCCTGCCGGACGGGCCCACTGCGCGTGGGGCGACCACTTCGTGGTGGGTGTGTCTTGTCTTGCGGGGATGAGCTGCTGTGGGCCTCCCGTTGGTCGGCAAAGATTGATTCCGACCAACGGGAGGACCCTTATTTTCCAGTTTGCCAAGACAAGTTAAAAAGGCGTGTGAACGCCCGCCCCACGCGCAGTGGGCCCGTCCGGCAGGACACTCTCCCCAACAAATCGAGAGTCCTGCACAACTCGCCCGTGCCCTTTCGCCTCTAAAACATAGAGGTCAAATATGCATCCATCCCGATACGTCGCATTAACTGCAGTTGCTGGTCTTTCTTTCCTTGCAGCATCTTCCCGTCCGGCTCAGGCGCAGATCAGCGTTAACATCGGCCCCGCTCCAGCATGCCCTTACGGCTACTACGAAACCGCACCGTACGGCTGCGCTCCCTACGGATACTACGGCCCCGAGTGGTTTACCGGCGGCGTCTTTATCGGTGCCGGTCCCTGGTTCCACGGCCCCGCCAACTTCCATGGCCACGTAGATAACCACTTCCATCCGGCTAACGGCTACAAAGGCCCGGTGCCGCACCCCGGCGACAAGGTCGAAGCAGGCCGTGAGCATCCTCCTGCCAACTTCCACGGCAATGAAGTCCATGACGGACACGGCGGCAAACGCTAACCATCGAATCACGTTCGAGCCTTCACCGCTCGAATCTCACTAAACCCAATCGAAGCAGCCGGTCAAAGTAAAAGGGCAGGTCCACTCACTCAGTGGACCTGCCCTTTTTGATGAAGAAACAATGAAAAACCAGCCAGCCAGAAGCTACAGCAACCCGATGTTACCGGTGACCGCCGCCTCCACCGCCGCCGCCGTGGAAGCCACCGCCGCCACCGCCACCGAAGCCTCCACCGCCGCCATGGAAGCCGCCGTTGGAAGCGACTGAACGGCCCGCATAGCCGCCACGCACTCCGCTAAAGCCGTAGCCGCCGCGGTAGCCATAACCGCGTCCGTAGAAGCCACGCCCGTAGACGAAGCCTCCGCCATAAAGGTAGTACGGCGAGTAGAAGCCAAAGCCAAACGGGCTGAAGAACGGATCATACCCACCCGGCAGCCAGTCGTAGCCATACAGGCCCGCATCCCAGTACCATCCCGGGTTGAAGCCGTTATAACCCGCATACTGGGCCGCGAGATCGACATTTGCGTCACCCAGATACTGCGACCGCAGGCTGCTCCACCGGTACAGATCGTCCTGCGCGTGGTCCTTGTCGAAGCCCTGCGGCTTCACCGCCTCGCCGGTCAGAGCAAGCTGTCTGCCGCCCTTCACGTCGATCGGCTTCACGTCGCTCTGCAGATCGTTGCCGGGAAACACAGCCGCCTTACCGTCAAACGTGCGCATCGTGTTGTTGTCGGCGTTGAACTCATACAGGCCGTTCTTCAGCAGCTGCGTCTGACCGCCCCTCTGGTCGATCAGGATAGTGTTCTGCGGATAGAGCTGGTCCGCCTCGACCGAGGCCCGTCCGCGCTCCAGCTGAACCTCGGTGTGGGTCAGGTTCGGCGAGACCATCTTCACCATGCTGTTGTTATCCAGGCGAAGGAAGATACCCGGCGTCAGCAGAATCTCTGCCTTGCCGTCCGCCGTCGCCAGATACTGGCCTGGCTCCAGTTCAGCAGAACCTACAGACTTGGGAGAGATCTGGCGTCCATCGATGGATGCCTGACCTTCAACGTAATTCAAAGTTCCTGGGCGGGCTGGGTTTGCGTTTTGCCCGAAGGCTGGCGCGAACAGAGTCGCCAGGAAAAGCAGTGGGAGTAAAGCTTTTGACCGTGGCATGTTTCTGTACCTCAGTCATTTAGATGAGACCGGAAACAAAAAGTAACAGCGCCCGAAGCCCCACGCGCCGGTAACCGCGCACTTAAAAAGTTGCGGAAAAGAAAGTCAGAAGAATGTAAAAAAATCTTTCAAAAATGTGGCGTACTTTTCGTCGCCGAAAACATGTCCTTCAATCACCACGTTTTCACCACAAAAACACCACGAATTACCATCGAAAATACCACACTTTGCACCCCGAAAAGCGCAAAACCCCCTGTAAAACGCCCTTTCACCACGCCAAAAAAAACCTACAGAATATAACGCGAAAGATCCTGGTCCTTCACGATCGAAGCCACCTGCTGCCGCACATACTCCGGATCGACCACAATCACCTTCTCCACGCCCGTCGCGGTCTGCCGCTCGATCACCGGCAGCGGCGGCGAAGGCTTCTGCGGCTCAGCCGTAAGTGGCGCAGAAGCATGGACTTCCCCTACCACACCCTCTTCGCTGATCTCCGCCCGCGGACTCTTGAACAGATCCGGCGCCTGGAAACTGATCTCATCCAGCACCCTCTCCAGAATCGTATGCAGCCGCCGAGCCCCAATGTTTTCAGTAGTTTCGTTCACTCGAAACGCAAACTGCGCCATCTCCGCAATCGCTTCCTTCGTAAACTCCAGCTTCAACCCTTCCGTCTCCAGCAGCGCCGTCGACTGCTTCACCAGCGACGATTTCGGCTCCGTCAGAATCCTCACAAAGTCATCCACCGTCAGCGATTGCAGCTCCACGCGAATCGGAAACCGCCCCTGCAGCTCCGGAATCAGATCGCTCGGCTTCGACACGTGAAACGCCCCGGCCGCAATGAACAGAATATGATCCGTCGACACCATCCCATACTTCGTATTCACCGTCGTTCCTTCGACAATCGGCAAAATATCGCGCTGTACGCCCTCGCGCGACACATCCGGCCCATTGCCCCCCTCGCGCCCGGCGATCTTGTCGATCTCATCGAGAAACACAATCCCCGAGTCCTCCACGCGCTCCACCGCGAGCCGCGTCACCTGGTCCATATCGATCAGGCGGCTCTCCTCCTCCTGCACCAGGTAGTCGAACGCCTCCGCGACCTTCATCTTCCGCTTCTTCGTGCGTTGGCCAAACAACCCCGGCAGCATGTCCTTCAGGTTGATGTCCATCTCCTCCGAGCCCTGGTTCGAAATCACCTCAAAGCTCGGCTGATTGCGGTCGCGCACGTCCAGCTCCACGGTGCGCTCATCCAGCTTGCCCTCGCGAAACTGCTGCCTTAGCTTCTCCCGCGTCCTCTGCTCGCGCTCGCCCGGCTTCTCTTCACGCTCCTCTGCAACAGTCGCCGCCGGAAGCTGAATCACATTACTCCCCGGCTCATGCGTCGCCGCAGCCGCGGTAGCAGCAGCCGGAGTAGGCGGCAGCAGCAGATCGATCAGCCGATCCTCCGCCGCCAGCTCCGCCTTATCCTCAACCTCTTCCATCTTCTCTTCGCGCACCATGTCGATCGCAATCTCCACCAGATCGCGCACAATCGACTCCACATCGCGCCCCACGTACCCAACCTCGGTAAACTTGCTCGCCTCCACCTTCAGAAACGGCGAGTTCGTCAGCTTCGCCAGCCTTCTTGCAATCTCCGTCTTACCCACGCCCGTCGGCCCGATCATGATGATGTTCTTCGGCATGATCTCGTCTGCCAGCTCCGGCGACAGCTTCTGCCGGCGCATCCGGTTGCGCAGCGCAATCGCCACGGCCCGCTTCGCCGCATGTTGTCCGACAACGTACTTATCCAGCTCCGCGACGATCTCGCGCGGGGTCATCTCATCCAGCGCGAGCGCCTGATCTTCAGCAGTTCCAGGTAAAAAAATAGCCATCCAGCGGTACTCCTCTGTCGCGAAAACGCCACGACGAAAATCTAAATTGTTATACGAAGGCCCGCAGCTACCGGTTCGGCGCCTGCTCCGACTTCAGCTCTTCCACCGTCATCTGGTCATTGGTATAGATGCAGATCTGTCCGGCGATCTTCAGGCTCTTCACCGCGATCTCCCTTGCGTTCAGGTCGGTATTCTCCATCAGCGCCCGCGCACTGGCCAGCGCATAGCTGCCGCCGCTGCCGATGGTCGCAATCCCCTCATCGGGATCGATTACGTCGCCCGTTCCGCTCAGCAGAAACGTCTGCTTCGGATCGGCCACAATCAGGAGAGCCTCAAGCTGCCGCAGCATCTTATCCGTGCGCCAGTCCTTGGCCAGCTCGACAGCTGCACGCCCCAGGTTCCCGGCATACTGCTCCAGCTTTACCTCAAAGCGCGCAAACAGCGAGAACGCATCCGCGGTCGAACCCGCAAACCCCGCCAGAACCTTATCGTTGTAGAGCCTGCGAATCTTCTTCGCTGAACTCTTCATCACCGTTGCGCCCAGCGACACCTGCCCATCGGCCGCCATCACCACGGAGTCGCCCCGGCGCACACAGATCACCGTCGTCGACCGAATCCTCCGCCCCTCTCCCAGATCAAGCGGATGGGCCAGCCCCGGCAACACAGTCGAGGAGGCAGCTTTTACAGGAACGGACGACTTTGCAGTGGGAGAAAAAGGCGGCTTCATTGGCACTTTTCAGTATATCGTCAATCCGCTGCCCACTTGTCGCGACATCTTCGCCCAGCCGAAGCGATGGATACCCCAAAGGTTCTTCATCCGCTAACTGGCACATATAAATCACCCAACCGCCACTGATGGAATATGCTGTCTGGCAGAGACCGTGTTTACGCCTCATCCATCCCAACTGCTTCTCTCGCTGCGCTCTCCGCGAAGCATCGCCGCCATTGCGGTTGGCGCAGCCGCTGCGACCGGCGTCGCCTGGTATCTGCTCAAACGCCCGAGACTCAGCGAAGAAGAGATCGAGCGCAACCGTCGCGACCTCCTCGCCGCCACCGGACGCATCACCGACGGCAGCATCACCGACGTCTCCCGGCCCAAAGAGGACCCCTCGCCCACCCCGCAGGTCATCATCTACAACTACCGCATCGCCGGCGTCACCTACGAGTGCGGCCAGATCGTCACCGAACTCGCCGAGCACGTTCGCGACATCCGCACCGACCTACCCATCCAGGTCCGCTACGACCCCCACAATCCCGCCGACAGCATCGTCGTCGCCGAGTCCTGGAGCGGCCTGCGCCTCAGCTCCACCCATCCACACCCGGACGCCGATACCCACGCCGAAGCGAGCTAAACCGGCAGGACACAGCTAAAATCCAACCATGCCCTTCGCTCCCCGCACCCGCCACGATTGGAGCCTCCTCACCCGCACCGTGCCGCTGGGCGGGCGCACGCTCATCATGGGCATCCTCAACGTCACACCCGACTCCTTCTCCGATGGCGGCCACTTCTACTCGCCTGAAGACGCCTCTGGCCGCGCCGTCGCCCACGCCCTGCAGATGCTCGACGAAGGCGCCCACATCCTCGACATCGGCGGCGAGTCCACCCGCCCTGGAGCCACACCGCTCACCCCGGAAGCCGAGCAGGCTCGCATCCTCCCCGTCATCGCAGGCATCCTGCAACAGCGCCCCGACACTATCCTCTCCGTCGACACCTTCCACGCGTCCACCGCGGAGCACGCCATTGCAGCCGGAGCCGAGATCGTCAACGACGTCAGCGGCCACCTCTGGGACCCGAACATGTCCCGCACCTGCGCCGCGCTGAGCTGCGGAACCGTCCTGATGCACACCCGCGGTCGTCCTCAGGATTGGCGCAACCTTCCGCCGCTACCGCAAAACGAAGTCCTTCCGCTGGTCCTTGGCGAACTCTCCGAGCGCATCGAAGCCTCCATAACGACCGGAATCTCCCGCGACCGAATCGTCCTCGATCCTGGCTTCGGCTTTGGCAAGCGCCTCGACGAAAATTACCCCCTGCTCGCCCAGCTCGACCAGCTACAGAGATTCAACCTGCCCATCCTCGTCGGTGTATCCCGCAAAAGTTTCCTCGGCCACGCGCTGGCGAAGAGCCCAAATCTGGCCGCGATTCTGCAGGAAACCCCACCGCCGCCCACCGCGCTCCTTCCGGCGACCACCGCCGCCAACGTCGCCGCTATCCTCGCTGGAGCTCACATTCTTCGTGTCCACGACGTCAGCCCCGCCGCCGTCGCCGCCGCCGTCGCCGATCGCATTCTCGCCGCAGCGGAAAAAGCTTAACACCGATCAATACCAATTAGACCGATAAACAAAAGTCAGCCTTTGAGATCAGTGTCATCGGTGCAAATCGGTGTTAAGCCTTCAGGTCGGATTCCCCGAAGAATCCGTCGTCCAGCTCTCTGTCTGAAACGCGATAAACACCGTGGTCCACGTCTCTTTCGACGGCAGATGAATCAGCAACGCACCATCCTGCCACACGCCGTTGTCGCCCCCGTGGTTGTTCGCAGGATTCCCCTGGTTCATGTGAATGTCGTGAATCCCATCCACCTGCCCCTGATCGGCATACGCGCTGCCAAAGGCGTAGATCGTGCCGTCTTTATCGGCAATCGTCATGTTCAGCAGCGTGATGACGGCATTCTGCAGCGCAGTCGCCCGTGCCTTGTTCATCATCCGCTCGTCCTCGCTCAACCCGTTCGCCTTCGATCCCGTGCGAAGCTGCGGCAACAGCGTCATCTGCGCCTTCGTGATCATCGGCTGCCCATTCACCGTGCTCCGCACATAGTCCAGCGCCAGCCCACCTGGCTCGCTCTGCAGTGAGGTCATCCCTGTCGGCAGCGCCAGCAGCGCGGCCACATCCGGGGGCGTAAAGTTCTCCTCGATCGCGTACAGTACATCCGACCCATCCACCGACTGGATGTTTACTGCCACGGTGAAAGGCCCACCATTGGCCTGCACGGTGATCTGATAATGCGTGCTCGACCCGCTGACCACCTTGCCCGCCGTCGGGTCGCCCACCAACACACTGTAGTTCGAAATCGGCATTCTCTCTCCCTGCGCTCTCTCTGTCGATCAACACGGCACGCGCAGGCGTTAGACCTGCAGCCTCCTTCTGATAACTCCCGCTTCGTCTTCTACATCCTCTTCCTCCTCTTCTTCGTCGTCTTCCTCGTCCTCTGCAGCGTCGTCATCTTCATCTTCCAGTTCATCGTCGTCCCCGTCTACTGCGGTGGCGGCGTTCGTGGCCTCGCTGCCGGCGTGTTCGGTGGGGTTGCCGGGTGAGTTGTCGAAGGTCGCGGTCGCATCCGGCCTAATATTCCGCAGGATCTCATCTATGTTCGGATTTTTCCCGGTTTCTGCCATGACGATCTCCTCCTTCAAGGTTGAACTGCGCTGACGTTGAGGCATAGCCCGTTGCCTGAGCCGTTGGATGCCGATCCGCGCTCCGCGGCCACGCCGGAATTTCCAGAGCATCCTCCGGCCCGTCCGCGTTATCCTCTGGGGAGAAGGAAATACGAATATGCTCGCAGCCCTGCTTGTCCTCGCCGCCGCCAGTTTTATCTGCCTCATCCTCCTTCTGCTGCGCAAACCGCCTGCAGCGGAGCAAGGCCCCCGCCTCGCCCTGATTCCCGACCAGCTCACCCGGCTCGACGCCCGCAGTCAGGCAGCCGACGAGCACATGCGTAACGCCTTCGCTCAGATGCGATCCGACATCGCCACGGAGGCGCAACGGACCCGCGAGGCCAGCGCCGCTGACTTCACCACCCTTCGTTCCGAGATCACCCGCAACATCGCTGACCTCAGCCAGCTCCTTCAGACGGGTCTCAACGGCTTCCGCAGCGACAACAAAGCCTCCGACGAGGCTCTCCGCACTGCCGTTCAGCAGAATCTCGAGGCCATTGCCCAGCGCCTCACCACCTTCATCTCCGAGGCCAACCGCAATCAGCTCGAAGCCCGGGAGTCCCTGCACGCGAAGCTCAACGAACTCTCCGGCGCCGCCACGACCCAGCAGGAGAAGCTCCGCAGCACGGTGGAGGAGCGCCTGGAGAAGCTCAACACCACCAACGCCGCCAAGCTCGAAGAGATGCGCATCACCGTCGACGAGAAACTCCACGCCACCCTGCAGACTCGCCTCACCGAGTCCTTCGGCCAGGTCACCACGCATCTCGGCGAGGTGCAAAAGGGCCTGGGCGAGATGAAGGAGCTCGCCACCGGCGTCGGCGACCTGAAGAAGGTCCTCTCCAACGTCAAATCCCGCGG
>Ga0302228_10002602_pt1 | contig 12158 bp, 9 predicted proteins | sample II_Palsa_N1_2_FD_193519 | JGI IMG/M metagenome (GOLD analysis project Ga0302228, IMG submission 193519) | Peat permafrost microbial communities from Stordalen Mire near Abisko, Sweden - II_Palsa_N1_2 | ecosystem: Environmental > Terrestrial > Soil > Palsa > Peat permafrost | place: Sweden...
GCCAACACCGGTTTGAAATGGGACATCTCACCCGACTGGAATTTCAGCCTGGACTACAGCTACGCCAAGCAGACCCGCGAAAATCAGGACAGCGCGCTGATCCTCACCGACAACAAGGGCACCTATACCGACCTCAACTACCTGGGCTACTCGGTCTACGACTACCAGCAGTGGCAGGGCATGTTCAACGGCAAGTTCGACACGGGATCGCTGAAGCATGACGTAGTGTTCGGTGCGTCATGGCAAGGGCTGGACGAACACTACCCGCTCGACTTCCAGTCGCAGGTGCTCGGCCAGGGCGACATCTTCGATGCACCGCTGTTCGCCAATCCGGATGTCCCAGTCAACCGCAGCACCTACCTGGCGGAGACCACCACGCAGCGCTCGCTTTTTGCCAGCGATACGGTCGCGCTGTCCTCGCAGTGGTCGGCACTGCTCGGCTTGCGCTACGTGGATTTCATCGACAAGACGTTTGCTGTCGGTAGCGATGCTCCCACCGCGCGTTATGAAAAAGGTCCGATAACGCCGACCGCGGCGCTGATCTACAAACCCGCAGCGCCAGTCACTCTTTACGCCAGCTATGTGCAGTCGCTCGAACAGGGCGGTAGCGCCCCACAAAGCGCCGTGAACGCATATCAGACTTTCGCACCCACGATCAGCAAGCAGTTCGAGCTCGGCGCGAAGACCGAGTTCGATACGTGGAGTACCAACCTTGCACTCTTTCAAGTCGATCGCGGACTGCAGTATCTGAACTCGGACAACCTGTTCGTGCAGGACGGACAGACGCGCTACCAGGGCATCGACCTTTCAGCGCAGATGTCGCTAGCCCAGAACTGGACCCTGCTTGGCGGCCTGATGTACCTCGACGCCAGCAATGTGCGCGCTGCCGTAGGCGTAGACGGCAAACGCGCCTATGGCGCACCACGCGCCCAGGGCAATCTCTATGTCGAGTACGCCGTGCCGCAGGTCGCCGGACTGGTGCTGACTGCCGGTGGACGCTACGTGGGCAACGAGGCGATCGAAGCGGACAACAGCAACTTCATCGGCGCGTACCACACGTTCGACGTCGGCGCCCGTTACACGACTACGCTGGGCGGCCACGCATTCACGTATCGAGCCGGCATCGACAATCTCACCAACGAAAAATACTGGCTTACCAGCTGGGGTTTCATTCTCAACCAGGGCACGCCAAGGACGGTGCGGGCCAGCGTGACGATGACGCTTTAGGTCGGCACAGGCTACAACGCGCTGCGCCGACAACTCGACTCAAAGTGCCTGCTTCCGGCCGCCGCCGAAAGTAGACACTTTGAAGGAAGGGTCAGACCGCAGCGCTCGCGCGCAATGACCTTCGATCTGAGTCATCCCCCATCGTCGAAATTCTCAGGCGTTTCGCAGCTCAACCTGAAGGCGCTGGCTCGTTCCTCTTCAATGGGTCGAACCTCGCTTGTCAAACCGAAGGCCAGGCAAGGATTCTGCGCGGCAAGTGCCGCGGCGTCGGCAAGGCTGCCAGCCAGGATGAACCAGTAGCCGCCCACAACCTCCTTGGCTTCGGCAAAGGGGCCATCACTCACGCCGGCTCCTGAGACAACTTTCACCTCTCTCCCGAGCCGCTGTCCCGCTATCAACAATCCTTCGCCAACGAGTCGATCGTGCCAGACGTAGAAGTCGTCAATCGACTTCTGTATTTCCTCGGGCGATCTGTCTTTATCCCACTGCCCGCGGGAGATGATGAGGTACTCCGATAGCGCGGTCTTGTTGGTCATAAATTCTCCCGATGATGCCACTCGTTCGTCTTCAAGATTCCTGCGATCTGACCTTTGAATCGAGCCGCGCTGTGAGGAGGCGGCGGCTTGAATGAATTGTCAGGCATCAGCCTTCGCTTCAATGGACTGATGTCGCATACCGCCTCATAAGCGCGTTTGGAATGACAACTCCGCGACGCTCAGGGCGGCGCTGCTCAACCACCACAAAGCCAAACTTCTCATAGAGCGGCTGAGCCGTACGACTTACGTCCGAGGTCAACTCAGACAGCCCGAGTGCCTTTGCCTCTCCGAGAAGATGCTCCATCAACAGCGATCCTATGCCTTTGCGAGTGTGAATGCCCGACACAAAGAAGTGATCGATGTAGCCGTTAGCCTGCAGATCCGCATATCCGACAACCTCCCCGTTCAATTCGGCGACGAAAGGATTGATGCCGCGAATACGGTTCTCCCAAAGGTTCATATCCAGATCCTTGGGCGCCCAAGCTTATATCTGTTCGGGCGTGTAGTCGCGGCTAGCCGTGAGATGAATGGCTGAGTAGTGAATCTCAAATAGCGCCCGCTCCTCACCTGGCTTGTAGCGACGAATTTGTACCGAAATATTCATGACACCTTACGCTGGAATCCAGCGGCGGCGAAGCCGTTCGCCTCGAATGAGTTGTTAGTCCTGCGCCGCGAAGGACTGATGGTAAGAGACTGTGCCAGAAGGCGATGGGCCGACGAACGAAATGGCCTGAAAATACTCTGGCGGAACATCGGGCAAGACAAGTGATGGCTCCGCCTTGAAGCCGAAACGAGAGTAATAGGGTGGGTCTCCGAGTACCACGCAGCCGGAAGCACCAAGCTTGTGAAGCTCAGCGAGCGCCTGCTCCATGAGTTGCGTGCCAATTCCCCGCCCCTGGTGCTCTGGCGCAACCGATATCGGTCCAAGGCCATACCAACCAACCGCGCCGCCGGAAACGGTTACCGGCGATACGGCGACATGCCCGATGACCGCGCCGTTGTCATCTGCAACGAGCGAAACAGATAACCGCCCAGAGTTGCGTAGCGCGCTGACAATGAATTGTTCCGTGTGGTCGGTGTGAGCAGCGTTCAAAAATGCCGCTACAGTCACGTCCTCAATGGCCGCAACGTCAGTCGGCGCTTCTTTTCGTATCCGGATGCTCACGGTGTCTGGTGCGAGGTCCAATGCTGGAGCGATGAATGAAACCGATGCTGGTCTATTGCAATATCTGGGGATAGAGCTGGTGCCAGAACCGGCATTGGTGCTCGGCGTCGGCATCGAATAAGCCCAGTTTCCCCGGCTCCAGGCGCATGACGTCATGACTTGAATGGAAGTGCGCCCATACAGGCGTGCCCGGCGCCTGTGGTTTTCCGGTGGCAGCGAAGCTTGTCCAATACCCCATCATTTGCGTCGCGAGTACCTGCGAGGCAGGTGCCAGATCGGGGCCATCCAACTTCGTCGTGTTCGAGAAATGCGGAAACTGGTAAGGCAATTCGGCGGAGTGCACGGCGCCCATCTCGAATCCGGGATCGGCGGTAACAGCAGGGGCATTCCGGTCTGCAAATTCATATTCGTAGACGTCTACAAACTTCGAGGCGAACCTCGCCGTCTGCAGGTAGATACAGTTGTTCAACCCATTTCCAGGAGTGAAATCCGACATCACCGTTCCCAGCGCTGCGGGTGCGGATGAGAAAGCCGAGAGAGGATATTTCGCCTCAACCTGTTTCGCGTTGTCGCCATAGACCGCTTTCAAGTGATCCAGATAATTGCCCGCGGTCACTGGCTGCCCCGCCAGCACTGCATAGGCCACATACAACCTGAGCTCATCCCGATTGCCGCCATTGATGATAGGCACGCGGACGAACTTGCCGGACCGCAGCGCATCCGCACCCTGGAGCGGAATGGCCTTGGTGCCGACGCTTGGTGCAAACGTCATGACATCCCCATTCGATACCTTGGCCGCGGCCTCAACCAGGTCTTTCACCGGCTTGGCACGTAAACAGGCGAGTGCTTCGGCGCCCGCGGGGCAGCCCGCGACCGCCGCCACCTGCGCACCGATCTTGTCGCTCTCGGCAACCGTGCGCATGTGTTGAACGCAGCCGGCCGATTGAACGATCGCCTTCTGGAACAGGCCTGTGGCCTCCTCTGGCGCGATGATCTGCATGCATACCGCGGCGGCTCCCGCCGACTCACCAGCGATCGTCACGTTATGCGGATCGCCGCCAAATGCCGCGATGTTTCGCTGCACCCAGCGCAGGGCGGCCCGTTGATCTTCGATCCCGTAGCTGCCGTCGTAGGCCGATTCGAAAGCGGGGTGGGACATGAAGCCGAAGACGCCAAGCCGGTAGTTGAATGACACAACGACAACGTCACCGCTGGTCGCCATGTGTGCGAGAGGGTACAGCGCACTCGATCCGCCGACGAACGCGCCGCCGTAGATCCAGACAATAACCGGGCGCTTGTTCTGCACAGGTGCCGCCGGCACGACCACGTTTACGAAAAGACAGTCCTCGTTGTATCCCGCTTCGGTCAAGCCGTAGCGCGCAACCTGCGGACAGCCGTTGCGAAAAGCGCTGGCATCGAGCGTCTTCGTCCATGGCTTCGCAGGCTGGGGAAGCGCCCATCGCAGGTTGCCGGTCGGCGGTGCGGCATAGGGAATGCCGAGGAACTCGTGGGTGGCGTCACGGACGATGCCTCGGGCCGGGCCGCTATCCGTCATCACGATCGCAGTGACGGCGGCTGTTGCCGACTGGCTCCGCGCGGTATCCACAATCAGGACGTTTGAGACAAGAATCGCCAGACCCAGGACAAACATGGGCTTCGACATGCTCAGGGTCATCAGACGCTCCCGCTCTACAGATGCATCGACCTATACCATATAAGCACAATGCAAATGTCTCGACCGGTCTGGCTAAAATCTCTTGGCCAGCGCCAGTCAGCGAGCGAGGTCAATAGCGGACGTTCACCGACAGCTGCTTCAGAACAGTTGTCGGTGAGCCCGACTCAAACCACTTGCTGAGCGAACGGTCAGTCGGACCACACCACCTATTGATAAACGTGCAGCCGTCCAAACGTCCACGCGTGATACGAATCCACCAGGCCCGGCACGGTGCAGTCGTCGTACAGGCCGTTGCAGCGGGTGCGTAGTACGGTCAATGCGGAAAAGTAGGGATCCTTCGGCAGGCCGGCGGCCTGCAGCACCATGCTGGGCAGGAACGCGATGTCGAGCATCGGATAGCTCGGCAGTGGCGCACCGGCGAAGTTGCTTTTCAGCATGTAGTAGGTGAGGTAATCCCGGTATGGCTGCAGTGCGGGCGGCAGCGTGCGCGACATGCCGCGGATCATGCCCTCGAAGGATGGCTGATGGTCGCCGAAATGCACCAGTACCGTCGGTTGCTCGCGCTCCAGGAAATCGTGTTCCAGCCCGCGCATGGCCTGGTCGGAGTCATGCAGGCGCGACAGGTAGGCGCTGAAGTTGATCTCCGCGGCCGCCGACAGTCCCTGCAGTTGGCCACCATTGAATGGCGGCGGCAGCTTGTCCAGTGGCAGGTCGTTGTGTGGCCCGTGCTGGTTGATCGTCAGGATCATCACGAACACCGGCTGGCCCGGCTTCTTCACCTTGTCATAGACGCGCTTGGCCGCGTCGAACATCTGCTTGTCGGTCTCTTCCCATTCGTCCAGGCCGAGCTCATTGACGTCATACAGATGATCGAAGCCGTACGACTTGTAGGCATTGCGTCCGTTGATGAAGCTGCCTTCTGTCGGATAGATCGCGATGGTGAGATAGCCCAGTCGTCGCAGCTGCATCGCCAGCGCGTCGCGCACGTGCGGCGCCAGCACGTAGGGCGCGTACATGCCACCCGGTCCAAAAATATCCTGCGGCATGCCGGTGAGTGTCGCGAACTCGCTCACCCAGGTGCCGCCGCCAAACGTATGCGTGCGCACCACACCGGTACCACGGGTGCGCGCGTCGGCCTGGAACATTCCTACGCTGCTGCACTCCGGGGCCGTGCAAGCGGCGTAGATCGACGGATCGAAGGTGCTCTCTTCCAGCACCTGCACGATATCGGGGTAAGGCGGATGGGTCGTGCCCGGCTCACCTGCCGCGGTCGATCCCCACTGTTGCTCCGCAACGGCATCGCTGGCCATCGCCGGCAGATGGACTTTCGCGTCGTCGAAGTTGACGAAGAAATTTGTCAGCTGGGCATCGTCGGATAATTTCTCCCAGACGCCCCTCTGATGCACGGTCGCGAAGGGTCCGTTGGGCAGCATGCAGACCCAGAACGCCAGCGCGCACAAAGCGATGCCGGCCACGCGGACGCCAAGCCCGAGCCATGACCGGAACCCGGTCAGCACGCGCCAATCCCAACGCCAGATCAGCCACAGCAGCGGGGGCACCAACAGGCAGATGCCGATACCCAAGGCATACAGATGCGGATAGTGTCGCAGCGTATCGAGCAGGCTGGTGCCGGCGTAATAGATGAAGTCCGACGGCATCAGCGACTCTTCGAGATACTGCAGCTTCAGCACGGCCAGAAACTTGAGCGCGGCGAACAGGGCGCCGCTGACCACCAGTGCGGTGGCAAATCGCGCAAACGCGAACAGCAGCGCGCCAAACGTGCACAGCATCAGGGCCAGAATGAAGCCCTGTTGCAACGCCTTGGGCTCCTGCAGCGCCGTTGCGCCGACACAGACGGCGAAGAAAACCAGCGCGCACAGGGAGATCACGCGGATTCGCGTGAGGCGTAACGAAATTCGATGCATGGGTTAAAAGTCCCCCTGTAGGACTCGACCGTAACCAAAGCGCCATCTTACGGGCTTGCGCACGGGCGCGGTGGTGGTGCCGGCTACGCCGTTCTGCCGGCGTTCGGCCGACGGCGGCCCAGGTTTCTCCTTCCCCTGCTCGCAGGGGAGGAGCAAAGCGACGAGCGCGCGGCGAGGGGCTGCGGCCACCATTCAGCCTCAGGGCTTGCCCGGGGCGATATCATAGACCGCTGATGAATATGAAGAATCGCGATGTTTGATCTGTCCCAACTCTGGTCCCATCTGGTTGCCTGGCTGAGCGGCCATGCCGTCGTGCCGCTGCTGGACGCGCTGCATCTGAGCGGATTGGCCGGCAATCCTGATGACATCGCCGCCTCGCTGCTGATCGCGGCACTGCAGGTGAGCATCATCGGCTTCATCTTCCGGCCGCTGGAAACCTTCTTTCCCGCCGAAAAATGGAACGACCGTCGGCTGACCCATGTCGATCGCAACTACACGTTGCTGATGCTGCTCGGCATCTTTCCGCTGTTCACCTACCTCGTACTCACCCCGTTCAGTCACCTGTTCGGCGGCAGCGCCGGCAACGACTCCAGCACCGGTTCGCCGCTCGCGCTGGTGCACTGGGTGCCCTGGTTCAACCAGCATCCGTTCGTGCTGTTCGCGGTTTATTACCTTGTCTACGACTTCGTGTATTACTGGATGCACCGCACCCAGCACGCGATCCCGTGGTGGTGGGCACTGCACAGCATGCATCACAGTCAACGCCAGATGAGTTGCTGGACGAACGATCGCGGCAGCCTGGTGGACGGCTTCCTGCAATCGATGGTGCTCGCAGTGGTGGGCCTGGCGATCGGCGTGGATCCGGACGAGTTCGCCTGGCTGATGCTGATTGGCGAACTCGTGCAGAACTTCTCACATATCAACGCGCGGATCGGATTTGGCCGTGTGTTCGGAAGGGTCTTCGTCGACCCGAAGTTCCATCGCCTGCATCACATGCTGGTCGACCCCGATCGACCGACGCTGCATGTCTGCAACTACGGGCAGGTCTTTTCGATCTGGGACGTACTGTTCGGCACTTCGCTGTACGGGGAAGCGCCGCGACCCACTGGTGTGGGCGATCCAATGGTCGACTCCGACAACAACCATGGCCTGGTCGGCCTGCACTGGGCCGCGCTCAGGCGATTCTGGGGTGCACTGTGGTGCATCGAGGGATGGAAGCCGGGCGAAGTGGCGTTTGGCGAGGATTACCGGCCGATTCCGGTCAGCCGGCTGGATCTGCATGTCTTCGAACGTACACCGCATAACGCAGCGATCGTTGAACCCGTGAAGCCGAGCGCCAGTAGCGCTTCGGTGGAAGGCGCTTTGGGCTAAGCGCCCGCAGGGGCTGGGGACGCCCTTGCTGGCGCCCCAGTGCGCCTACCAGGGCAACGCCTGTAGATCGACGTTGCCACCGGTCAGCACGACACCCACCCGGCGACCCGCAAACCGTTCGCGCTGCTGCAGCACTGCCGCCAGCACAGTGGCGCTAGACACCTCCACCACCAGCTTCAGCTCTGACCAGAGCAACTGCATGGCCGCGATCGTTTCCGCGTCACTGACCGTGATCACGTCCACCCGATGCGTACGCAACGCATCGAGATTGGGCTCGCCGATCAACGCGCGCAGACCATCGGAAATCGTGTCAGGCACCACCGTGGTCACCCGCGCCCCGCTCGCCAATGACTTGGCGGCATCGTCGGCGCCTTGCGGCTCGGCACCAAACAGCTTCAGCGCTGGGTCGATGCCATGCGCGGCAATCGCCACGCCACTGGCAAGACCGCCGCCACCGACGGGCGTGATCAGCGCATCAATCCCGGCGGCCTGTTGCAGCAACTCGAGCGCGAGCGTGCCTTGACCGGCCATCACCATGGTGTCGGCGTACGGGTGCACCAGCACCGCGCCGGTCGCACGTTGCACCTCGGCCGACATCGCCTCGCGCGCAGCCTGGGTAGGCGCGCAACGATGCAGGATCGCCCCGGCACGCTCGATCGCCTCGACCTTGGCGCGTACCGCACCGTCGGGCACCACAACGTGCGCCGCAATCCCGCGGGTCCCCGCGGCGAGCGCCAACGCGTTGCCATGGTTGCCAGAGGAATGCGTGACCACACCATGTGCTGCCTGTGCATCGGTCAGCGCCCACACCGCATTGCAGGCACCGCGGAATTTGAATGCGCCGCCACGCTGCAGGTTCTCGCATTTGAAATGCAGCTCGGCGCCGCTCAACGCATCCAGTGCCGCGCTGCGCAGCACCGGCGTTACGTAGGCATGAGGCGCAATGCGTGCGGCGGCATCGCGAATCTGCTCAAGCGTGGGCAACGCCGCAACCGTCAAGGAATCACTCATGGCAGTTGCACCTCCACGCCGCAACGGAAGCGGCGTTCGGCGCCCGGCAGCAAACGGATCGCTTGCGCGCATTCGGGCCGATTGAATGCATCGGCCATGCTCTCCATCGGCTCCAGCGCGATGGCACGACGCACGTCGCGGCTTGCCGTATCGGCGGTGAACGCGTGCATGACGCCGCGCTCCTGCCATACCGCAATACCAAGCCCGCTGGCTGGATCGCGCAGGCGGGTACGGATGCGGCCATCCGCTTCGGCGTGCAGGTCGGTGTATTCATGATCGAGAATGCTGTCACCGAGCAGCCGTGGTTCGCGAAAATCCAGCGCCGGCGCCTCGTCCAATGCCACGTACGCCGCCGCGCCGGGCAGCGCGATGAGATCGGCACCGGAACGGATCAGCGTCTGCGCCGGGATCTGCAACTGCCAGCCGTCAACCGTGCTCGCCGCCAGCCGGAAGTACGGGTGCCAGCCGAAGAAACAGGGCGCCGCGCTGTCGCCGACATTCCGCATCGACACTTCCAGCGTAATGCCATCGGCGCCCAGCGTGAACGTCACACTGAGGTCAATCGCATGCGGATAGCCCGGCTGCGGCCGGATCGAGCTCGTGGACAGCGTCACCTGCGCGCCGCTGTCGTCGGCGCTCAATGCCGTGACGTCGAAATTCGTATCGCGCACAAAACCATGCCGGCTAGCCCGTTCGGAGCCAACGACACCTGGCTGCAGATCCTGCGACTGGCCATCGAACTCGTAGCGCGCGTCGGCAATACGCCCGGCAAAGGGCACCATGATCGCAAAGCGCGAACCGGGACGGCCGGTCACCTCGGCCGCATCGTGGTAACCGTCGGCGAGATCTTGCGTGACGCCCGCTACCGTCACTTCGTAGCTGAGCAGCGCGGCGCCGTGGCGCGCAATGCGCAGCCGCTGGTTGTCCAGGTGATCGGTCAACACCACGATTTCCTGGGTGCCCCATTGGGCATGATCAGCGGCATATCGTGTCATCAGATTGTCCTGCCGTTAAAGCGTTACATGTTAGCGTGATCCATCCTCACACATCAGCTGACTGCATGAACGTACTTCCCGAGCAAGCCGCGTTGATTCGTCTTGTCGATTATCGCGCGCCCGCCTGGCGGGTCGAAACGGTCGAACTGGATTTCGATCTCGGCATCGACACCAGCGAGCTTTCCGCGCGCCTGCTGCTACGCCGTGACCCCACCCAGCAGGTGCCGTTGCGGCTGGATGGCGAGCAGCTCGAACTGCTCTCGATCACGCTCGATGGCCAGCCCCTTTCGGCGACGGCCTATCGCTATACCGACGGCGTGCTCGAAGTCGATGACGTGCGTGACGGCAGCGTCCTGGAGACTCGCGTGCGGCTGCAGCCCGCCGTGAACACCGCGTTGGAAGGCCTGTATCTTTCCGGGTCGCGTGAAGCCGGTTTCCTGTTGACCCAGTGCGAGGCCGAAGGTTTCCGCCATGTCACGTTCTTCCCCGATCGGCCCGATGTGCAGTCTCGCTACACCGTCACCCTGCGTGCCGACCGCGAACGTTTCCCCGTACTGCTGGCCGGCGGCAATCCCGACGGCGCCGGTGAGCTGGATGGCGGCCGACATTGGGCGCGCTTTGTCGACCCGCATCCCAAGCCCAGTTATCTGTTCGCGCTGGTTGCCGGCCGGCTGGAAAAGATTTCGCGCGACTATGTCACCGCCGACGGTCGCGCCGTCACTTTGAACATCTGGGCCGAAGCGGACGCCATTGGCCGCTGTGACTACGCGATGGAGGCACTCGAACGCTCGATGCGCTGGGACGAACAGGTCTACGGGCGCAACTACGACCTGGACGTGTTCCACGTCGTTGCGACCCATGATTTCAACATGGGCGCAATGGAGAACAAAGGCCTCAACATCTTCAACGCGAAGTGCCTGCTGGCCGATCCTGACAGCACCACCGATGATGAGTACCGCCACGTCGAGGCGGTGGTCGCGCACGAGTATTTCCACAACTGGAGCGGCAACCGGGTGACCTGTCGCGACTGGTTCCAGCTGTCGCTGAAGGAAGGGCTCACGGTTTTTCGCGAGCAGAGCTTCTCGGCCGACATGAATTCCGCTCCGCTGAAGCGCATCGAGGATGTCGCGCTGCTGCGTCGCGCCCAGTTTCCCGAGGACGCCGGCCCGCTGGCGCACCCCGTACGTCCGGCGCAGTACAGCGAAATCAATAATTTCTACACTGCCACGGTGTACGAGAAAGGCGCTGAATTGGTGCGCATGCTGGCCGGACGGCTGGGCGAAAATGGTTTCCGTCGCGGCATGGATCTCTACTTCGAGCGCAATGACGGCCGCGCCGCTGCACTGGAAGATTTTCTCGCTGCGCTAGGCGACGCGAACGAAATCGACCTGACTCCGTACCTGGCCTGGTATGCGCAAGCCGGCACGCCCCGACTGAAGGCTCGTGGCCATTACGATGCAGTGCGACATGAATACACGCTCACGCTGGCCCAGCACACCTGGACCAGCGCAAATCGTGAGCCAGCGACGCCACTGCCGATCCCGGTCAAGCTGGCGTTGTTTGCGCGCAACGGCGATATGTTGCCGTTGCATCTGGACGGCCAGACGTCCGAAGTCGTCGACGAACGCGTCGTGGTTCTGGCGCATGCCGAGCAGACCTTCGTCTTCACCGGCGTCGCTGCCGCACCGATCCCGTCACTGCTGCGCGGGTTCTCCGCGCCGGTGATCCTTGAATGTGACTACTCAGCGGATGAACTGGCGCTGCTGCTGGGCCACGATGCTGACGGGTTCAACCGCTGGGAAGCCGCTCAGCAACTCGCCGCGCGTGCCTATGAGAATCTGCGCGACGGCACCGCCACCGAGGCCTTGCAGGCCTGGTGCGATTCGCTGGCGATGTTGTTCAACAATGACGCCATCGACGACGCCTTGCTGGCCGATCTGTTGACGCCGCCAGGTGAGATCGAATTGGCCGAGCGCGAGAAGGCCGTGGACCCGAAGCGCATCCACGAGCTGCGCCGGAGCCTGCAGCAGCGGCTGGCCGAGCGGCTCGGCGCGGCAGCGTTACGCCAGCGCTATCAGGCGCTGGCCGCACATACCAATGCAGAACTCGATGCCACCAGCCAAGGGCAGCGTAGGCTCAAGCGGCGCGTGCTGGAATTACTGGAGCTGATCGACAGCGCTGGTGCATGCACGTTGGCCGAGGCCCAGTACCGGGACGCGCCAGGCATGACCGACCGGCTCGCCGCGCTCGCCG
>Ga0302228_10002620_pt1 | contig 12107 bp, 13 predicted proteins | sample II_Palsa_N1_2_FD_193519 | JGI IMG/M metagenome (GOLD analysis project Ga0302228, IMG submission 193519) | Peat permafrost microbial communities from Stordalen Mire near Abisko, Sweden - II_Palsa_N1_2 | ecosystem: Environmental > Terrestrial > Soil > Palsa > Peat permafrost | place: Sweden...
CAACAGTTCGGCCTTCGGTCGTCCCATGGGCATGCTGGTATCTCCCGTTCCGCTGATACCAGCATGCTACGTGAACATAGATTAGTTAACAACAGAACGGAACACTAGATGGACAACGCCTCTATCGATCCCAAATCTTCCGCTTGCTAGTTCGGGTAAAGCGTATCGCGTGGGAAGAAGATACGCGGGTCGAAAGGCGTCAGTTGGACGCTCGCGCCTGCGGGGGTCACGCGAACGTTGCAGGTTTGATCGACCTGCTTGCCGTTGCTGTAAACGAACGCACCGGGGCCGCCGGCACACTCGGACGTGTGCTCGAGCAGGCGCAGTTGACGCCCGTTCGACATGGACCTCGTGATGTCGAACCCATCAGCATAGACTGCTGTTGCGCCGACGAGGGCAGCTACTCCGATTACGATTTTCGCGATCTGCATGATGGCGATCTCCGAGTTCGGCTACGTGATGCGCACCGGCTGGCCGCCGACGGGCCGGCGCCGGTGCGAGAATGCAACTATTCCTTCGACGTCGACAACATCCGCTCCACATACCGCGCAATCAGATCAATCTCCAGATTGACCTTCGAACCCTCACGCAGATGCTTGAGCGCAGTCACTTCGACCGTGTGCGGAATCAGATTGATCGAAAACTCACAGCCCTCGTCGCGATCCTTCACCGAGTTGACCGTGAGACTCACGCCATTGACGGTAATGGACCCCTTATAGGCCAGATAACGCCCAATCTCCTTCGGCGCCAACACACGCAATTCATGCGACTCGCCGACCGGCGCGAAATGCGTGACCGTCCCAAGCCCGTCTACGTGGCCCGACACGATATGGCCACCAAGCCGGTCATGCGCGCGCAGCGCCTTCTCGAGATTGACCTCACCCGCCTCGCCGAGCCCAGCGGTGCAGTTCAGGCTCTCGCGTGACACATCCACTTCGAACGAGTTTGCAGTCTTGGCCACCACGGTCATGCAGGCGCCTTGAATCGTGATGCTGTCGCCAAGCTGGACGTCCTCCAGATCGAGACTGCCTGCGTTGACATTCAGGCGGACGCCCGCATCCCCATCGCTGCCGAGGGGTTTGACTGATTCGATGCGGCCGACCGCCGCGACGATTCCGGTAAACATCGTGCTGGTTCCTTGATTAATTCGCAGTAGGGTGGGGCGGGGATTGCGGCGCGAAGCGCGCCAGGATCCGCAGGTCGTCGCCGATCCGGTCGACGGCGTGGAAGTTCAGGCGTACGCGCCCCTCGAGCGTTTCCGGTGCGACGAGATTGAACATGCTCATCGAGTCGGTGCCGAGCAGACTCGGCGCCAGATAAATCAGCAGCTCGTCGACGCAGCCTTCGCGCATCAACGAGCCGTTCAGCTTGTAGCCGGCCTCGACGTGCAGTTCATTGACCTGGCGCTCGCCGAGCGCCTTCAGCATGCCGGGCAGATCCACTTTGCCGTCCGCATTCGCCATTTGCACGATTTCCGCACCACGATCGCGCAACACTTTCGCGCGCTCGGCGTGACGCTCGTCCAGGTTGCCGCAGAAAATCAGTGTAGGCGGCCCGGCCAGAATCTGCGCGGTGGGCGGCACATCGAGCTGGCTGTCGATCAGTACACGTTGCGGCTGGCGCGGCGTATCGACGGCGCGCACGGTCATGCGCGGATCGTCTTCCTTCACGGTGCCGATGCCCGTCAGGATCGCCGACGCGCGGGCCCGCCACGCGTGACCATCGGCGCGTGCGGCTTCGCCGGTGATCCATTGGCTTTCGCCGGATGGCAACCCGGTGCGGCCGTCGAGCGAGGCGGCCACTTTCATGCGCACCCATGGCCGGCCGCGCGTCATGCGCGACACGAAGCCGATGTTCAGTTCATACGCTTCATTGGCGAGCAGCCCACAGCGCACTTCAATGCCCGCGTCGCGCAGCATCTTGAGGCCACGTCCCGACACCTGCGGGTTCGGATCTTCCATGGCCGCGACCACGCGTTCCACCTGCGCCTCGATCAACGCATTGGCGCACGGCGGCGTGCGGCCGAAGTGGCTGCACGGCTCGAGCGTCACGTAAGCCGTGGCGCCGCGCAGATCGTGGCCGCGCGAACGCGCGTCTTTCAGCGCCCGCACTTCGGCATGGTCCTGTCCGGCCGGCTGGGTGAAACCCTCGCCGATCACCTCGCCGTTCTTGACCAGCACGCAGCCGACGCGTGGGTTCGGATCGGTCGTGTACATACCGCGCTTCGCGAGAGTGAGCGCGCGTTCCATATGGACGAAATCAGTTTGCGAGAACATCGGCGTCCGTTATGTGCTGTGGCGTGTGCTGTCGTAGGTAATGTCTTGAGGCTTGCTTCAGACGGCCAGTGCGGCGAAGGCGCCGCGAGCCGCGTCGATCGTTGCGTCGATGATCGTGTCGTCGTGGGCAATCGACACGAAACCGGCCTCATAAGCCGACGGCGCGAAGTACACCCCCACGTCGAGCATCTTGTGGAAGAACGCATTGAAGCGCGGCACGTCGCTCTTTGTGACTTCAGCGAAGCTCGCCGGGATTTTGTCTGCGAAGTAGAGGCCGAACATGCCGCCGAGCGAGTCCGCCGCGAACGGCACTTTTGCTTCGCGAGCCGCGTTGCTGAGTCCCTGCACGAGACGCGCGGTGCGGGCAGCGAGCGTGTCGTAGAAGCCCGGCGCCTGGATCAGTTGCAGCGTCTTCAGGCCGGCCGCGACGGCGATCGGGTTGCCCGACAGCGTGCCCGCCTGGTAGACGCCGCCGAGCGGCGCGAGGTGGGCCATGATGTCGCGGCGACCGCCAAATGCGGCAGCCGGCATGCCGCCGCCGATCACCTTGCCGAGGCACGTGAGGTCCGGCGTGATGCCATAGACCTGCTGGGCGCCGCCCAGCGCCACGCGGAAACCGCACATCACTTCGTCGAAAATCAGCACGGAGCCGTACTCGGTGCACAGGCGCCGCAGCGCGTCGAGGAACTCCGGCGTGGCGCGCACGAGATTCATGTTGCCCGCGACCGGCTCGACGATTACCGAAGCGATCTCGTTGCCGAACGCCTTGAACGCTTCTTCAAGCTCGGCGACGTTGTTGTATTCGAGGACCGTGGTGTGCTTGGCGATATCCGCCGGCACACCGGCCGAGGTCGGGTTGCCGAACGTCAGCAGGCCCGAGCCGGCCTTGACCAGCAGGCTGTCCGCGTGGCCGTGATAGCAGCCTTCGAACTTGACGATCCGGCTGCGGTTCGTGAAGCCGCGCGCGAGACGCAGCGCGCTCATGGTGGCTTCCGTCCCGCTCGACACCATGCGCACCTGTTCGATGGACGGCACCAGCTTACAGATTTCCTCGGCGATCTCGACCTCGGACTCGGTCGGCGCGCCGAACGAGAAACCGTTGACGAGCACCTTCTGCACGGCTTCGAGCACTTCCGGATGGACGTGGCCGAGGATCATCGGGCCCCAGGAGCCGATGTAGTCGATATAGCGCTGCCCGTCCGCGTCCCAGAAGTAGGCGCCCTGCGCGCGCTCGATGAAGCGCGGCGTGCCGCCGACCGAGCGGAAGGCGCGCACGGGCGAGTTGACGCCGCCGGGGATGGTGAGCTGGGCGCGTTCGAAAAGAGCTTCGTTCCTGGAATTGCTGGACATGGACGTTGGACCTGTCTGAAAGAGATGCACAGAGGCGCGCGAGATCGACCGCCGGCCGGGGATTGCCCGGCCCGCATGCCCGTTTCGCGGCAGCTGAATGGTTATCCGAAATTGTACCGGAGTCACGCGCAGTCGGCGGACGGCGGGGGCAGAGGGGCTTGCGGCGGATTGTCCGCGCGCGCGCGGCCCGGCAGCACCAAGGCGGAACGTGCCGCGGTTTCGGGTGCACCGCCGAAGGGCTGCGGCACCATCGGGATTCACCGTTGGATGCTGTCGGTGGCGGCGCTTCCCGCCCGGCCGGCGCGGCCATACCAGCCCCAAACCCCTGTTCCACAAGGATCTCCCTCCGATCGAGCCCACTGGCTCATTCAATCGGCATGCTTTTCGCTAAGGTCGACTGGCTTGTATACATAGGGCGCCGACCGTTGTCCAAGTGAATCCGGGGTGATTCGAGCGGCTCGCGCCATGCGCAACGGAGAGTTCCAATGAATAGCCGCACGCATGCATTGAACGGCGCAGCCGCACCAATCGCGCCGTCAATCGCACGCACCCGCTGGTTCCAGCTGGCCCTCGGTCTCGTCTGCATGATGACGATTTCGAGTCCGCAGTATGTGTGGACGTTGATGACGAAGCCGCTTGCCGCCAAGCTCGGCATCGCCCTGCCGGAGTTGCAGGTCACCTTCTCGATTCTGGTGCTCTTGCAGGCGTTCTTTTCGCCGTTCCAAGGCGCGCTGATCGATCGTTTCGGGCCGCGTCTGCTTATTTCGATCGGCACGCTGCTGGCCGGCGTGAGCTGGGTGCTCGCTTCGTACGCACAGAGCACACCGATGCTGTATCTAACCTATGGCGGCGTCGGCGGTCTGGGGACGGGCATTGTCTATGTCGGCGTGGTTGGACTGATGGTCCGCTGGTTTCCCGATCGACGCGGGTTTGCGGCCGGTGCAGTGGCGGCAGGCTATGGCATGGGCGCGATTCTCACGACGTTTCCGATTGCGGCGTCGCTGGCTTCACGCGGCGTGGAGTCGACCTTGTGGCTGTTCGGCATTGTCTTTGCCGTTGTCGGCTTCCTTGCGTCGCAGGGGTTGCGCGTGCCGCCGGCGGATTTGGGCGCTAGCGTGCCGAGTGCCCAGACGTCCGTCGCCGCGCGCGATTACCGGCCGTCCGGGATGCTCAGACAGCCGCTTTTCTGGTTGATGTTCGTGATGATGACGATGATGGCGACCTCCGGCCTGATGGTCACGTCCCAGATGGCGACCTTCGCGACCGACTTTGGCGTGAGCAAGGTCATGGTGTTCGGGCTTGCCGCATTGCCGCTCGCGTTGACCATTGACCGCTTCACGAATGGCTTGACGCGGCCTCTGTTCGGATGGGTATCGGATCGTCTGGGCCGCGAAAACACCATGGGATTTGCTTTCGCGCTGGAAGGCGTTGCCATGACGCTCTGGTTGCTGACGCGCGATAACGCGGTGCTGTTCGTGCTTCTTTCGGGCCTCGTGTTCTTTGGCTGGGGGGAGATTTTTTCGTTGTTCCCGTCGACCTTGACCGACACCTTCGGCACCCGTTACGCAACCGCGAACTACGGATGGCTTTATATCTCGTTCGGGGTGGGTTCGGTCTTCGGCGGTCCGCTCGCCGCCTTGCTGCATCAGCACACTGGAAGCTGGACCCCGGTGTTCGGCTGCGCAATCGTGCTCGATCTGAGCACCGCCGCGCTGGCCATGTTCGTGCTGAAGCCGGCACGCAGGCGCTTTCTGGGCGCAGGGCGCTGAGGTTCGCGGACTGCGGGGTGGCCTGTGCGATCACGCGCTCGCATTTGATCTGTGAAACGTCCCTTCGGGCGAGGCCAGGGAGCCGTTCAGGTTGCAGGTTTGCTGCGACGAGGACTTTTGCGGGTGACGCTGCCGTGTTTCGCCGCTGCTTCGCCCGCCCGCTTTGCCGCTGCATGAGCCGACACCTTGCTGGAGCGCGTCGGACCTGACGGCGCCTCGAGCTTCGGCGGCTTGCGCTTGCCCGTCAGCTCGGCCCAGCGCTTCTCGAGCGCGCCTTCGGCCACCGGCTTGATCGAGGTGCCTGATGCTTGCGCATCCCACGTCTGCACGGAGAAGGGGTGTACGCGCAAGGCGTCGCGCGTGACCACGACATCCCGGTGCGCATCGACCAGCCAGTCGTAGACGAAATCAATACACAGGCGATAACCGCGTTTGGAATGGGGATCCGGGACTTCGTACGGAGCGCGCGTGACGTAGCCGGAGCCGAACACGCCCTTGGGTTCCTGGGTGACCCGATGAAGGAACACACGGTCGCCTGGCAGGATGCTGCGGGCGACGCCGCAGCCCCAGACATCGGTCACCGCTTCGCCGGCGGCGACGCGTTTGGCGACATCGGGCAGTTCTGGCCAGGGCCATTTCTTGGGGCTCCAGATCAGCAGGAAGGCGGTCATAACGGACTAGGGGCAGGTGCGTTGGGATGGACGTTGCGGCTCAGGCGGGAGCTTAGCCGATTGGCGGCCAGGCTGCGCTTATCAGCGCGCTGAGCATGGACGCGCTGGTGTCTGTGTCGAGAGCCGGCAATGCGCCGGGATGCAGGCCGGTCTTGATGAACGGATCTTCGAGAGAGACCGACCGGCCGTGAAGACTGAGCGAGCGCGCGACGACCCGTTAACCGTCGCGTACAATTGCGGCTGTTAATGCTGCAGTTTTCACCGTTTTCCCGCGGTCCGACGCATAGGTCGGCGGACCGCATCTTCTGGATTCCCATGTCTCACGCCACCCGACGCCGGCCCGATGGCCGGCTGATCCTGTTGCTCGGCGCGCTTGCCGCGTGCGGGCCGATTTCGATCGACATGTACCTGCCGAGCATGCCATCGATTGCGCAGGCGTTCATGGTCAGCACGAGTGCCGCGCAGACGACGCTCACGAGTTTTATGCTCGGTTTCTCGGTCGGGATGTTGTTATACGGACCGCTCTCCGATTCGTTCGGACGACGACCGGTGTTGCTGGGCGGGATCATCATGTATGCGCTGGCGAGCATCGCTTGCGGGTTTTCGTTTTCGATTGGTTCGCTGGTGACGTTCCGGTTTGTGCAGGCGCTCGGCGCGGGCGCGGCGTCCGTGCTCGCACGTGCGATTGCGCGCGATGCGCACGAGCCGGCCGATGCGGCGCGGGTGTTGTCGATGCTGGCGATTGTGACGTCGATCGGGCCGTTACTGGCGCCGCTGATTGGCGGGCAGTTATTGTTGCTGGGTGGCTGGCGGGTGGTGTTCGTTGCGTTGACGCTGTTTGGCACGGTGTGCGCGGTGACGGCTTACCTGAAGGTCCCGGAGACGTGGCCGCCTGAGAAGCGCAAGCATTCGGCGGTGCTGCAGTCGTTTGCGGCGTATGGGAAGTTGCTGCGTGATCCGGTGGCATGGGGGCTTATGTTATGCGGCGGGATGGCGTTTGCATCGATGTTCGCGTACATCACGGCGACGCCGTTTGTGTACATCGAGTATTTCCATGTATCTGCGCAGCATTATGGGTTTCTGTTTGCGCTGAATATTGTTGGGATCATGTTCGGTAATTTCATGAACACGCGGTTGATTGGGCGGTTGGGGTCTTTGCCGATTATTTCGTTTTCGGCGACTGTCAGTTGTGTGGCTTCGTTATTTGTTTCTTTGGTCTGTCTGACCGGGTGGGGTGGGTTGTGGTCGATTGTTGCTGGGTTGTTTTTTGTTGTGGGCGTCGTGGGGTTGTTGTCGGCTAATTGCACTACCGATTTGATGCATCGGTATCCGCATAATGCGGGGGCTGCTGCGGCGGTGTTTGGAGCGGTCCAACTGGCGTTGGGGGCGGCTGCTAGTCTTGCTGTTGGGGTTTGGCAAGGCGCTTCGCCTAAAGGGATGGGCGTTACTATTGGCGTTGCCGGGGTGCTTTGCTATTGTGGGCGGCTGTTGGTTGTCCGTTGGCACGGACGGGCTGTTCCAGGCGTTGTGGCTTAGTGGTTTAGCGTTTTTTTTTTGCCTGCGCGGCGCTTTGGTTGTTTTCTTAGGGCACTCTATTATCTTCGCCCACTGCATTTCAGGCCGAACAAGCCGCCAGTGCATGGCACCGGGTATTGTCGCCTGCCCCTGTTCATGAAACCGACAAGCGATTCCATTACGTACAGAAAGGATGCGCTAGTAGAGCAACACGATTTGACAGACTGGCTGGTCCGCAGAGCTTAAGGGCCCGTCGCGTAACCGGCGAGATAGAACAACGCCGTAAGGCCAATCAAGAGTGCGAGCCGAAGTGCAACGGTCCGGCGTTGCGTCCCGTCGCGTACGCTCACCCAACCTGTCACAGCAAAAACGATTGAAGGCCCGAAGAGATAAGCGAGGAAAGCGGCGATTATCCACCAAGGCTCCGAGCACCAGCCGATCTCATTGCAATTTCCCGATCCACGGAACAGGGGCTTCAAGGGCAACCGATACGACATGCGACTGCCCACCCAGCAGGAAGCCCAGGTGGTGAGCAAGCCGACTAGCAGAAAGGCAGTTGCAGCGCTGCCGCGTCTTACTTTATTTCCCAAAACAGTATCTCCGTTGCCTTTCTCAGGTCGGAATAACCATAAGTGGTTCCTGGAAAGTGCGCGCTGTGGACTCCAATCCCTCGACCGAATACACCTAACAAGCCTTCCCCGCTGGAAATCGTTAAGCGATTGCCATTCCACAAGTCAATATGGCCGCCACTTGGGTCTTTTTCCTTTAGGCTACGCGCCCAATAGTTCCTGAAAGCGATGATGCCGGTGCGCCCCTTCACCTTGGACTCCCAGTCCGCCCCCGTGACATTCTCGGGAAGGGGTAACCCAGCGAACGGTCTCAATTTTAGCCACTCTGAGAGTTCGTCAGCGCGTGTCGCGGTTGCCTTACCGTCAAGGATGATTCGACCGATGGTCGGCTGACCGGAAAGCGGCCTCACCAGTTTTTGGGAAAACGACTTCATTTCGACGCCAACGCGGTGGAGCGTTACGCTCATGCGAATAGCGCACTGATCCTTATAGTCCGGGTTGTCGTACGGGTCTCCCGATGGGTAGTTGTTCCACAATTCTTGAAACGTTAGTACTTTCAGTTCCACTACCTTAATGGAGCCGGGTGTCGAGTTGGTTCGAACCACAGTAGGTTTGTTCGGCATGTTCAGTTTCCTTCCTGTCTCCCCAGGGCATCGTCGCCCCAGCAGACGGTGTAGTCGTCTGCGCTTTCGGTAGCGATGCGAGGCAGGCGACCGCCTGCGCCGATGCGACCGCAGGAAGTGCGACCGTCTGCCGTTGCGATGAAATACGGGTAGCCGTCTAAAGCAGTTCCAGCAGCTACAGAGCGGATCTGTTCATCAAAGGCCATACGCACTGAAGGCGCGGCGGCGCTGCGGGAATTGGCCGCAGTGCCTGTAGCCGCTTCAGTCTTCCGCTCCAGATGGCAACCTGCGTTCATACTCGCAATAACGCGATTTTTCCCGCAAGGGCATAGCACTGCGTCACCGTCTACGACTGAAAGCAGTCCTCTATTGGAAATACCCTTACCGGTTCCGTGGATGGGATAGTCGCCTTTGCAATTGCCACATGTTGACCTGTCGCCTGAAATGGCAATCTTCTTTCCGTGGTCGTGCATCCCGGATTTGAAGGCCATCACAAAACCACCGGTTGTTGTCGTATCGCCGTGCCGAACCAATGCAACTCTCATAGGCTGTAACTCCGTTGGGCGATGCCGGATCAGTGAATCGAAATATCGGAACTGACTGGAGCGAAGGCAACCGCATGGCGCCGGCGATCGGTAATCACATCGCCGTTTTCGAGCAGACTGCCTACGATTGCGAGCGCGCGGAAATTCGGTGTCTCGGGCAAACCAACGCCTGTAACGATCTGAGTACGCCTACCATTTCCGTATTCGATGTAGTCACCCGCGCGGGCGGCGTTGTGGTGAGTCGCGCTAACGGCGAAATCACTTGGCGCCTCGCGCAGCACGCCGCCGAGTCTGGTTGTGGCTCCTTTTACTGCGAAGCGGTAAGTGGTCCCGGAGTACGGCGACGGCACATAGTCGGCATTTAAAAGTCCTTCGATGGTCGCACCGACGGGTACGGCAATGCCACATGTCTGTTGCAGCGTCTCCACAATCCAGTCGCCGTTGGTCAAGCTGCTGCCAACGAGTGCGGCGGGTTGACCGTCGATGGCCAGTGCGGAGCCCGCGCCATCCATGATGACCGCTTCGCTCCCGTCCGGGTACGTCACTACGTCACCGACACGGGCCATGTTCAGCCCATTGACAGATGAACCACCGGTTGCCGTAGTAACCCGGCCACCTCGCGAGGTGAGCGAACCCATTGTGGCGAACAAAAAACTTTCTTGTCGGCGTTGGAACTTGTCATGTGCCAGTCTCCTTTAGGGTTGAACAACTTTTAAGGAGCCTGACCTTTTTCAGTGGAGTCGTATATGCTCGAGAGTGCCGACTTCAGGCGCGGCTTTTCGGCTATGTTCCGAGGCGGAACATCTCGAATGTGTCGGGATCCTGCCTTTCTGCGATGAATTTTGCGAAGAAATGGATTTTGGCATTATTCACGAGAAATTCGGGCAGGCACTGGCGTAGCGCGTTGGCGACGACCAATTCCGATGGCGGGACGCCGGGGCGGATGGTGCGCAGCCAGGATCCAAAGGAACTCCAGACCTGTGAAGGGAACATCACTGCGAGGTAGTGAAGCAGTCCCTGACAGACGATGCCAGCATGCATAAAAACGTGGTAGGCGTGGATCTTGCGCTTGACGGCGAGGCGGTACTCGAGTGACTCGCGATGAAGATATTGATCACCGTTTCGTCGGGCGAGCGGCTTCATGTCCTGCATCCAGAAGTGGTACGCAAATGTGCCGATCCGATGCACCGCCTGTTTGAAGCTGTACTCAATCTTGAAGCGCAATCCATACAGGCGAATGATCTCAATGGCATCCAGACTGAGGTCGGTGCACATCAACAGGCACGAACCCCTGCAAGGGTGAGTCACTGCCACGAAGCGAACGAGCCGTCCGCACGCCGGCCACAGTAGATCGCAGACCTGATACTGGATAGTGACGTTGTGCTCGCCATAGACTGGGCTCGATGCTGATTGCAAGGACTGTGAACCATCCAGCAGCGATCTGAGTTTGATCTTGGCGCCGTAGAGCTTGGGACGGCCCCGTTTGCGCGGGCCTTGCTGCACGTACGGAGCATAGGCGACTGCATTGGACTTCACGCGTGTGACCAGGTGGTTGTCCTGATCGCGCAGGCCTTTGACGATCTTGCCAGCAGCGTAAAACGCATCGGCGACGAAGTAGAACGGCTCATCCACCGAAACGATGCTCAGCAGGGAGATCATCTTGTCGAGCAAGGTACGCCGATCGCGATTGGACCACACCAGACCTTCGTGAATGCGCACGGCCAGCGGTACGGCGAAGACGCTCTGGGCGGCCCGCACGAGCATGCTGACGGCCTGCATGGAGTGCCCCATGATGTACTCGGGCTTGGTGTTGGAGTCGGACTGTTGATGCAGCAGCTTGACGCCGGGCATCTTTCTGCCGGACTTGGCCACCTTGATGCCATCTCCGACCAGAACGCGCCGACCATTGACGCGTAGCGGGTCAGGGAACAGGCGCAGCACCGCCTGGGTCCACAGCGCCGAGAGCCGATCGAGCTGCACAGCGTTGGTGTGCAAGCTGTCACGCAGCTTGTTATACAGAGTCGGCCGCAGTTTGAGCGCACGCACGATGCTGGTCACGCCCAGCAACTCGGTGCGCACCGTCAACCCTGCTACGGCAGTGGCGAACCACATAAAGCTGCGCAGGCGAGAGAACGCTGGACGCAGCAGCCAGATCGCATCCCACCAAGCCATCCAAAGCGTCATCGTTAGCCTTCGAATTTTTGCATTGACTGATTCACATAGTACTACTAAATTATGAAGCCTAAGAACGGCAGTTGAAAAACTGCGCCGGGAAGGTTATGAATGCTTTAACCAACCGTACAGGCTTATATGCTGCACGAAACGGGCGGCAGGTTTAATCTCCGCCCCACCTAACAACAATCACAGGATCGAACATGCCAAAGATTGGATCAGAACAACGACCGATCATTGTCCGAGTGACGTCAGATGATCGTGCTCACTATGTGGCGCAAGTATGCAAGCAGAACGGCTGGCATTACATCATTGGCTTCGAAGGTCCAGAGGACATATCTGACCTTGAGAATGCGCTCAATCCACCGTTACCCATGCAGTCCACCAAGGTGGAGCGCAACAGCCCCTGTCCCTGCGGTTCGGGGCGCAAATACAAGAAGTGCTGCGGCTCTTAGGCGAACTGGAGCGAATCGCCGAGAAGTGGACTGACGCTCTCGATCGTCGAACCGAGACCGTGAAAAGGGCAAGCAAGAACTCGGCACTCTTGAGTATATGAGATAAGTCTGAAAGTGTGCAGGGCGATGGCACACATCAATCGCACCACCTTTACCCATGGG
>Ga0302228_10002624_pt1 | contig 12103 bp, 6 predicted proteins | sample II_Palsa_N1_2_FD_193519 | JGI IMG/M metagenome (GOLD analysis project Ga0302228, IMG submission 193519) | Peat permafrost microbial communities from Stordalen Mire near Abisko, Sweden - II_Palsa_N1_2 | ecosystem: Environmental > Terrestrial > Soil > Palsa > Peat permafrost | place: Sweden...
ATTGGTTGGGGCGAATTTCGTGAGTTTTGCTGGACATCGTACGGACCGCCATCGATTGCACGGCGAACGTGCGACAGGCGACGGAAAAAGAGAAAAGTTGCTGCCAGTTTACCCAAAGCGCGGCACACCCACCGATTGATTGCCGCCAACGATGCGCGAAGCGCGTTTTTCCTGGAACACTTCCTGCTCTGAAAAGGGTGCGGAACGTAGGCAAAACACGACGCGAGACGCGCAGCAAGCGAAGCATGCAGCCCGAAGCCCCTCGGCAGGCCGCATGAAGAACAAAGACACGCAGCCGGCCGCCGGCCTGTTCAGGCGAACCGCATGCGTGTGGGGAGGTCGGACCCGGAACACGGGTGCGAACGTTACGTAACCTGCAGTGCGCCGCGATCTCAACCGGAAGCGCGCTCAGAATAATTGAGGCGGCAATGGATACGATACCCAACGGCAACGCCGAACAGAAATTCCAGGAACTGTTGACCAAGCTGATGGCAACACCTGCGTGGACAGAAAAACAGCAGCTCGAACTGGAAATGGCGCGTGACATCTCCGTGGAGATGCTGCGCCTCGCCGAGTTGATGCGCGACGGCAGCGTCGACCTCGAAACCTGTCTGACGATGCTCAAATACGCGAAAGTGCTCGATTTCGTGATGACCACGCTCGCGTCGCGGCGCGATATCAAGCCGCAAACGCTGCGGGTGATTTTCAAGCTCGCCGGACTCAAGGTCGACGAAGAGTATCCGGGCTGAGGTTCGGACCGTCCTGAGCCGATGAACCGGTGAACCGCCCCGCCCTATACGGCCGTATGCGCAGCAGCGCTGCGGCCGTGAGCGGCATTTGAGTGGCATTTGAGCCGCACTTCCCCGCAGACACTTCCCTCTGGTGTATCCGCAAACCGGCTTGACCAGGTGAGCGGCGCCCTCCTATTATCGGCAACGGGTCAGGCCGATATCAGTACGCACACAAAACAGTCTCGCCGCTAGAGCGCGACGCACAGGTCCGATCCACCCCCACCCGCCCGGCATCGAAGCGGACCGCGCCATCCCCACCCCGGATGCCGCCCACGGAGGAGACGTTGTCATGAGAAAAATGCGTTGGGTCGTGATTTTTCTGTGCTTTCTGGCCATTGCCGTCAACTACGTCGACCGGGCCAATCTCGCGGTCGCCGCACCGCAGATCGAAAAGGCGCTCGGTATCGGACCGGCAGAAATGGGCCTCATCCTGAGCGGTTTCTTCTGGACCTATGCGTTCATGCAGATGCCGTTCGGCTGGTTCATCGACCGGGTCGGCGCCCGCATTGCGTTGCCGCTGGCGGTGGGCTGGTGGTCGCTGTTCACGGCCGCCACGGCCGTCACGACGAGCGTCGGCGCGATGTTCGGCTGCCGTCTGATGCTCGGCATCGGCGAGGCCGGCGCCTATCCGTCGTGCGCGAAACTGGTCGCGCAGTGGTTCAAGCCGGCGCAGCGGGCCATCGCCACCAGCATCTTCGATAGCGGCTCGCGGGTCGGCTCGGCGCTGTCGATTCCGGTCGTTGCGTTGATCATCAGCAGCGCGGGGTGGAAGGCGTCGTTCATTGTCACGGGCCTGCTCGGCGCGGTGTGGATTGTCGGCTGGCTGGCGATCTACCGCAGCCCCGCCCACGGCGACATGACCGGCCCCGACGATATCGTGCCGCCACGCCAGGCACCCGCCGGCGAGCCGCACGCGAGCTGGGCGTCGCTGTTTCGCCACCGCACGCTGTGGGGCATGATGCTCGGCTTCTTCTGCCTGAACTTCGTGATCTACTTCTTCATCACCTGGTTTCCGAGCTATCTGGTGCAGACGCGCGGCTTCTCGCTCAAATCGCTCGGCACGCTCGGGATGATTCCGGCGTTGATCTCGATTCCCGGCGGCTGGCTCGGCGGGTTCGTCTCCGATGCGCTGTACCGGCGCGGCTGGAGCCTCACCGCGTCGCGCAAGACCTGCATGGTGGGCGGGATGCTGATGTCGTCGGTGATTACCCTGTCGGCCTTTACGTCGGACGTGTACCTGATGCTCGCGTGCTTCGGCATCGCTTACGGCAGCCTCGCGTTCGCCGCGGCGAGCATCTGGTCGCTGCCCGCCGACGTCGCTCCCACCCCGCACCACGTCGCGTCGATCAGCGGGATCCAGAACTTCGCGTCGAACCTGGCAGGCATCGTCATCACCACCTTCACCGGCGTGATGGTCGCGCTGACCAAGGGCTCGTTCACGATTCCGCTGATCGTCGCGGGCGGATTCTGCTTTCTGGGGGCGTTCAGCTATCTCGTGATTGTGGGCAAGATCGAGCCCTTGCCGACCAGGCCGGACGGACGCAACGAGCCGGAGACGATGCACTCGCCGGTTTGATTCGTTGTGCGGGTTGAAGAACCGGGCACGTTGCAGGTACGTCGCAGGATAGCGTCCAATGCCGGGCATGACTTGAGCTGGTCGTCGCTGGGCAGTCGTGCGGCCGCGCGCCGCGTTTGCCCCCGGGCAGCGCGCAGTGTGAAAATAGCGGGCTTTGCGTCGCCAGCCGTGGCAAGCTGGCCGCGCACCCCGCCTTTTTCACACCTTCGTGCCCACCGCCTCGCCCCTCACCCGAATGCACAGCATGCCCACCTTGCCTGAATCCGTTTGTGTCGCCGTAGTCGGCGGCGGCCCCGCCGGGCTGATGGCCGCCGAGGCCCTGGCGCTCGGCGGCGTGCGCGTCGACGTGTACGACGCGATGCCGTCGGTCGGGCGCAAATTCCTGATGGCGGGCAAAGGCGGCATGAACATCACGCACTCGGAGCCGCTCGAGCCGTTCCTCGGGCGCTACGGCGCGAGGCAGCCGCAGATCGCCCCGCTACTCGCGGCGTTCGGCCCGGACGCGCTGCGCACATGGCTGCAGGAGCTCGGCGTCGAAACTTTTGTGGGCAGTTCGGGCCGCGTGTTTCCCACCGACATGAAAGCGGCGCCGATGCTGCGCGCCTGGCTGCATCGTCTGAAAGAGGCCGGCGTGCGCTTTCACATGCGGCACAAGTGGGTGGGATGGAGCAGCGACGATGTCGCGGATACCGTGGCCGGCGCGCGTCCCACGCTGCGCTTCATGACGCCATCGGGCGAGCAGCAGGTGAGTGCCGACGCCGTGGTGTTCGCGCTCGGCGGCGCAAGCTGGCCGCGCCTTGGCTCGGATGCGGCGTGGGTTCCGCTGATGAGCGAACGCGACGTGCCGGTCGAGCCGCTACGTCCGGCCAACTGCGGCTTCGACGCCAACTGGAGCGACTACTTCCGCGAGCGCTACGCGGGACAGCCGGTGAAGCCCGTAGCCATCACGCTGACCGACGTCGATGGCGGCGTGCAGCATCGGCAAGGCGAGTTTATCGTCACCGAAACGGGCATCGAGGGCAGTCTGGTGTACGCGCTGTCGGCGCCGATCCGCGAGCGGTTACGGGCCGATGCCGAGGTGACGATCACGCTCGATCTCCTGCCCGGACACACCGCACAACGCGTGCTGGACGAAGTCACCCGGCCGCGCGGCTCGCGTTCGATGTCGAGTCATCTGCAAAGCCGCCTTGGCCTCGCCGGGGTCAAGCTCGGATTGCTGCACGAGGCGCTCTCGAAGGAGGCCTTCACCGATGCGACGCGCCTCGCCCAGACGATCAAGGCGTTGCCGTTGAAGCTCGTGCGTCCGCGCCCGATTGAAGAAGCCATCAGCAGCGCGGGCGGCATTCCCTTTGAGGCGCTGGATTCGCAGTTGATGATCGGGCAGGTGCCGGGCGTGTTCTGCGCCGGCGAAATGCTCGACTGGGAGGCCCCGACCGGGGGTTACCTGCTCACCGCGTGCTTCGCGAGCGGGCTCGTGGCGGGGCGCGGCGCGCTGGCTTATCTGGCACGCGCAGGAAGCTGAGGCCGCCAGGGCTGACGCGGTGTTCGCGCGTCGGGTTCACGCGCCGGGTTCGCGCCCGCCGTCGAAAAACCGGCGGACGCTTGGCGTCCTAGCGCGCCTTCAAGCGCCACAACGACGTCACTTCCGCCACGCGTGCGGCATGCAACGGATCGGTCTCGTCCGACGACTTCGGATGCCGCGGCCGGATATCTTCCCGGCCGACCACAACGAGCCCCGCCTTTTCGATCGCCGCGAGCAGAAACTCACGGCTGCGCAGGCCGAGATGCTCGGCGAAGTCCGAGAGAATCAGCCAGCCCTCGCCCCCGGGCGACAGATGTTCCGCCAGCCCGTTCAGGAAGCCGAGCAGCATGCGGCTCTCCATATCGTAGACGGCGTATTCGATCGGCGACGCGGGCCGCGCCGGCACCCACGGCGGGTTGCAGATCACGAGCGGCGCGCGGCCCTCGGGGAACAGATCCGCCTCGATCACCTCGACCTGCTGGGCATAGCCGAGGCGCGTCAGATTCTCGCGCGCGCAGGCCAGCGCACGCGGGTCCTGATCGGTGGCGACGATCTTCTTCACGCCGCGTTTGGCCAGCAGGGCGGCGAGCACGCCCGTGCCGGTGCCGATATCGAACGCTTTGTTCAGCGACGGCAGCGGCGTGCGCGCCACGAGGTCGACATACTCGCCGCGCACCGGCGAGAACACGCCGTAGTGCGGATGAATGCGCTCGCCGAGCTCGGGAATCTCCACGCCCTTCTTGCGCCATTCGTGCGCGCCGATCAGACCGAGCAGTTCGCGCAACGACACCACGGACGGTTCGTCGGTCGGCGGCCCGTAGGTCTCCGCACAGGCCTGCTGCACTTCCGGCGCGCGGCGCAGGGGGATCGTGTAAGTGGCGTCGAGCGGGATCAGCAGCATGCCCAGCGTGCGGGCGCGCTGCGACTGCGCCTGACGGTGAAAATTGAAGGCGTCGAGCAACGTCTCGGCCGGCTTGCGCGGCTTGCGTTCGACGCGGCGCGTCACCGCTTGCAACAGTTGGCGGGCGTTCTGGAAATCGCCTTGCCACAGCAGCGCCGTCCCTTCGCAGGCAAGGCGGTAGGCGGTGTCCGCGGTGGTGCGGTCATCGGCCACGACGACCCGTTTGGGCGGCGGCACCGCCGCCTCCGAGCGCCAGAGGGCAGAGCGCGGGCCGTCGGCTTCGGGCCAGGTAATGGTGGCGGGGACTGTGGGAGTGGCAGGCAAAGGCATGGTGAACCAGGAAGTGTTTTCTCGGGATAACGCGGCGAAACATCGCGTCATGGGCGGCGGGTGGCCAGTGCGACCGTCGGCGGCGCCGATTGATGCCCGAATAGTACCCCCTGTGTCCAGCGTGCGGGCTGCGGTGTTCGTTGGCGGCGTGTTCTGCGGGCGACCGTGGACTATACGGTTCCTTCAGGAGGTCAGGAGCCGTACGATCCGAACAACATTTTTCATCACGCCATGTGGGTCCGTCCGGGTGCGGCTGGGATGGATACGTGACGAATCGCCGGGGCCCGTCGCGCCGTGGAACTCGCGAGCATAACAACGCCCAATCGAGTCCACGTATAGTCGAATGGCCAAGCTTGTCATATAATGACGCCCTGCTTTCGCCCCCTTAGCTCATTTGGTAGAGCACTTGACTTGTAATCATGAGGTGGTCTGTTCGAATCAGACAGGGGGCACCAATCGATTCAAGCACTTAGCCCGGTCCTCGTGACCGGGCTTTTTGCTTTCTGGACGGCGTGAGCTAGCTCGCCCCTAGCGCTTCCAGGGAGACGAACCGGTCAAAATCGGGCCAATCTTCACGCACTCGGGTAAGCGTTCCGCGAACCAGATCATCCGGAGCGTACGGTGGTTGTGCCTCAGGCAACGCATCAAAAGGCGGCTCCATTAACGGGTGACAGAGGTCGGGATTCTGCAAGCCGACCAGTTCGCGCAACCGGAACAGGAGAAGGATTTCGAGCGGCGTGCGTGGAAACGCCGAACAGTCGTAAAACTTGCTTTCGCTGTCGCGCTGTGATTCGTGCGTATGCCGGTCACAGGCAGCTATCAGCCATGGCGTCAGGACATCGGCATCCGGTTCACGCCACCTTTCCAGAATGCCTTCGTAGACGGGTTCGCTATAGGCAAATGCCGGCCATTCGTGGCCGACATCGCCACGCCAGTCGGCAAAGAGCCGTAGCATGAAAGCGTGCACTCGGCGATGCCGCTCTTCATACGACAGCTGCAATTGGTACTTCCGGTTAAGAGCGGCGTGTGTCAGATACCCCTGATACGTACCCTCCTGAACGCGGCCGAGAATGAACGTCATCGCCATGACTTCCGTCATCGATTCCCAACTCATCATCCGCAGAGGACGTGGATGCTCTGGATACAGGCTGCGGAATTTGACGTGCCAAAAGAAATACAACTGCGTTCCAAACATCTGAAACCCCGTTGCGTTCAACATTGCCGGTTCCCAAGGGCGCCCGGTTAGCGCCAGCAACTCAGCATTGGTACGCAGCAGGGACCCAACTGGGCCATATGTCGAATTAGGCGGAATGTTTAATGTGTTTTCCGCATCGGAACGGCTGTTATATGCGAGCAGATCGTCGATCGGTCGAGGATTGGATTTCTCGAGCCATTTGACAACTGTCTTGCGGCTCGGCCAGCGAGGAGACACGCCTAAAATAAAAGGGTTACTACCAAGCTCAGTCATGGCGCAGTCGCGTTGCTATCGTGTTCCATGCTCATTGCGATTCGTGTTTTTCTGATCAGTGCAATTAGCCCTCGCATAGGTCAACAATTCGCACTCTCCATATAAAATTCGCCGAATCAAAAAACATTATTGTAGTCGTACATATACTCTTCGTACTCGTCATTTTTCCATATATGACCATCCATCCTGTCAACCATAACAATTCCACCAACTTTCTCGTTTTCATCCCCGGTTAAATTGAAAGACCAAAACAACGGGATCTCGCAAGGCTGCTCACCCGATCGAGGCGTTATTGATAAATTTAGCGAATGTGCATACTCGCTTGCGAGCGCAAATGCCTCGTCCACATTTATGACGTCCCGATCCCTGTACTCCACGGGCACACTAAAGCATTTAATGCCTCCTTTTCGCAATTCAGAAATAACCGATACCAATTTGACTCTATCCACGTTGATTCGTAGATATCCCCGATAGAAAACATCGGGGTCAAATGAAAATTCCCTCGCAAACAGCCTAATAAATCTCAATCGATCCGATTTAATCGAATCGCACAAATACAAATCACAGATTTTTCCCATTTTCACCTCGAAAATTATCCGAACCTACGGATGAATAATCACCCCTTTGCCTGTAAGCGCAGATTGCAGCGCATTTACCGGAACTGAGTATGTAGAGCCAATTCCTACCGGCCATGGATCGCGAATATTTGCCACTCCATTCTCGATGGAATCCACGACGATCGCATGCACCCCTCCAGAACTGGTCGTCACATTTACTATGGCAGATGCGCCTTGCTGTGTCGCCGCCTCAATGGATTGAACGGTGACATTTTTAAAGTACGCGGCGCTTCCCGAAAATCCGAGTTCTTGCAATCCGTCTGGAATGTTTGACAACCAGGTCCCGGATGAATCTGTCTCAATCGCCTGCCTAATGTACGACTCAGGTACATCGGTCAAGTTAGCAGCCATTTTGCAGCTTGCTGCAACACACGAGAAATCATACGCTTGCCCGAACACCGACGTTGACGGTGTGTATGGCCCCAATTGAACCTTCGAAAAAGCACCACTTCCATTTCCCGCCACCTCGCCCGTGCCGCTCGCTGCAGCCTGAGTCGCACTTTCAGATCCTGTGCCAAGGACTGCGTCCAGCGCGCCCGCGGCGATCTTGCTCGCCATGTTACCCAGCACGACACTCTCAACGGGGTACACAGGTGTGACCGCGCCATTCGGCGTCGCGGCCTGCTGGATCAGATCGGAAACGAACCCCGACACCTGCTGGTTTGTCGGGCCATTCGGCGCAATATAGAACTGCGACCCGATGCCGACAGAAGCTGGCGTCTCCCCAATTGCCAAACCGATCTTCGTGCCGCCCGGCGTACCGAACAGGGACGAGTCGTTGTACTGCGAACCCAGCGGCTTGAAGGTCTTGAGCACCCCGTCATCGGCAACAATCGGGCCACCAGCATTCGTGATTGTCTGGCCCGACATACCCTGGATGATATTCTGGGCCGCCAACAGATCCTGCTGGAACGTCTGCAAATCCTGGTAATTGCCCGACGCCTGGGCCGCCAGCGTCATCTGCGAAATCGTCTGGTTAAGTTGCTGCTGCCCCTGTGCATCCACGTCAGCGTTTGCAGCCAACGTAAGCATATTGTTCCAGTAGGTCGCGATCTGAGCCTGGTCCGCTGGGTTCTGTCCTTGCGAGGCCGCGATCTCATTCGCCGCGCTCGCAATCAGCGTTCGTTCCTCGGGATGTAATTGACGGTTATAGAGGTCCGCGCTCGATGCGCCATTTGCGCCACTAAGTGCACCCGCCGGACCGCCGAGGGCACCGCCAGCAATCGCACCGGCTACGTCCGAAGCAATGTTGGACAGGAGTGTACCGGCCAGCGTCGGATTACCACCCATCGCGCTGTCAACCGCGTTGCCGGCGAGATCGCCTGCAACGGTCCCACCAACAGCACCCACGATGCTTCCGCCGCCCAACCCTGCACCGAGCGCAGCGACTGCGGCATGCGCGCCAATACGTGCCGCACCATCGTTACCCCACAACGCCGCCTGCTGCTGGTCAGAAGTGAGATTGGCCTGCGCCTGCGCGATGCTGGCCGGATCGCCCGAAGCTTCGGCTGCGTCAAGAGCCGACTGGTCTTTGGCAACCGCTGCATTGGCCTTGTTCTCCAGCGCAGTCGCAACATCCCCCACCACCTGCATCCCAACCTGACCCGTGACCTGCTGGATCGCCATGTCGTTGGCCACAGTCTGCGCATTGAACGTGTTCTGCACGGAGCCATTCGCGTTAGCCGTGTCGCGGCTCAGACCCGCCGTGCTGTCCTGCCCCGTCCCGGCGTCGCCGCGCACAGTGATCGTGCCCGGACTCACCGCCGCGTAGGTCGTCCCGGATGCGCTGCTGCTCGTTCCCGCCACTCCGAAGCCAAGCGGCCCCAGGCCTTTCGAGTTCTGTGCACCAGGCGTGCTGCTGCCGGTCTGGACTGGCGGCGTAAAGCTCACACCGTCCGGCGTACTCTGCCCAGCCCCACCGCTTGCGCTGAAACCAACCGTCGATCCCGACGACTGCGCGGTGTTCTGCAGGTTGGTATAGCCAAACGTCTGTGTCGACAGCGAGTTCTTGTCAGCCGTCGCCGTACTCGCAACAACACCACCGTTCAATTGCGTATGGTTACCCACGTTGACATCAAACCCGCCCGTGCCCGCATAGATCCCACTCTGCTGGCCCACCGACTGGAAGTTGTCCTTGATCGTCTGATCGCTGGCGCTCGCGCTACCACTCACGGTCTGGCCATAACAGATCGGCGGCACGCAAATACTCGCCTGGAACCCCGCGCTCGACTGCTGGCTGTTATACGTGTTGGTGTCCTGCGGACTGGTAATCGTGAGATTGCGGCCCACGTTCGCGTCCACCGTATTGCCCGACACCTCGGCACCGATCAGATTCGTATCCCGACCGCTCGTGATCGAAACCGTATTCGCGGCAGTAATCTGCGTGTTCTCGTTCGTGACGCTCTGACCGTTCGCGTTGCCCTTCGCGCCGCTCGCGGCCAGGTCAATCGTGAAGCCGTTCTGCGTGCCACCCAGACTCGCTCCCACACCGATGCTCGCACTCGTGCTGCTGTTACTGCTCGAATTCTGCGTCGTATTCTGCGCGCTCAACAGATTGATATCGCGTGCCGCGCTCAGCGTCACGTTCTGCGCGGTGATCTGCGTGCCGACGGAATTGATGTCTCCGTCGGTGGCGTTGCCGTTCGCATCTGTCGCACCGCTGCCGGTGGCAATCAGCGTCGCTGCGCCGCCTGCGGTGAGCGTGCTGCCGTCGGTCGTCGTTGAAGTGCTCTGCGACTCACTATGGCTCGTGCCACCGCCGATGCTCACGGTCGCCTTGATCAGCGCCGGTGAACTTGCCGTGTTCGACGTCGCCGCCTGGTAGGCACCATAGGCAGCCAGTCCTGCCTCAGCCTTGTCGAGTGCGGCGAGTCGCGGATTGTTCGCGTCACTCGACTGCGTCGTCATCGCCTGATTGACGGTGGCTACCGCGTTGCCCACCGTGCCGCCCAGCGCCAACGTCACGCCGAACTGGCTCGAACTCTGACTGGCGCTGCTTTGCGTCGCATCGTTGCCCGGATCGAGGTTCAGGTCTTTGCCGATCAGCGTCAGGTCTTTACCGGCAGACAGGTCGGAACCCTGCACGGTGACGTCCTGATTCGCGTCGAGCGTCACGTCGCCGTTCTTGCTCACGATCTGGCTGCGAATCGTGCTTTGTGTCTGCGCGTTGGTGTCCTGTACAGAGTGACTGCTAGCCACACCGACGCTGAAGCCGGTTCCCGTGCCATTGCTGCCCAGGTCGCCGATCTGATGGCTGCTGGACTCCTGATAGTCGGTGTTCGCATCGGTACCGGCCAACACGTTGATTGCGCCTTGAGACGCGATCAGGCTGACGGCCTGGTTGCCGCTGATACCCGAGCCGATGACATTGATATCGCCCGTTGTGCTCTTCACCACCACGCTGTTGCCGGTGACTACCGTCGCGGTCTGCTGCGTCGTGGACGAATTGCCATTCGCGCTACTGCTGCTTGCGTTGTAGGGCGACGGGCCAACGCCGCCGCTGTTCGGTCCACCGGAAATCCAGCGCACCGCGTCCCCCAGACTCGGCGCCGCCAACGAAATCCCCATGCTGGAGCTGCTCGACTGCGTGCTCTGTTGCGTCTGATTCGTGGACGCCTGGAAGGTCACGTTGCGGTTGGCTTCGAACGTGGCCGCCGCTCCCGCCGTGATCGTCGAACCCGTGACGGTGATATCCCCGTCCAGCGGATTGCCGTTCGCGTCCTTCAGCGCGCCACCGGTTGCCGTCAGAGTCACATTGCCGGCCCCCCGGATCGTGCTGCCCGCGTTGCTTATGCTGGACACGTCGGTCGTGCTGGAGCTTTTACTGCTTCCATAGGATAACGAAATCGACGGCGTATCGAGTGCGCTGGCGCCCAGTTCGGTGGCAATGCCTGTGCTGCGCTGGTAAGCATTGCCCGACGATCCAGCCGACTGCAGATTGCGCGCAGTATCGAGCGGCGTGCCGGTCACCGCGACCGTGAAGCCGCTGGAGCGCGAGCTCTGCTGGTCCTGCGCCTGCGAGGTGTCCTGACTCGGGTCAATCGTGATGTTCTGCGCCTGAATGCTGATGTTGCCCGTCGCACCGGTGGTGTCATTCGCCGCCTGGCCAGCGACGATGTCGCTGCCGCCGATATGGACATCCTTGCCGGCGGCGATCGATACATTACCTGCCACGCTACCCACCGCACTGCGCGACTGGCTCTGGGTGACGGAATTCGTGTCGTACTGATCCTTCTGCTCGCTGGAGCCGACGCTAAAGCCAATGCCGCCGCTTCCCGACAGCCCCGAATGCTTGACGTCGTGATATTCGGAATCCTGATAGGTATCCGTTGCGGCAAGAATATTGACGTTGCCCTGCGCGGCGAGTGCGACGCTGTTGGTACCGACGATACTGCTGCCGGTCACGTTGATGTCCTTGCCGGACACGACCGTCACCCCATCGGCCGAGATCGTGCTGCCATCGGCGTACGTCGCGGTCTGGTCGACCTGATCGACCGCACTCGTGTGGCTCGCGACGCCGCTGTGACTACCGGTCTGGTAGCTGTCCGAGACATGCGTCTCCGTCGTGGCGCCGACATTGACGCTGCCTGCCGCCATCAGCACCGCATTGCCCTTGTCGAGCGCGACCGTGCTGCCCACCACGTTGATATCCTTGCCCGACACGATCGCGAGACTGTCGCCGCTATTGAGTGTCGTGCCCGTTACGGCGTCGTCGGAGGTGTGCAGCGTCGACGAGTAGCTGCCGTGATGGTCGCTACCGGAACTGTTGGCGTCGACGGTCGAGGTCGCAGTCGCCGCCTGCAGCGTCACGTTGCCGGCAGCCTCAACTGCTCCGCCACCGCCCAGGCTGATGTTCGCGCCGGTCGCCGTGAGATCGCCGCCCACCATGATCGAAGACA
>Ga0302228_10002625_pt1 | contig 12100 bp, 9 predicted proteins | sample II_Palsa_N1_2_FD_193519 | JGI IMG/M metagenome (GOLD analysis project Ga0302228, IMG submission 193519) | Peat permafrost microbial communities from Stordalen Mire near Abisko, Sweden - II_Palsa_N1_2 | ecosystem: Environmental > Terrestrial > Soil > Palsa > Peat permafrost | place: Sweden...
CGCCCGCCAGACCTTCATCCAGCTGCTTCTTGAACATCTCAACGCCCGTAACGACAGTCGCCTGCGTGTCGCGGAACCCAACGATCGATGCCGCCTCGCCAACCTTGATCTTGCCGCGCTCGATACGTCCGGTAACAACCGTTCCACGGCCAGAGATCGAGAAGATATCCTCGATCGGCATCAGGAAGGGCAGATCCACCGCGCGCTCCGGCTGCGGAATGAACTTGTCCACCGCCGCCATCAGCTCGTCGATCTTCGCTTCCCACTGGGCTTCGCCGTTGAGCGCGCCAAGTGCAGAGCCGCGGATGATCGGTGTATCGTCGCCCGGGTAATCGTACTTCGAGAGCAGCTCGCGGACTTCCATCTCCACCAGCTCGATCAGCTCTTCGTCCTCAACCGCATCGCACTTGTTCAAAAACACGACGATGAACGGAACGCCAACCTGGCGAGCCAGCAGCACATGCTCCTTGGTCTGGGGCATCGGGCCGTCAGTAGCGGCAACCACCAGGATCGCGCCATCCATCTGCGCCGCACCCGTGATCATGTTCTTGATGTAATCCGCGTGGCCCGGGCAATCGACGTGCGCGTAGTGACGGTTCGGCGTCTCGTACTCCACGTGCGAGGTAGAGATCGTGATGCCGCGCTCGCGCTCTTCCGGAGCGTTATCGATCGTGTCGAACGAGCGAAACGCGTTCTTCGGGTTGTGCTTCGACAGCACCTTCGTAATCGCCGCCGTCAGCGTCGTCTTGCCATGATCGATATGCCCGATCGTCCCAATGTTTACGTGCGGCTTGCTGCGATCAAATTTTTCCTTCGCCATGACTGCTCACTTTCCTCTCGATATCGAAATCTGTCTTACTGCACAACTCATCGCCGGCTTGTCTCGCAGCTCGCCTTGCCTGCTCCACTCCGGCGCACGCGCGTTCAGCTCTTCCTAGTAATACGCGTAGATCTTGAAATGTTTGTCACGAAGCTTAACTTCCACCTGCTCCACCGACGCCAGGTAGAACTCCCGAATCTGCCCCTGGTCCCCATCGGACAGCTTCGCATACTGCGCCGCCGTCTCCTTACCCAGCAGGCCGCCCTTCAGCACCGTCTCAAAGCTGCGAATCCGTACACCCGCGCGCTCCACCGACCGCAAAAACTTGTCCACATTTGCCGGCGCAAACGCACTCGCAATCGCCTTTTTCACCTCGGCAAACGTGGTTGCGTCCACTATGTTCATTGCCGGGCGCTCATACAGAGCGGTCGTGCGGTCTACCTGAAACTGGGGTTGCGCCATCGTGTACTTCCGTCCTTCGGGATCGTTCAAATTCTGGAGCGGGAGACGGGAATCGGACCCGCGACCAACAGCTTGGAAGGCTGTGACTCTACCACTGAGTTACTCCCGCTAAAAACAGCTGCTAGCTCTTAGCCTTTAGCTTCTAGCTTAAGACTCCTGGCCGTCAGCCCATACCGCTCGCCGTCTTCGTTCTTAGCTAAAAGCCAGGAGCTAATAGCTAAAAGCTGCTTCTAAAATTTCTGGAGCTGATGATGGGGCTTGAACCCATGACCTCTCCCTTACCAAGGGAGTGCTCTACCACTGAGCTACATCAGCGTTCCTGTTCTCTTCGCTCCTCGATTCGTGCGCGCATATTGGCGATCACGACCCGAAACGCAAAGAGCCCTAAAAACAAGATCGGCAACCATCGAATCTCGACGTCCCGATCCGCAATCCCTACATACCTGGATGAATACCCATGCATGTGGATTACCGCCGCGGGATCAATCGTGAACCACGACAGCAAACCTAAGACTACCAAAACTCCGAGTGCGATATACATGCGGCGTTTATCTGCCGCCGGATTGAGTGATCGTTCGCTCTCACCCATAGTCATCGCACCGAGTCTCTACTACTCACTACCTACTCTCTACTGCTTCAAAAAAATGGTGCACAGGGAAGGATTCGAACCTTCGTAGCGCATAACGCGGCAGATTTACAGTCTGCTGCCATTAACCACTCGGCCACCTGTGCCCAAGCCTAACCAATCGCTTTTCCCGCAACCCATCGCTTCCGCAATCCAAGTTCGCGCGATCCCGCACGAAATCTTCTGCCGGAGTTGTCGATGGCGAACGCTGCAAGGGGTAACAACTGGCAGGTACAACCAACTTCCTTCCCATCTACTGCGCCCCAGATTTCTGGAGCTGGCGAAGGGATTTGAACCCCCGACCGCCTGATTACAAATCAGGTGCTCTACCAGCTGAGCTACGCCAGCCCATTAGCCGGGCCCCCTTCGAATCTCTCGCTTGGCTTTCCTCAAGCGAATCTCTTCGCTTGAATTCCTCAGCTCGAAGCTCTCCGGGCGGTGCGCCAAAACCCCTCAGGACACTCTCTGCCCAACTGGGTTCTAACAGTAAACGGCGCTCGTCAAAACACCCGAGCGCAGCTTTCACTTTACCATAGCCAGGACCCCCCAAGATACCCACGCAAAACCCCCGCGCGCCGCCCTCCCTTACCGAAAATCGCCCCTACTGGATAATCTCCGGCGACCCTGGCGCCACCGATCCGCAGTCCGCGCCCATGTACTTGCTCTCCCAACTTGTATCCATGGTCAGCACTTTGCCTCCCGTGTTCACCACCATGTGCATCGTGCCGTGCCCTGTCGTTCCATCTCCAAAGTCCATCTCACCATGCCCCGTCGCATTGCTCGACGAGCAGCTCAAATCGAAGCTGTAATGCGTCGCCGTCCGGTTCTCGTTCACAAGCGTGCAGTCCTTGTTCTGCCGCGACTGCCCAAACGCCCTGTTCCACGACTCCGCTGTCGCACAGCTCCTCACCTTCGTCGTCCGTGCCGGCATCTGCATTCCCGGCATCTGCATCTGCGTCGACGCCGTAGTCTCCCACAACCCCAACTTCATCGGCGGCGCCATCGGTGTCTGAAAAAATCCCGCCAGTAACCCGCTCGTCGCCACGACCTTCACCAACATCTTGTTGACCACAAAGCACCTCCGCCCCACTATTTACCGAGCATCCTAGTCACCCGATCCCCCACACGCAACCAAAAAATCATCCCCCACCCCCTGTGACCGGCGTCCTATCGCCCCGCTCCTCTCCCACCTACAGTCAGCAGTAGAAGGAAGCCATGCCCACCCTCACCGCCCCCGAACCCACCGCAACCCCCACCCCCACCGCGCCCGCCAAGAAACCCTTCATCCGCCGCCATCTCCTCGACCACTCCCAGCGCATCCGCCACACCGTCCAACTCACCTTCCTCGCCCTCAACGCCTGGCTCGGCCTCCAGTTCTACCTCTGGGTCCGCTACTTCGAAACCAACGGCCAATCCCACTACTTCAGCCGACCCGCCGGCGTCGAAGGCTGGCTTCCCATCGCCGGCCTCATGAACCTCAAGTACTTCCTCGTCACCCACCACGTCTCTGCGATCCACCCCGCAGCGATGGTTCTCCTCGTCATCTTCCTTCTCTCGAGCTGGCTACTCAAAAAGTCCTTCTGCTCCTGGCTCTGCCCAGTAGGCACCGCGTCGGAATATCTCTGGAACCTAGGCCAGCAATTTTTCCAGCGCAGCCTCATCCTTCCCCGCTGGCTCGACATCCCCCTCCGCAGCCTCAAATACCTGCTCCTCGCCTTCTTCGTCTACGTAGTCGCCACCCTCGACGCCGACGGCCTCCAGCAATTCCTCCTCGCTCCCTTCGGCATCATCGCCGACGTCAAGATGCTCAACTTCTTCCGCCACATGAGCATCACCGGCATCGCCGTCATCCTCACCCTCGTGCTTCTCTCCGTCATGATCCAGAACGTCTGGTGCAGATTCCTCTGCCCCTACGGCGCGCTAATGGGTTTGGTTTCCACTCTGAGCCCAATCAAAATCCGCCGCGATCAAGCCGCCTGCATCGACTGCAACAAATGCACCCACGCCTGCCCCTCCCACCTCCCCGTCGCCCAACTCATCACCATCCACTCCGCCGAGTGCACCGGATGCCTCAGCTGCATCGCCATCTGCCCCGCCGAAAACGCCCTCAACTTCGCCCTTCCCCCGCACTCCGACCCCACCTACTCCTCCACCGCCTTCCCGTCCAACCCCGAAACCAGTCCAGCCGCCCGATCCCTCGCTCTCTCTAACGCCCGCTGGCAACACCGCGCCCTCCAGCCCCGCACCGTCGTCCTCATCCTCGCCATCCTCTTCTTCGGACTCACCACCGCAGCCCGCATCACCCACCACTGGCAGACCAACCTCCCCCGCTCCGTCTACCAACAGCTAGTCCCCCACGCCGACGACTACAACCACTAGCACCAGGGCACCGGCCCCACTTCAATCTCCCGCCGTCTGCATCTATTCATTGACCCGAAAATGAAGGCGCAACTCAAGGCCTGGCCCATGAAACGTGCTTGGCAACGCCGGCAACTTCCCCACACCCGTAATCGCTCCCCACGCTGCCCCATTCAGCGCATCGTCGTTGGCGGACTCATCCAGATGCACCGCTGCAATCGTTCCGTCCGGCTTGATCGTAAAGCGGATCGACGTGATTCCTTTCTTATTACGCGGCGGCCGCGCTTCGTCCTGTATCAACTTCACCCACTGCCAGTAGATCCGCTTTAGAGCGTCCTTCAGATAAGGTTGGAAATTCACGCCCTGTGTATCGGAAAGGATTTCCGCGCCTTGTGGATCCGCCTGAACCTGCTCCGTAGTCTGCATTCCGCCACCAGTTGGAGCCGGCTTGGAATCCCGCGCTCCGCCAACACAAGTGCACGACAGCGCAACCACGCAACAAAACGCACTGAGCTTCATACGGAATGCCCTCCGTCCAGCAATGCAAATTACGAATGCATGCAGCATAGACGTTTGCACACCGCGCGAGACAGCAGCCCTTACCAATAAAACCCTAAACTGCCACCGTCCGCACAGGACCTACGCCAGCATTTCCGCCAAATCCTTCTCCACCGTCCCAATCGCCATCAGGTTGTAATTCTCCTGCAGCAGCGCCAGCACTCCCGGCGACAAAAACGCCGGCAGCGTCGGCCCAATCCGCATACCCTTCACCCCCAGCCACAACAGCGTCAGCACCACCGCAATCGCCTTCTGCTCATACCAGCTCAGCACGATCGAAAGTGGCAGATCATTCACCCCGCATTCCAACGCCTTCGCCAGCGCCAGCGTTACCTGCACAGCCGAGTACGCATCATTACACTGCCCCATATCCATCAACCGCGGCAACCCGGCAACCTCGCCTAACTGTAGCTTGTTGAACCGGTACTTCCCGCACGCCAGCGTTAGAATCGCGCAGTCTTCCGGCACTGCCTTGGCCAGCTCCGTGTAGTAACTCCGCTGCGACCGCGCTCCATCGCATCCGGCAATCAAAAACAAATGCCGCAGCGCACCCGACTTCACCGCATCCACCACCGTATTCGCCACACCCAGCACCGCCTGGTGCCCGAACCCAACCGTAATCTCCTCGTCGCTTCCATCCTTTTCAAATCCCGAAGCCTTCAACGCCGCTCCCAGCACCGGCACAAACTTCGTTCCCTCCACGTGCTGCACGCCCGGCCAGTTCACCGCGCTCGACGTAAAGATTCGATCGTTATACGTCGCCTTCGGCTGCTGCATGCAATTCGACGTCATCAGGATTGCCCCTGGAAACGCCTCAAACTCCGCCGCCTGGTCCATCCACGCGCCGCCATAATTTCCCGCCAGGTGCGTAAACGCCTTCAGCTTCGGATATCCATGCGCCGGCAACATCTCTCCATGCGTATAGACCTGGATGCCCGTGCCCTCAGTCTGCAGCAGCACCGCATAGAGATCATGCAGGTCATGCCCTGAAACCAATATCGCTTTCCCCTTGCGCGCGCCCAGCCGCACCTTGGTCGGCTCCGGATGTCCAAACGTATCCGTGTGCGCCTTGTCCAGAATCTCCATCACCCGGTAATTCAGTTCGCCCACACTCAGCGCCATCGCCAGCAGCTCGGCAACACTTTGTCCCTCTTGCGCCAGAAAGCACAGCACCTCGTGAATCTTCCCAAACGACTTCGGATCGCCCGCGCCCAGCGCCAGTGCATGCGCCGCATACGCCGCCACTCCCTTGATCCCGTACAGCACCAACTCCTGCAGATTCGCAATCTCCTTGCTCTCATACAGAATCCGCGCCGGCAACGACACCGTCAGCCCCTTCGCAATCAACCCCTCCACCGTATCCGCCGCTATCCACACCGCCGCGCCGCCAAACTGCTGCGCCGCGATCCCACTCTCGCCCGCCGCGCGCTCATACACGCACCGCGCCGCCGCTCGCATCGCGACTGCTTCGTAAATCAGCTCCACCAGCCGACCCTTATCGAAGTTCACATTCGTCAGCGTCGCAAACAGTGCCTGGATCACAAACGCATCCACCTCGGGATCGCACACCCGCAGCCTCAGATCCGCCGCGCCCAGCAACCGCGCATGGTGCGCATACACCGAAATCCCCTTCACCGCATGCGTCAACAGATCATGCAGCGCTGCCGTCGTCTCATCCTTCCCGCATACCCCCTGCGTCTGACAGCCCACACCCTTCGACGTCTGCTCACACTGATAGCAAAACATTGCTCGTTTCCTCCCTGTATTCGGTCTACCGATTCCGCGTATCCCACCACCCTAACCACCGGGCCCCAACCCGCGATGCGACGGCCATCACATATCTCAGCCGTTCTTTCCCGAAATTTTCGGACCTGAAAATAAATCTGCATCGTGTGATTTCAATCGCAGCGGCAGCGCCCCACCGCTTCTAGGTTCAATTCAGGGAGCCAACCATGACCTCAACCGAGATCCACCTACCCACAACCCACAACGCCACAGAGTTCCTGGCCGCCACACTAACCGTCCGTGACATCGCCCTCCAACAGCCCACCGCCATCCGTGTATTCGAGCACCTTGGCATCGACTATTGCTGCGGTGGCAACCAGACCCTCGCCGCCGCCTGCGCCGCCCGCAACCTCGACGCCCACGCCGTCCAGCTCGCCCTCGAGTTCGCCGCCGGCCGCCCCAGCCTTCCCCAGCCCGAGTGGTCCCGCGCCTCCCTCGAACTCCTCTGCGCCCACATCGTCGTCAAGCACCACGCCTACGCCCGCCGCGAGCTTCCCCGCCTCCTCGACCTCGCCGCCAATGTCCTCGCCCGCCACGGCGATGCCCACCCCGAACTCGCAGCCATCCACGCCAACCTTTCTCAGCTCGAGAGCGACGTCAACGAGCACCTCGCCAAGGAAGAGTCCGTCCTCTTCCCCTACATCGTCAGCCTCGAGCGCTCCGTCACCTCGCCCGACCTCGACCCCGTCAGTTGCTACGGCTTCCTCCCCGACCCGGTCGCCCTCCTCTCCCACGACCACGAAGATGTCGGCGCCCTGCTCTCCCAGATCCGCCAGCTCAGCCACAACTTCACCCCACCCCTCGGCGTCTGCCTCAGCTACCGCATCTTCTACACCGGCCTCGAGGAGCTCGAGCACGACCTTCGCCAGCACATGCACCTGGAAAACAACATCCTCTTCCCCCGTGCCATGAAGCTGGAGTCCGCCACCGCCTTCGCCGTAGCCTAGCCAAACCGCAGACTATCGCCCAAGCAGCACCCCCATCCGTTCCCGAACCAGCGAACGGGTGGGATGAAACCTCATCCACCCAACCAGTCCGCGAACCGCCAACCACATCTTCGTCATCCTTGAGCTCAAACCGGAATCCTGCCAACCAAATCTTCGTCATCCTCGAGCGAAGCGAAGGATCCCTGTATTGGCTTTCGTCTTTGCCTTTGCTGTCTGCTGTTGCTGTTAGCCTTAGCCTTAGCCTTAGCAAAGAGCCAGAAGCTAAGAGCGTCTCCCCACCAGTCCCCCCGCCCCACAAAACTCTCGCCGTCCGCGCAGGACCGTAGTGGTAGCATGGCACCCATGGACACGGTTTCACCCGCACCCATGCCTTCCTCCGGCAAACCCTCTCGCCACCTCGCACCCTCCCCACGCCAAGGCTCATGCGCAAACGCACGCTGATTCCCCTGCTCATCGCCATCCTCCTGCTCTGTGTCCTGGGAGTCATGCTCTATCTTCGCGCCAAGGCTCCTCCCGAAGCCGCGCGCCTCCTCCCCGAGTCCGACGCCATCGTCTACCTGGACCTCAAGCCCGTCCGCGCCGCCACTCACTTCGACAAAACTTCCCTCCAGCGCAGCCCCGACTTCCAGCACTTCATCGACGTAACCGGCATCGTCCCCGAGCGCGACCTCGACTCCGTCGCCCTCGCCTTCCACCGCATGCCCGACCCCAACGGCCCCAACGGCCCCGTCGCCTTCTCTGAAGTCTTCGTCGGCCGCTTCGACGGCGCCCGCCTCGCCCAGTTCCTCCACTCCATCGCCTCGGCCGAGGAGCCCTACTCCGGCCGCACCATCTACACCATCCCCATCGACGGCCGCCAGCTCCGCATCGCCCAGCTCGGCTACGACATCCTCGCCGCTTCCAACATGCCCACCACCGAGCAGATCCACTCCATGCTCGACCGCTCCCGCGCCGGCGCCCTCTCCACCCCCGGCTCCTCCCTCCTAGCCGCCCGCTATCACGAGGTCCCCATCCTCTCCGAAGCCTGGGGCATCGGCCACATCGGCCTCCCTCTCTCCTCCGACGACGACCCCAACTTCATCGCCATCCTCGGCCTCCAGCTCCCCCTCCGCACCGACACCGACTTCGTCGCCTCCCTCCGCTACACCGCCGCCGAACACGTCCTCTCCGGCGGCGCCGTTCACCTCCGCATCGAAGACATCACCCCCGATGCCGTCTCCGCCTCCGACACAGTCGACGCCCTCACCAACCTCCTCAGCATCCTCCGCGGCATCGCTCAGCAAGCCACCCCGGAGCAGCCGCCCTCCCCCTCGTCCACCGCCATCCAGACCATCCTCAACTCCGTCACCCTCACCCACCACGACAGCCGCGTCCTCCTCAATGCCAACGCCGGCATCGACCAGCTCAAAGCCCTCACCACCGCCCACGACCCCGCCGCCACCCCCCTCGCCCCCTCGTCCTTCACCCCCGCCCCACCAGCTCCTGCCCAACCAGCCTCCACCCCGCCAGCTCGCCGTTCCCCCGCTCCAAAACCTCTCCATGCGACCCGAACGGCCCCCGCTGCGTCCAACTAGTTGAACCCTGTATCACCTCGCCGTCGCTATCGTCGTTGTCGTTGTTTGTTTTACGCCGTCATCCTAGAGCGAAGCGAAGGATCCCTGTATTTGCTTTTGCCGTTGCTTTTGCCGTTGTTCTTGCCTTTAGCGAAGAGCTAGAAGCTAAAAGCTGCTCTTCTTTCCCTTCACCACTCGCCATCAAGGACTTCAAATGAATCAGCGGATCACCCTCCTCACTCTCGCCCTCTGCACCTCCGCCGCCCTCGCCCAGAAAGCCCCCGCCAACGCCCTCCCCCAGCCGCCTCTCCTCACCGGTCAGGCCGCCTACACCGACTGGGCCCAGCAGCATCCCGGCGTCCGCCACAAAATCACCCTCGCCGACCTCCCTGCCCCGAACCCCTCTGAAGCCGTAGACAACGGACCCAACGTTGTCCCCCGCCCCATCAACGCCTTTCCCATCGCCCCCGCCAGCTTCAGCGTCACCCTCTACGCCGGCGGCGACTCCACCCCCCTCGAGCGCTCCGCCTCGGGCGAGCACATGAAGCTCTCCAACGGCACCTTCACCCAGCCCCGCTTCATCACCACTGCTCCCAACGGCGATCTCTTCCTCGCCGACTCCGGCGCCGGCACCATCTTCATCCTCCGCGGCATCGCCCCCAACGGCCGCGCCGCCACCATCGAAAAATTCGCCACCGGCCTCGACCACCCCTTCGGCATCACCTTCTACCCCTCCGGCCCCAACCCCCAGTACGTCTACATCGGCAACGCCACCACCATCCAGCGCTTCGCCTACAAGAATGGCGACCTCAAAGCCACTGGCAAGCCTGAGACCATCGTCCCCGACATCCCCGGCTACGCCCAACTCCGCGGCGGCGGCCACTGGACCCGCGACGTCGTCTTCACCAGGGACGACAAGTACCTCCTCGTCTCCGTAGGCTCCGGCTCCAACGTCGACGACCCCGACACCCACCCCCGCGAGTTCCACCGCGCCGACGTCCTCGCCTACACCCCCGACGGCAAGTTCGTCGAGGTCTACGCCAACGGCCTGCGCAACTGCGTAGGCGAGGCCATCAACCCCGTCACCGGCTCCCTCTGGTGCTCCACCAACGAGCGCGACAACCTCGGCAACCACCTCGTCCCCGACTACGTCACCAGCGTCCCGCACGGCAGCTTCTTCGGCTGGCCTTGGTACTACATGGGAGGCAAGCAGGATCCGCGCCTCCCTCAACCCTGCGCCAACGGCACCGGCCCCAACCCCGGCCTCGCCAAGCCTCTCTCCGACGCTGACGCCAAGAACTGCAAGCGCGTCGACATGTCCAGCAAAGTCAAAACCCCCGACGTATTAGTCCAACCCCACATGGCCTCCCTCGAGATGAATTTCTATCCCGACTACCCCGCCAAAACCAAGCCTCACGGAGCCTTCCCCGCCACCTACAACGGCGGCATCTTCGCCGCTGAGCACGGCAGCTGGAACCGCGCCAACCGCGCCGGCTACGAGGTCATCTACATCCCCATGAAGAGCGGTCAGGCACTCGGCGAGTACGACGACTTCCTCACCGGCTTCGTAACCCCCGACGGCCAGGTATGGGGTCGCCCCGTAGGCGTAACGGTAGGCGCCGACGGCAGCCTTTACGTCACCGACGACGGCAGCCGCTCCGTCTGGCACGTCTCCTACATCAGCAAATAACCCAACACACCCAAGAGCGGCAGCAGATCTGCTGCCGCTCTTTTCCCCACAACCCACTCCTGAGTATTTCCGCGCACAACGCGAAAACGCACCTCCCGCGTGAGTTTTCGCAAGGGTGCGTGACGCGAACCAGCGATGCGGTCCTGCGCGGCCTAGACTGACTTGCCGAACTTGCGGCGGATCGCGCCCGCAAATCCGAGAATGCCGGTTCCGAGTAGCAGAAGGCTGTTCGGCTCCGGTGTAGTGGAGTTGCCCGTTGGATTAGTCGAGGGCGGAACATAGCTTCCGTCATACGGATCGGCAAATCCTACGTAGTTGTCCTGCACCGTGAAATCAACGATGGGCACCGACTCGATCATCGTGACCCACAACCCTACGTCCGTGCCGCTGGGGAAGGTTGTGTTGTTCAGGTCGACTGAGTCAAGCAGCCCGCTCGCGCCGTATACATTCAGCCAGGTCGGAGTATCGCCGCCGGGGACATAATTGAAGAAGTCACCAGCCTCATAGACCGGAGCGCCGGTAAACGTGATGGTCATGGTGTCGGTTACGCCATAGACGTTGAAGGCGTCGTTAACACCGATCATCGGTCCCAGCGCACCATCCCACGATCCGTTTCCTTCAAAACCATATCCACCCGTGTAGCCAAACACCGACCCGCCCTGGAAGCTGGCATTGGTCGACGACCACGTATACGTGGATGCCGCGTTCGTTCCGGTGAACGACTGCGGGCCCGGTCCGAAATAGCCCGAAGTCGGGATTTGAATTGCATCAGCTGTTGGTGTGGCTGGCCCTATCGTGATCGTTCCCGCCATCGCCGGCAGAGCGGCTGCAGCAAGAATCGCGATCAACAGGGTCGCTTTCAATAGATTCTTCATGTTTCCTCCAATTTGCGTGGGCCGTCATGCTCTGTTTGGGAAGTCTGGGAGCAAAGGTCAAGCCGTGCGGTGCATTGCAGCACAGTTCCTGGCCGGGGCTACGATGGAAGGTGCGGGAGTGAAGTTCTTCAAGAACCGGCCCGAGGCCAAGTTCGGCAAGTATGGTATGCGCAGCTTCGCGCACGCATCCTCGCTGATAGTTGCTATCGTGCTTCGGAGAAGACCCTCCTTAGCAATCAGATGTGCTTGAGTCGATGCATTTTGCGGGCCAAACCCGGCGATCATCAATTCGTTGAAAAACGCCCCTTACGCGTTCAAGCGTGCCCTGCAAAGATAAGAAACTGCAATGTTTTGCGCAGGAACTAGGAAGAAGAACTCCGTTCGCCGGGCACAACGGAGTTCTTCCAGATCAAAAGGGAGCCCCCGC
>Ga0302228_10002628_pt1 | contig 12095 bp, 5 predicted proteins | sample II_Palsa_N1_2_FD_193519 | JGI IMG/M metagenome (GOLD analysis project Ga0302228, IMG submission 193519) | Peat permafrost microbial communities from Stordalen Mire near Abisko, Sweden - II_Palsa_N1_2 | ecosystem: Environmental > Terrestrial > Soil > Palsa > Peat permafrost | place: Sweden...
AAGTCGGTGATGGTGGTGGCGCGGATGCGGATCTTGCTGACCGTGCCCGACAGGTTGCCGATGGTGATGGTGTCGCCGATCCGCACCGGACGTTCGAACAGGATCATGATGCCGGAGATAAAGTTGGCGAAAATCTCCTGCATACCAAAGCCCAACCCCACCGATAGCGCTGCCACCAGCCATTGCAACTTGTCCCAGCTCACGCCGAGGGTGGAGAGGGTGGAGACAAAACCGACACCGGCGATCACATAGGACAGCAACGTGGTCGTGGCGTAGGCGCTGCCTTGGGCCAGGTCCAGTTTCGACAGCACCAGTACTTCCAGAAGACCCGGCAGGTTGCGCGCCAGGGCGAAGGTGATACCGACGATGATCGACGCTCCCAGCAGGTCGCCGATGCTGATAGGCACCATGCTGATGTTGGCGCCGGTGCCGCTGGTGTATTCGTAGAGGGTGATGTTGTCCAGGTAGGAGAACACGGTGATCAGGTCTTTCCAGACCCAGTACAGCGCCGCGATAAAACCACCGAGCAAGGCCAGGCGAATCAGGCGCATGGACTGTTCGTTGACCTGTTCGATGTCCAGGGTGGGCTCTTCGATCACGGCTTCACCGTCACCGGCTTCCTTGGCGGCCTGGCGTTTGGCCAGGGCTCGGGAATAGGCCAGGCGCCGGGCCGCAACGCCCAGGCCGCGGACGAAGGTGGCTTCGATCACCAGCCAGAACATCAGCAGGTACAGGGTATTGATTAACCGGTCGCTGAGCTTGAGGGCGGTGTAGTAATAGCCAAAGCACACGGCGATAAACAGGGCGATGGGCAGCGCGGTGAACACCAGGCCGACGGCCTTGCGAAACAGCGAGGCCTTTTCATGGGTCGGGCTGTTGAGCAGCAGGCGGCTGAGCAGCCAGGCCATCAGCGCATAGCAGGCCAATACCACGGCGATACCCAGTACGTCGTTTGCCAGTGCCTCCGGTTGATGTTCGGCGACGGCCACGACGGCCACCAGCGCGAGCACTACCAGTCCGAGCTTGCGTATCCAGCCCTGGAGGAATTCGACCTGGGGCTTTTCCCAGCGAAAATGCAGTTCGGCCACGCCGCCGGGCGCGAGGATTCGATAAGCGGTGTAGAACACCAGCCATGCCTGGGCGATCTGCAACAAGGCTGCGCCGAGGTTGGCGTTTTGCCCTCGGGCATCGATTTGCAGGGCATAGCCGCACAGGGCAAGGCCCAGGGCCACGGGCATCGCCAGCAGGATATTCACCAGGATCGCCACGGGCGTGTGCCACTGGCTGTCACGTTTGAAGTGGCCGATGTCCAGGTGGATTTTTTTCAGGCGGGTGTACAGGTAGCTGCGTCGCCACAGCAAGGCGCCGATCAATAGCAGCAGGGGAAGAAACAGCAGTGGGCGTTGAGTCAGTCCGTCGTACAGCTCGCTGACACTGGAGGCCCAGGGCAGCGTGGTGACCTGTTTGCTCAGGCGTGCAGGCACGGTTTCCAGCCATTCGGCGTCCAGTGGCTTGTTGCTGGGAATCCAGAACATCTGTTCGTCGAGGGTCGCCCGCAGGTTGGTTGCGGTGCTCAGCAGTTGCTTCTGGTTCAGTTGCAGGGTGATGGACTCGTTGAGCAGCGCACTTAGCTCGCGGCTCAGTCGCTCCAGCAAATCGCTACGGGTGTCGGCCAGCTCCAGCAGGGTACGGCGCAGTTGCGGGGTGACCTGGTCGGCCGGCTGGGTGGCCAGCAAATTGTCGACGTAAGTGCTGGGTGGATTGATCAGTTCGCGCTCTTGGTTGATCTCAAATTGGTATAGACGAATGTTGGCGATATCGTCTGCCAGGTTGCGATCCATGATCAGACGCGGCAACGCCTGCTTCTGCTTATAAAGAATCTTCGACAGCAATAGGCTGCCCTTGAGCACGCTGATCTGTTCATCCAGTGCCGAGTCGCTCTGCGTCACGCTATCGAGCTGCTGCTTGGCTTGCAGGTTTTTCTGGGTCAGCTCGTTGAGGTTGTCGGTACTCTTGAGCAGGTAGTCGGATAGTTTAAGGTTGGCCGCGCTTTCCGTGGCCAACAGGGTGCTGCCACCGGCTTTCTGTGCCTCGATGGACTGCTGGGTCACGGTTTCCTGGGATTGGGCCAGGCGCTTTTGGTTGATCAGGGTTTGCAGTTCCTGGATTTCCTGCTCCAGGCGCGCGGTTTTCTCCACCACCAGGTCGTGTTGGCTGTTGCCCAGGTCTTGCAGTTGGCTATTGCCGGCCAATTCCTGGCGACGCAGTGGAATCAAGGCATTGAGAGCGGCCAGCTCGGCGTTCAGCTGGTTGCGTTGATCGCCGCTGAGGGGCTTGCCGTTGTCCTTGCCCAGCTTGAGGGTGGCGTTGATCTGCTGAATGCGGGTCTGGCTGCTGCTGATTTCGGTCTGGGCACGCTCGGGACGGGTCTGGGCCGCGATGGTCAGGCTGTTGGCCTCGGCCAGGTCCTTTTGCAGGTCGCCTTGCTGGGTGCTGCGCTGCACCAGCAGTTGTTCAAGCTGCGGCACCGGCAGGCTGGCGTAGCGTTGGGGGACCGGTATGACCTTGGTGGCCTTCAGACGGCTCAGTTCGCGCTGGTTGTCTGTGGTCCGGCGTGGGGCGTCTTCCAGTTGGCGCTTGAGGTCGACCAGGCGCTGCTGGTAGTCCTGCTGGTTGCTCAGGAAGGTCAAGGTCTGCTGCAGGATGTTCTGCAGGGCCTTCATGTCCGCATCCGGCAGTTTGCGGTCAGGCAGCTTGTCCAGGGTTTGCTGGATAGCGTCGGCGCTGGGTGGATCGGCCGCTTGCACGGTACCGACACAGAGACTCAGGCCCAGCAGGGCAGTAGCTAGAAAAATGCGCAGGGTTGTCATAGAGACCGGTCGAGCAAGATGGAATATAGGGGGCGTCCTGACGTCGAATGGCGCGCCATCGCCCCGCAGTTTAGAGGAAGAGTCCGGGGCCGGGGCGACTTCCTTCGGGGAATCTGACGCCGACTTTGCCAATCTTGTTCCCGTCCATGACCGCGACGGTCCAGATGGTGTTGTTCCACTCCACCTGGTCGCCCACTACCGGCGCACCACCCACTTTCTGGGTGATGAAGCGGCTCAATGGCATGTCCGGATCGATACCCTCGAGCTTGAGCCCGTACAGCGCCGAAACCGCGCCCAGCTGGGCGTCACCTTCCAGAACGAAGTCGCCGAAGAAGCGCAGGTCGAGGCCCCGCTGAGGTGCCTGGCTGAACAACTTGCCGAGGGCTGGCAGGTTGTGTTCGTGGCCGATCACGCAGAGCAAATCGTCCACTTCCAGCACCGTACTACCCGACGGATGGAGCAGTTGTTGGCCGCGAAACAGGGCGGCGATACGCGTGCCTTCGGGCATTTTCAGTTCGCGAAGGGCTGCGCCGATGCACCATTTCTCCGCGCCGAGTCGGTAGACGAACAGCTCCCACTCGCTGGTGACATGGACTTCCAGGGCCGCCCGGGAAATCGGTGCTGGCTCCGGCGGTACCGTCACCTTCAGCAATTTGGCGACCCATGGCAGGCTGGTGCCCTGCACCAGCAACGACACCAGCACGATAAAGAACGCCAGGTTGAAATACAGTTGGGCGTGGGGCAGGCCGGCCATCAGTGGGAACACGGCAAGAATGATCGGTACCGCGCCGCGCAGGCCGACCCAGGCGATAAAGGCTTTTTCCCGGCCGTGGAAGGCCTTGAAGGGCAGCAGGCCAACCATCACCGACAGTGGCCGGGCGAACAGAATCATCCACAAGGCCAGGCCCAGGGCGGGAAGTGCGATAGGCAGCAAATCATGGGGCGTGACCAGCAGACCCAGCACCAGGAACATGCCGATCTGTGCCAGCCAGGCCATGCCGTCGAGCATGTGCAAGATACCGTGGCGACTGCGCACCGGGCGGTTACCGATCACCAGGCCGCACAGGTACACCGCGAGGAAACCGCTGCCGTGCAAGGCGTTGGTCAGGGCAAATACCACCAGGCCGCCGGCAATCACCAGGATCGGGTACAGGCCGTTGGCCAGATTGATGCGGTTGACCATTTGCAGCATCAACCAGCCGCCGCCCAGGCCGATGAAGCCGCCGATACCGAACTCACGGACCAAGTGCCCCAGCAGGCTCCAGTGCAGGCCGGTCTGGCCGCTGGCGAGCATGTCGATCAGGGTGACGGTGAGGAACACCGCCATTGGGTCGTTGCTGCCGGATTCGATTTCCAGGCTGGCACTGACCCGTTCGTTCAGGCCCTTGCCGCCCAGGAGCGAAAACACCGCTGCGGCGTCCGTTGAGCCGACGATGGCGCCGATCAGCAGGCCCTGGATAATGTTGAGGTCGAACAGCCAGGCCGCCGCCATGCCCGTGAGGCCGGTGGTAATCAACACACCCACGGTTGCCAGCGACAAGGCTGGCCACAGTGCCACGCGAAAACTCGCTACCCGCGTTCGCAAGCCGCCATCGAGCAGGATCACGGCCAGTGCCAGGTTGCCTACAAGATAGGCGGTCGGGTAGTTATCAAAGATGATGCCGCCGCCGTCGACACCGGCGGCCATGCCCACGGCGAGGATGATCACCAGAATCGGGATGCCCAGGCGGGACGAAAGAGAACTCACCAGAATGCTCGCACCTACCAGCAACGCGCCGATCAAGAACAGGCTGTTGATGGTCGTCGCATTCAAAGGCAGTACTCCATGAGCAGGAAAGACAGGCGCAAACTGACCATGCAGTCTGCGTGCCAGCGATTCTAACCTGTTGAAATGCTGCGCTGTCAAAAAGCTTTTGCGGGCGGGCGCAGAGCCAATGTGGGAGCGGTGGTGCTCGCGAATGCGCGTGTAGCCGCTGCCGAAGCATGAGGCTGCGATGGGCTTGGTGCGGCATTCCGACGAAGCGGCCCCGCGGGCGGTCCTGCGGCCCGCATCGCAGCCTCGTGCCTGGGCAGCGGCTACAGTGTTGGGGTGTCAGTCAGAGCCTGAAGCGCCCCACCATCCCATTCAAATCCACCGCCAACCGCGACAGCTCATTACTCGCCGCACTGGTCTGGCTGGCGCCGGTCGCCGACTGTACTGACAAATCGCGAATGTTCACCAGGTTGCGGTCCACCTCCCGCGCCACTTGCGCCTGTTCTTCAGCCGCACTGGCGATCACCAGGTTGCGCTCGTTGATCTCGACAATGGCGGTGTTGATGGTGTCCAGTGACATTCCTGCGCCCTTGGCGATATTCAGTGTCGACTCAGCGCGCTCGGTGCTGTTACGCATCGAATCCACTGCGTGTTCGGTGCCGGCCTGGATACTGCCGATCATCCGCTCGATCTCGCTGGTGGACTGCTGGGTACGGTGGGCCAAGGCCCGTACCTCATCGGCCACTACTGCAAAACCACGCCCGGCTTCACCCGCACGCGCGGCTTCAATCGCCGCGTTCAGCGCCAGCAGGTTGGTCTGGTCAGCCAGGCCGCGAATCACGTCCAGCACCTTGCCGATGTCCCGAGACTCTTCCGCCAGGTTGCCGATCAAGGTGGCGGTAGCCTGCACGTCGCTGCTCATGCGTTCGATGGCGCCGACGGTTTCTTGTACCAGGTCCCGGCCGTCACCGGCAGAGGCGGTGGCGTTTTTCGACGCTTGCGAAGTGCTCACTGCATTGCGGGCGACTTCTTCGACGGCGCTGGTCATCTCGTTGACGGCGGTGGCGGCTTGCTCGATTTCGTTGTTTTGCTGGGTCAGGCCGCGGGCGCTTTCGTCGGTGACGGCGTTCAGCTCTTCGGCGGCCGACGCCAGCTGGGTGGCGGAGCCGGAAATGCGTTGCAAGGTATCTCGCAGCTTTTCCTGCATCTTCGCCATCGCCAACAGCAGGCGTCCGGCTTCGTCCTCACCCTCGACCTTGATTGGGCGAGTCAGGTTACCTTCGGCAATCTCTTCGGCGGCGCTCAGGGCCTGGGCAATCGGCTGGGTAATGCTGCGGGTCAGCAACCAGGCGAAGAGCAGGGTCAGGCCGGTGGCGAATACCAACAGGGCTACCATCAGGTCGAACGCCGTGTCGTATTGATTGGCTGCTTTTTCGTTAGTGGCGATGGCTGCTGTGTTGTTGATATCCAGCAAGCGGTTCAGAACGGTGTTGACCTGCTCGGAGTTATTCAGCAACTCGGTGTTCAGCATGACCCGCAACTCGTCCACCTGATTGGCTCGGGACAGGCTCTTCATGCGAGCTTCAATTTGATGGTATTGCCCCAGCAACCGCACGTACTCGTCGTAAGCGCTGCGCTCTTCGCTGCTGGTGATCAGCTTCTCGTAGATGCCCTGCGCGGTGCGGATCTGTTGATTGCGCACGTCGAAGGCTTCGAGGGTCTTTTGCTGTACGTCCGGCTCACGGTTGGTCAGCAAGCGGTAGGACAACACCCGCAGACGCAGGGTCAGTTGGGTGAACTCGTCCAGGGCGCGGATGCTTGGCACGCTGCTCAGGGTGATGTCTTCAGTGGCTGCGCGGATCTTGCTCATCTGGTTCAGGGCGAACACACCGAGAAACAACATCAGGGCGCCAATCAGCGCGAAGCCGAGGAATGCCCGTGGCGCGATATTCATATTACGAAGAGACATGCTGTCATCCTGGGAGAAGCGCGATCCGTGCGGCTTTGAGACGGGTTGTCCCATGACCTATCGGTCAGGCAACTAAAGTCTTGAGGGGGTGCGCTCTTTTGTCGCAGTGGGCGCGAATCAGGATGGGGTCAGGAACCAGATGGCCTAAAAGCAGTCACTAAGGCTCTAAAGTGCGGTCTGCCCTGTAAAATCAAGGCCGCGCGCCAGGATAACCCTGGCATCCGAGGTGAATTTTCTTTATCGTCACCGCCCTTTTAAAATGCCCGAGAAATCAAAATGTTAGAAGCATCCCTCAGCCAATTGGAACAACTGGTCAGCGACCTGGTACAGCAGAACCAAGACCTGCTGGGCACCAACGAATCCCTCAAGGCAGAACTGGCTCGCGCCAAGGATGAAAACGACAGCCTGCAACTGAACCTGATGGAACAGGAAGAAAAACAGGGCGCTACTGCAGCGCGTATTCAGGCGTTGGTTGAGCGTGTGAGCGCAGGTCCTGTCAGCGCATGAATCAAGGCACCGAGGGGGTAAAGGTCGTTTCGATTCTCGGTGAGGATTACTCGATCAAGGCACCGGTTGGGGAAGACACTACCCTGATGAGCGCCGTGACCATGTTGAAGGCGTCCCTGGCCATCACCAAGAAAAAGTACCCGACGTTGATCGGTGACAAACTGTTGGTACTGGCGGCGCTGAACCTGTGTGCCGAACAGATCGAAATGCAGCAGCGCCACCAGCAGGAACTCGACCGTTACCAAGAGCAAGTCAGCGCCACGGTCGAGGTGATCTCCAAGGCAATCGGTCAGCCCTGACTAGAACCACTCATCCTGCATGCCCAGGCACGTATCGTCCCGTGCCTCAAGAATCGCCAATTCATGATGGCAGCTCGGTATTTCCCACGTGAGGAAGTACCGGGCGGCTTGCAGCTTGCCTTTATAGAAGGCGACATCGGCAGCATTGCCCTTGGCCAGCCCTTCCTCGGCGCGAATCGCCTGTTCCAGCCAGCGCCAGCCAATCACCGTATGCCCAAATACTTTCAGGTACAGCGCCGAGTTCGCCAGGCTGCTGTTGACCTTGCCTTGGGCGAGATCGGTCAGCAGGCCCAGGGTGACGCCTTGCAGGCGCGCTACCAAGGCTTCCAGCGGTTCACGCAGTACCGTGAGTGATGGATATTCCTGCGCCCGCGCACCGGTTTCGGCCATCAGTCGAATCAATTGCTTCAAGCCCGCGCCGCTGTTCTGCGCCAGTTTGCGTCCCAGCAGGTCCAGTGACTGGATGCCGTGGGTGCCTTCGTGGATCGGGTTCAGGCGGTTGTCGCGATAATACTGCTCCACCGGATATTCCCGCGTGTAGCCGTGGCCACCGAGAATCTGGATCGCCAGCTCGTTGGCTTTCAGGCAGAACTCCGATGGCCAGGATTTGACGATAGGCGTTAACAGATCGAGCAGTTCGTGGGCCTGTTTGCGTTCGGCATCGGTTTCAAGCGTCGTGGTGTCGTCGAACAGGCGGGCCGCATACAGGCCCAGATCGAACGAGCCCTCCACATAAGCTTTTTGGGTCAGTAGCATGCGCTTGATATCGGCGTGCTGGATGATCGACACCGGCGCGGTGTTCGGGTCCTTGCTATCGGGCAGCCGCCCCTGCGGACGCTCCCGGGCGTACTCCAGCGAGTAGAGGTAGCCGGCGTAACCGAGCATTACCGCGCCCATGCCGACACCGATCCGCGCCTCGTTCATCATCTGGAACATGCAGCTCAGGCCTTGGTGGGGCTTGCCCACCAGATAGCCGACACAGTCGCCGTTATCGCCGAAATTCAGCGCCGTCGAGGTGGTGCCGCGCCAGCCCATCTTGTGGAACAGCCCGGCCAGCAACACGTCGTTGCGCTTGCCCAGGCTGCCGTCGTCATTAACCAGGAACTTGGGCACGATAAACAGCGAAATACCCTTCACCCCGGCAGGCGCATCCGGCAGCTTGGCCAGCACCATGTGCACGATATTTTCCGAGAGCGGGTGATCGCCGCCAGAGATGAAGATCTTGTTGCCCTTGAGGCGATAGGTGCCGTCAGTTACCGGCTCTGCGCGGGTACGAATATCCGACAGGGATGAGCCGGCATGGGGTTCGGTCAAGGCCATGGTGCCGAAGAAGCGACCTTCGATCATCGGCTGCAGGAAGCGCTGTTTTTGCTCCTCGGTGCCGAAGCTTTCGATCAGATTGGCAGCGCCCATGGTCAGGAACGGATAGGACGTGGAGGCGGCGTTAGCCGACTGGAAGTGGGCGAAGCAGGCTTGGGACAGCAGGGTCGGCAGCTGCATACCACCTGCTTCGAAGCTGCGGGCGGCGTTGAGAAAGCCTGCCTCAAGGAAGGCATCGACGGCCGGTTTCACTTCCGGAATCAGAATCGCCTGGCCGTTCTCATAGCGCGGCTCGTTCTCGTCACCCTTGCGGTTGTGCGGGGCGAAGAACTTTTCGGCGATGCTGCGGGCGGTGCCGATGGCGGCGTCGAAGGTTTCACGGTTGTGTTCGGCAAACCGCTCGCGCTGGGTCAGGCCCTCGGCATCGAGGACTTCATACAGCTCGAAAGCCAGATTGCGGGAACTGAGCAGCATCTCGGACATGGCGGCTTACCTGTATGGGAGTACGCCTGAGTCTAAGTGCGGGAATAGAGGCTGGATAGCAAGATTGATCTGGGTGATGGAAGGGCAGAACAGGAGCGGAAGGTGGTACGCGGTCAATGTGGGAGCGAGCAAGCCCGCTCCCACTTTTTGACCGTGTTTCGTCAGTTAACCGATGGTCATCAGGCTGGCGTTACCGCCTGCAGCCGCGGTGTTGACGCTCAATGCCCGCTCGATCACCAGGCGCTCCAGGGCAATCCCGGTCTCGCCTTGCGACAAGCCATGAACCCCGACAATCGCCCCGCCACGCTGGGCCACTTGCTGGCAAACCCCGCGCAGTTGGTCCGAATCGCCGTGATGCAGGACGGCGTCGAAGATCACTTCGTCCTTGGTCCAGTCGGCTACCCGCTTGATCTTCGCCTGAGTTTCCTTCGGCAAGCGTGCGAACACTGCCTTGGTCAATTCAGTTTCCGGCCACACTGCCGAGCTGCCTACCGCCAGCACTGCCGCCAGTTGGGCCAGCAGGTCGCCTTCTACCTCCGCCAGACACAGTACGTGCTCGCGGGGCAGGATGGCGTAGCTGTTGCGCTCGCCGGTCGGGCCAGCCAGTTGGCGGGTGATACCGCTTTGGGATTGTGCGGCGAACTGCACGCACAGTGCGCTCAAGTCGCTGAGTTTGCTGCTGTCGGCCCAGGCTTGCAGGGCGGTCAGCGGCTTGCTCATGGCATCCCGCAGGCGTACATCCGGAGCGGTCAGTGCATCGCCGCGAACAAAGGATTGCTCGATGGCATCCGTAGGACGTGTCGACAACAGGCGGTACAGGTACAGCGGGCCACCGGCTTTTGGACCGGTCCCCGACAAGCCTTCCCCGCCGAATGGCTGCACACCGACCACGGCGCCCACGATGTTACGGTTGACGTAGACGTTACCGGCATGGACGTTGTCGACCACCTTGGCGATGGTCTCGTCGATACGGGTGTGTACGCCCAAGGTCAGGCCGTAGCCGGAGGCGTTGATCTGGCCGATGAGTTGGTCGATCTCTTTGCGCTTGTAGCGCACCACGTGCAGTACCGGGCCGAAGATCTCGCGTTGCAGCTCGTCGAAGCTCTCCAGTTCGATCAGGGTTGGCATCACAAAGGTGCCGCGCTTGACCTCTTCGCCATCAGCAATGGCGACCTGGTACACGGTGCGACCTTTGTCGCGCATGGCCTGGATGTGTTTCTCGATGCCAGCCTTGGCTTCGGCGTCGATCACCGGGCCGATGTCCACGGACAGCCGTTCAGGATTGCCGAGACGGCATTCCGCCATGGCGCCTTTGAGCATTTCGATCACACGATCCGCCGAATCTTCCTGCAAGCACAGTACGCGCAGGGCCGAGCAACGCTGGCCGGCACTGTCGAAAGCTGAAGAAACAACGTCGATCACAACCTGTTCGGTCAGCGCCGAGGAGTCGACGATCATCGCGTTCTGGCCGCCGGTTTCGGCGATCAGTGGAATAGGGCGACCCTGGGCGTCCAGGCGACCTGCGACATTGCGTTGCAGCAGGCGAGCGACTTCGGTGGAGCCGGTGAACATCACGCCTTTGACGCGATCATCACCCACCAGGCGGGCGCCAACGGTTTCGCCTTGGCCCGGCAGCAATTGCAGCACGCCCTCAGGAATACCGGCTTCCAGCAATAGGCGCACGGCCTGGGCGGCGACCAGCGGCGTTTGTTCTGCCGGCTTGGCCAGCACCGGGTTACCGGCCGCCAGCGCAGCAGCCACTTGGCCACTGAAAATTGCCAGCGGGAAGTTCCAAGGGCTGATGCACACCACCGGACCCAGTGGGCGGTGAGCGTCGTTAGTGAAGTCGTTACGGGCCTGTACCGCGTAGTAACGCAGGAAGTCCACGGCCTCACGTACTTCAGCGATGGCGTTGGCGAAGGTCTTGCCGGCTTCACGGGCGAGCAGACCCATCAATGGCTGGATCTCGCCCTCCATCAAGTCGGCTGCGCGTTCAAGGATTGCGGCGCGTTCTGCGGGCGGGGTGGCCTGCCAGATCGGTGCGGCTTTCAGGGCGCACTGGATGGCGTTATCGACGTCTTCGACGGTGGCTTCCTGGACATGCCCAACCACGTCACGATTATCGGACGGGTTCAGTACCGGTACAGCCGCTTCATTGCTCGACGGGCAGCCGAGCATTGGCGCAGCTTTCCAGTTGTTATGAGCAGTGGCCAGCAGGGCGCAGGACAGCGACGCCAAGCGATGTTCGTTGGCCAGGTCGATACCGGCGGAGTTGGCGCGCTCGCTGCCATACAGGTCGCGAGGCAGCGGGATGCGCGGGTGTGGCAGGCCGAAGCCGCCTTCCAGCGTCGCCATCTGCTCGATGCTGGCCACTGGATCGGCCACCAGGGCCTGGATCGAGATGGACTGATCGGCGATCTGGTTGACGAATGAGGTGTTGGCGCCGTTTTCCAGCAGGCGACGCACCAGGTAAGCCAGCAGCGTTTCGTGAGTGCCCACCGGTGCGTACACGCGGCACGGTCGATTCAGCTTGCCATCGGAAACCTTGCCGACGACTTGCTCGTACAGCGGTTCACCCATGCCATGCAGGCATTGGAACTCGTACTGGCCGGGGTAATAGTTCTGACCGGCGATATGGTAGATCGCCGACAGCGTATGGGCATTGTGCGTGGCGAACTGCGGGTAAATAACTTCCGGCACTGCCAGCAGCTTGCGTGCGCAGGCGATGTAGGAAACGTCGGTGTACACCTTACGGGTGTACACCGGGTAGCCCTCCAGTCCGTCGACTTGGGCGCGCTTGATTTCGCTGTCCCAGTACGCGCCTTTTACCAGGCGGATCATCAGGCGGTGACGGCTGCGGCGCGCCAGGTCGATCACATAGTCGATCACATACG
>Ga0302228_10002633_pt1 | contig 12084 bp, 6 predicted proteins | sample II_Palsa_N1_2_FD_193519 | JGI IMG/M metagenome (GOLD analysis project Ga0302228, IMG submission 193519) | Peat permafrost microbial communities from Stordalen Mire near Abisko, Sweden - II_Palsa_N1_2 | ecosystem: Environmental > Terrestrial > Soil > Palsa > Peat permafrost | place: Sweden...
ACCGCTGGAGAACACCAGAGGCACCACGCCCATGATGAAAGCGAACGAGGTCATCAGGATTGGCCGCAGACGCAGACGGCAGGCTTCCAGTACCGCGGCGAGCGGATCGAGACCTTCCTGCTGTTTGTCCTTGGCGAACTCGACAATCAGAATCGCGTTCTTACAGGCAAGCCCCACCAGTACGATCAAGCCGATCTGGGTAAAGATGTTGTTGTCGCCGCCGGAGAGGATCACCCCGGTGATGGCCGACAGCAGGGTCATCGGTACGATCAGGATCACCGCCAGTGGCAGGCTCCAACTTTCGTATTGGGCAGCCAGTACCAGGAACGCCAACAGTACGCAGAGCGGGAACACGAACAGCGCGGTATTACCCGAGAGGATTTGCTGATAGGTCAGGTCAGTCCACTCGTAGGTCATGCCGTTGGGCAGCTCGTCTTTGAGCAGCTTCTCGATGGCAATTTGAGCCTGGCCGGAGCTGTAGCCCGGTGCAGCGTTACCGTTGATCTCGGCGGTAATAAAGCCGTTGTAGTGCATCACGCGGTCCGGGCCCGAGGTGTCGCTGACCTTGATAAAGGTCGCCAACGGGATCATCTCGCCTTTGTTGTTGCGCACTTTCAACTGGCCGATCTGCTCGGAATCCAGGCGGAATTGTTGCTCAGCCTGCACGTTGACCTGATAAGTACGACCGAAGCGGTTGAAGTCGTTGGCATACAGCGAACCCAGGTAAATCTGCAGGGTGTCGAAGATGTCACTGATCGCCACGCCGTGGGTCTTGGCCTTTTCCCGATCGATAGCGGCATCGACCTGCGGCACGTTAACCGTGTAGCTGGTGAACAGTCCGGCCAGTTCCGGCACGGTGCGGCTCTTGGTGATGATGTTCTGCACTTCTTTGTACAGCTCGTCATAACCCAGGTTGCCACGGTCTTCAACTTGCAGGCGGAACCCGCCAATGGTGCCCAGGCCCTGTACCGGCGGCGGCGGGAAGATCGCCATGTAGGCTTCCTGAATGTCGCTGTACTTGCCGTTCAACGCCCCGGCAATCGCGCCGGCAGACATGCCTGCACCTTTACGCTCATCAAACGGCTTCAAGGTCACGAAGACGATGCCGCTGTTGGGACTGTTGGTGAACCCGTTGATCGACAGGCCTGGGAACGCCACGGCACTTTCCACGCCTGGCTGTTTCAGGGCGATGTCAGACATACGCTTGATCACGTCTTCAGTACGGTCCAGGCTCGCGGCGTCCGGCAGTTGAGCGAAGGCCACCAGGTATTGCTTGTCCTGGGCCGGTACGAAACCGGTCGGGGTGTGGGCAAAACCGAACCAGGTCAGCACCATCAGGCCTGCGTACAGAAACAGCGCGATGCCGCTGCCGCGAATCACCCGGCGTACGGTGCCGACGTAACCATGACTGGCTTTATCGAAGAAGCGGTTGAACGGACGGAACAACCAGGCACCGAAAATCCCGTCGAGGATCTTCGAGAAACGATCCTTCGGTGCGTCATGGCTGCGCAGTAACACGGCGGCCAGGGCAGGGGACAAGGTCAGCGAGTTGAAGGCCGAAATCACCGTCGAAATGGCAATGGTCAAGGCGAATTGCTTGTAGAACTGCCCGGTCAAGCCGCTGATAAAGGCCGCCGGAATAAACACCGCACACAGCACTAACGCCGTGGCAATGATCGGGCCGGTCACTTCGCTCATGGCCTTTTTAGTGGCCTCGAAGGGTTGCAGGCCCAGCTCGATGTTTCGCTCGACGTTCTCCACCACCACGATGGCGTCGTCCACTACGATACCGATGGCCAATACCAGCCCGAACAGCGACAGGGCGTTGAGGGAGAAGCCAAACAGGTGCATGACTGCAAAGGTACCGATCAGCGATACCGGCACCGCCACCAACGGAATGATCGAGGCGCGCCAGGTTTGCAGGAACAGGATCACCACCAGCACCACCAGAATCAGTGCTTCGAACAGGGTGTGAACCACTGCCTCGATGGAGCCGCGCACGAAGATGGTCGGGTCATAGACGATGCTGAAATCCATGCCTTCCGGGAAGCTCTGCTTGAGCTCCGCCATCTTGGCGCGCACTTCATTGGAGATCTCGATGGCGTTGGAACCCGGGCGCTGGAAGATCGGAATCGCCACCGCCGGTTGGTTATTGAGCAACGACCGCAAGGCGTACTGGCTGGAACCCAGTTCTACCCGTGCGATGTCTTTGAGGCGCGTGATCTCACCGTTATCGCCTGAGCGAATGATGATGTTCTCGAACTCTTCCTCGGTAACCAGACGCCCCTGGGTGTTAACCGACAATTGGAAGCTGGTGGCGTTCGGTGCAGGCGGTGCGCCCAGGGCACCGGCGGCCACTTGACGGTTCTGCTCGCGGATTGCGGTCACTACGTCGGTGGCGGTCAGGTTGCGTGAAGCGGTCTTGTTCGGGTCCAGCCATACCCGCAGGGAGTAGTCGCCCATGCCGAACAATTGCACATCACCCACGCCGCCCAGGCGCGCCAGCTCATCCTTGATGTTGAGGATCGCGTAGTTGGACAGGTAGAGCATGTCGTAGCGCTTGTCCGGTGAGGTCAAGTGCACAACCATGGTCAGGTCGGGGGAGGCCTTGTCCACGGTGATACCGATCCGGGTCACTTCTTCGGGCAGCTTGGGCTGGGTCCGGGTGACGCGGTTCTGTACCTGCACCTGGGCGTTATCCAGGTCAGTGCCGAGGGCGAAGGTGATGGTCAGGGTGATCTTGCCGTCAGCCGTCGACTGCGAGGACATGTACAGCATGTTCTCGACGCCGGTAATGGCTTGCTCCAGCGGAGCGGCAACGGTTTCACCGATGACCTTCGGGTTGGCGCCCGGGAAGTTGGCGCGTACCACTACGGTAGGCGGCACCACTTCCGGGTATTCACTGATCGGTAGCTGGAACAGTGAGATCGCGCCGGCGATCAGGATCAGCAGCGACAGCACCGCTGCGAAGATCGGCCGCGAAATGAAGAACTGGGAAAAATTCATCTTGTGTGTTGCCCCTTAACCGCGTGGAGTCGCTGTACTTGCGAGCTTGGGCGCGGCTTTATCCGGCGCCACTTGCTCCAGGTTGCTGGCTTCAAGCGCTTGTCGTTGTTGTGCCAATGCGGCGAGGGTTTCCTTGCTGGCCATCGGGATGGTTTCCGGGGCTACCGGCGATCCCGGGCGAACCCGCTGCAGGCCCTTGACGATAATGGTGTCGTCCTTGTTCAGGCCGCTGCGCACGATGCGCAAACCTTCGATCTTCGGCCCCAGCTCCACGGCGCGGTACGACGACTTGTTGTCGCCATCCATCACCAGCACGAACTTTTTGCCCAGGTCGGTACCGACCGCTTCGTCGTTGATCAACACGGCAGAGTAGGTGCCGCTGCCCACCAGTTTCAGGCGTGCATACAGGCCCGGGGTGAAGCGCCCGTCAGTGTTGTCGAACACGGCGCGACCACGGATGGTGCCGGTGGCCGGGTTGACCTGGTTGTCGACGAAGTTCATCTGGCCCAGGTGCGGGTTGCCGTCTTCGTTGGACAGGCCCAGGTACACCGGCGTGGTGGCGCCACGACGACCCTCGCGGGCGAGTTCGGTGTACTTGAGGTACACGCGCTCATCGGCGTCGAAGTAGGCGTAGACCTTATCGGTGGAGACCACGCTGGTCAGGGGAGTGACATCGGCGGTCACCAGGTTACCGGCGGTGATGTCGGCACGGCTGACACGACCACTGATGGGCGCGGTGACGCGGGTGAAGCTCAGGTTCAGCTTGGCCACATCCAACTGCGCCTGGATCCCGGCAACAGCGGCGCGAGCTTCCTGGGCGGCGGTGGTGCGCGAGTCGGCGAGTTCGGCAGAGATCGCATTGCTCTGGCGCAGGCGTTCGCCGCGCTGGGCTTCGTTATCGCTGCGGGTCGCGGCGGCACGGGTTTGGGCCAACTGGGCTTCGAGGCGGCGGACTTCGGCCTGGAACGGACGCGGGTCAATCTGGAACAGCAAGTCGCCTTTTTTGACCAGCGCGCCTTCAGTGAAGGCTACCTGGTCGATCTGGCCGGACACACGCGGACGAATCTGCACGGTCTCCGGGGCTTCCAGGCGACCGGTGAACTCGTCCCACTCGTTGACAGGTTGTTCAATGACTTTTGCCACGCTCACTTTGCTCGGTGGCATGGCGGCCGCTTGATCAGGGGTCTTGCCGCATGCGCTCATCACCAGCACGGCCAAAAGGGCCAGGGGATAGCGCAAATGTTTGAGTGACTGTTCCATGAAGTGCATCCGCCAATGTATTTGAGATGGGCGGATCATGCTCGGCGAGGTGCTATCTCACGAATCGAATGAAACAAAGGTAACTATCATTCGGAATGATATAAGCGCGAAGTGAGCCCTCTAGCATGGGGCTTTCGTTAGGGTGCTATCAATATGACTGATAACAAAAGACTGTTGCACAAGGCGCAAGGAACATGATCGGGCACACGCAGTCGGCTTTTATTCCTTGCCCAGTAAGTCTACTCGACACCCAGGCGCCGCATCGCTCACCGTCAGCTTCATGTCATGCAGCCGTGCCACCGCTGAGACCATGCTCAAGCCCAGCCCGTTGCCCGGCGTATGGCGGCTGGATTGCGCCCGATACAACCGGCGCAGCACGGCCTCGCGTTCCGCTTGCGGGATGCCCGGCCCGTTGTCCTCCACGCGAACTCCCACGGCGGCCCCGTCCGCAATGACGCTCACGCGTACGTGGCTGTGATCCGGCGAAAACTTGATGGCGTTATCCAGCAGATTGCACAACGCATCGAACAACAACTGAGGATCACCGGCCATCACCGCCGGTGCCTGGCTGTTTTCAACGGTGAGGCTGATGCCGCGCTCCTCGGCCAGCGGTTCGTAGAGTTCCGCCGCATCAGCGGCGATCAGGTTCAAGTCCACGGGGGCAAAGTGACTGCGGCGGGCGCTGTTTTCGATTTCCGAAATACGCAGCAGCGCCTTGAAGGTCAGCAGCAGGCCCTTGGCTTCGGTGAGCGCCGAGTCGATGCTCGCGGCATATTGTGCCTGGTCCAGGCCGCGTCGCTGGGCACGCTCCAGGCCGGCGATCAGTCGTGTCAGCGGGGTGCGCAAGTCGTGGGCGATGTCATCGCACACGCCTTTGACCTCGCTCATCAGGCGCTCCAGTTCGTCGAGCATGCCGTTGACCACCGAGGCGAGGCGGTCGATGTCGTCGTTATTGCCCTGGATCGGTAACCGGCCGGTCAAGTCGCCTTGAATGATGCCCTTGATCGAGCGACTGACCTTGTCCAGACGTCGGTGGGCGGAAAACCCCAGCACCACCGCGCCGATCAGTCCAACCACCAGCAACAGCACACCACCGGAAATCAGTGCATTGATCAGCAGTTCGTCGAACTCGCGAATATCGTGCATGTCCTGGGCGACCAACAGGATCCTGCCGTCTGCCAGGCGGTGTGCGATGAACCGCACGGGGCGGTGGTGGCCGTTGCTCTTGAGCCAGCGAAACTCTTGGGGTTTGTCGTAGGTGGTGAAGTCTGGCAACTCACGGATCACCCCGGCAATGTACTTTCCTTGCGCGTCGAACAGGCTATGGGGCAAGCGACCTTCGACGTCTTGCACCGCATGCTTGCGAATTTCCTGCAACTGAACCTCGGGCGCTTGTGCACTGCGGTTCTCCACTTGCTGGTAGAGCGCGGCGTCGGCTTCGCCTTTCAGGTAAAACGCGGTCTGCCAATAGATGTAGCCGAACAAGGCCAGGAACGAGCAGCCGAATAGCCCGAGAAACAGCAACCCGGTACGGAAACTGATGGTGCGCGGTATTTCACTCAGGCGAACGGAGGACATAGCCGGCTCCCCGCACGGTGTGGATCATCTGCCCTTCGCCTTCGCCATCGATCTTGCGCCGCAAGCGGCCGATGTGCACTTCGATGACGTTGGTGCGCTCGTCGTAGCTGTAGTTCCACACGGCCTCAAACAACATGGTGCGGGTGATGACTTGCCCCGCATTACGCATCAAGTGCTCGAGCAGCGCGTATTCCCGGGGTACCAGGTCCACGATGCGTTCGCCACGGCGTACTGTGCGGCGCAGCAAGTCGATTTCCAGGTTGCCCACCCGCAGCCGAGTCTCCTGGGCAGGCGCCGATGGCTCGGCGCGGCGCCGGCTCAAGGCATCGAGGCGGGCGGTCAGTTCGATGAACTCAAAGGGTTTGGTCAGGTAATCATCGCCTCCGGCACGCAGGCCTCGGACTCGCTCGTCAAGGGCGCTCAAGGCGCTGAGAATCAGCACCGGTGTCGCGGTGCCCGCGGCCCGTAAGGCGGTGAGTACGCCCAGGCCATCGACGCCGCCCGGCAGCATGCGGTCGAGCACGATCAGGTCGAACGGTTCGCTCAAGGCTTTCAACAGACCATCGCGGCCGTTGTCGGCAAGGGTGACGGTGAAGCCGTGGTCACACAGGGCGGCTTCTATTTCGCGGGCAGTGGCTAAGTCGTCTTCAACGACCAGAACATGGGTCATGGCAAGGGAACCGGTCACGTCTTTGGGGCAGAGATGGCATAGTGTGGCAAAGCCTGCTGCGGTGCCACGTTCCCGCAGGATAAATTAAAGTTTAGTTTTTGTCGGAGGCGCCTCTTTGCGCATTCTTGTGGTGGAAGACGATGACCAGACCGCCGCGTACCTGCTGCGCGGCTTGACGGAGGGCGGGCATGTCGTCGACGTCGCCAGTGACGGCAACAGCGGCCTGGGCATGGCCCTGGAAGGTATTCATGATGCGTTGATTGTCGACCGGCGCTTGCCGGGCCTGGACGGTATCGGCCTGGTCAAGGCCTTGCGCGCGCAACAGCGGCGGGTGCCGGTGCTGATGCTCAGTGCCCAATCCTCGACGGCGGACAAGGTCGCAGGCCTGCAAGCCGGCTGCGATGATTACCTGGGCAAACCCTATGCCTTCGCCGAAGTGCTGGCCCGGCTCGACGCCTTGTTGCGTGGTCGCGACCAGCCTGGCAGCCCGACGCGCACCCTGGAGGTTGGTGAGCTGCAGCTCGATTGCGCGACCCGCACCGCCATACGCCAGGGGCGGGCGATTGTCCTGCAACACCGTGAAGCGTTGCTGCTGGAGAAACTCATGCGCCACAGCGGCCAGGTGGTGACCCGCGACATGCTGCTCGACAGCGCCTGGGACTACGACTTCGACCCCAATGACAACGTGATCGACAAACACATTCACCGCCTGCGGCGCAAACTGGATGAAGGTTTTGAGTACTCGCTGATCAGGACTGTTCCTGGCGCCGGCTACAGTTTCGAGGGCACTGCAACCCGCGATTAAACAAAAGTTTATCTTCTGGCGAACGCTCTGCCAGGCACCTCTCGCTATCTTTGGCGCATTCGTGGCCCCGTCCACAGCGGCTTAAGCGGGAGACAGCTTGCTCATGTCAGTTGCAACCGGGCGCTCGGTGCGCCCAACCTCCATACCCTTGATTGCCCTTGGGCTGCTGATACTTAGCGGCTGTTCAATGGTGCCCGACTATAAGCCGCCTGAAATTCCCCTGGCGCCCCAGTGGGACGCCGGGCAAGGCGCCGGGGCCGTCGCAGGCGGACAGTGGTGGCGCGAATTTCATAGCGCCGAACTGGATCAATTGATCGCCCGCGGCCTGACGGCCAACTACACCCTCAAGGCGGCGGTCAGTCGCATCGACGAGGCGCGTTCGTCAGCCCAGGTGGTGGGTGCCGCGCAGTACCCGGCGCTGAATCTGGGCGGCAATTTCCAGCGCCAGAATAACTATGGCACCACACCCAAACGCAGCGTGTTTGCCGAAGCCACCTACGAGCTGGATTTTTGGGGCAAGCAACGGGCCGCCGCCGACTCGGCCGTTGCCCTGAGCCATGCCAGTGTGTTCGATGCCGGTACCTTGCGCATGACATTAGGCGCGAGCATCGCCGACAGCTACTTCCAGGTGCTGTCGCTGGAAGAGCGCCTGCGCCTGGCCCAGTCAATTGCCGACGATGCGCGCCAAGTGCTCGAGCTGGTGCAAGTCCAGGCCAGCCAGGGCGCAGTCTCCAACCTGGAAGTCGCCCAGCAGCGCAATGCCATGCAGACCTTCGAAGCAGCGATGCCGTCTCTGCGCCAACAGCGTGATCAGGCACTGTATCAATTGGCCGTACTGGTAGGCGCGCCGCCTGAGGGTTTCCATCTGCGCGGCGAGGGCCTCAAAGACTTGCAAGTGCCGCAGCCAACCACCGGATTGCCCATTGGTTTGCTGCGCCAGCGCCCGGACATTCAGGCCGCCGAAGCCCGCTTGCAGTCGGCCAACTTTGACGTCGGTGTGGCCCGCGCTGCGTTTCTGCCCAACCTGTCCCTGGACCTGTTGGGTGGCATCGACACGCTCGCAGGAGGCCAGATCTGGAGTGCGATCGGTACCCTTGGCCAGCCGCTGTTTGCCGGAGGCCAACTCAAGGGCCAACTGCATTTCGACCAGGCCCATGTGCAGGAGCTGACCGCCAGTTACCGCGAGTCGATCATCGAAGCCCTGCAAGACGTCGAAACCCAGCTCAGCGCCGCCCGTGAACTGGACAAGAGCTACGCCTTGAACCAGTCAGCAGTGGACTCGGCGCGGGAAGCCGCACGCCTGGCCCAGGTGCGTTACCGGCTGGGTTCCACCGACTTCCAGACGTTGCTGATCGTCGAACGCACTCAATACCAGGCCGAAGACACCTTGCTTCAGGTACGGCTCCAGCATTTGCAGGCCGCGGTCGGTCTGTTTCGAGCCTTGGGCGGGGACTTTTCCGCCGTCGCCATCGCCTCCAACTCTTCTGCTCAGGTGGCTCAGCCATGAATGTTTTACACCCCCGTCATCGTCTTGCGCTCGGGGCGCTGGTTTTGTTGTCACTGGTAGCGGCCGTCAGCGGTTTCCAATGGATCAGGCATGCCCAGGCGGCACCTCTGAAAACCGAGGCAGGCGCGGTGCCGGTCCAGATGTCGCCCGTTAGCCGCCAGGACCTGCCGATCTGGATCAGCGCCATCGGCAATGTGCAGCCGCTTAACAGTGTCAATGTGCGGGTGAGGGTGGATGGCGAGCTGCAAAAGGTTCTGTTCAACGAGGGCCAAACGGTTACCGCCGGCAGCCTGCTGGCAGTGATTGATCCACGGGTTTATCAAGCGCAAGTCGCCCAGGCTCAGGCCTTGGTGGCCAAGGATCTGGCGCAACTGGCCAACCTGCGGGTCAACCTTGACCGGGCGAGCAAGCTGGCTGCGGCCAAGGCTGGTCCGACTCAGGACGTCGATACCTTCCGCGCGCAACTGGCCGCGCAACACGCCACGGTGCAGGCCGATCAGGCGGCACTGGACACGGCCCGCCTGCAACTGGAGTTCACCCAAGTCAAGGCGCCACTCACCGGGCGCACCGGCCAGCGTCTGCTGGATGTCGGCGCCATTGCCCATGGTGCCGAAGCCACGGGGCTGGTGACCATTACCCAAATGAATCCGATCTCCGTGGCGTTTGCCGTCTCCCAGGACGATTTGCCGGACATCCTCGAAGAAAACGCCAAGGGTGCCTTGCAAGTGGTGGCGATGACTCGTGATGGTCGCCAGGAAATCGCCAAGGGCGCCTTGAGCTTCATTGACAGCCAAGTCACCGCCGCCAGCGGCCAGATTCAGCTCAAGGCGCAGTTCGATAATGCCACCGGCCAACTGTGGCCCGGCGAGCTGGTCAGTGCACGATTGCTGGTGCAGACCCGCCAGGACGTCACCGTGGTGCCGGCTGAGGCGGTGCAGTTTGGCCGCCAGGGCAACTTTGTGTATGTGGTCGGTGCGGATCAGCGGGTGCAGCCGCGCCTCGTGGAGGCGGGCAGTGTGGTCGACGGCAAACAGTGGATTCGCCAGGGCCTGGCGGCCGGAGAAACCGTGGTGGTGCAAGGGCAGTCGCGGGTCGCGCCGGGGGTGAAGGTGATGCCGGTCAAGACCGATGCCACGGCGGATCTGGTGGAGGTTAATCAATGAATGGCCTTGCCGGACTGATCCAGCGCCGTGTCGGCCTTAGCCTGTTGGCGGTTGGCATCCTGTTGCTGGGCACGTTTGCGTATTTCCAACTGCCGGTGGCGCCATTGCCGACGGTGGACTTTCCGACCATCCAGGTCACCGCCAAGCTGTCCGGTGCCAGTGCCGAGACCATGGCGTCCTCGGTGGCCACGCCTCTGGAACGAGCGTTTGCCGCCGTACCGCAAGTCACCTCGATGACCTCGTCGAGTGCGGCAGGAAAAACCCAGGTTGTCTTGCAGTTCGACCTCAATCGGGACATCGACGGCGCCGCCCAGGACGTGCAAACGGCAATCAACACCGCTACGCCCAACCTGCCCAAGACCATGTCCAGCGCGCCGACCTTCAACAAGGTCAACCCGGCGGAAGGTACCGTATTGTCGCTGGCGCTGACATCGCCCACCCGCACCTTGCCGGAGCTGGATCGCTACGCCGACAACTACATCGCCCAGCGCCTGTCGCAAATGCCGGGCGTCGGCCTGGTGGACTTTCACGGCGAGCAGAAACCTGCGGTGCGCGTGCAGATCGACCCGGATGCCCTGGCTGCTCGCGGCCTGACCCTGGAAGACGTGCGCAGCGTGATCGGCGTCAGCACCCTTGATCAGCCCAAGGGCAGCCTGGACGGGCAGAGCCGTTCGATCACCCTGGGCGCCACCGACCAGTTGCTCGACCCCCAGCATTACCGCGATCAGGTCATCGCTTATAAAAGTGGCATGCCCATCAAGCTGGGCGACCTTGGCCGGGTGATTGCCGGTGCCGAAGACACTCAGCAAGCCGCGCAACTGGGTGCCGAGCCCACAGTGATCGTCGACATCCACAAACAGCCGGGTTTCAACCTGCTGTCGACCATTGCCACGATCAAGGCCAAGTTGCCGGAACTCACCGCCTCCTTGCCGCGAGACGTGCAGGTGCAGGTGGTCGGCGACCGCACCCAAACCATCGAAGCCTCAGTCAATGACATGCAGTTCACCTTGCTGCTGTCCATTGCCCTGGTCGTCGTGGTGATCTTCGTGTTCCTGCGCAAAGCCACCGCTACGCTGATTCCCAGCCTGACCATTCCACTGTCGCTGGTGGCGACTTTCGGGGTGATGTACCTGTTGGGCTACAGCCTCGACAACCTGTCGATCATGGGCCTGGCGATTGCCGTCGGTTTTGTGGTGGATGACGCCATCGTGGTCATGGAAAACATCGTGCGCCACCTGGAGATGGGTAAGTCGCGGTTGCAGTCGGCGGTCGATGGCTTGCGCGAGGTGGCCTTCACGATTGTTTCGATGACGGTGTCGTTGATTGCGGTGTTCCTGCCGATCCTGTTGATGTCGGGGATTGTCGGGCGCCTGATGCGCGAGTTTGCGGTGACCGTGAGCGTGGCGATCATCATGTCGTGCATCGTTTCGCTGACCATCACCCCGATGCTCTGCGCCTGGCTGCTCAAGCCCCATGCCGAGCAGGAAGAAGGGCGCTTCGCCCAGGCCTGCGAGCGCGTCTTCAGCCGCTTGCATGACGGCTACCGGCGCAGCCTCGACTGGGTACTCGATCATCAACGGCTGACCCTGGCCGTGGCGATCGCCACCCTGGCCGCCACCGCCGTGCTGTACGTGGAGATTCCCAAGGGTTTTTTCCCGCAGCAGGACAACGGCTTGATCCAGGGTGTGGCGGAAGCTGCGCCGGACATCTCGCCGATTGCCATGCGGGCCCAGGTCAATCGCGCCGCCGACGTTATCGGCCAGGACCCGGCAGTGGCCCGCGTGTATTTCTGGATCGGCCCCAACCCGACCGTCAGCCAAGGCAAGGTGATGATCAACCTCAAGCCGTTCAGCGAGCGCACCGCCAGCGCCGGTGAGGTGATCCGCCGCTTGCAACCGGCGCTGGATGCGTTGTCCGGAGTCAAGGTGTTCATGCAGGCCAACCAGGACATCCAGATTGGCGGCCGGGCCAGCAAGACCCAATACCAATACACCTTGCAGGACCCGGACAGTCTCGAGCTGGACCACTGGAGCGGGGTGTTGCTGGACAAGCTCAAGACCCTCCCGCAATTGCAGCACGTGACCTCCGACCAGCA
>Ga0302228_10002635_pt1 | contig 12077 bp, 5 predicted proteins | sample II_Palsa_N1_2_FD_193519 | JGI IMG/M metagenome (GOLD analysis project Ga0302228, IMG submission 193519) | Peat permafrost microbial communities from Stordalen Mire near Abisko, Sweden - II_Palsa_N1_2 | ecosystem: Environmental > Terrestrial > Soil > Palsa > Peat permafrost | place: Sweden...
AACCTCACCGACGTAATGGTCGAAGGAGAAACCATTGACTTCTAAAATGCTTGAAGAGGCCCTGTCCTCCTGTGAGGCCGTCGAGGCCCAACTGCAACGCCTGGACCCACTGCTGGAGGAAATCGCCGGCCGCCTGCGCCGCCAGCCGCCGCAAGTCGCGATGACTATCGCTCGGGGCAGTTCTGACCACGCCGCCAGTTACTTTGCCTACCTGACCATGCAACACCTGGGGATTCCGGTGGCGTCGCTGCCGATGTCGGTGGTGACCATGCTGCAATCGCCGCTGAAAGTCAGCGGCCAGGTGGCCTTCGGTTTCTCCCAATCGGGGCAGAGCCCGGACCTGGTCAACAGTCTGCGTTTGTTGCGCAAGCGTGGCGCCCTGAGCATTTCCATGGTCAACGCTGAAGATTCGCCCCTGGAAGCCGCGTGCGAGTTCCACGTACCGCTATGCGCCGGACCGGAAAACAGCGTCGCCGCCACCAAAAGCTTTATCGCCACCCTGAGCGCCAGCGCCCAATTGATCGGCCACTGGAACCAGGAAGACGGTTTGCTGGAAGCCTGCCATGCCTTGCCGGATGGCTTGCGCGAAGCTGCCAAACAGGATTGGCGCCTGGCCATCGATGCGCTGCGTGGTTGCCAACGCTTGATGGTGATCGGTCGCGGCGCCGGTTTTGCCATCGCCCAGGAAGCCGCGCTCAAGCTCAAAGAAACGTCGGCGATCCAGGCCGAAGCCTTCAGCAGCGCCGAAGTGCGCCACGGACCGATGGCCCTGATCGACGAAAACTATCCACTGCTGGTCTTCGCTCCACGCGGTGCCGAGCAGGCCGGTCTGCTGACACTGGCCGCCGACATGCGCCAGCGCGGCGCCCGCGTATTGCTGGCCGCCCCGGACGATATCGCCGAGCGCGACCTGACGTTGAGCCGCGCCGAACACCCCGCTTTGGACCCGATCCTGGCAATCCAGAGCTTTTACGTGATGGCTGCAGGCCTGGCTGAAGCCCGAGGCATGGACCCGGACCAGCCGCGTCACCTGAGCAAAGTCACCCGTACCCACTGATGTTGATTTCTGCCGTTTCCTGATGAGTACCGTGCCCATGTCCCACAATAATAATGACCTCACCCTCAGCGCTCCCCTCAGTGGACCCGTGCTGACCTTGGGCAACGTTCCTGACGAGGTGTTCGCCAGCGGTGCCATGGGCGACGGCATTGCCATTGACCCGCTCAACGATTGCCTGCATGCGCCGTGCGACGGCGTGGTGATCCATGTCGCCCGCACCGGCCACGCCCTGACGATTCGTGCCGACAACGGCGCCGAAGTGCTGCTGCACGTAGGCATCGACACCGTCGAATTGAAAGGCGAAGGTTTCGCCTTGTTGGTCAAAGAAGGTGCGCGGGTCAGTAACGGACAGGCGCTGGTGCGCTTTGACCTGGACCGTATCGCCCGGCAGTGCAAAAGCCTGATCAGCCTGATCATCATCACCAACGGCGATCAGTTTGAGCTACAACCGATTGCCTCACATACGATCAAGGTTGGCGAGCCGATGCTGCGAGTGGTTTCCCGCCACGCATCCACCGCACGGACGTTGGTTGCCGACAACGCTCACACCGAAGCCCGCGCGAGTATTCGTATCACTCACCGGGGTGGCCTGCATGCCCGTCCCGCAGCCTTGATCCGCAAGACCGCCCAGGGTTTCAGCAGCCAGTCACAGCTGCATTTCGCCGGCAAATCGGCGTCGTGCGACAGCCTGATTGGCCTGATGGGGCTGGGCATCGGTGAACAGGATGAGGTGCAAGTCACTTGCCGAGGCAAGGATTGCGACGCTGCGTTGCAGGCACTGATCGCCGCGCTGTCGGTGGCGGTCAGCGAAGAGCCTCATGCACCGGTGGCCGTCACCCCACGCCTGGCCAATACCGAAGCAGGTGTACTGCAAGGTGTATGCGCCGCGCCCGGCCTGGTCTGCGGGCCGCTGTTCCGGCTGAACGGGATTGAGTTGCCGCAGGACCCAGGCAACCACTCGGTCGACGAGCAATTGCAGCACCTGGACAGCGCCCTGGAACAGGTGCGTAGCGAAATCCGCAACACCCTGAACCACGCCCGCCAGCGCAAGGCCGTCGAGGAAGAAGAGATCTTCGCCGCCCACCTGGCGCTGCTGGAAGACCCGGCCCTGCTGGAGGCCGCCACTGGCACCATCGAGCAAGGCAGTGCAGCCGCTCACGCCTGGCGTGATGCAATCCAGGCGCAGTGCGCCGTACTGCTGGCCCTGGGCAAACCCTTGTTCGCCGAACGCGCCAACGACCTGCGGGACTTGCAGCAGCGTGTGCTGCGGGCGCTTCTGGGTGAAGCCTGGCATTTCGAACTGCCCGCTGGCGCCATTGTCGCCGCCCATGAATTGACCCCTTCGGATCTGTTGCAACTGAGCGCACAAAACGCTGCCGGCATCTGCATGGCCGAGGGCGGCGCAACCTCTCATGTGGCGATTCTCGCCCGTGGCAAAGGCTTGCCATGTGTGGTCGCATTGGGCTCGGAGGTACTCGACATACCGCCAGGCCAACGTGTGGTACTGGACGCCGTCAATGGGCGCCTGGAACTCACGCCGGACGATGCACGCCACGCCCAGGTCCACCAGATTCGCGATGCGCAAAAACTGCGGCGCCAGGAGCAACAGGCCCTGGCTCAAGCACCGGCCAGTACCCTGGATGGTGTGGGCATTGAAGTGGCGGCCAATGTCGCCTCCAGCGCCGAAGCCCAGATTGCCCATGAGAACGGCGCCGACGGTGTGGGCCTGCTGCGTACTGAATTTCTGTTCGTCGACCGCCGCACGGCACCCGATGAACAAGAGCAGCGCCAGGCCTATCAAGCGGTACTCGATGCCATGGGCGACAAGTCCGTGATCATCCGCACCATCGACGTCGGCGGCGACAAACAACTCGATTACCTGCCACTGCCCGTCGAAGCCAACCCGGTGCTCGGCCTGCGCGGCATTCGCATGGCCCAAGTGCGGCCGGAACTGCTGGATCAGCAACTGCGTGCGCTACTCCAGGTCAGCCCGCTGCAACGCTGCCGGATCCTGCTGCCAATGGTCAGCGAAGTCGACGAGTTGCTGCACATTCGCCAGCGTCTCGACGAGCTGTGCGCCGAACTGGAGCTGACTCAGCGCCCGGAACTCGGCGTGATGATCGAAGTGCCCGCTGCCGCATTGATGGCCGAGCAACTGGCCGAGCACGCTGACTTTTTGTCCATCGGCACCAACGACCTGTCCCAGTACACCCTGGCCATGGACCGCGACCACGCCGGCCTCGCCGCACGGGTCGACGCATTGCACCCGGCACTGCTGCGGTTGATTGCCCAGACCTGCATCGGCGCCGCCAGGCATGGGCGCTGGGTCGGTGTGTGCGGCGCTCTGGCATCTGATCCATTGGCCACGCCCGTGCTGATCGGCCTTGGTGTCAGCGAGCTGTCCGTCAGCCCGCCGCAAATCGCAGAAATCAAGGACCGCATCCGCCACATGGACGCGGCTCAATGCCGGCAACTGAGCCTTGGCCTGCTTAACCTGAGCAGTGCCAAGGCTGTTCGCCAAGCCTGTCAAGACCACTGGCCGCTGAGCTGACAACAACAAAAATAAGGAGACCCGCCATGTACCAACTTTTCATCGAAGGGCTGCAACGTCTGGGCCGCGCGCTGATGCTACCCATCGCCATCTTGCCGATTGCCGGCCTGCTGCTGCGACTGGGTGACACCGACCTTTTGAACATCGCGGTGATGCACGACGCAGGGCAAGCGATCTTCGCCAACCTGGCGCTGATCTTCGCCATCGGCATCGCCGTGGGTTTTGCCCGGGACAACAACGGTACGGCAGGGCTTGCCGGTGCCATTGGCTACCTGGTGATGGTCTCCACGCTCAAGGTGATGGACACGACCATCAACATGGGCATGCTCGCCGGGATCGCCAGCGGCCTGATGGCCGGGGCGCTGTATAACCGCTTCAAGGACATCAAGCTGCCGGAGTACCTGGCGTTTTTTGGCGGGCGACGGTTTGTACCGATTGTCACCGGCTTTTCGGCGGTGGCATTGGGGGTGATCTTCGGTCTGATATGGCCGCCGATCCAGCACGGCATCAACAGCTTCGGCGTGCTGCTGATGGAAAGCGGCAGCTTCGGCGCCTTTGTCTTCGGCGTGTTCAACCGCTTGCTGATCGTTACCGGCCTGCACCATATCCTCAACAACATGGCCTGGTTTGTATTCGGCAGTTTCACGGATCCTGCGACCGGCGCGGTAGTGACCGGAGACCTGACCCGCTACTTTGCCGGCGACCCGAAAGGCGGCCAGTTCATGACCGGCATGTTCCCGGTGATGCTCTTCGGCCTGCCCGCCGCCTGCCTGGCGATGTACCGCAACGCCCTGCCGGAACGGCGCAAGATCATGGGCGGGATCTTCCTGTCGATGGCCCTGACATCCTTCTTGACCGGGGTAACCGAGCCGATCGAATTCGCCTTCATGTTCCTCGCACCGTTCCTGTACCTGATCCATGCGGTGCTGACGGGTCTGTCGATGGCTGTCACTAACATGTTGAATATCCACCTGGGCTTTACCTTCTCCGGTGGGTTTATCGACATGGTGCTGGGCTGGGGCAAATCCACCAACGGTTGGCTGGTCTTCCCGGTCGGCCTGGCTTATGCGGTGATCTACTACAGCGTCTTCAACTACTGCATCCGCCGCTTCAACCTCAAGACACCGGGCCGCGAAGACATCCAGGTGGTACAGACCCAAGCCATGACCGACAACCAGCGCGCCGGGGCCTACATTCGAGCCCTGGGGGGGGCCGACAATCTGCTCAGTGTCGGCGCCTGCACCACCCGTCTGCGCCTGGAGATGGTGGACCGCAACAAGGCCGTGGACGCAGAACTCAAGGCGCTGGGTGCGATGGCCGTCGTTCGTCCTGGCAATGGCGGCAGCTTGCAGGTGGTGGTGGGGCCAATGGCTGACAGCATCGCCGACGAGATTCGCCTGGCGATGCCGACGTCCGGCCAGCCATTGCCATCATCCGCTGTCACACAACCGCTGGCCGCCACCGTCACCACGCCCCAGGCCGAACAATGGCTGAACGCACTGGGTGGCAGCGACAATGTGCTGCAACTGGAATGCGTAGCCATGAGCCGCATTCGCCTGCAACTGGCCGATGATAAGGCGCTGTCGGAGCCGCAACTCAAAGCCCTGGGTTGCCAGGGTGTCAGCCAGCTCGATGGTGGTATCTGGCACCTGCTGGTGGGCGAATCGGCCCAAGGCTTGAGCGCGGCTCTCAAGGCCCTCGCCAGCCGCGACCCGGTACGCACAAGCGTCTGACACCGCTACTTATCTACCGCCCTGCCAAGGGCGCAGCTCCCCATGCTGAGGGTTCTAATCCCCAGCATGGAGAGCGTGCCTGTGAGCACAATACCCCAGGCTTTTGAAGGTCTCAGAAACAACCTCAATCAGATCGGCCACCACCTACTCAAGGTCGAAGGGCCGCTATTGCCTGAACAGCAACCCTCTGGCGAACTCGCGTACCTGGAAAAGCTCAACGGGATACTGATCAAGTACCGACAGCAGTTCCTGGAAAAGAGCCGAGCCCTCTATCAAGGGTTGAAGCAGAACGACCTGCCTCTCCAATTGGCGACGCTCAAGACCACGCTGAACGCTCACCTTCAACAGCTCGATAGCAATGAGCAGATCGACGGCAAGTCACGCAAATCCTTCATGACCTTTGAAGCAGGGTTCACCGCTCTGGCCAACGAAAACGCACTCAGCGCCCACGACGGTTTATTGCACCCTCTGCAACAGGCGATGCTCGAACGCGTGCCGCAAGGCCTCACCTTACGTCCTGGCTTCTACGCGCTGACGTTCCGTTATCAGGAACAGACCATCGAACTGGCTGGCGCCTTTGTACTGACAGAAAAGTCCAGCCCGGTCGTAGCCGACCTGACGTCCATGCCAGCAGTCGGGGAAGTGATGCTATTCACTCCCTCACGCGGCATTGAATCCTTTGGTTCACTGCCTCAACTGAATACGCATTTGCTGCAAGGGATGGGTGACGACGCGCAATGGCACGACCTCATACAACTGCTGCCCGCGCGCTTCCTTGATGTGACACCCAGCGCGATCTGGCCCCTGGAACTGTCGCCCATCGACGACATGCCGCTGTTCGAGCACACCTACAACGCCCTGATCGACAAACGCACCCAAGACATCGACCGTGCCTTGAGCCTTGTGGACAACCCGCAGGCCACTCAACTGATCGACGCCCTGGATCGTGCAATTATTGCCTCCCTGCCAGACATCACCGCACGCCTGAAGTGGCGAGCCCAACGCCTGCTGGAACGCCACCTGCGCAACAGCGCCCCGGACTGGTACCGCAGAGCCAGTGATGCTCGCCGAGCCACCCTGGCCGAATACCTGGGGAACTACAACGAGGCCCGACAGAATCTGCTTGACCTGCTGGGCCCTGTCACTACCCCCGAAACCCTGGCCCGCTATCAGTTGCTCGAACGACTGAGCGATGATCTGGATATCCACGACCTGGTGCCAGAACATCTGGTGATCAACACCCGGCGCTACGTTGCTCCCATCGGCGAGTACCAACACGAGCGCAGCCTGATCGACCTGGCCCTGCGCGGGCTGCAAACGGGAGATGCCCTGTCGGGTTCGGACTTCCTGAACAAAACCACGTTTACCTATCAAGGAGCACCGCTGCCCGAGGCCTACAAGGACCTGACAGCAGGCTGGCTGACGCAATTGCTGGACACCCTGCAACCGCGTATCGACTTTGCCGAAGTGCAGCAGCAGATGCATGCAAAACCCGAGGTCAGCCACGCAATCGAACAGATGCTCGACCAGCGGATCAACGCACTGGCCTACACCGCCTTGCTCCAGGGCCACCTCAGTGACGCTGACTTCCAATTGGTGCAGGACCTGCGCCAGGGCACCGCCCCGCACCTGAGCGCCGCCACCCTGTCGCTGCATGAAGCCCAATTACAGGACATATGGGTACTGCGCCAAAGCGACGCCAGCGGCGCGGTCATCCGCCTGTTGCTGTGTACGCCCGAGGCGCCTCAGGAGCAGCAGTTTCAGGCATTCGACAGCGAGACCGCCTGCCAGAACCATATCCTCGGCTGGAGCCTGGGCAACGGCACGAAACATTCCCCTGGTACCCTCACCGACTACCTGATCAAGCGGGTCGCCCTGCGTTTTCGCGGGGCAATGCAACAGGTATTGACCGGCCTGAGCTTCAAGCATCACGACCAGGAATACAAAAAGATCAGCTTCGGCAACATCGGTAGCCACGCCGCGTGCCTCAAGTCCATGGCGGCGCATGTGCTGGCCACACGGGTCGATGACTATGAATTCAGCACCCCGAACTGGTTCCGCTCCACCAGCATCGACACCCGCCAGAAGCTATTGAAGCTGGTGGAAGACAGCGAAGGCGCGCTGCTCACCTACAATGAATTTCCGCTGTCTGACACGCAGTTCCCAAGCTTCACCGATTACCTGCATGAACAGGCGAAACAGCGCCTCAACCTGTTGTTGGGACGTAGAAGCAAAGACGTGGACCCCGACACCGTGTGGGCCTTCTCGCCCCCCTCATTGCTCGGTTCCTTGACCCCGCCGCCCATGACCTACACGCAGCTGTACCGTGACGGTTATGCCGACGGCGTGGGTTTTCTCGACGAGAAATTCTCCCGCTCAGCGCAGTTCAGAGGCCCGAAAGGTGTTGACCTGAGCCAGCTCACGGCGCCCATGGTCGCACGCTCGGTCACCGGCACCTGGGTCGGCCAAGGCTACATCACCAAGGTCAAGGATGAACTGCTGAACGTCGGCAGTGCGGACTATGACCTGCGACGCAACGTGACCCTGGCCATCACTCAGCGCCAAATGCAGAACGCGAGCCTGGAGTGCCGCCTGCGGGGAGACATCGCCGGGGTTGATTGGGCCTGGCTGGAGCGCAGCATCGCCAGCATGGGCGAGACAGCCGCCGATACACGTGGGACCTACGCCATCCATCGCTTGCTGCTGAATGGCGAATGGGTGATGGGCACCTTCCTCTTCAGCCACGCCGGTTTCCCGACATTGCTCTACACGCCCAACGCACCGGATGGCATCAGCTTTCGCGAGGCCGGGCAGTTCAATTACCTGCTGAAAAAGATTCCTGGCATGGTCGCCTATTTCACCCAGCGGGTCGGTGCCCAATCCCAGGCCAAGGTGCGCGCCTTTCTGGAGGATGCCAAGGCACTGCTGCCCGAGAACCTGAACAAAACGGACACCAGCCCGGCACGCTATGACTCGACCCGCGGGCAAACGCCACTGCTGGACCTGCGCTACGCACTGTACGACATGAAACAGCAGCGCAGGATCGACGATGTAGAAGGCAACACCGTCAATCGCGCCCAGATGATCAGCGCCATCTTGTGGACCTGCGTAGAGTGGGTCACCGCCATTGCCACTGCGCCGTTTCCTACCATCAGCCTGAGCCTTGGCATGCTGCTGGCATTCAAAGACGGCATGCTGGCCCTGCACGCCTATCAACAGGGCGATACCGGCGCCGCCTTGGAACACTTGATCGGCTACCTGCTCAACAGCGCCGGTGCCGCCTTCACCGACCTGCGCCCGGCACTGGCGTCGCTCAAACAACTGGCGAAACCAGCCCTGCGTGAGGTTGCCGAAAGTGCCGCCGGCGCGAGCGAGGCCTTGAAACTGGTCCACCCCCTGCAACCCAAGCCACTGGCGCTGGCAGACATGCAAGCGGTGCTGTTCGATGGCGAGGCGCTTTGGGCGAAAAACACCCCGGACCCGATCGGCCGCTACTTGCTGTACCGGCTGGATCCGGCCACCGGCAAACTGGTCTCCACTACTCGCGTAGCTGCACCTGATGCACAAGGTGTCTGGCGCCGTACCGGTGTCACTGGTGGCGCCCCCAAGTATGAAAAGTTGCCTGACACACCTGAACCGCTCAAGCCTTATGAAATACCGGGGAAGTACGCCAGTAAACTGGAACTGGCCCTCAACCCGGATGTGCGGGCTGGAATACTGTCACGATCTGAGTGGGAGTACGGTTCCGCAGAGATCGCTCGGGGAAGTGCCGCCAGTGACTTGCAATCCCTGCGCACGGCTTACCTGCTGCAAGCCGAACGCCTGACGACCGATGCCAAAGACTTTTTCGCGCACCTCACGCCGCTGCCGACCCGCGCGCCCCCTGCGGCCCTCGAAGCCAGCACATCATTTTCGCAACTGATCGCCAGCGACGCCTTCAGCGGCAACAAGAATTTGGTCATTGGTGCGATACCGGGCTCCATCGCCAGCAAACAATTGCTGATCACGCAGATGGACGTCTTGAGCAGCAAAGGCTTCAAGCATCTGTACATCGAGTACCTGCCCAGTGATGTATTTCGCGCGAAACTGGAGAAGCTCAACAGCGGCAAATCCTGGAAGCATATCAAACAGCACCTGAAGGCCGTCGATAAAGCCTTGGGTTTTGCCGACAACGCCGAGTATTCCTACGTCGCTCTGGTGCGCAAGGCCCAGGAAAAGGGAGTGAAGATCAAAGCGCTGGATGCCTCTACCTCCTACTTGCTGGACGATACCCTGCAAATGGGCGATACCCCGTCGACCACGCCACGGGGTAACAGCGCCAGGAATTTCTACTCCCACAAAGCCATCGAAGCCGATGCCCTCAACGAACAGGATGAGCGCTGGATTGCCCTGGTGGATCACTCCCGCCTGCGTACTTTCGATGACACACCTGGCCTGGCAGACCTACAAGACGCAGTCGCGCTGCGCGTGGTGGATGTGGGCGCCGACCAGCCAGTGGGCGTCTGGGTCGACACACCCGGCGCTATAGCAGGTGACCCGCTGGCCAGGGGTGATTACCGGTTGAGCCTACAGACTGCATACAAAGCCCCCGAGCAGACAGCGTCTGCCAGCGCAGCCCCTACCGTCTCGGTGCATTACAGCGAATACGACATTCCCGCCCCTTTCAGGGACAGCATCATCCGACAGACCACTGTCCGGCATGGACTGGACACTCGCTATTTCCCGCAGAATCCGGACCATCATGAAGCGTACAAAATATTTCAGAACGCCAGAACACGCTTGAGTACAGATGCCGACACATACCTGACCAGCCACGTACCACCCGCCAGACCCGACCCCTCCGTCCTCGCCTCGCCGAAAAGCCCAGAAGCGCTGCTGGAGAAAGTCCATCAAAGCGAGTTCTCGGGGTTAGTGATTGGTGAAGGGCACAGCGCGCAATCCAGCAAACGCTTGCTGCGCGACTACATGAAAAAACTCAAGGAACTGGAGTTCAAGACCCTGTACGTCGAACATCTGCTGACCGATATGCATCAGGCAGAGTTGGATCTGTTCTTGAGCACACAACGGCTGCCGGACAACCTCAAACGCTACCTCCAACAGCTCGACCGCGGTCATATGCCTGACTACAAAGGCAACGATACCTATACCGAGGTTATCCAGGCTGCAGCCAAGCATGGCCTGCGCATCCGGGCACTGGACTGTACCGCCAGTTACTACGTCAAGGGACTGAGGGACGCGGACGTGTCCCGCAACCAGATGTTCAGTTACTTCGCCACCAAGGTAATCGAGGCAGACCAGGCGGCGCACGGGCCTCATAAATGGGTCGCCTTCATTGGCAGCGCCCACTCCAATGCCCACCTGGGGGTGCCTGGCCTGGCGGAGCTGCAAGGCGCGGTCAGCCTGCATGTCAGGGACACCGCCCCAGCGCTGGCCCAGAACATTCGCCCAGGTGCGTGGGAGTCATTTTCCGAGGGTATTCCCCCCTATAGGAGAGCCTTGCGCAGCGACTTTACGCTGGACGCCGGCGTTGTCGGCATCAAAGCCCCCGAGCCCTTTGTACCGGTGGACAGGGCACGGCTGAACCGACCCGGTCTGTTCCTGATCGAACGTCCGTCAGCGGCTGAAAACAATTTGCTGCACCGCTCCAGAACCGGGGACATTGTGTCGACGCCGATCAAGGTGAATGACAAGGGCATGTTTTATGTCGATCGCTGGGAGCAGATGAAGGACATGCGTTTCCCATACGAAAACACATTGATCAACGCGTTGCAGGCTGAAGTGGGGTTAGTGCCAGCTCCGTGAGTCATTGAGGGTTTGACCCTGGTTTGATGACCACCAACAAAAAACCCGCTGGGCCAATGTGGCCCAGCGGGTTTCTTGTTTTTACAGTTGACCGATCAGAAATCCGCCAACTGCCACACCTCATACGCGGGTGTTTCATAGGGATGGCTGAGCTTCAACGCGGCTACAACGGCCTTGATCAACTCATCGGCCACCACCAGCTCAACCTTCCACTCGTCAACCACTTCAACCTGGCCCACCTGACCGATAAACGGCTGACTGCCATCCATCGGTCGGAATTGGCCTTGGCCCAGCACTTGCCAGGCGCAGCTGTCGTAGGTGCCGATGCGCCCGCCGCCGGCTGCGAAGACGGCGGTTTTCACCGTCTCCACATGACTGTCGGGAACAAAAAAGCTGAGCTTGTACACCGCCTTAGTTCACCCACACGCGAGCGTTACGGAACATGCGCATCCACGCGCCGTCTTCGTTCCACTCTTCCGGGCGCCACGAGTTCTGCACGGCACGGAACACACGTTCAGGGTGCGGCATCATGATGGTGACGCGACCGTCGCGGCTGGTCAGCCCGGTGATCCCGCGCGGCGAACCATTCGGGTTGGCCGGGTAGCTCTCGGTCACTTTGCCGTGGTTGTCGACGAAACGCATCGCCACGCAACCGGACAGGTCGGCTTCCAGCAACGCTTCTTCACTGGAGAATTCAGCATGGCCTTCACCGTGAGCGATAGCGATTGGCATGCGCGAACCGGCCATGCCTTGCAGGAAGATCGAGTTGGACTCCTGCACCTGAACCATCGCAACACGGGCTTCGAACTGCTCGGAACGGTTACGCACAAAGTGCGGCCAGAACTCGCTGCCCGGGATCAGCTCACTGAGGTTGGACATCATCTGGCAACCGTTGCACACACCCAGGGTAAAGCTGTCGTTACGCTCGAAGAAA
>Ga0302228_10002642_pt1 | contig 12050 bp, 14 predicted proteins | sample II_Palsa_N1_2_FD_193519 | JGI IMG/M metagenome (GOLD analysis project Ga0302228, IMG submission 193519) | Peat permafrost microbial communities from Stordalen Mire near Abisko, Sweden - II_Palsa_N1_2 | ecosystem: Environmental > Terrestrial > Soil > Palsa > Peat permafrost | place: Sweden...
CCGTTAGCCTTTCACTGTTTTTGGCGCCTTGCCTTCCTTCATCTGCTGCAGCAGCGGCGCACATTGGTTCGGCACATCGCCGCTCGGTGCAACCAGCGCCAACAGACCCGCCGCCGGCCCGGCAATCAACCCCAGCGCCACCATCCCGGCACCACGCAGCATCAACGGCACCGCCTTCACTCCGGCACTTGGCTTGATAAACGGCCCGCTGACGTACAACGGTGAACGCAGGGAAAACAGGCGAAAGCCTTTGGACTCAGGCGTAATCGTCAGGTCCAACTGCTCACTGGCCATGTTCGCCGTGCCATCGATGTAAATGATCGCGTTCTCGGTATCGAACACAAACAGGCGGGTGGTGGCTAAGCCGGTCTTGATACCGAAGTCCGCCGCTGCGCAGTTGATCTTCACTTCCTTATCGCCAAACATTTTGCCGACCACGTAGTTACCGACGTTCAGCCCGGCGATTTCCATCAGCCCGCGGCTAATAGCACCGTCGTTGATCAGCATCTTCAGATCGCCGTTGGAACTGCCCAGCAACGCCGCCACGGAATTGCCGCGACCCGAAATATCCGCATCACCATTGAGCTCACCGAAGCTGGTTTTCATCGGCTCGAAGGTCGGGAACAACTGCTTGAGTTTGAAGTTACGCGCGGTCAGCCGCGCACGACCTTCCAACGGGGCGATCCGGCCATTCAAGCGAATCTGCGCATCAAGCTTGCCGCCGGCCACGCCAAAGCGCAGGGGCTCCAGGCTCAGCTCGCCATCGTTCAACACCAAATGTGTGTAGAGATCAGTAAACGGTAATTCAGTACTGTGGACGATACGCTTGCCGGTGAACTCCACATCGGCGTCCATATCGCGCCAGCGCTCGGTGCGAAACTCTTCTACCGGCAACACCTTGGTCGCCGGCTGCTTGCTCTCGCCGCCACGGGCCTTTTGCTTGGCGTTGGAGTCGGCACCAATCAACGGCGCCAAGTCTGTCATCAACAACTGATTGGAGACCAGCGCGCCGCTGAGCTTGGGCCGAGGCTGACTGGCGACGTACGCGAGGTTGCCGTGAATATCACTGTTGCCGATCTTGCCGTTGAAGTCGTCATACCGAAACGATGCACCGCCTGCGTCGTGCAGCTTGGCGATCAGGTGGCCGTCGGTGGCATAAGCCGGCGAGTCCGGCAAGGTGACGCCGGTCAACGGGTAGAGGTTACCCAGACTGCTGCCGGAAAGTTTCAGGCGCAGGTCCAAAGCACCGAGGTTCAGCGGATCCGTCAGGGTGCCGGCCAGGGCAATACTGGTGTCGGCGATCTTCACTTGGGCCTGCAACGGGAATGGCTTGGCGGCGTCCTGCAAGGCCAGCAGGCCGCCAATCTTGCCGGTGCCGGCGAGTTTCTGGCCGTGATACTGCCCTTTGACCTTGAGGCTGAAGGCATAGTCCTGGGGTGCCGAGCCCTTTTCCAGGGCCTTTTTGGCATCGGCGTCACCCACAATCTCGTTGAACGGGATCGGCTTGCCCAGTAGCTCGATCACCACATCCAGCTGGGTCTTGAGGGTTTGATCATCGAGGGTCACATGGCCCTTGTCGAAACCGATGGCACCGATGTCCACCACCCAATTGGAGGGTTCGGCGTTGGGGTCTTTGGGGTCGAACTTGAAGGTCCAGTTGGCGCGGCCGTCGGCCAGACGCTGCAGTTCAGCACTCGGTTCGGTGAGATCAATACGCGGAATGACCACGCGTTGAGCCAGCAGCGGCAAGGGCGAAACGCGTAGCTCCACACGCTTGAGGGTGACCATCTGCGGATTTTTCGACCACTCGGGATTGCCCAGGGTCAAGTCTTCAGCCACAACGTGGGGCCAGGGGATCCAGGCACGCCAACCGCCTTCGTCGGGCTCGCGCTGCCAGATCACTGCCAGGTTGCCATTGATGGCAAAGGGACGATGCAACTCTTCGGAGACTTTGGCATTGAGGGGCGGCTTGATTCGGTTCCAGTCAAAAAATACCAGGACCAACACCACGACGGCGATTAGCAGAACGAAGCTGGCGCAGCTCCAAGCGAAAATTTTACGAGTGCGCGTCATTGCACAGGACTCCTGATTACGACTGAGCGTGCGCGTTACGACGCACGTTAGGACTACAGCTTATATGGCTACGACTGACAAACGGTGCAGGGGTTTAACCCCAACGGCCAATTAGGCATAAAAAACCTGATTTTCTGACCACTAAGACAACTTCCGTCATCAGCGGCGCACCGTTGTTACCCGCGTTCGTGTCGAAAATACCCAGCACGGTGCAAAACCGCGTGCTTGAGATGCGCGAGATAGAGCCTCTACAGAGAACAATCAATTCTGTTGATTATTACCATTGTGTTTATGAACTTTTATATCGACTTATCAAGAGTAGCATTAGCTCTGTACCCAATTTATCGCCCTCCCACGGAGCAACCCATCATGAAACGCCAATTACTCGCAAGCTTTGTACTATCGGTCCTGGCCACCAGCGCATTTGCCTTGCCAGCGTCGGAACAAGCCACCCCACAAGTCAAAGCTGACGCTGCACATTTCAGCCAAACCCTGGCTCGCAGTGGTTCGCAAGATGAAAACGACCGCGACTACGCCAAAGGCCTCACTGAAAATGGTTCGGAACAAGCCAACAAACGCGCCTACACCGAAGGCGTAGTTGAAGGCGGCCGTGATCGTCTGGAACAGAAAGGCCTGGTTGAAGGCGGTCGTGATCGCTTGGAACAGAAAGGTCTGGTTGAAGGCGGTGCTGAACAAGCCAACAAACGTGCGTACACCGACGGTTTGGCTGAAGGCGGCCGTGATCGCCTGGAACAGAAAGGCCTGGTTGAAAACGGTTCCGATCGTGCCAACGCACGTGCTTATGCCGGTGCTGTCGCTGAAGGCGGCGCTGATCGTCTGCAAGAACTGCATCAAGCTGCGAGCTAAGCCTGTGCTGGCCCTGAAAAAAAGCCCGATTCTGCCGAATCGGGCTTTTGACTTTATGTAGACCGCAACACCCTTTGCCCGCCTCAAGTTCGACGCCAGTAAAGTTGTTTTGCTAGAGTGCGTCGCTGTCCTGGTCCACAAAGCCCACCCGCCCATGCTGCCCCGCGCTGAACAGAAGCAACAGACCCGCCTTGCCTTGATGGACGCAGCCCGCCATCTGATGGAGTGTGGCCGAGGGTTTGGCAGCTTGAGCCTGCGGGAAGTCGCAAAAACCGCCGGCATCGTGCCCACCGGCTTCTACCGTCACTTTGACGATATGGATCAATTGGGTTTGGTATTGGTCAGCGAAGTGGGCCAGACCTTTCGCGCCACTATTCGCCTGGTACGCCACAACGAATTTGTCATGGGCGGCATTATCGATGCCTCGGTGCGGATCTTTCTCGATGTGGTGGCCGCCAATCGCTCGCAGTTCCTGTTCCTGGCCCGCGAACAATACGGTGGTTGCCTGGCCGTTCGGCAAGCCATCGGCGCCTTGCGTGAAGACATCACCTCAGACCTTGCGGCCGACCTGACCCTGATGCCCAAGCTCCAGCACCTGGACGCCGAAGGCTTGCATGTCATGGCCGACCTGATTGTCAAAAGTGTGTTCGCCACTCTTCCCGACATCATCGACCCACCCGCCGAGGCCCTGCCGGCGCACCTCACGCCCCAGGCCAAGATCACCCAGCAACTGCGCTTTATCTTTATCGGCCTCAAGCACTGGCAAGGGCTGGGCAGCACCGAGTAACCCGGTCAGCGCACGACGTGAAAACGCTTGGCGGTGGTGTAGTTCTTCTTCCAGTAGCTGTTGGCTAGCGAGTCGATACGGATGTTCTTGCCGGTACGAGGCGAGTGAATGAACTTGCCTTCGCCTATATAAAGGCCGACATGGCTGATCTGGCCACGCCCATTCCCCTTGAAAAATACCGCATCGCCTGGTTTCAGCGCATCGCGCCTGACCGTGGCAGCCGTGGAGCGGTGCATCGCCGTGGTAGTACGCGGTAGCTGGATATTGGCCTCAGTCTTGAACAGATAGACCAGCAAGCCACTGCAATCGAAGCCCTGCCCCACTGAAGCACCGCCCAGTTTGTAGGGTGTTCCCAGTAACGTATGGGCGCGGTCGACCACATTGTCGATAGTGGGTGAGGCCCCCAACCCATTCAGGGAGGAGGCACGCGGCTGAATATTCGCGAAAGACGAAACACTGACCAGACACAGCAAAAATAAACACCAGGATGACTTGAACATGACGGATGCCGCATTGGTTAAACACGAGCGGCATCCTAATCAAAGGATGCGTAACAAAATGAACGGGAAATCCCGAAGTCACGTAGGACAAATCCTTTAATTCAGCAACAAGAAAAAGATGAAGGATGTTTCATACAGCACGCCCTGTTAATAGCAGCGAATTGCCCGATTCCGGTGCTATAAATCCTCTCGCGCACCAAAATGAAACATCTCGAAATGTCTTAACGCCCTGTCAGGTGGCACAAAAGCGCCTGCCTACAGGAAATTCCTACTCTCCGCGTGATTGGCAAGACCCTTGCTCTAGCTTGCTTATCGCTCATAGCTGGAAGCCTTCTGATGCTGGTGATCCACCGCCGAATCGCCCCCCAAGCCCTCTGGGTCGCAGAACTGCTGCTGAATTTCGAAGCCCGCAGTAAAAGCCGCTTGCGCTGTTTCAGTGCCGAAGGTGAAGACGTCGGCCTGTTTCTGGAGCGTGGACAACCACCGCTGCACGACGGTGAATTCCTACAGGCAGAAGACGGACGTGTCGTACGCGTATGCGCCCGCCCTGAACACTTGCTACACGTCACCTGCAGCAGCGCCTTCGAACTGACCCGCGCCGCCTATCACTTGGGCAATCGCCATGTTGCCCTGCAAGTCGGCGATGGCTGGCTGCGCCTGCTGGACGATTACGTGCTCAAGGCCATGCTTGAGCAACTGGGCGCCTGTACTGAAACCATCGAGGCGCCCTTCCAGCCGGAACACGGCGCCTACGGCGGTGGCCATCATCACTCACGTCACGGTGACGAAGACTTCAACTACCCGCCCAAGCTGCATCAGTTCGGCGTGCGTCTATGAGTCCAGCCTGGGCGCTGCTGCGTCTGGCCAGTCCGCAACTGCCGATTGGCGGCTACAGCTATTCCCAGGGCCTGGAAATGGCTGTGGAAAGCGGTCGTGTGAACGACTCCATCAGCGCCCGACGCTGGATCAGCGACCAACTGCTGCTCAACCTGGCGCGCTTTGAAGCGCCGTTGTTACTCGCCCACTGCCAGGCCGCCGCCGCACAGGACTGGCCGCGTCTCTCCCAATGCTGTGAAGAGCATCGCGCCAGTCGCGAGACCCGCGAGCTGTACCAGGAAAGCCGGCAAATGGGCTACTCCCTGCAACAACTCTTGAATGGCTTGCCGGAACTGGACGAGCCCGCCCGACAGTTCCTCGAGCGAGGCCCCGAACCGCACCTGGCCCTGGGCTGGGCCCTGGCCGCCCGCGCCTGGCATATCAGTGCGCAAGATGCCCTGGCCGCCTGGCTCTGGAGCTGGCTGGAAAACCAGCTCGCCGTGCTGATGAAAACCCTGCCCCTGGGCCAGCAAGCGGCACAACGCCTGACCAGTGAGTTGCTGCCACTGCTGCAACAGGCCCAGCAGGACGCCAGCCAGCTCGATCCCGATCATTACGGCAGCGCCGCCTTTGGCCTGTCCCTGGCATGCATGGCCCACGAGCGCCAGTACAGCCGCCTGTTTCGTTCCTAGGAGAACCACATGAACACACAACCCCTGCGCGTTGGCATCGGCGGCCCGGTCGGCTCCGGCAAGACCGCACTGACCCTGGCCCTATGCCTGGCCCTGCGCGATCGCTACAACCTGGCCGTGGTCACCAACGACATCTATACCCGCGAAGACGCTGACTTCCTGGTGCGTAATCAAGCCCTGGCGCCCGAGCGGATCATCGGCGTGGAAACCGGCGGCTGCCCGCACACCGCGATTCGTGAAGACGCCTCGATCAACCTGGAAGCGGTGGATCAGCTGAACCGGCGCTTTCCGGGACTGGACCTGATCCTGGTGGAATCCGGGGGCGACAACCTCTCGGCAACCTTCAGCCCCGAGCTGTCGGACCTGACTATCTATGTAATCGATGTTTCGGCCGGCGACAAGCTGCCGCGCAAAGGCGGCCCCGGGATCTGCAAGTCCGACTTGCTGGTGATCAACAAGATCGACCTGGCACCGCTGGTAGGCGCGTCCCTGGAACTGATGAACAGCGATACCCAGCGCATGCGCGGCGGCAAACCCTTTGTCTTCAGCAATCAGAAAACCGGCGTCGGCCTGGAAGAAATCGTCGCCTTTATCGAACGCCAAGGCTTGCTGAGCGCAGCCTGATCAACCATCAAGGAACCTGTCCATGAGCCTCAAGAAACTGTTTGGCGCCATCGCCCTACTGCTCACCCCTGCCCTGGCCTTCGCTCACCCGGGCCACGGCGACAACGGCCTGGTGGCCGGTATCAGTCACCCGTTAAGCGGCATCGACCACCTGCTGGCGATGGTGGCGGTCGGTTTGTGGGCCGCCCAGCAAAAAGGCGCGGCCCGCTGGGCGCTGCCCTGCACCTTTGTGGGCACCATGCTGATCGGAGGCCTGCTGGGTTTTGAAGGCCTGGAACTGCCGGGTCTGGAAAGCGGGATTGCGGCTTCGGTGCTCGCGCTTGGCTTGGCGGTGGCCCTGGCAATCCGTCCACCCGTAGCGGTGGCAGTGGCGGTAACGGCGCTGTTTGCCCTGTTCCATGGCGTGGCCCATGGCCTGGAACTGCCGGACATGTCCAGCCCTTGGGCCTATGCCGCAGGGTTTGTGGGTGCAACGGCGGCGCTGCATGCCGCAGGTTATGCCGTGGTGCGTTTCCTGCCGACTGCGGCGGCGCCGCTGGTGCGGATTGCCGGGGCGGCTTCAGCGGCGACTGGGGTTTGGTTGCTCGCAGGCTGAGTTTGGCGCTGTAAGTAAGGGCCTCATCGCAGGCAAGCCAGCTCCCACATTTGAATGGGTTCGCAATTCAAAATGTGGGAGCTGGCTTGCTCGCGAAGGCGGCATCAAAGACAACACCGATCCCAAGCCTGCTACCATGTCGCGCAAACACCCCTGCCGTGACGACGCCAGCCGATGCCCATCGCTCCAAGCTCCGCCCTCAAGCCTCAATTGAACGCTGTGTTCACGCACTTCCACGACCTGATCGTGCCGCTCTGGCAAGGCCCGGGCTGGAATGCCGACCTGGCGCTGCCTTATGAGGCCCTGGACGCCGATCACCGTCCCCTGCCCCCGCAACGCTATCGCGCCATGGCCTGCGCCCGGCAGTTGTACCTGTTCGCCAGCCTGATCGGCGAGCCCGGCGCAGACTTTGCAGAAGAGCGTGCGGCGTCGTTGTTTCGCTCGTTGCAGCGGCACTTCCATGACGCAGAGCACGGTGGCTGGTTCTATAGCATCGACCCCCACGGCAAACCGCTGGACAAGCGTAAAGACCTCTACACCCACGCCTTCATTATCTTTGCCTGCGCCCACTACTGGGCCAAAGTGCGTGAGCCGCTGGTGGAGTCGGTGCTCAATGCCGCCCTGGAAGTGGTTGCCGAACGATTTGCCACCGGCGACGGCTTGTATGAAGCCGTGCTGGAGCGCAATTGGTCATCCCTCAAGTCCGGCCCGCTGCAAAACCCACTGATGCACCTCGCCGAAGGCTTCCTCGCCACCCTTGCGGTGCGTGAAGACGCGGCCGTGCAAAGTGCTTTGCTGGCGCTTGCCACCGCCATGCAACAGCGTTTCATCGACCGCCAGTACGGGGTGATGATGGAAAAACCGTTGGGCGCTGTGGATAACTGGTTTGAACCAGGGCACCAGTTCGAATGGTTCTTTTTGCTGGCATCTTCGGACGTGCTGAAAAATACACCCTTGCATGCCTCACTGGCCCGGGCGTTTGCCTATGCCGAGCAAAAGGGTGTGGATACGTTGACCGGTGCCGTCAGCGGCATGCTCGCCCTGGATGGCAGCGTACGGGATGGCACCCAGCGCATCTGGGCCCAGGCCGAATACCTGCGGGCACTGACCTTGCGGCCGGGTAGCGAAGCCGTATTGCAACGCCAATTGCAGGCGTTGCAGCAACGGTTCCTGCACCACAAAGGCTGGAATGAATGCCTGGATGCCAGTGGGGCCGTGAGCCGATGGGACATGCCATCGACCACGCCCTACCATTTGGCCACCTGCTATCGGGGCTTGGTCGACGCTCTCGGCTGACTATGGCCCTGTAGCCCTGTAGCCGCTGCCGAGGTACGAGGCTGCGATGCGTGTCCGCAGGACCGCCCTCGGGGGTCGCTTCGCAACCCATCGCAGCCTCGTACCTCGTCAGCGGCTACAGTCCATCGCAGACGCGTACCTCGCCAGCGGCTACATCAACCTTATGCGACCCATTTGCGGTCCCCGGTAAAGCTGATGGTCAGCCAACGCGCCGCGTCCGGTTTGCCCAACCCTGTGGATATCTCTTCGCGCAGCTCATCGAGGGTCGCGACGCTATCCATCGGGTAGTCCGCCGGCAGCACCACATGAATCTCGATAAACCGCGCCCGCCCGTGCTTCTGCACATAAGACACATAATCGTCGAAACCATGCCTGGCCTGGGCCGCGTCCATCACTTCGCGCACCTTGTCATCCAGTTGATCCGGTGCAATCCCCAGCACATCACGCAAGGCCGGACGCAGGATCTTGAACGCCGGCGCCAGCATGCTCAGGGCCAGCAGAATCAGGATCAACGGGTCGACATACACCGCCCATTCACCATAGCCCTGGGACTTGAGCAGCAACGCCGTCAGGAAGCTTATCAACAGGCCCACCGAAAGCATCGCGTCCACCAGCCAACTGATGTTGTCAAACTGGATCAGCGACGACTTGAGCGTGCGATTGCGGTAGCGCACATAGAAGAAATAGCCGAACTCGACGACGGTAAATACCGCCGCATAGATAATCACCAGGCCCAGCTCGATTTCGCGCCCGCCATTGATAACGCCGAACACGCCGTTGAGAAACGCATAGATGGCAATCAGAAACAGGAAACTGCCTTCGATCAGCAACACCATCGGTTCCAGGTGCCAGTAGCCGAACTGGAAGCGATCGTTGCTTTTCTTCGCAATCAGCTTGGCCGTGATCAGCATCAGCACCTTGATAAAGGTGGCAATCAGCGAGAAAAAGCCGTCGAATAAAATGGATTGGGATCCTGATACCACACCCGTGACAATCCCGGCGATCGCCACGGCGAACATCAGGATGGTCGATTGTTTGAGCAGCGACTGCTCACCTCGGTTACTCACATATCCTCCTGTCAAAACCTTGAAACCGCAGAGTGCGGCGGGGTTTTCAGGGGTGGAGTGTACCTTATGTCCTGTTTTGGCCGATTTGACACATACTTACCGGCTAAAAAACAACCTGTGGCGAGGGGGGGGGCTTGTCCCCTCGCCACAAAAGCCTGCACATCAAAAGCCGTTCTAGCCCTTGGCACCACGCTCAATGGCAAACCCGGCCCAGGTCTGGCTCACCGGCATCAGTTCCAGACGATTGATGTTCACGTGTGCCGGGGTATTCATCACCCAGAAGATCGTGTCGGCAATGTCCTGTGGCTGGATCGGCTCAGCGCCCGCGTAGGTCGCGTCATAACGCGCCTGGTCACCGGCAAAGCGCACCAGCGAGAACTCACTTTCACACAGACCCGGCTCGATGTTGGTCACACGCACGCCGGTGCCTTGCAAGTCACAACGCAGGTTCAGGGAGAACTGTTTGACGAAGGCTTTGGTACCGCCATACACGTGACTGCCCGGATACGGGTAGTTGCCGGCGATGGAGCCCAGGTTGATGATCCCGGCACCACGGCCGTGGGCGATCAGGCGCGGCAACAGCAGGTTGGTGGTAGTCAGCAGGCCCTTGATGTTGGTGTCGACCATGGTTTCCCAATCGTCGAGGCTGCACTTGGGCGCCGGGTCCGTACCCACGGCAAGGCCTGCGTTGTTGATCAGCCCGCGCAGCTTGCTGAAGGACGGCGGCAGGTTGGCGATCGCCTCTTCCATGGCCTTGCGGTCACGCACGTCCACTACCAGGCCATGGACTTCGGTCTGCTTGGAAAGCTCGGCACACAGGGCGTTCAAACGCTCCTCACGGCGACCGGTAAGCACCAGCGACCAGCCCGCCTCGGCAAAACGTCGAGCACAGGCTTCGCCAAAACCGGATGTCGCACCGGTAATAAATAGCGTGTTGGACATGATGTTCTCCTTGCAAGGCTTCGCGCAGTCGGTGAGATAAAAAACCAGCGAGCAGAATGCCCGCACGCCGCCCTGGCGGCAACCGATACCCCCGCCGTCATGGCGATTCTGTACGAAATTTAATCAACCATCACAAAGCTATATAAACCGTGGCATGCAGCCATATGCGCGCACGTTATCCACAGCCCCGTCCACAGTCTTTGGGGGCAAGTACAAAACTCGCCAAGCCGCTGTGCACAAGGCTTTCAGCGTGATTTGATAAGTTTTTTGCTTGACCTAGGGCCAGGCCTATGTAGGCCTGATGCAAACGAAGGAATCAAGGGGATGGCTCCAGGCCAGTAATTCCGGCCCCTGCGGGAGTCTTTCCAGAGTTTAATCACAGACTTATCCACAGGCTGGACCGACATGTTTTTGTCATATACCTGTGTCTTTAAACAGGTTGACAAAAGCGTGGGCAGGCTGTGAAAAAGCCCCTGATCAAAAAACAACCACAACCCTGAAAGCCACGGAATAAAAGGCTTCCAGCCAGCTACTCCCACGTTACCCACAGCCGGTTCCACAGTCCGTGGGGACAAGTCAAAACTGTGACAAAACAGGGATTTGCGGCGGCTATATGTCGCGCTTTGGGAGGTGCCCGAATTTGTTTTCCACAATTTGGCAAAGCGCTTGTGGACAGCACAAAAAAATGTGGGAGCTGCTTTCTGTAGGAGCTGGCTTGCCTGCGATGGCGTCACCTCGGTTTGACTGAAATATCGAGGTGTCTGTATCGCAGGCAAGCCAGCTCCCACAGAAAAGCGGGCTCCCACAGGGTCTTGCATCAGGCTTTAAATCAATGCCCGCCGAGGTAGGCGTTACGCACCTCCTCATTGACCAGCAGCTCCTTGCCAGTCCCCGTGAGGCGAATCTCGCCGTTGACCATCACATACGCCCGATCAGACAAACGCAAAGCGTGGTTAGCATTCTGCTCCACCAGGAAGATGGTCATCCCGGTGGATGCCAGCTCCCTCAGGGTAGCGAAAATCTGCTTCACCACTATCGGCGCCAGTCCCAGGCTCGGCTCATCCAGCAGTAACAGCTTGGGACGACTCATCAACGCCCGGGCAATGGCGAGCATTTGCTGTTCGCCGCCGGACATCGTCATCGCCCGTTGATTGCGTCGTTCCTTGAGCCGGGGGAACAGGTCGAACATGCGCTGCATGTCCTCAGCGGCAAACTTGTCGCCAATCGGAATAGTGCCCATCAGCAGGTTTTCCTCGACGGTCATGTCGGGGAACACCCGTCGCCCTTCCGGCGATTGAGCAATGCCGTTGGAGGCAATGTAGTGGGTCGACTTGTGGGTAATGTCCACGCCGCGATAGAGAATCTGCCCGGACTCGGCCCGTGGCTGGCCGAAAATCGACATCAACAGCGTGGACTTCCCCGCGCCGTTGGAGCCGATCAGGCTGACGGTTTCCCCCTCATTGATGTGCATCGAGACTTTTTTCAGGGCCTGGATCGGCCCGTAGAACACGTCCAGGTCTTTCAGTTCGAGGATGGGTTCGCTCATGCCAGTTCCTCTTCATCAGCGCCCAGGTACGCGGCGATCACTTTCGGGTCATTGCGGATCGCCTCCGGGCCGCCCTCAGCGATGACGTTGCCGTGGTCGAGCACCACGATGTGGTCGGAAATACTCATCACCATGCCCATGTCGTGTTCAATCAGCACCACCGTCAGGTCATGTTCGTCGCGCAGCAGGCGAATCATCGCGCTCAGCGCTTCGGTTTCCTGGGGGTTGAGGCCCGCAGCCGGTTC
>Ga0302228_10002648_pt1 | contig 12032 bp, 8 predicted proteins | sample II_Palsa_N1_2_FD_193519 | JGI IMG/M metagenome (GOLD analysis project Ga0302228, IMG submission 193519) | Peat permafrost microbial communities from Stordalen Mire near Abisko, Sweden - II_Palsa_N1_2 | ecosystem: Environmental > Terrestrial > Soil > Palsa > Peat permafrost | place: Sweden...
CTCTATCCCTTCGGCCCGGCTTCTGGACCTTCGGCATGAATTCTCGCCGCCTGGCCGCTGAGATCGATTCGAAGAAATTCCGGTTCGCTCGCCGCCGGCTTACCCTGCATCACCCGGATCGCCGCCCTTCCGCCGCCAAAAAACAGCGCCAGCACCACCGCCGCGAGCGCACCCAACCCGCAAAAGATAGCGATGCTGCTCAGCAGACTGTACGTCTTCTGCACCTCGGCATGGAACTCCAGCGGCATCGGCTTGTTCCAGGTCACCTCGTTGCGCAGGTGAATGCCCTCCACCGTCGCCTGGGCCTCTGCTGGCGTCCACGCGCCCGTCGTCAGCAACACCAGAGGGCCTTCACGCCTCAGCTTCACCGTTCCGGCCGCCGTGCCCTCTTTGTTCATCTCCGCCTCGATCTGCCGTCCGTGGGCACCGGCGATCTCCGGCGTGGGATACAGCACCAGCGTCAGCGTTCCCTTCCCCTGATACTTCGCCGTCACGACCTCAGCGGCCTTGTCGAAGCCAACGATCCCCGGCGGCAGTACCCCCTCCATCGCCTGATAGCCTGCCGGACCCAGCGCATACTTCACCGTGTCCTTTTCGAGCTCCTTCTCCGGCAGAAGTGTCGGCAGCAGCGGCGGCAGTCCTCTGGGCCCACCCACCTTCGGCATCGTCGACGCCAGCAGACGCAGCTCGTTCAGTGTCGAAGCCCTGACGGCGCTCACGTCCGCCACAACAACCGTCGTTCCGCTGCGGAACAGAAACTCTCCTCCGGCGTTCGAGGCCGAGTGACCTCCGATCGCCTTCCCCTCCGGCAGGTTGTGCATGTCCGGCTTACGCAGAAAGGTATAGGCACTATAGGCGCCTGTCGCGTCTCCGAACTGGTACGCCTGAACCCTGATGCTGTCCTTCGTATGCGGATCGACAGACGGTTCGTAGTACGTCTGACGGCTCGCACGATCCAGACCATCCTCCTTCAGAACACCCGCGATCGCGTCATCCGGCTTCACCCCGTCAACGCCCTGCGCCGTCCCCACCGGCTCCCACGGTCCGAATCTGCCGGGCAACAGAGGCGTAGGAGGCTCTGACAATACCGTCTTCGCCGTCTGTCCATAGAGAGCGGCTGCCGATGCACTCACCAGCACCAGCCCCATAACAACCCGCGACATCATCCGAAATCCAGACGAGACACCCATACTTTCGTCAGACTACACCAGCGCGGCAAAGTAAGCCCAGCGCCACTTGTCCTGCCGGACGGCCCCACTTCGCTCGGCCACCCCCACAAACGAAGACCTGTTTGTGGGGACCCCGGTTCGGGCGGGCGTTCGCACGCCTTTTTAACTAGTCGAGTCGAACCAGACAGTACAGACCCTCCCGTTGGTCGGAATCATCCTTCGCCGAGCATCGCGAGGCCCCATGCAGATCATCCCGGCGTGACAAGGTACACACACCACGAAGTGGTCGCCCCACGCGCAGTGGGCCCGTCCGGCAGGACAATAGCCTTACTTTGTACTAGCCCGCTCCGTCGTCACCCGCGCCCCGCTCAACCCACCCTCATACTTCGCGACACCTCTATAGAGGCTCTCCGCAACGCGCTCGCGATACTCCGGGTCCTGCAGCTGCTTTGCATCTTTCGCGTTGGTCACAAACGAGATCTCCGCCAGGATCGAAGGCATATTCGCCCCGATCAGCACCACGAACGGAGCCTTCTTCACCCCACGATCCTTCAGTCCGGTATTGCCCTTCTGCAGCCCGCTATACAGACTCTGCTCCACATCGCTGGCAAACTCCCGCGACTCCCCGATCTTCTCCTTCAGCGCGATCTTCTTCACCAGATCGCTCAGCTGATGGATCGACTGATCCGACACCGCGTTCTCGCGAGCCGCTGTCTCCAGCGCATCCGGCGACGACGTAAAGTTCAGATAGTATGTCTCCACACCCCGCGCGCTCTCATCAGGAGAAGAGTTCGCATGAATCGAAAGAAACAGATCCGCCTGCGCCTTATTCGCAATCGCCGTCCGCGTCTCCAGTGGAATAAACGTATCGTCCGACCGCGTATAAATAATCTCCGACCCCAGCCGCTCATGCAGCAGCTTGCCCAGCCGCAGCGCCACATCCAGCACCACGTCCTTCTCCTCGATGCCATCGACGCCCAGCGTCCCCGAGTCATGACCACCATGCCCAGGATCGATCACGATCCGTCCGATCTTCAGCCCCAGCGCCCGCACCAGCGAAGTCTCGCCATCCGCCGTCGGCACCGCAGCCCGTGCCGGAACCGCATCGGCATCCTTCACCGTTTTGCCCCGCTTCAGCCTCTTCGTCGCAACCGGCGAAGTCCCCTCGGCAACTGATCCGGCAGCCGGAGCAGCATCTGTACCCTGCGCCCTGACCCCTGTCCCCTGATCCTTCACCACCGCCGAGATCGGCTGCGACGTCGGCTGACTCGTCGCCTCCACCCTGCCCGGCTGCGCGCTCAGCGCCGCCACATCGAACGAGCTCGTCGACTTCACCGCCGTCGTATTCGGCACCGTAGGAGCAGCCGCCGCCGCCCGCTGCATCGGCACCGACACCGCCGGCGCGCTCTCCGACTTGCTCCCGCCATGAATATCAATAATCAGACGATACGGATTCGGCAGCAAAAACGCCGAGTACTCCGTCACATCGTTCACATCCAGCACCACGCGCGTCATGTCGTTGGAAAACTGCGCCGCGCGAATCTTCTTCAAAAATCCATCGTCGGTCACAGCAAAGCTCTTGCCCACCAGCTCCTGTGCCAGCCGCGTGCCATGCAGGTCGAAGTAGATGCGATCCGGGTTCGGCACCCGCGCCGCCTCATACGTCACATCGTCCCCCAGGTCGATCGCCACGCGCGTATAGTTTGGCGTCGACCAGTGCCGAATCCCGGTCACCTGCGCCATCTGCCCATGCCGCTTCGCCGCCGTCTTCGCCACATGCATCGGCGTTGCGGTCAAAGGCTCTGCCCCGTTGGCCGAAGCATCGAGAGCATCCAGCGACGCATCCACCGGAGCCGCTGTCCCCGACCTCTGCGCCTCGCCAGCCGAACTCACCGGCGCAGCTCCGACCGCACGCGAAGCCGAAGGATTCGCAGCTTCATTCCCCGTAGTCGGCATCGACGGCAAAGCAACTGTTCCCGCACCTTCACTGTCCTGCGACGCCGACGAAGCCCGCCTGCCCCCCGCAGCATCTCCGCTCTTCGCCATCTCCTGCGATCTCGCGCCGACCAAACCCGAAGCCACCACACTCCTGCGATCTCCGTTGCTTCGATCCAGCGAAGCCAGCCCGGCCTTCGCCTCCTCCGCCAGCTCACTCCGCGGATACTTCTCTACCAGCAGCTCATATCTCTCACGTGCCGACGCCGCATCATGCAGATCGTTCTCATAAATCTGCGCCTGCGACAACACCGCCGCCACCCGCAGCGAGCTCCCCGGATACTGCACCCGCAAAAACTCATACTGCCCCACCGCGGCCTTCAGCGACTTCGCATCATGCAGCTCGCGTCCCTGCTCCGTCAGCAGCTCCGCCACTGCATTCACGCTGTCGGGAGCGTGCTGATCCCCCGGCGCATCATGGTACACAGCGCGAAACCCATCCATCGCCCGCGTGTAGTCGGCCTTGGTGCGGCTCCTCTCCGGAATCGCCTCCAGCGCCTCGCGTCCGTGCTCCGCCTGCTCCCACGGCGTCAGTTCCACGTGCCGCTGCGACGTCTTCGCAGACACCACCGGCACCATCGCGCAGCCCAGCACCACCGCGCAACCCCCACACCACCACCAGCTTCGAATTGTTCTGCTCAGGCCCATTGTCTTTTTAATTCCAGACAGACCTAAGTTTAAGAGACCCCGCCCCTCAACGCGTGTGAAAAGAACCCCGATACGCTCCCCGGTACTTCCTCCGATACCCCCACAAAGTTGCACCTCGCCTCCCTTCCCCAGGCCCGCAGTGAAGAAAGTCCGCCACCCACGCGCACTCCCGTCGACTCATCCTCCACTAAAGTATTCGCCGCCTAAAATGAACCCTTCCCATCCTGGGAGAACCTGAATCCTGTAAACTCCTCCGCATGGTAGATATCGATCTTCTCGTCGAGGCCCTCCGAAACCGTGGCCATAGTGTGGAACACGTCATCTCCGTCCCCGAAAACGCCGGTGTCTATGAGCTGACCGTAGACGGCGTCTCCCTCAACCTCGAAGAAGCCCGGGCTTTTCTCGCAAAAGACGAAGCGAAATAGCCACGCCTGGCTGACTCCTGAAACAGCCGCAGCGGAGAGACCTCGCATCTCCTCTCTCCGCTCGTGCCGGTCTTCAGCCAGCGCATGAGGCAGTGCATCGCTCACGGCTGTCAGCCGAGCAACCCACCCACCACCTCAGCCGCTCCCTGCAACGCCCCATCGAGCGCACCCGCATCGTTCCCACCAGCCTCCGCCAGATCAGGCCGCCCACCGCCCTTGCCGCCAACCTTAGCCGCCAGCAGCCCAACGATCTTCCCCGCCTGCACCCGCGCCGTCAGGTCCTTCGTCACGCCGACAATCAGCGAAACCTTTCCCTCCGCCGCCGCCCCCAGCACCACCACACCCGAACCCAGCTTGCCGCGAAGCTGATCCACCAGCTCCCGCATCTGCGCCTTCTCAATCCCATCCACCCGCTGCGCCAACACCTTCACGCCCTTCACCTCAACCGCCGACGAAGCCGCATCCGCCACCGAAGAAGACGCCGCCTTCATCCTCACCTGGTCCAGCTCCCGCCGCAGCTTCTTCATCTCCTCTTCCTGCACCGAAATCCTCTGCCGCAGCGCATCCGCCGGAGCAACATCCGTCGAGCCAACAAGCGACCCCACCACCTTCGCCACATCGAAGTCACGCCGAAACTCGCTCAGCGCCCCCGTACCCGACACCGCCTCCACGCGCCGCACCCCCGAAGACACCGACCCCTCGCCGACAATCTTAATCAACCCAATCTCACCCGTAGCTCCGGTATGAATCCCTCCGCAAAGCTCCGTCGAAAAGTCGCCGATCTTCACCACCCTCACCCGCTCGCCATACTTCTCGCCGAACAGCGCCATCGCCCCCAGCTCATTCACGGCCACATCGATCGGCACATCCACCATCGTCACGACCTTTGTATTGCCGAGCACCTGCCGGTTCACAATATCCTCAACCTCCTGCAGCTCCTCATCGGCCACGCCGGTAAAGTGCGAAAAGTCGAACCGCAATCTGGCCGCATCATTCAGCGACCCCGCCTGCTTCACATGTTTCCCCAGCACCTCACGCAACGCGGCATGAAGCAGATGCGTCCCCGTATGATTCCGAATCGTCGCCGACCGCGTCGTCGCATCCACCACCGTATCGACGGTATCGCCCACCGCAATCGTCTGATTCGCCCTCACCCGATGCGCAAACACCCCCTGCACCGGCTTCGTCGCCCCACTCACCTCAGCCACAACCGAGTTGTGATCCCCCGAGTACAACCACCCCACATCCCCAACCTGCCCACCCGAGTCCGCATAAAAACTCGTGGCATCGAGCACAACCTCGCCGGTCTCACCACCCTTCAACGTGGGAACACCAACCCCATCCTTCACCAGCGCCAACACCCGCGCCCCATCCACCCGCAGCGTCGAATACCCTTCAAACTCCGTCTTCGCCAACTCCCGATAAACCGGCGCCGCCGACTTCTGCGACCCACCCTTCCAACTCGCCCGCGCCCGCTGCTGCTCCTCTTCCTTCGCTCGGTCGAATCCTTCTTGATTGAATTTGAGGCCGGCATCTCTTGCCGCATCGACCATAAAATCCAAAGGCATTCCATAGGTTTCGTATAGATGAAATGCAATTACGCCACTCAGTTCAGGGGTAGTGGTAGAGGAATGGTGAACCTCCGCTGGATTCATGCCCAGATCGACCATAAGCTGATCTACTTTTTTCGGATCAGAATTGAAGGCATATTCGCTCTTCGCTGTTTCGATTGCTCGATCCAGCAGCCTTGTACCGGACGTCAGCACGCGAGCAAACTGCTCCTCCTCCGCCAACACGACCTTAGCAACTCTATCCGCCGACTCCTTCAACTCCGGATAAGCCACCTGCATCTCATCCCGAACCGCGAACACCATCTCATGCATAAACGGCTTTTCCTGCCCCAGCAGCCGTCCATGCCGAATCCCGCGCCGCAGAATCTTCCGCAGCACATACCCTCTGCCATCGTTCGCAGGATGCACCCCATCCGAAATCAAAAACGTAGCTGCCCGAGCATGGTCCGCGATGATCCTCAAACTCGCCGCACCCTTCTCCTCTGACCCCGCAGCCTCTGCAGCGCTCATCGCCGTAAAGCCAGTCAGCTCTGCTGCCCGCGCAATCAGCGGAACAAACAGATCTGTCTGATAGTTCGACAGCACTCCCTGCAGCACAGCCGACACCCGCTCCAACCCCGCGCCAGTATCAATCGAAGGCTTCGGCAGCGGCGTCAGCGTCCCATCGCTGCTCCTGTCGAACTGCATGAACACCAGATTCCAAATCTCGACATACCGCTGCTCATCCTGCGGAAACGGCTTATCGACACCCGGCTCCTCGGCGGCTTCAATCCCCAGGTCATAGAAGATCTCACTACAAGGCCCACAAGGCCCCGTATCGCCCATCTGCCAGAAGTTATCCTTGGCCGACATCCCGAAGATCCTCTCCTTCGGCACGCCCGTCTCAATCCAGAACTGCTCCGCCTCATCATCCCGCGGAACCTTCGCATCCCCCTCGAAGATCGTCACATACAGCTTGCTCGTATCGATCCCGAACCACTCCTTCGAGGTCAGCAGCTCCCACGCATAAGCAATCGCATCCTTCTTGAAGTAGTCGCCGAAAGAAAAATTCCCCAGCATCTCAAAGAAGGTATGGTGCCGCCGCGTAAACCCGACGTTCTCCAGATCGTTATGCTTCCCACCCGCCCGTACGCACTTCTGCGAGGTCGTCGCCCGCGTGTAATCCCGCTTCTCGTTCCCGAGAAAAACATCCTTAAACTGATTCATCCCCGCATTGGTAAACAGCAGCGTAGGATCGTTCGCCGGCACCAGCGAAGAAGAGTGCACGCGCCTGTGCCCCTTGCCCTCAAAAAACCGCAAAAAGTCTTCCCGAATCTGGCTTCCCGAACGAATAATCATAAGCACCAAGTTTATCAGCGCAATTCGATTTGCTCAGCCGGCAGCCCTCATCACTTCACCAACCCCGGCACCCACGTATGCCCCTCCATTCGAAACACCTCATCCTCCGTCTTCCTTAGCCCGGCAAACTCCGCGCGATGCTCCACCATCACCATCGCGCTCACCAGCGCATCGAACGCATCCTCCGACGCCCGCGCCTTCGCCACCACCCCCCGCGAAATCCCCGCATACAGCGCATTCTCCTTCCGCTTCTTCGCGAGATACGCCGTCCGCGCCACCTCCGAGCTTTTATTCACCGCGCCCGTCATCAACCGCGTATACATCTCCACCACCAGCGGAGCCCGCCCCAACTCCGGCGCATCGTACGGCCAGATCTTAAATCCAGCCTCACGCAGCACCAGCAAACCCGGCATCCCCCGCAGCGAAGCCGTCCCCACCGAACCCGCGCCGCCGATCTGAAACACCGACTTCGGCGCGATCCCCGCAATCTTCGCAATCTGCAGAGGATCCGTCATCTCCGCACGCACCTTCAACACCGTCTCCGCGCGCCGCAGCATCCTGTGCGCATGCTCGCCGCAGAACTCCTCCGGCTTCTTCCCATGCCGCAGCGCCCCGGCCCTTCCCCAGAACCGCCCATCCGCGCACTCATGATGCAGCCACTTCTCGCCTTGCCCATCCGCCACCAACCGCCAAAACTCCGGAGCGGATGCAATCCCCAGCTCCCGCAAAAACCACGCCGGGTAGCTGAACGTAAAATCGAACCCCACCACCATCCGCGGTGTCTCCTTCGCCATCTCAATCAGCCACTCGCAAAGCTCCTCCCGCGTCCTCCCCGCCTCCAGCGCCATCCTCCCCGTAGCAGCCGTCCACACCGCCGCCCAGATATGCCTTCGCTGCCCCGCCGCGTCCACTCTCCCCGACCAGTCCACCGCCACCACGCGCTGCAACTCGCTACGAGCCATCCTCCTATCATCCACCCGACGGAACTTTTCTCCCACCCCCACCGTTAATCTCCATCAGGAGAAAAAAACACGATGCTCAGGCTGCTCCTCTTCTGCATTCTTCTCGTCCTCTGCTGGCCTCTCGCCCTGGCCGCGCTCCTCCTCTATCCGCTGATCTGGCTGATCCTGCTGCCCTTCCGCATCGTCGGCCTCGTCGTCGGTGGCACCTTCGAGCTCATCGCCGCGCTCTTCTTCCTTCCCGCCCGCATGTTGCGTTCCATCTAGTCGTTTTCAAAATCCGCCGCCGAAGACGAAAATAGATCCATGACCGGAACCCGCATCGACAAGTGGCTATGGGCCGCCCGCTTCTTCAAAACCCGCGAGCAGGCCGGCAAAGCCTGCGAGCTCAATCGCATCACCTCCAACAACCAGGCCGCCAAGCCCGCCCGCGAGGTCCGCCTCGGCGACATCCTCCACATCAAAAACGAAGGCGGCGAGTTTGAGGTCGAAGTCCTCAGCCTCAGCCAGCAGCGCGGCCCCGCCGCCGTCGCCCAAACCCTCTACCGCGAGACCGAAGCCAGCAAAGAAGCCCGCCGCAAAGCCGCCGAAGAGCGCAGACTCCTCGGTCCCATGGCCTTCAACGCCCCATCCAAACGCCCCACCAAACGCGACCGCCGCCTCATCCACAGCTTCCGCGGCGACGACTAGCCCGCCCTATTCCTCCTCGTTCTGCCGCGCATACGTATCCGAATCCCCCGCCCGCTCCTCCGGCTCCGCATACGAGTCCGAGTCCACCCCACCCTCTTCCATCCCCGCCAGCGCCTCCTCCGGCAGCTTCCATTCGCGCAGCACCTTATAAATCGCCCGCGAAGAAAACCCCGCCCGCAGCAGCCGATTCATCGCCCGCACCGTCTCCTTCTGCGCATTCACCCCACCAGGCTGCTTCATCCTCTTCCGTGCAATATACTGCCTGGCCAGCGCCACCTCGTCGACGTCCTCATACGCGGCCTCCAGCGTCGACGCCACCAGCTCCTTCCCCACGCCCTTCTGCATCAGGTCCTGCTGCACCCTCCGCCTGCCGAACTTCTCATACTCCTTACGCACCCTTGTGTAGTCCTCGGCAAACCGCGTATCGCTGAGATAGTTCAGCTCCTTCAGCCGCACCATCACCGCATCCATCGCGCGTTCGCCGGCCTCACCTTCTTCCGCGCGAGCCTTCATCAACCGCCGCAGATCGCGCTCCGTCCGCATCCGCCGCGCCAGCGAGCCCACGGCATACTCGAACAATCCGGCCTCACCCACCGGCTCTCGTTTCTTCGGTCTCGCAAACGCCATCGTTAAACCCTTTCACTCTCAGCACTTCATGATATGTCCTGCCGGACGAGCCCACTGCGCTCGGCCACCCCACAAACGAAGACCTGTTTGTGGGGACCCCGGTTCGGGCGGGCGTTCACACGCCTTTTTAACTTGTCGAGGTGAAATAAGCAGCACAGGCCCTCCCGTTGGTCAGGATCATTATCCGCCGAGCAACGTGAGGCCCCCAGAAGATCATCCCTGCAAGACCGACACACACACCACGAAGTGGTCGCGCGCCGCGCAGGCGGCCCGTCCGGCAGGACATCGCCTCTAAGGAACCACATTCAACGTCAGCTCATTCGACTTCACCACCACATGACTCGCCGCATCCTTACGCGACACCTGCACCGTATACCGTCCAGGCCTGCTCAGAACCACCAGCTTCGCCAGATGCGCCGTCTGCACCGCAGTTCCTCCCGGCTGAACAAAATCCACCGTAGCATTCCCGCTTTGCTCTCCCTGCGGAATCCCCCGCGCATACGCGGTCTCCTCCACCACCCGTCCCGCCGCATTCCGCACCTCGATCCTGTAAGAGAACTCCGGATTATTCATACCCGGACGATGCCCAAACAGCACCTGGTGGTCGGAGACATTCTTCAGCGCAATCCTCACCTGAGCATCCGACCCCACCGGCACCTCATCCTGCGGCGCGCTGATCGCAATCGAGAACGATGCACCCGTCTGCGGCTGATCCGGCGTACTCACCGCAACCTTTGGCGCAGCCGCAATCGGCGCGACGACCCTGGCGCTCTCGGGAGCCTTCGCCACAGCAACAGGAGCAGACGGTACAGGCGCTGCAGCCTTCGGCAAAGCCTGAGGCTTCGGCGTCTCCGGCGGCCTCGTCGACACAATCGTCTCCTCCGGCGGCGTTGCAACCCCATACGGCAGACTCAACCCATAAGCATTCGTCTTCGTCCACTGATCGCACCAGTCCCCCACCGTCTCATACCAGAGCTTCGAGTTCTGCGGCTTCAGCACCCAATGCCCTTCGTCAGGAAAATAGAGCATCTTCGAAGGCACATTCAGCCGCTGCAACGCCGTAAACAACTGAAACCCTTCCGACACATCCAGCCGATAGTCCTTCTGCGAATGAATCACCAGCGTCGGCGTCTTCGCATTCTGAATCGAAAGCATGGGCGACCATTTACGAAACGGATCGTTCGCAACCGGCCCAGCCGCATACCTCCACGGCTGCCCTGGCGTCTTTTCACCCGGATTCCGGAACTCCCACTCATTGAACCAAAGCTCCTCGGTATCCCCATACGCACTCTGCGGATTGAACATCCCGTCATGCGTCACGATGCACGCAAACCGATCCGTATGGGTCAGCATCCAGTCCGCCATGTACCCGCCGTAGCTCCCGCCCAGCGCGCACTCCCGCGTCTTATCGATAAAGGGATAATGCTGTTCCGCATAGTCCAGCCCCTTCATTAGGTCGACATAAGCCTTCCCACCCCAGTCGCCATTCACCCCATCGATAAAAGCCTGGCCATACCCCGTCGACCCTCGCGGATTCACCATCACCACCACATACCCGCTCGCCGCCATCAACTCAGGATTCCACCGATAACTCCACGCATCCCCCCAGTCTCCCTGCGGCCCCCCATGGATCAAAATCGTCAATGGATACTTCCGCGAAGGATCAAAGTTCGGCGGACGAATAATAAAGCCCTGCACCTTCGTGTTAAGCGCACCCGTAAACCAGTACGACTCCATCGCAGGCAGCTCGAGCTGCGAGAGCAGCGCATCGTTCAGATGCGTCAGCAGGTGAAGGGGCTCGGTCTTTGGAGTGACATCGCGCGAAGGCTTGCTCACAGCAACCGCAATGACTCTGGCACTGTCGTCCATCTTCGTTAAATCAGCAAGCGCGATCTCCATCGGCTGATCCACTCGCATCAACGTGGCGATCAGCTTGTATTGATTCGGAACCTGCACCAGACTCCCCCACTCCCCCGAGGTCCTGCCAAAACGATGCAGGTCGTCACCCGTCACATTCGTCCCATAAATAACCTCTTCTCCATGATCCCCGGCAGCAAAGAAGATGCGGTGCGAATCATCCGACCAGGTGAATTCATCCACCCATCGATCAAGATCGCTTTCTTTCGGTCGGCCCGGCGAGGAATAGTCTTTTAGCGTGAGTTCAACCTCCTTCGTCGTTCCCGCCAAACGATCGAACAGCATCAGCCGAAACAGATCACTCTCATACCCGGCCCGCGCCTGCGAACGAAACGCCATATACTTCCCATCCGGCGAGTAAGCCGGCCCATCATCACTCCCCGGCGAAGTAGAAATCTTCCTCGGCCTGGCCGACGGATCATCCAGCAATAGCGTAAACACATCGTTATTCGTACTCGCCGCCGGAACAAGATCAACATTAGTTACAAATGCAATCTCCTCCGACCCCGGAGCCCACGCATACCCCAGCGGCCCACCCAGCGAAAACGTCGGAGCCTCCGCATCGCCAATATCTCTCCGCCGCGTCAGGTCCCGCACCGCATTCCCGTCCGTAGCCGACACCACCAGCACATGGCTCCGCTTCTCCCCAACATAGTGGTCCCAGTGCCGATACAGCAGATGATCGAACACCTG
>Ga0302228_10002662_pt1 | contig 12007 bp, 9 predicted proteins | sample II_Palsa_N1_2_FD_193519 | JGI IMG/M metagenome (GOLD analysis project Ga0302228, IMG submission 193519) | Peat permafrost microbial communities from Stordalen Mire near Abisko, Sweden - II_Palsa_N1_2 | ecosystem: Environmental > Terrestrial > Soil > Palsa > Peat permafrost | place: Sweden...
TTCCCCATCAGCGCGGAGCCGTGGGCAAACAGCGCGGCCATGCGGCGATATTGTTTAGCGTGCTCGGCGAAGGCCATGCGGTTATTGAAGTGGTGCAAAATCGCGGCCAGGGCCAGCGTCATTTCGAACGCAATGCTGATCGGTTCGGGATATTCGGGCCGATGTAATCGCAGGTAACCGAGTACACCTCCCAGGATCACCACGCCCAGCATCGCACCGATTCCGAAGCGCTCGATCCATTCGTGATACCTTGCATTCCGTTCGGCGGCCCGGTCGAAGTACTGCTGTTGATTGTCGATCCAATATTTCCGAATGAAGGCCAGCCGGTTACTCCAGTCTGCCTCCGGCAAATCCGATTCTTGATGCGACGGCCGGCTCTCCGCCGCATTCCAACCTCGAAAGCCGTTGCGAATCCAATCCAGTTCCGATCGCTGTTTCCCGAAATAATGGTCCGCCACCGATTCCTTGATTCCGGCAAGCTTCCAGAAAAATTTAACACGCAAGCCTTCGGCCATGGCCCGGTAGTCTTCATGCTCGGTATCCAGTGCTCGTTTTCCAGAGATCAGTCGGACCAGGATGGCGAGGCCCACCACGCCCCCGGACATTCCAAGAAAACGGAGGTCATGCTCCCGTAAACCAGCGAATAACAAAAAAAAGAAGAACGCCAGCAGAATGAGCACATGCAACGTGACTTGGACCGCCAGCCATATTTTCTGGAAGTGGATAGCCAGCGCGTCGGCCGCCGCGTAACGGTGGAGGACGGCTCCCATCCCGGGCGGCAATTCTCCCTCGGGCGTATCCTGCAGCAGGTAACCCTTACTTTTGGCGATTTGCTCTTCGCGGCTTCGGCCCGCCTGCAGGATGTACCGGTTAAAATCGTCCAAGCGGCTGAACATGCTGCGATAATATTTTTCAGCCTGCTCGTCGTTCTTCTCAAACGCCTCCGGATAAATTTTGTTTATGCTCATCGCTTTCCCGGCATGGGGAAAGGGATTTTTCACCCGCGGCGTAACGATTTGATAGGCCGGGAAGCCATCCGGAGCTTCCAATTCACACGCGTCCGAGCCGGACACCCCCTCGGTCTGAAAGCGAACGACCTCCGCGGTGCCGCCCACCGCGTCCGATTCCGCGCCGTCCCACAGAGCGATCAGGATCTGGCTCTGCTTGCCGATGTACCGTCCCACCAGTTCGTATTGGCGATCCCGCTGCGGACCCGGCTCCGCAATCCCCTCGTAACTGTTGCCTTCGGCTAGGTCCAGCTCGAACCACTCGGTGCGCGCCAGCAGCTCGCGGAATTCCTCGCGCGAACTTCTCTCAATAGCCACTGTCGCCAGCGGTGTTTCCAACACCGTGACGCTTTCAAAATCCTGCTCGTACATGGCGAGCGGCAGCGGCAGCGGAGCCACCACTCGTGCGCCCACGTCCGGAGCCAGCGCCACTTCCGCCACTAAACGATCCGCGCCTTCGGCCAGCGCTGAGATCACCACCAACGGAGTAGCAGGGTAATCCTTGCGCAAATCGAGCAGAATTTCTTTTACCTTCGCCGCTAGATGGATCCAGTCTTCGTCCCGCAGGTCGCGATGCCCGGTGACGCCGATGACCAAGGGAGCCAGCAGCTGGGCGCGCTCGAATCCCGCTAGTTTTTTCTCATTCAATGCGCCTGAGCCTCCGGCCCGGGAACTCCATCTCACCTATCGATCGCCAAAACGTATCTTGCACGGCCACCAGAGTAAAGAGCTAAAGCGCGAGTCGGAGCGGGCCAGCCGAATTTGATTCTGCAGTCTGACCCACCTCGCGTGCCATGCTGAATTCTTGTGTCCGGCACCGCAGGCGCGTTACGATGCGCGAGCCGAAGTTGCGTATCCCGGCCGTTCAGCGGAGGTTGCTCTCGTGGCGTTCGACGTATTCATTAGCTATGCCTCAAAAGATAAAACCGTGGCGGACGCCGTCTGCGCCCGCCTGGAGGCCGCCGCCATACGCTGCTGGATCGCGCCGCGCGATATCGTCGCTGGCACTTCCTACGGCGAAGCGATCATCGACGCCATCCACGCCGCGAAAGTGATGGTCCTGGTTTTTTCCGCCAACGCCAACGCCTCCGGCCACATTCCGAAGGAAGTGGAACGCGCCGTAAGCAGTGGCGTCGCGATTCTTCCGTTTCGCATCGAAGACGTCGCGCCCGGCAAGTCGCTCGATTATTTCATCGGCTCCGTGCACTGGCTCGACGCCATGACTCCGCCCATGGAACAGCACCTCGACAGTCTCGCGGCGACCGTTCACAAATTAATTCCGGAAAGCGCCCAAGCCACGCCCTTGCCGCCAACGGTGATCTGGCAGCACGGCGCGACAGTGCCACCTTCATCAGCGCCTGCAATGGCGCCGGCGCCAGTTCCGGCGCCATCTCCAAGCCCGGCGCCGACCACCGCCGTCCGCCCGGAAACCAGCAGCCCAGCCGTTTCCGCATTATCTGGAAGAACGATCGGGATCGGGTTGGCGGCACTGCTAGTCCTCGCCGCAGTTGTTTTCGGATTCATGCACCACAGCCCGGACCCGCAGCCCGCTCCGGCCGCGGCCGTTGAACCGGAGACGAAGCCAGAGGCACCGGTCGCAAACGCAGCGGATGTCGTCCCCGAGCCCAAAAGATCTGCGGCTTCGGGAGCTTCAAAAAACAAACCCGTTGCAGGTGCTGGAGTCGACCCCGTCGTCGGTTGCTATCAATGGTTCAACAATGCGCCGGTGGTGATTCACGGCGACGGCACCATGACCACCGGCCCGTTCGTCGCCCACTGGAAAGTCATCAATGCCGCGCAACACCAGTACACCTTCACCTGGCCGGATAACATCGAGACCCTCACCATTACTCCCGACCAGCGCTCGATGAGCGGTACCAATAATTATGGTTACCCGATGGCCGGCGGGCGCGTCTCGGCCGGCGCCGGCATGCCCGGAACCTGGCACTGGACCAACGGCTGGACCGTCAACATCTCCGCCAACGGCACGTTCGTCAGCGGACAGTTCCGCGGAACCTGGCGAGCCATCAATGCCGCCGCGGGACTTTACGAAATGACCTGGCCCAAGCCCGTGGACACGGTGACCCTCATGGCCGGCGGCACCCGCATCGTCGGCGCCAACCAGTACGGCATAGCGATGTCCGGAGTGAAGACCGGCGTCTGCGGCGGAAGCTGACCCGGCCGCCGAACCGGGCAACGTCTAGTAGTTTTATATTATTTCTTCGTGGCATCCGCTCCGGTACATTCCTTCCACTTTTGGGGACCGTCATTCATTTGGCGGTAGGGGGATCATCCGTGGCCGCGCCAACTTCCGCTCTCGATCTGCAAGCTTCCAGCATCAGCACCAGCGCCTGGCGCACCCGCACTCTCTCGATCGTTCTATTGATTGTAATCGCCGGCGTGTTCTGGGGAGACTCACGCTACCCCGCGCTGATGAAGCGTTACCACGCCGGTTCGCAAATCAAAGCCTCTGGAGCGCTGACCTTTGGAACCGTCTACGCGGTTGATCGCGGGATGCCGTTGCCCACCCGAGTATCGCGCACGACCATCAACTGGCTGGATGCGAACCGCGTCGGCATGACCTTTGCATTTCTGTTCGGGCCGGCGGCGCTCACTTTTCTGGGAACGATTCGGCGCCGGCGTTCAACCTCACGTTATTTGAACGCGCTCTTCGGCGCGACGGCCGGCATGCCGCTGGCCGTTTGCACCAACTGCGTGGCCCCCATCGCGCGTGGATTTTACGCCTCGGGCTTGAGCACCGAATCGGTTCTCGCCGCCATGTTTGCTTCACCAGCGCTGAACGTCGTGGTGCTGGCGATGACTTTCGCGCTTTTTCCCGCGCCCATTGCGTTCCTCAAAATCGCAACGGTGCTGCTCCTGATTTTTGGGTTTGCTCCGGCGGTGGCTTCGCGCGCGGGTGTCGAACCGCTGCGCGATTTTTCCAGCCCGGTCGAAATTTCGACAGACCAGACCTGGGCGCAAGCGCTGCTCTTGACCCTGCGCTCGTTCGCCAAAAGTTTTTGGTACGTATTCAAGATTGCGTTTCCGCTGATGATTCTCGGCGCAATTCTCGGCGCGTTCGTCATCGAAATTCTGCCGCAACAGGCGCTGGTTGCGAACGTCACCGTCGGCGGCATTCTGCTGGTCGCGCTGGTCGGGGCGTTTCTGCCGGTGCCCATGGCTTTCGACGTCGCCATCGCCTACATCGCGATGACCAAGGGCGTCCCGCTTCCTTACGTGGTCACCATTCTGTGCACCCTGGGCATCATCAGCGTGTTTTCTCTTTCGGTGGTGGGCCAAACGATTTCGTGGAAAGTGGCGGCGGGCGTTTACGCCTCGGTGGTGGCGCTCGGGACGCTGGCGGGAATTGTGACTAAATTTCTGGGATAGCCGCGGCGTCCACGCTAGTGCGCGGAGCGAATGCGCGTCGCTAGTGCCCGCGCTTTCTGCCGCGCGATGTCGATGAATTTCTCGTCGGCGCCAATCTGGTCCAGAGCTGGCAGCAAGCGTTCGGGTTCGGGCAGCAACTTGTGATCGAAATCGGCGGAAATGGTCTGCAGCACGTCGTTCACACCTAATCGATCGTAACGCATGGTCCGCACCAGATCCGAAAGATCCGTCGACTGCCGCGCCAATCCTTCAAAAATGTTTACCAGCTGCGTCGCTGATTCGTCCAGCGTGTAATTGAATTTCGTTTCATGCGTTTCCGCCCCGGCCTGATACGTGAACGTCTTTTCGCCCAGATTCGCCAGCCGGCGATGCACTTCCAGATCGACCCCCTGAAAATTGTGGAGCTTCCCAGCCAGCCCGAAAATCTTTTGTGCCAATGGTGCGCCAATTTCGAAGGGTTGCGGGTTCGCCTCTTCATCGAGCTGTCGCAGATCGGCCGTACCCACGCCTTGCTGGTTCAACTTAATTTCGACGAACTCGGGGAAACTGGTTTTAAAAATCTTGCGGTAGGTAATCGTGGCGTCGCCTGGCGCGGACCACGGCCTGGGCACGGGTATTTTCGCCGCGTAGGCGGTGGCCCAAGACCAAGCGACCAACGCCACGAACGCAGCGAAGCGGAAACTCGCACGGCGGAGCGAATTGAAATGGGCCGGCGGGCGCACAGCTAAGGGATGCGCGCCGCACGCGCGCGGTTGCGAACGGGAGGGTTGGTCAGATTTGGAATTGCGCGCCGCGGCAGCGCCGCACGCGGGTCAACTGCCGAGCCGGCCGCTTTTTTGCCCATGGCCATGGCCACGTCTACCCGCTGCTGCGCCCGGGCCGCATGCGCGTGGCACAACGCGATTGCCAGCGCGTCGGCGGCATCTTCGGGCTCCGGATATTCGCTCAGGCCCAGCGTCGCTCGCACCATTTGTTGCATCTGCTGTTTCGACGCTGCGCCATAACCCGCGATGCTGGCCTTCACCTCGCGCGGCGAATAACTGTGCGCCGGAATCGAAGCTTGCGCCGCCGCCAGCAACACCACGCCGCGCACTTCAGCCAGCCGCAAAGTCGTTCCCACATTCAGCGCCGTAAAAACCGATTCCACCGCCACCGCATCCGGAGAAAATTCCGTCACCAGCGCGGTGATCAATTCATGGATTTCGCGCAGCCGCGCCCCAAATTCCGTGCGCGTCCGCATCTTCAAAGCGCCGTAGCGCAGCATCCGCGGCGCCGCGCCGACGAATTCGACCACGCCATAACCCGTCGCCCCCGCCGAAGACGGATCAACGCCCAGCACGCAGAATCGAACCGCGTTCGCCTGCGTACCCGGTTTTATGGGCAGATGAGAAGTCATGTGATGGCAACGAGTGTAGTGCGCGGGGGAGGGGCTGTGTAGTGTTTTTTGCAGCGAAGTTCGCGGTGCGGCAATGATTCACGCCGCACCGATAGGAAGATGCGTAAGGGAATCTTTATTTCCCGGCCAGCCCCAAAGCCGTGGGATGTTTCGGCTGATACAGCCCAACCTCGCCGCCGCCCGGCAGGCGCACCTTGGTAACCGAACCCCAGCGCTCTTCGTGCACCTCAGTGCAGTTTACGTTTTTCTTCGCCAGTGCCGCGATTTCAGCTTTCACGTCGTCGCACAGGAAATACAGCTCGTGGTGGCCATTCTGATCGGAGGGATGGAACGCGGCTTCGGCGGACGGCAAGGCAAAAATCAGCCAGCCGCGCCCAGCGTCAACCGAAGGGAAGCCCAGCACATCGCGAAAAAACGCGCGATCCGCTTCCGCATCTTTACTGTAAAGAATGACGTGAGCGCCAGAAATCACGCGGCCCTCCCGGTAACGCGACTCAATCCAGTCCCGGCTAGCCGGCGACCGCCTGCAGTTCCTTTTCGTCGATGTCGAAGTTGGCGTAAACGTGCTGCACGTCGTCGTGATCTTCCAGCGTTTCCATCATGCGGACCATCTGCGCCGCTTGCGCGCCCGCCAGCTTTACGTAATTCTGCGGCACAAACGCCACTTCCGCGCTGGCCGGCGTAATTCCTGCCGCAATCAACGCTTCGCGCACCTTTTCAAACGCTTCCGGCGGCGTCACTACTTCCCACGCCGCGCCATCGTCGCGCATGTCTTCCGCGCCGGCGTCCAGCACGATGCCCAGCATCTTGTCTTCGTCCGCCGCTTCTTTGCCGACGATAATGTCGCCCTTGCGATGGAACATCCAGCCCACCGCGCCGTTTTCCGCCATGTTGCCGCCGTTCTTCGAAAACATGTGGCGGATCTCGCTGACGATGCGGTTGCGGTTGTTAGTCACCACCTGCACCAGCACGCCCACGCCGCCCGGCCCGTAGCCTTCGAAGGTCACTTCGTCCAGCGTTTCGCCTTCCAGCGTGCCGGTGCCGCGCTGAATCGCGCGCTCGATATTGTCGTTGGGCATATTTTCGCCCTTCGCCGAAAGAATCGCCGTCCGCAGGCGCGGGTTGGTGATCGGGTCGGCGCCGCCGGTGCGCGCCGCAATCGTTAACTCCCGAATAATTTTTGTGAAAATTTTGCCGCGCTTGGCGTCCGTGGCGGCCTTCTTATGCTTGATTGTGGCCCACTTAGAATGTCCAGACATGTAAACCTTCTTCGAGGAAGTGTGGCAGGAGCAGCAGATTCGCTCTTGCCGCGACAGTGTAGCAGCAGCCCTGAGTAAGTGGCAAGCGGGGGGGACCGCGGTTCGGGGAACCGCTCGTTCGTGTTCGCTAATAGCCGGATCGCACGCGACAGAGATCCGGCCAGCTCGCTACACGTCACAGCGATTGACAAGCCGTTGACCCTAAACGAGTTGATTGTCGCGGCGAGCCTGATCAGAGAAACGGCCGGGCAGGTATCAACCTGGCCTCACTTGCCCGAAGGTACTATGTCCGAAGTGTGTTCGCCTTTGCTACATTTCAGCCGAGGCGTTCCAATATGAATTTCCTAAAGCTTGCGCAAGACAAGGTCCACAAGGCGATCGGCGCGAAGCCCGTTTCCGCCAACGACTTCAATGTTGGCGATAGCTTGATCCACACCACCTCCGGCGTCCGCGGCGTTCTGGAGGGAGTCGAAATTTGCGACGGCCGCGTGTTGCTCACGATTCGCACGCCTTCCGGACAATTTCTCCATAAGCTGGGCCGTCAGGAATTCAAGCTAGCCAGCGAAGCATCCGCCCCCGAATTCGCACCCGCGCACGCGGCGCCTGCCGCTGCGGCGCCGGTTGAGACGCACGGCGCCGCCTCACCCACAGAGACGAAACAGCCTGCCGCCGCCGAACCCGAACTGGATTTGAAAATGGATTGCAGCGAAGGTATCAGCACCGAAAGCATTCTCGACGAACTTTAAAGCGCCGCTCGCGGCGACGGCGTAGGATCAAGAAAGTGGATTCGGGTGCGCGGTCTCATCTCCAGACATTCCAGAACGGGTTATTCAATGCAGAACCCACGAAGTTCTTTGCTCAGCTGATTAACGTAAAATTCCGGTGATAATCGATATAAACGCACTTACCTTGGTCGGATGGCCGCCGGCCCGAGTTCCGCCTGGAGCAGAACGTTTTTGCAACCGGAGTAAGTCATGCGAAGCGCTGCGTTCCTTCTGGCCCTATTCGTGACGTTCCCGTTTTCATTCTGGCAAAGGCAAGAGTCCACCTCGACGCCGATCATTCCGAAGACGATCGAGGCTTGCTTTTCGAAAGACTCGGGAGGAAAACCGTGGAGCGGTTTTATTGACCACACAACCGGAGAGAAAGCTTACATTTTGCCGCTCGAACCAGAATACGACGTTAACAAACACCTGCTCGGTGTCGAGCTTACGCTGCGTCACGCTGGGCAGCCGAACAACGCTCCCAACCTTCTCAATCCGACCGGAAATTGGCACGGCTTGCAAGCCTTTGACTTTAACGCCGACGATCTCGTCAATGGCGTGAGCAAGTCAGCATTTGGCGCTCGAAGGGCAATTCCGCTGGAGGCGATACACATCGTACTCGAGGTTACGATACTTAACGCGAAGGTCGAACGGGCGAAAAACGGGATCCGCGAAATCAACGAACTCAAGTTGTCGGTAGCTGTAAAAAATCTTCTGAGTTAAAAATCTGCCGATGAAACGTACCATTTCAGCGCTAATGCTGTGCTTCACATCCACTTGTTATTGTGTTGGTCGGCAATCCATTCCCTCTACGACCGAAGCTCCAAGACTTTATGAACTTTACAGTTGGCAGCAGCCAAAAGGGGATTGGAACTTCTGCCTCTTGCCAAGCCCAAGCGGCGTGAATATATCCGCCGAGGCGGTCTTCAGCGAAAAGTCTCGTTTGCGGGGGCTAACCGAACTCAAGCGGAAGGCGTCGCGGTTGACCGCCGGTTCCAGGATTGTCTGGATGGACCGCTTGCCCGGATACGCTAAGAACGAAAAGTTAGAGTGCCCACCTCGGAATATCGCCGATCTGGTTAGAGGATATTTTCAGCAGGGCCATTTGCAGCTGGAGGTTGCGGGATGTAATTCTCCTGCCGCATCAGCACCCTAGACGATCAAGGCCCGAACGAATAGCTGCGGCCTGTCTTATTCCGAGCGCAGCGCCTGCGTCACATCAATCCGCGCCGCGCGCGCCGCCGGCAAAAACGAAGCAATCACCGCCGCGCCCAGCAGCACCGCCGCCGAAATCACCACCGGCATCACGCCGGGCATGCGCACATCCGCTACATAGCTGCTTGCCACTCGCGCCAGGGCGTAACCGCACAACGCCCCGGCCACGATACCCACCGCGGCCATCAGCGCACCTTCCGCGATCACCGTCGTCAGCAAATTTCCCGGCTGCGCGCCCAGCGCCATGCGAATTCCAAATTCCCGCGTGCGCCCGCTGACCGAAAAAACCAAAACGCCGGCCACGCCGATCACCGCAATCGCCAGCGCCACCGCCGCGAATCCGCCGAATACCAAAGCGTTCAATCGATCCGGGGTCAGCACTTCCGCCCGCACATCTTCCAGCGTCGCCGCGTGCTCCACCGGCTGATCCACCGACAAATCACGGATGATGCGGGATATAGGATTCACCAGCGCGTACGGATTCCCGCTGCTGGTGTGCACGAACATTCGGCCGCCGCCGATTTCCTGGCCGAACGGGTGATACACGGTCATCGCCCGCCCCGGCACCACATTTTCATCGTCAATGTCCGCCGCCACTCCCACGATGCGCCGCGGTTCGGGACTCACTCCCACGAATTTCATGACCGGATCGGTCCACATCACCTGGTGGTTCACCGCGTCGCCGTTCGGGAACATCAGCTTGGCGATGCTTTGGCTCACGATCACCACTTTCTCGCCGTCTCGGCGGTCGGACTCGTCGAAATCCCGGCCGGCGACGATCGGCACGCCCAGCGCCGCAAAAAATCCCGGCGATACCGTCCTGAACATCGCGCTGGGATCTTCATCGCCCACGCCACGCGTGTGCCCGTCGGTAGTGAATTGAAATCCCGGCCCAAAAATATTTTTGTCGCGCCACGGAACCGCCGTGCCGATCGCCACCCGATCCACGCCCGGCAACGCCGCGATTTGCCGCATCGCCTCCTTATAGAATCCTTGAACCTGATCCGGCGTGCGTCCGTACGAAACCACCGGCACGTTGATCGCCAGCACGTGTTTGGTATCGAACCCGGTCTGCGCGTTGCGCAGCGAAAGCAGCGTCTTCAGCAGCATCCCCGCGCCCGCCAGCAACATGAAAGACGCCGCGATCTGCGTCACCGCGAAAATCCGCAGCCGCCGGCCCGTGCCGCCGGTCATGCGCGCGCTCCCGCTGGCCTGGCTCAATCCGTTCGAACTATCCGCTGAGGGTAGCCGCGGAATAAACGCCAACAAAACCGCCGCTACAATGGCCAGCAGCGCGCCCACCCACAACATGCTCGAATCGACGGTGAGGTCCAGCGCCCGCACCGAAAACCGCGAAGCATATCGCGACAGAATCGCCACCATCGGCCGCGCGCTGATCACTCCAAGCAACGCCCCGGCGCCGCACAACAAAAGACTGTCCGCCAGCAGCACTCGCCGCAACGATGCGGTGCTCGCGCCCAGCGCGGCGCGCATCGACAGTTCGCCTTCCCGGCGTACCGTGCGCGCCAGAATCAAATTGGCGGCGTTCGAACACGCAATGATAAAAATCAATCCCGACGCCGCCAGTAGCACCCACAAAATCGTTTTCGCGCCGGACGTCACCTGCTCGCGCAGTTTCACCGCGCCGATGCTGTAGTTCCCCTGTTTCGGATATGCCTCCGGATACTGGCTCTTCATCCCGCTATAGACCGTGTTCAGTTCCGCGCGCGCCCGCTCAATATCCGCGCCTGGAGCGAGCCGGCCAAAAAGATCGGTCATGCGGTGCACCCTGCCGGTGACCATCGTCGCCGAAAGATGATGCGGGCTGGTCACCACGTTCGCGATGATTTCCGTGTCCGCCGGGTAGGGTACCGACGGTTCCAACACGCCCACGATCGTGGCCGAGCGCGCTCCGCCAATGTCCCCCGAATCCAGTTTCAGATTTTTGCCGATGACCGCCGGATCGCGATTCAAAACCTTGGTCCAGAACCGGTAGGTCAGCACCACTGCACCGGCGGCGTTCGGGCCGTCATCGTGCGCGTCCAGCAGCCGGCCCAGCACCGGATGCAAACCCATCACTTCGAAATACGATCCGTCCACCACCCCCGCGCGCACTTCGCGCGGCTCGCCCAGCCCGATCATGCTGAATCCCACCACCGAAAAATCGCCGAATTCCTTAACCGTTTTCACCCGCGACTGCAGGTCCTGAATTTCCGGAACCGAGAACGACACGTTCTCGATGCCCATCCCCGGCGCGCTCTGCCGAATATAGATCAGCCGGTCTTCATCGCGATTGACCAGCGGGCGCAACAATACGCCGCGCACCACGCTGAAAATTGCCGCGTTCGCGCCGATTCCCAGCGCCAGCGTCAGCACCACGGTGATGGCCAGCCCCTTGGTGCGCGCCAGCGAACGCACCGCAACTTTCAGATCGCGCAGCAGCAATTCCGTTTCGAACATGGCGCTTCTACCTCCAGACGTTTCGACGAGGAAAGTCTCCCACGGTTAGCTTGTTAATTGCAAGTAATGCGCCTCATCAGGGCCTTCAGCCCGGCCAATTACCGGCCTTCACTATAATGACGAACGGCGCCGCCGGAACCGGACAAAAAGTTTAAGAAATCTTGGTAAATTTAGCGCGCTCGGCGCGCCAATCGGTAATGCTAAGCTCGCCACCCGCGCTATTGCGGCGCAGTAATCACCCGAATAGACTGCACCATCCGCACCCAACGCGCCGGCCGCTTGTCAAGCGGCGCCACTAGCCGCAACGGCCCAACTTTGCTGTCCAGCGCGTGCCCATCCACTTTATCCGCCACCAGAACATTCGAATCCTGAATCCCCGGATCGAGCTCCGCCAGCGAAAACACCACGCGGTATCCATCCGCCGCCTCGACCAGAACGTAAGTCGCCATCGCCGCGCCGCGCAAGTGCTCGCCCTGCGCCGCGCCGGCCAGCTTCAGCAAATCCGCCAAAGCCACG
>Ga0302228_10002669_pt1 | contig 11991 bp, 8 predicted proteins | sample II_Palsa_N1_2_FD_193519 | JGI IMG/M metagenome (GOLD analysis project Ga0302228, IMG submission 193519) | Peat permafrost microbial communities from Stordalen Mire near Abisko, Sweden - II_Palsa_N1_2 | ecosystem: Environmental > Terrestrial > Soil > Palsa > Peat permafrost | place: Sweden...
GACCATGACCTTTGATGAATGCCCGCAATTGGATGTGATTTGCGTACCCGGAGGCTCGGGTGTCGGTGCCTTGATGGAGGATCCGCAGACCCTGGACTTCCTCAACACGCAGTCCCATACGGCACGCTACGTGACCTCGGTCTGCACCGGCTCGCTGGTACTCGGCGCGGCGGGCCTGTTGAGGGGGCGCCGGGCGACGACCCATTGGGCCTACCACGACATGTTGTCCACTTTTGGGGCTATCCCGATTCAGGAGCGCGTGGTCCGTGATGGCAATCTGTTTACCGGTGGCGGGATCACAGCCGGGATTGATTTTGCCCTGACCCTGGCGGCAGAGCTGTACAGCGAGGCCGCGGCGCAGTTGGTGCAACTGCAACTGGAATATGCCCCTGCCCCACCGTTCAACGCCGGCCGGCCAGACACCGCACCGGCCCATGTGCTGGAGGAAGCCAACAGACGCACGGTTGAATCGCGCAAGACCCGCGGGGAGATCGTGGCGCGAGCGGCAGCACGGTTGGGTTGAGACTACCGGGATCGTTCTCCTGGGGAACGATCCCTCGTGTCGGCATAGGTCATACCACGGCCGATGATAAAGGCCATGTTCGGCCCCTGTGAGAGTCGCAGGACAGAACCTGCAAAAACAACAAGAGTCGCGCAGTCGATCATGCCCAAATCATCTGCTGGAAAAACCCGCAGATTAATCAGGCATTGCGAGAAAAAACAAAACCTGAATTGAATGCACCTGCTGGCCACCACCGACGCCACATCGCTGGCTAAAGCGTCCTCTTTACCTTGCCTGTCAAAAAAGTATTCCCTGGCGGCCAGGAGAATCCCCTTATTTTTTCCTACACTTCAAAAAGCCATCACTTATTCTCGATAAATCTGAGCAAAACCCTAAATAAGTCAACAAAATGTCGCACCGGGGGTATCTTATGATTCGAGGAGGCAAAAACCGAAAACCAAGTCAATTACTTGACAGGCTACCCGGCAAATGCCACCATTTAGCCACTATCTCGCAAATTCCCTGCAGTCCTTACACAGGCAATTGCGTTTTGCCTAGCGAAGCCGCTGTTCGAGTTGCTCCCTTTATAAAGTGATCCCTGTTTTATGTGGATGAGCAGCCGAATATGGAAAACCTGGTGGTGTAACGAGGGATGATTTATGAGTGAGAAGTCGTCGGTCGATAGCCTGTTTCTGACTCGTACCGGCTTTATTGAGTTTTTTGTGGTGTTCGTCAAATTGCTCCACGGTGTAACAGCGGTGTTGCCGGCTGTGGTCTTGTTGTTCTACCCACAGCCCATGGAAGCAGACCTGCGTAATCACTTCCTCGGCCTGCTGCTGTTTTTCGCGATTCTGACCATTATTCTGTTCCAGGCCCTGGGGGTGTATTCCGAGGAGCTGTTCAGCAATCGCCTGCGCTTTCGGGCCATGTTGGTGGCCTGGACGTCGGCATTCTGCATCCTGCTGTTCATGTATCAGATATTGCTGCTGTTCCCGCAGTTGAGCCCACGCAACCTGGCGTTCTGGTTCACCACCAGCCTGGTACTGTTTGGCGTTGAGCGCATCCTGATGCTGCGCCTGTATCGCAACCTGATGAAGAACGGCAAATACCTGCAACGCACGGTGATTCTCGGCTTCACCGACACCGCCGTGCACGTTGCCGAACACCTTTCGCGTAACAGTGATATCCGCTCCGGCCTGATTGGTTTTATCGACGACCGCACCGAGCGTATCCCCAAGGAACTGAGTAACCTGCCCCTGCTGGGCAATACCCGCGACCTGGAAAAACTGATCCGTTCCGAGCAGGTCAATCAGGTGATGATCACCCTGCCCTGGGCCGCCGAGCAGCGGATCAATGGGCTGGTCAAGCGCCTGCGGCAGATGTCCGTCAACGTCATGCTGGTACCGGACATGGCCGCCCTGCGCTATGGCCACAACCGCATCACTGATGTCGGCGGCATCCTGATGTTCAATACCTCCCAGTTGCCCCTGCGTGGCTGGTCGCCGTTTATCAAGCGCTGTGAAGACCTGCTGCTGGCCAGCATCGGCCTGGTGCTGTTGTCTCCGCTGATGCTGGTGACCGCCATCGCCATCAAACTCGACTCCAGGGGCCCGGTGCTGTTTCGCCAGAACCGCTTTGGCTACAACGACAATGTGATTCGGGTATTCAAGTTCCGCTCGATGTACACCGACCAGACCGACCATAACGCCGACCGCCAGACCACCCGTGAAGACCCACGTATCACCCGTGTGGGCCGGATCATTCGCAAGACCAGCATCGATGAGCTACCACAACTGTTCAACGTGCTGCTGGGCAACATGTCGATGGTCGGCCCACGCCCCCATGCCACCGCTACCAAGGCCGCCGGCATTCCCTTTGAGGAAGCCGTCAGCGAATACAGCTCCCGGCATCGGGTCAAGCCGGGCATCACCGGCTGGGCACAGATCAACGGCTATCGTGGCGAGACCGATACCCTGTTCAAGATTCAAAAGCGCGTCGAGTACGACCTGGAGTACATCTCCAAATGGTCAGTGTGGCTCGACCTGTACATCGTGTTCATGACAGTCCCTGCCGTTCTTTCCACTAAGGAAGTCTATTGATGAATACCCTCAACGGATTAATCCCCTGCATCATTTCCGGTGGTTCGGGTACTCGTTTGTGGCCAGTCTCCCGGCAGAACATGCCTAAGCCGTTCATGCGCATGCGCGATGACCAGAGCCTGTTGCAGAAGACCTTCTTGCGGGCCAGTCATTTGCCTGGCGTGGAAAACGTATTGACGGTAACTAACCGTGACTTGCTGTTTCGCACCCTGGATGACTATCGCGCAGTCAACAAGGCGCAGTTGGGTCTGGACCTGCTGCTGGAGCCCTTTGGCCGCAATACCGCTGCCGCCATCGCCGTGGCCGCGTTGCATGTGCAGGAACATTTTGGCGCCGATGCCCAATTGCTGGTGATGCCGGCTGACCACCTGATCCTCGATGAAAGTGCCTTCGCCGAGGCCGTGGCCCAGGCTCGCAACCTGGCCGAGGCCGGTTACCTGGTGACCTTCGGCATCCAGCCAGACCGTCCGGAAACCGGCTTTGGCTACATCGAACAAGGTGATGCCCTGAGCCAAGGGTTCCGAGTCAAGCGCTTCGTCGAGAAACCGGACCTGGCCACCGCCCAGACTTACCTGGATGGCGGCAAGCACTTGTGGAACGCCGGGATGTTCTGCTTCAAGGCCGGCACCCTGCTGGACGAACTGGCACTCCACGCCCCCGCCGTACTGGATGCGGCCAAGGCAGCCCTTGACCACAGCCAGACCCTGACAAACAACCACTCCCGCCAACGCGAACTGAACGCCGAAGGTTTCGGCACTGCGCCGGACATTTCCATCGACGTGGCGCTGATGGAGAAGTCCGCCCAGGTTGCCGTGGTGCCCTGCGACATCGGCTGGAGCGACATTGGTTCCTGGGAAGCCCTGCGCCAACTCACCCCCAGCGACGAACACGGCAATCAGGTCAATGGCGAAGCCATCCTGCATGACGTGCACAATTGCTACATCGACTCACCCAAGCGCGTCCTCGGTGCGGTGGGCGTGCGCGACCTGATCATCGTCGACACCCCGGACGCGATCCTGATTGCCGATGCCAATCGCAGCCAGGACGTGCGCTACATCGTGGCCGAACTCAAACGCCAGAACCATCCGGCGTTCAGCCTGCACCGCACCGTTACCCGACCGTGGGGCACCTACACCGTTCTGGAAGAAAGTACACGGTTCAAGATCAAACGCATTGTGGTCAAGCCCAAGGGGTCATTGTCCCTGCAAATGCATCACCACCGCAGCGAGCACTGGGTGGTGGTCAGCGGCGCGGCCATGATCACCAATGGCGACCGTGAAATCCTGCTCAACATGAACGAGTCCACTTATATTCCGGCCGGGCACAAACATCGCCTGACCAACCCCGGCATCATCGACCTGGTGATGATCGAGGTGCAGAGCGGCGAGTACCTGGGAGAAGACGACATTGTACGGTTTGACGACATCTACGGCCGGGCCCCCCTGGAAGTAAACCCCTGATGCGCACCTCGTTGATCATCCCCACCCGCAACGCGTCCAGCCATCTGGATCGACTGTTGCCCGCACTACGCATGCAAACCTTGCAGCCAGACGAAATGCTGGTGGTCGACAGCGCCTCAAGCGATGACACCGTGGCGCGCTTTCGCGAGTTTGGTGCACGGGTCGAGGTGATCGACGCTCGTGATTTCAACCACGGCGGTACCCGTCGGTGGGCCAGCGAACAGGTCGGCGGCGAAGCGTTGATCGTCATGACCCAGGACGCGATTCCCGCCAATGCGCAAACCTTCACCAACCTGATCGCTGAATTGCAGCTCGACCCGCTCAACGGCGTCGCCTATGGACGCCAACTGCCCCACCCCGGCGCCGGTGTACTGGGCGCGCAGTCACGGCACTTCAACTACCCTCCACAGAGCCGCAGCAAAAGCCTGGCCGATGCCCCCGAGCTTGGGATCAAGACCTGTTTCAGCTCCGACTCCTTTTCCGTGTACCGGCGCAGCGCCCTGGAAGCGGTGGGTGGTTTTCCGAATGATGTGATCGGCAGCGAAGACGCCTACGTTGCCGCGCGCATGCTGCTCGACGGCTACAAAGTGCGTTACGCCGCCACCGCCGAGGTTTATCACTCCCACGATTACGGTCTCATGGACGAGTTTCACCGCTACTTCGATATCGGTGTGTTCTACGGCCGTGAGCGGTGGATTCGCCAGGCGTTTGGCGACGCCGGCGGTGAAGGTAAACGCTATGTACTGGCAGAGCTTGCTGCATTACGTGAAGCCGGCGTGCTGTATCGCGCCCCCGAAGTGGTGGTGCGCAGTGCCTTTAAATTGCTGGGCTATCGCCTCGGCCACCTTGAACGCTACCTGCCTAAATCGCTCAAACAGCGCCTGGGCATGTACTCCACCTACTGGACTTGAGTCGTCATGAAGATTACCCACCGACGTTTCCGTCTTACCTTGCTCGGTCTCTTGAGTGCCTCAATCTGGCTGGCCGGCTGTTCGACCCCCGCGCGAGTGCCACTTCCTGATAATGACACGCTCAAGGCTGGCCATCAGGCAGCGCTGACCCTGGCCGACTTGCCTCCCGCGCAAGTGCTGATCCAAAGCGGTGACTCCCTGCGTATCGTTCGCGATGTCCAGGAGTCAGCAGACACCGGTGACATGAACGTCTTCGTGGTGCGCCCCGACGGCGTGATCTCGATGCCCAACATTGGCCGGGTCAAGGCCGCACTGCGCACGCCTGAAGACCTGGGCAAGGAAATCACCGAAAAGTACAAGCGTATTTACCGCGAACCGGCGGTGACGGTAAACATCGCCAACGCACCAAGCAATCGTGTGTTCATTGGCGGTGCAGTACCTAACCCGGCGTTCTTCAACTTGTCGGGCCAGGTCAGCGTGGAACAGGCGCTATTCAGTTCCGGCGGTGTGCTGCCCTCGGCGGACAGCTCCAACATTGCCCTGCTGCGCACTGGAGCCGACGGCAAGTACAAGCTGTACTACGTCGACGTGAGCAGCATGTTGAAAGACCCGACGCATCCGCTGGTGACATTGCAACGAGGGGATTTGATCTACGTGCCGCAGTCGGGTATTGGCGCCACGGTGGAAGCGGTGGATATGTACTTCACCAAGCTGTTTCCGGTTAACAAAGGGGTTGGGCTGGGCTTGAACTATCAGCTCAACAACACGTCCGGCAATACCACCTACAACCTCAGCCCATGATCATGGCACAGGCTTGGTATCACTCGAACCTGCTGATTCCATCCGGCACACAACACTTATTCAACGGAGTGATCCTGTGATCGAAATCCGCTCTCTACGCGACTTGCTGCGGTTGTTCTTTATCTTCCGCCGCGAATTCAAGCTGGCAGTGATCACCACCATCGTGGTCGCCGTGCTGGGTGCCTTCCTGTTGCCGGCGCGTTATGAATCCGACGCGCGCTTGCTGGTCAAGCCAGGGCGAGACAACACCACGGTGCCCATCGAAGCCGGCAACCGTCAAACGCTGATTGCCCCAAGCACCCAGCACGACCCGATCGTTGACGAGGAGAAGATGCTCACCGGTAGACCGATCGTGCACATCGTTGCCGAGCGCTACCTGGCCATGGCCTCCGAGCCGCCGCAAGGGTTCTGGAAGACCACCAAGTTCTACGCCAAGAAAGCCATCGGCAGCGTACTCGATGGCGTGCGCAGCGTACTGCAATTTATCGGCCTGGCCGAGAAGCAAAGCCCGCTGGAACGCCTGGCGACCAGTCTGGAGAAAAACTTCGAGGCCAGCCATGAGCCAGGTTCGTCGGTGATCGAGATTTCGTTCAAATGGGACGATCCAGTGGTTGCGCAAAAAATCGTCGAGACCTGGGTCGACGCCTACCTCCAAGAGCGTGCGCGGATCCTGGGGCGCAAGAGCCTGCATACCTTCTATGAAACCGAAGGGGCCAAGGTCGCCGCCACTATCCTGAGTCTCAAGGAAGAGCTGCAAGGCCGCTTGAAGCAAATCGATTCGATCAGTGTCCAGGCACGCCTGGAAAACCTCACCAGCCAGATCAACCGCATCACCGACGCCAAAGTCGGCGCGCAGAACCAGCTCTCGGGAATTCGCAGCTTCCTGATCAACGCCAGCCAACAGATCAAGAATCAGCCTGCCGAAGTGGTAACGATGCGGGAAGTCAGCCTCAACCCGACTCAACTGGACCTCAAGCGCCAGCTCAACACGTTGCAAGTGGAGCGCGCACGCCTGCTGCGCACTTACCTGCCGGGCACGCCACAAGTCAATCAGATTGAACAGAACATCCGTGACCTGGAGGCCTTGAGCGCCCAGGAGGCCACCCGCCTGGAACGCTCGCAGAACACCGCGCCCAACAGCCTGGTGATCAACGTCAAACAGCAAGTGATCGACGCCCAATTGCAGGAGCGCAAGCTGGCCGGGCAAATCGAAGACTACGACAAGACCCTCGAGACCCTGCGTACCGAGCGTGATCAGGTGATGACCGACGAGCCGGAGCTCAATCGCCTGACTCAACAGTTGCACACCGCCGAGAAAAGCTACGCGCTGTATTCCGAAAACCTCGAACAGGCACGGATCGACCACGAGCTGGACAGCAGCCAGATCAGCAACATTGCCTTGATCGAGCACGCCACCCTGAACCCGGCGCGGGTATTTCCAAAAAGCTTGCTGATTCTGCTGCTCACCATCCCCGCCGGCGTGGCCGTGGGCCTGCTGACCATTTACGTGTTGTACCTGCTGGACCAGCGCATCCACGACGGCACCCGCTTGCAGGAAGTCTTCCATGTGCCGCTATGGGGCAGCATCCCTGACATGCAAGACGCCACGCCTGCTGCCCTCACTGCCAGCATCTACCGCCTATACAGCCTGCTGCCCATTGACCGTATCGCCAGCGAGGGTTATGCCTTGGGCCTGACCTCGGCGCGCCATGGCGAAGGTGTGGGATTTATCATCGAACAGTTGCAGCAGTTGCTGGTGGAGCGAGGCCATCGGGTGACGGTCAACGGTGGCGAAGCGCCGCAGCCGGGTGAAGTCCTGCTGCTGGATGCCTCCGCTCTGTCATCCAACCCACAGGCGTTTTTGATCCTGCGCCGGGCCGACCAGATTGTGTTGGTGATCGAAGCGCGAACCAGTACCGTGCCGACCATCGAAAACGCTCTGTCGTTGTTGACCACGGCGTTCGGCAAGGTGGACGGCATTATCCTCAACCGTCGCCGTTTTGAAGTGCCGGCCAATGTCCTGGCACGCCTCAACAGCTGGCGCGGTGCAGCCTGATGCGCATCGTGTTATTGGCACCGCTGCCACCGGAGCAGACAGGTATCGCCGACTATGCTGCGCACTTGCGCAGCGCGTTGCGTGAGCAGGGCCTGGAAGTACTGACGCCCCTCGAAGGCTGTCAGAACCTGCCCGAGCAGTTGCGACGCCTGCAAGATTTTGACTGGAGCCGCGTCGACCTGGTCCATGCAGAGCTGGGCGGCGGACGCTTCGGCGAGTTCCAGGCCTTGGACTACTTGCGCCAGGCCCAACCACAACTGCCTCTGACTGCCACGGTGCATGATCCCGAGCGGCTGATCTGGCGCCGGGCCAAGTTGTTTTTCCCACTGACCTTGCTCGAACGCCTGCCCCGCCCGCTGCCTCAGGCAGCAGCCTTGTTGGCCGACCCGTTGACCCTGCACGAAGAACGGCGCCTGGCCAAAGGCATGCGTCGCCTGATCACCCTCACCCGCCTGGGCGGTGAGTGCCTGCGCCAGCGCATGGGCCTGCGCGCCGATCAGGTTGCTGTGATTGCCCATGGCAACCTGCCGATCGCTCCGGTGACCTTGCCACCGCTGCAACCGTTGCGCCTGCTGTATTTCGGTTTTATCTACCGTGGCAAGGGCATCGAGGATTTGCTTGAAGCACTGGCCCGTTCCTTGGCCGCTCATCCTCAGTGCCGTGGCCAGGTCCGCCTGACCCTGGCAGGAGGCACTGCACCGGAAATGACTTTCGACCCGGCCGGTAATTACCTGGACGGATTACGCCGACAAATCACCGCGTTGCACCTCAGCGATGTGGTGGACTGGCAGTTGGACCTGCCCTCGGTCGACATTCCACGCACGATCCAGGATCACCATGTAATGGTGCTGCCGTACCGGGAATCGAAAAAGCTCGGCTTTCTGGGGCAAATGCGCGGCACCAGCGGTGCACTGTCATGGGCCAACGCCTGCGGGCGCGGCGTCATCACTTCCAACGCACGGTCTTTCGCCGAAGAAGTGGCCGGCGGCAATGGCATCACCTACCAGCAAGGTGACATTGACTCATTGAGCGACGCCTTGAGCCATCTGATCCTGGACCCGCAACAGGCCCGCCAGTGGGCCGACCAGGCTGCCGAAATTGGCCGGCAACGCCAATGGGCCAACACTGCCCAGCGCTTTGCCGAGTTGTTCCAGGCCGTCTGCAAGGAACCTTCAAGATGAACACTTTGCCCCTTCGCCCGATGTTGCGTTACCTGCCCCTGGTAGTGGCCCTGGCCGTCGGCAGCGCACTGTTGCTGAGCGAGACGGTCGACGCCGAACCCATAAACCTGGCGCCAGAGCGCACAGTGGTGTGGAAAGACTTTCTGGGTGTGAACGCACACTTTCTATGGTTCAAGCCCGAGCAATACCGCAAGCAAATCAGCCAGTATCAAAAACTGGGGCTGGACTGGGTGCGGGTCGACCTGCACTGGGATCGCATGGAGCCCAAGGAGCAGGGCTACCAACTGAGCACCCTCGACGAACTGGACCGAACACTGACCGCCGAGAAAATCCACTCAGTGTTCTACCTTGTAGGCTCTGCGCCGTTTGTAACCACCGCGCCCAAGGGGGCGCCATTCCAGGACCAGTACCGGCCACGGGACTACAGCGTGTTTGCCCTGCGCCTGGCCATGCTTGCCCAGCGCTACCCGAACATCGACGCCTGGCAGGTGTGGAACGAACAGAACCTGCCCAATAACTGGCGCCCCGCAGTGAATGCCAAGGAGTATGGACAGTTGCTGCTGGCCAGCCACAAGGCGCTGAATATCGCCGCACCGGGCAAGACTCAGGTCATGGGCGGCATGGCCTACTACAGCCAAATGCCACCACGTGGCAAAAGCCTGATGTTCGAAGCACTCGGAGCACTTGGGGTCCAGAACCTGGGCATGGTCGCGGCCTATCATCCTTACACAATGACCCCGGAAACCGACGAGCCGGGCAAGAACGAAGTACTGCTGCGGGGCAATCAGCTCAATGCGACGCTGCACAACGCCGGCATCAAGGATGTGTGGGCGACCGAATGGGGCTGGTCCAGCTACGCCGGGCCCAGGGAACTGCAGGATCTGGTCGGCGTCGACGGCCAGGCCGATTTTACCTTGCGCCGCCTGGCACTGATGGCGACCCAGGATTACCAGAAAATTTTCCTGTTCGCCCTTTCCGATCTCGACGAACGCGCCTCGGTACGGGACCAGCACTACGGCTTGCTGGACCTCAAGGGCGAACCAAAACCGGTCTATACCGCCCTCTCCCGCTTCCTCGAAACCACCGGCCCGAGCCTCAAGCCCGGCATCACCCCCGTACTCAAGGAGCTGCCGGATACGTTCTACAGCGTGTCCTGGACCCGTGCCGACGGTAAACACTTGCTGATGTACTGGAGCGCCAAAGGCACTCATATCAGCCTGCCCGAGGTAAAGGCAGCCGAACTGCTTGACCCGCTGACAGGCGCCAAACAAACCCTTACCGACAACAATGGTATTCGCCCAGCGGTGAAACCGACGTTACAGATACTGGTGTGGTAGCACGCCCAGGCATGGAGAGATGCACGTGAGAATCCTGTGGATTGTGCCCTATCTGCCGTGGCCCATGACCAGCGGTGGCAAGACCCGGCAATACCATTTGCTGCGCACCTTGAGTGAGCGTGGGCACCGCATCACCTTGCTGGTGCAATCAAAAATCGAAGCCGATGCAGCGGTGCGCGAGGCCCTTGAACCCATGTTGGAGCGGCTGATCGTGGTCCCTCGCCGCCCGCTGAAACACCCCATGACCCTGCTCGGCGGCCTATTTGCGCCCTGGCCGCTGCTGACCACGGTCAACGGCCTGTCAACGCCGCTGAGTGAGCAATTTGCTGAGCTGTTGACGCAACCCTGGGACGTGATTCAGGTAGAACACAGCTACAGCCTGCAACCACTGCTCAAGACATTGCAGGAGCAAACCAGGGATTTCATCCTCACCGAACACAACCTGGAGTCGAGCCTGGGAGGCGCCACCTATGATCGCTTCCCAGCCTGGGCCGGCCTGTTTGTACGCTACGACCAATGGCGGTGCCGTCAGTGGGAACGCAAGGTCTTCGCCGCCGCCCGCCATGTCATCGCCGTGACGCAGGCCGATGCCCAAGCCATAGGTCAGCTCACATCGACGCCAGTCAGCGTAGTGGTCAACGGTGTTGACAGTCGCGCCTTCGCCGAAGTGACCAACGATCCACACAGCCTGCGTCTGTTGTTTGTCGGCAACTATGAATACGCGCCCAACCTGGATGCCGTGCAATGGCTGCTCGATGACATTTTTCCCCGTGTCTGGTTGCAGCGCCCGGATGCCCGCCTGGCCATCGTCGGCTATGGTTTGCCCGAAGAATGGCGCAGCCGTTGGCCAGACGAACGCGTCGAATGGCTGGGATTCGTTCCCGACTTGACGATCCTGCAACGCCGCTGCGCGGGTTTCGTCGCAGCGTTGCGCCATGGCGGCGGTTCCAAACTCAAGGTACTGGAAGCCATGGCCGCCGGGCTGCCGTTGGTCAGCACTGCTCAAGGCGCATCGGGGCTGGCGATCCGTGCCGACCATCACTACCTGACGGGCGAAAGCGCTGGAGCCTTGGCCGACGCCATTGTCCGCCTGCTCGACCAACCCGTTCTGGCTCGACAGCTGGCCGACGCGGCCCGCGAGTACGCGCGCAATTTCCACGACTGGGCGGTAGCCGGCAACGAGTTGGAACAAATCTACAGCACCTTGCCCCCCCATCAGGAGCATCCAGCATGCGCGTAGCCCTGGATTATCGTCCCGTCACGGTCGCGCCTTCGTCGGGTATCGCCCGTCAAGTCAAGGCTCTTGAGCAAGCGCTGCGCCAGGGCGACGACATCGAGGTAGTGTTGTTCAGTGAAGCACCGTTGGATCATCCCCTGCGTGAGACGACAATTTGCCCGCCTTGGGCCAGCCCTCTTGACGGTCTGCAACGGCCGCAGGTACGCCTGCGTTTTGAGCGTAGATTCTTGCCACAGGCACTCCACCAACAGCGTATCGATCTGTATATCGCCACCGCTAATATGGGCTTGCCCCTGGGCCGTAAACCCGCAGGCACTCGCTACGTACTGATCCTCCATGACCTGTTTCAACTGACCCAACGCAATTTCCATCGTTCGAAGTTGAAGGCCCTCGCCTACCGTTTAATC
>Ga0302228_10002670_pt1 | contig 11986 bp, 3 predicted proteins | sample II_Palsa_N1_2_FD_193519 | JGI IMG/M metagenome (GOLD analysis project Ga0302228, IMG submission 193519) | Peat permafrost microbial communities from Stordalen Mire near Abisko, Sweden - II_Palsa_N1_2 | ecosystem: Environmental > Terrestrial > Soil > Palsa > Peat permafrost | place: Sweden...
CCCGGCCTCGCTGCGATACAGTCCCGCGCGCAGCAGCGGACCTGTCGCGAGGTCAAACGGTTCGCTCGCCAGTGCGCGTGCTGCCGCATCTATCTGCGTAGCGGCCGGCGACGCTTCGCGCCAGTCGAGTTGACCCCGCCCATCGATCCACTGCTCGACCCGCCCCGCTTCATCCGCAACGAAACGCGTGCGCAGCACCTCATGCCGCGCCATGATCGCTTCCAGACTCGCGCGCAGCGCGTTCGCCTCCACCTGACCCGTCAGCCACAAACCACCGGCCACATGATAAGCACTGCTTTCCGGTGCAAGCTGCCACATGAACCACTGCCGCTGCTGCGCGTACGAGACCGGCAACGCTTGCTGCGCCTCTCGCTCACGCGCCAGAATCGGCAACTGCGCCGGCGTCACGCCCTGCTCGTTCATCTTCTGCCAGAACAGGCGGCGCTTCTCCGGCGTCAATCCGATGAAGCGCTCGGCGATGCGTCGCGCGGTATCTTTTTCCATGAATCAGCTCAAAGGGTATCGATAAAGAGGTCCAGGCCGCGCAGTGCCTCGTCGTTGCCCTCGCCGTCGCGGGCGCGCTCGATTGCCGCAGCCTGTTCATGCAGCGTCGCCGCTTCGAACAGCGCGGCGAGCGGCAGGCTGGCGTTCAGTTCAAGCGCGATGCGCGCGTTCAGACGCACGGCGAGCAACGAGTGGCCGCCCAGCGCGAAGAAGTCATCATGACGGCCGATGCGCGCAGTCCCTAACAACGCGGCCCAGATCGAAGCGAGTTGCGTCTCGGCGCCCTCGCGCGGCGCTTCCCACGGTACTTCGCTCGCGGTTTCCGCCGATGGTTGCGGCAATGCGCGCCGGTCCACCTTGCCGTTCGCGTTCAGCGGCATCGCCTCAAGCGGCACGATGCGCCACGGCACCATGTAGTCCGGCAGGGTCTGCGCAAGCCGCGTGCGCAGCGCCGCCGCGTCAAGCGATTCCCCCACCGCATAGGCAATCAGCCGGCCGTCGTGCGCTACCACCACCGCTTCGCGCACACCGCTCTGAGCAGTCAGGGCCGCCTCGATCTCGCCCAGTTCGATGCGGAAGCCGCGGATTTTCACCTGATGATCGAGCCGGCCCAGATAGTCGAGCGCACCATCGGCACGCCAGCGCACCAGATCGCCGGTCCGGTACAGACGCGCGCCTTCGGCGGCGCCAACCGCGCCGAAGGGACACGGTACGAAGCGTTCGGCCGTCAAGCCCGGCCGGCCCAGGTAACCGCGCGCGAGCCCGGCGCCGCCGAGGTACAGCTCGCCGGGCACACCCTGCGGCACCGTCTCCATCCGCGCATCCAGCACCCAGGTCTGGGTTGCGGCAATTGGCCGGCCGATCGGCACCGGACGTTCTGCCTCCGCGACACAGGTCCAGGCGGTCACGTCGATGGCCGCTTCGGTCGGACCGTAGAGATTGTGCAAGGCCACTTCCGGCAATGCTTCGGATACCTTCAGTTGCAGGTCCGCCGGCAACGCTTCGCCACTGCAGACGATCCTCTTCAGCGCATCGCCGCAGCGCGCCGCCTGTCCGCTCGCGATGAACGCCTGCAGCATCGACGGCACGAAATGCAGCGTGCTCACCCGGTAGTCGCAGATCGCCGCCGCCAGCCGCTCGGGGTCGCGATGGGCGTCGGGAGCGGCAATCGCCAGACGCGCACCAATCATCAAGGGCCAGAAAAATTCCCATACGGAGACGTCGAAACCGAACGGCGTTTTTTGCAACACCGTTTCTCCACGCATCAGGCCGTACGCTCGCTGCATCCAGACGAGACGATTCCACAACGCGTCATGACGATTGCCCACGCCTTTAGGACGGCCGGTCGAGCCGGACGTGTAAATCACGTAGGCGAGATTCGCGCCATGCAACGGCACGTCGTCGAGATTGGTGCTCGCATAGGATGTCGTGTCGATCGACGCCAGGTCGGCGCAACGCACGTCATTCATCTCGGGCAAGGCGACGCCGTGCTGGCTCAACAACAAGTCGATGCCGCTGTCGCCGATCATGTAGGCGAGACGCTCCGCCGGATACGACGGATCGAGCGGCACATACGCCGCGCCCGCCTTCATGATGGCGTAGAGCGCAATCACCATCTCGAGCGAACGCTGCGCGGCCACGCCGACGCGCGATTCGACGCCCACACCTTGCGCGCGCAACCAACGCGCAAGCTGATTGGCTCGCGCGTTCAGTTCGCCGTAGCTCAGCACCTGCGAGCCGAACAGCAGCGCGTCATCGTCGGGATGCGCCGTCGCGTGATGCTCGAAAGCGCGGAACACCGGCTCGTATCCGACATAGCGCGCCGGATTCCGGCTCCAGCCCACGAGTGTCGCGCGCTCCGCGTCGTCGGCGAGCGCCACTGCGTCGACTGCTTCGTGCAGTCCATCGGCACGCTGCGACAACGCTTCGAGCAGCCGCTGATAGTGGCGCGCCATCCGCTGCACCGTCGACTCGTGAAATAGCTCTTGCGCGTAGGTGAATTCGAGCGTGAGGCCGCCGTCCTCTTCATCGCGCGTATCGAGCATCAGTTCGAATTGCGCCATCGTGCCCGGCAGGCGGTACGGTTCGATCGACAACTCCGGTAATTGCTTCAGTACCCGCCAATCGCGTCGCTGGTGATTGAACATCACCTGAAACAGCGGATTGTGGCTCAGACTGCGCTCGGGGCGCAACGCGTCCACTAGTACGTCGAAGGGTAGATCCTGGTGGTCCTGGGCGTCCTCGGCTGCGTTGCGCACCTGGGACAGCAGTGCTTCCAGGGTGGTCGAGCCATCGATCCGGCTACGCAGCACCTGAGTGTTGACGAAGAAGCCGATCAGCGGCTCGGTTTCGACGCGGTTGCGGTTCGCCACTGGCACGCCCACGCGGATGTCGCCCTCGCCGGTATAGCGATGCAGCAGCGCCTGGAACGCGGCCAGCAGCACCATGAACGGTGTCGTCGAACTGCGCTGCGCGCGCTCGCGTACCGCCTGGGCCAGTTCCGCCGGCAGTGTCACGCCGTGACGGGCCGCCCGATACGATGCGTGCGCCTGGCGTGGCGCGTCCGTGGGCAACGCCAGCACCGGGTGTGTCTCGCCCAGCGTCTTGCGCCAGTACGCCAGCTGCTTTTCACGTTCGCCCGCTTCGAGCCATTCGCGCTGCCACGCGGCATAGTCCGCGTATTGCACCGGCAGCGTTGCCAGCGACAGCGGTTCGCCCAGCACGGCCGCGCGGTAATGCGCCACCAGTTCCTCCAGCAGCACCTGAACCGACCAGCCGTCCGAGACGATGTGATGCAGCGCCAGCACCAGCAGGCTACGCCCGGCCTCGCTGCGATACAGTCCCGCGCGCAGCAGCGGACCTGTCGCGAGGTCAAACGGTTCGCTCGCCAGTGCGCGTGCTGCCGCATCGATCTGCGTAGAGGCCGGCGACGCTTCGCGCCAGTCGAGCTGCCCCCGCATATCGATCCACTGCTCGACCCGCCCCGCTTCATCCGCAACGAAACGCGTCCGCAGCACCTCATGCCGCGCCACGATCGCTTCCAGACTCGCACGCAGCGCGTTCGCATCCACCTGACCCGTCAGCCACAAACCACCCGCCACGTGATAAGCACTGCTTTCCGGTGCAAGCTGCCACATGAACCACTGCCGCTGCTGCGCATACGAGGCTTCCGTGCGAGTACGGGCCGCATCGGGCAGGCGCTTGATCGACGCCGGCCGCTGGTTGTCCTGCTTACCCGCCACGGCCTTCGACGCTGCGTGCAGCGCGAGTTCTGCAAGCGTCCGACGCTCGAACAACTGCTTCGGTGTCACCCACAGGCCGGCCTTGCGTGCCTTCGCGACCACTTTGAGGCCGAGGATCGAATCGCCGCCAACCTCGAAGAAATTCTGCTCACTTCCGATCATGCCTGGCTCGATGCCCAGCACATCCGCCCAGATCTGCGCCAGCGCAACTTCGGCTGCACTGCGGGACACATCGGCGTTGTCGGCGTGATCGTCGTCGGTGTTAGGTGCGGACTTTGCCTCCAGGTGTGCGGCCAGTGTCGCTCGCAATGCGGCACGGTCGAGCTTGCCGTTGGCGTTGAGCGGAAGCGCAGCGAGTGCGATCGCCTCCGCCGGCATCATATAGTCAGGCAGCGTGCGTGCAGCGTCCGCCATAACAGCCTCCAGCGCGCGGCTCGACACGACGAAAGCGGCCAGTCGCTTGCTCGAGATCGAAGCCGAGGCCGGGGTCGATTCGTACACGAGTGCCGCTGCGTTCTGCACGCCGTCCACAGCGCGGATCGCGCGTTCGACCTCGCCGGGCTCGACCCGGTAGCCGCGCACCTTCACCTGGTCGTCCACCCGTCCGAGGTATTCGAGCAGACCGTCCGCAGCGAACCGGCCGCGATCGCCGGAACGATAGAGCCGCGCGCCCGGCACCTGCGGGTCGGGCACGAAGCGCTCCGCCGTGAGACCCGCACGACCGTGATAGCCGCGCGCGACACCCGGGCCGCCGAGATACAACTCGCCCTCGGCGCCCCGAGCCACCGGCTCCATCCGTTCGTCCAACAGATAGATGCGGGCATTGGGCAACGGCGCGCCCAGCGGAAGATCGCGGGCCGGCTCCGTGGTATCTGCGAGCGCATGCATCGCGATGCCCACCGTGGTTTCCGTCGGACCGTAGTGGTTGAAGATGCGGCATGTGGGCTTGAGCGCACGAAGCCGTTCGAGTAGCGCAGCGGAAGTCGTCTCGCCGCCGACAATCAGTGCCTGGCCCGGCAACACGTCTCGGGAACGCGCCGCGGATAGCAGCGCGGCGAGGTGGCTCGGCACGATCTTCAGTATGCCGATTCGATTTTCGGCCATGTAGCGCGCAAAACCGTCCGGATCGAACGCGAGATCCTGCGCCAGCAGATGCAGCGTGTGCCCCGAGCACAGCGCGCCGAACAGCACCGTGTGACCGAGATCGGCGGCAGGTGTCGAGACCATCGCGAACGATGCGTCAGCGTCGACCCGCAAGGTGGCAAGCATGCCATAGACGTAGTTCGCGAGGGCGCGCTGCGTAATCACTACGCCCTTTGGTTCGCCGGTCGAACCCGAGGTGTAGATCATGTAGGCGGCGCTGTCTGCGTGGGCTGCGCGGCGCTTGTGTGATACGGACGCGCCCTGCGATGGTTGCGACTGCAACGACCGCAGCGATTGCAGCGAGGTCACGAAGTCGTAGCGCAGCGCCAAGGTATCGATGCGCAAATCGACAAGACCCGTTGGCAATGCCCCAGCATGCAGCAACGCGACCGCCCCGCTGTCCGCGATCTGCGCAGCGATGCGCGCCGACGGTGTCTGCGGATCGAACGGCACCCAGGTTGTGCCCGCCTTGAAGGCTGCCAGCATGCCGAGCACCTGCTCGATCGAACGCCCTGCCAACACGCCGACGCGCGCTTCGCCACCTACACCCAATACGTCGAGCTGGGCGGCGAGCGCTTCGGCTGCGGCGTCCAGCGCGCCGAATGTCACGCTGCGCTCGCCGTCGTATACGGCGATGCGGTCGGCGCAACGCGCTACGCTTGCATTCCACAATGTCAGGACGTCATGCGCGGCATACTCGCCCGGTTCGCCTGACGCGGCGGATACGGCGAGGGCGGCTTGTGACTCGTCTGAGCGGTGCGGCGATGACGGCAGCGCCGACGCCTCGGTATCATGCGCACCCAGTTCCACACCAGGTGCTTCAACGAGCCGCTTCGCAAGCATTGCGAACAACTCAGCAAAGCGCGCCGCAAACGTCGCATCGAAAAGCGCATCGTCGTAGGCGAGCAGACAGTCGACTGTCGTACCCGAATCGGTAAAGTCGAGCGCGAGGTCGAAATGCGGTGCGTCGTTCAACAGAACACTCAGTTGCGCTTCGAGCGGTGCAAACGCGGCTTCAGCAAAGGGCTGCTGCTCGGTCAACTTGACCTGAAACAGCGCCGCACTATTGCTCGCGCGATTCGGCAGCAGCGCACTCACAAGCCGGTCGAACGGGACGTCCTGATGTTCCTGCGCAGCGAGCACCGTCTCGCGCACGGCATCGACGAGTGCGCCGAAGTCGCGATGCAGGCTCATGCGTGTGCGCAGAACCTGCAGATTGATGAAGTAGCCCACCATCGACTGCGCTTCGGGCCGTTTGCGCAGCGAGAGCGGCGCACCGACGCGGATATCGTCCCTGCCGCTCAAACGCTGCAACACAGCGTTCAAGACCGCGAGCATGGTCATGAAGAGCGACGCGCGGCGGGTTCCGCCAAAGCGCTTCAGCTTTGCAGCGGTGTCGGCGGAAAGCGAAAAGGTCAGGCTGCGCTGATGCCCTGCGAGATCTTCGGCGCCTGCGAGGCGGCTAGCAGGTCGCGCAAAGAGTTGCGCTGCCGCTGCGGGATCGCTGTCCGTGGCAAGTTGATTGCGCCAGTACTCGAGCTGGCGCGAGATCACGTTCGTGTCGAGCGTCGCCCGCTCCCACGTAATGTAGTCCGCAAACTGCAACGACGGCGCCGTGCCGGAAGTCGCCGCATCCGGCGGAACTCGTTGTGCGCGATAGGCCTCAGCCAGCGACGTAAGCAACACGTTCACCGACCAACCGTCCGCGATGATGTGATGGAGCGCGAGCAGCAAACGGTACTCGTCACTACCGGTGCGAACCAGGTGAGCACGCAGCAGTGGTCCGTATTCGAGATCGAATGGCTGGCGACCGACCTGCTGGATCAATTTATCGAGCGCTGCCTGTTGCTCGACGGAAGAGCTCGCGTCAATCCGCGTCACCGGTAACGGAATTCGTACGCTGCTATCGATGATCTGCAGCGGTTCACCGTCTTCGCCGAGCGTGAAATGCGCGCGCAGGATCTCATGGCGACGCACGAGCTCGTCGAACGCGCGTTGCAATGCCGGCACGTCCAGTTCGCCGGACAAACGTAGTTCGCCGCTCATGTTGTAAGCAGCACTCGCAGGGTCCTGGTGCCACGTGAGCCAGAGGCCGCGTTGTGCATCCGAGGCGCGCGATATCAGACGCTGCTCGTCAGGCAGACGCACCGGTGCAAGCTCCTGCGCAGCGGCGCCATGCATGCTTTTCTGCTCGATCAGCGCCGCGGCGTCCTTCAGAACGGGCTCGCTAAAGACATCACGCAAGGTGTAGTCGACGGTCCAGTGTGCACGGGCAAGGGCCGCCACTTGCACCGCCGCGAGCGAATTGCCACCGAGCGCGAAGAAACTGTCGTCAGGTGCAGGCCGCTCCTGCGGCAAGCGCAATACGTCGCGCCACAGCGTCGCAAGCGCCTGTTCGGTGCCGGTCAATGGTGCACACGGCGCAGAAGACGCAGACACCGCTCCAGCATCTCCCGGCGACGGCGTTTCTTCGATACGAGTCGAGGCTGCGCCCGCCTCACCCGACGCAGCCACATCGACCCGCCGCCCCTGCACAAAATACGCATACGCATCCAGCGAACGCTGCTGCCAGCCACGTCCGCATGCCGCGCGTTGCACCTTGCCACTCGATGTCTTCGGCAGTCCACCCGGATTCAGCAGCACAACGACGCTCGCCGGTTCGCCGCAAGCCAGCGCAACCGCTTCGCTCAGCGCCGCGGCAATCGCTTCAGGCGACGCGAGCTTCTGCATGTTGCGCGACACTTCCGCCGCAATGCCGATTCCCTCCTGAGCATCGACTTCCACCGCAAATGCCGCAACACGTCCGCGCCTTACCAGTTCGACCTCGCGTTCAATCACAAGCTCGAGATCCTGCGGATACAGATTACGGCCGCGCACGATCAGTAGATCCTTGATGCGTCCGGCGACATAGAGCTCGCCGTCGTGCAGGAAACCCAGATCACCCGTGCGCAGCCAACGCGCCCCATCGCGCTCGACAAACGTGCGCGCGGTATCTTCAGGCCGCCGCCAGTAACCAGCCGCGACACTCGGGCCCTGAACTAGAACTTCGCCGATCTGCCCGGCCTCAAGCACGGCACCGCTCGCGTGATCGACAATGGCCAATGCGTGACTGCTCGCAGGCTTGCCACAGGAGACGAGCGGTACGCCGTCAGCATCCTGTTCGGCCCGCCCTGCCGCCAGTTCAGTCGCCGAGAACGACGGCGCCCGCGCTCCATCGCCCCGCGCGACACCGCTCACATACAGCGTCGCCTCAGCCAGGCCGTAGCACGGAAACAGCGCGTGAGGATCGAAGCCGATACCTTCGAAACGCGCGGCAAACGCATCCAGCGTCACCTTGCGAACCGGCTCCGATCCGGAAAACGCTAGCCGCCAGCACGACAGGTCGAGCGCCGCGCGTTGTTCGTCACTGACGCGATCGGCGCACAACCGGTACGCGAAATCGGGACCGCCCGAGATCGTGCCGCGATGGCGTGCAATCGCTTCGAGCCAGCGCACCGGCCGCTCCAGAAAATACTGCGGCGACATCAACACCAGCGGAATGCCGCTGAACACGGGTTGCGACAGCGTGCCGATCAGCCCCATGTCGTGATAGAGCGGCAGCCAGCTCACGAACACGTCGTCGTCGCGAACGCCGAGGCCTTCGCGGATCGCCACTTCGTTGGCCCACAGGCTGCCGTGCGTGACCATCACGCCCTTCGGAGCCGAGGTCGAGCCGGAGGTGTACTGCAAAAAAGCGACGTCGGAGGGATGTGCGCGATGCGGCTCGAAAGCGTCCGTATCGACGCGGATGAAATCGAGCGCATCCACCGCAATGAGTTCGGCACGCGGCGCGATGGCCGCGAACGCGTCGCGAAGTTTGCCGGCGAGTGTCGCGGTCGTCAGGATGAAGCTCGCGCCGGCGTCGGCGGCGATCGACTCGAGGCGCGCCAGATGTTGTCCGCGCAACGATTCCGGCGGATAAGCCGGCACAGCGATGATGCCCGCGTAGAGGCAAGCGAAGAACGAAGCGACGTAATCGACACCGCTGTCCATCAGCAGCAGCGCGCGTGGAGGAGTGTCGTTATCGCGGCCATCCGGTTCGGCACGCACACCACCCGCACCACCCAAACCACCCACACCACGCAGACGCGCACCAATCGCCCGAGCGCGCCGGTCGAGATCAGCGTAGTTATAGCGGGTCTCGCCAGCCGCATCGAGCGTTACCAGCGCGGTCTCCGTCGCACGCGACGCACTCAGCGCGCGCAGCCGTTCGATCATGTTCTCAGTCATTTCACCATCTCGTATGACACGCCGCGCCTGCTGCGGCGATGCAGGCGGCACGCCGCCCGCCTGCTTATTCTTCGCCGTGCTCGCGACGCTCGTGCTCGCTGTCGGCCAGATGCCGGTGCTCGGCCCCATGCCGCGTCGCATGCGGCGCAAACGGACTTTCGGCCGCAGCCGCTGCACGCGGATGCCAATGCGTGTAGCTGCCGTGAGCGAACCCGGACACCTTGTCGATCGATGCATCCGGATGCGTCGAGGTATGAGCCGGCACGGCGGCCGCAACCTGCGCGGCCTTCTCGCGCTGACGCTTCAGGAATGGGCAACGGTCGTCGGCAGGCAGGTTGGCATCGTCGAGAAAGTACTGCTTCCACTCCAGATTGCCGGGGTCGCCGTAAAAGCCGAGATCGGGATGCGCGGAAATTTCGTCCCACGTTTCGAGGCGCTTGCGCACCTGATTGCGCGCTTCACGCCCAATCACCTTGTTGGTGATCGTGTCGACGAATACGCTACGCGGCTGGAACAGCAGCACCATGCCGGGCCCCAGATTGCGGCTATGCCGCAGACGGAACGACGGGCATGCGCAGACCACGAAGGTCTCCACGCCGGCAAACGAAAACTCCCAGTCCTCGTGCGACGGCTCGGGCTGCGCATCGGCCTTCGGATCGGGGTCGACGTCGTGCAGATGCTGCAGGATGCTCCAGAACCACGCGTGATACGCCTCATGCGTGAGCGGTTGCGCATCCGGCTCGAAGAAGATCGCAATGTTGTTCTTGCGGTATTGCGGCAGCGTGACCAGCTCCGCGAACGTTTGCATCGTCGCCGGCAGATCGCGAATGTCCTTGCCGTTCACGTATGAATAGAACATCTCGCCGCGCTTTTCGGCGATCGTGCCGAAGAAGCACGGATACGCAGGGTCCATTACGTGCGTGCACAACGTTTCATACGAAGCGTCGAGCCACGCCGGCGGATTCGCCGCCGCGCCGGTCGCGCGGCCGGCGATGATCCGGCTCTTCCAGTCGCCGGGGTCGAAGCCGTCGCCGAGCGACGCTGCCTCGTGCGGATTCGACACGTGCGATGCAGCAAGCTGCACCCCACCGTCCACGGTTCCCTCATTTGATCGCATCTTCAAAGTCCTTTGTCGTCACACACGTCTGCATCGCGCAGCGGCGAGCGGGCCGGCACGCGTCCTCGCGGGCGCGCGTCAACTGCGATATCGGTCTGCGGGGGAACCGGCGCCCTGTCCCAGGCGTTCCGGCATTCAGGAAAGCAGCGGCGGTTGGCGTCGTCTGCGATTGCTCGCGACGTCTGCCGCCGCCGCGGCGCTCCGGCCGCGGCCGTCGCGTCCAGTTCGGCGACCAGCGCCTGAACCCAGTCGTCCGGGATGATCGGCTGGTGGTAGGTGCACTCACCCGAAACAACGGTCGAGCCATGCAGGCGCCCGTCGGGGATCAGCACCATGTCGCCTTCGTTCATCTTCAGTTGCATGCCGACGTTGCCCCAGAACAGCATTTCGCCATCCTGAATGGTCACGAGCCGGTGGTCGTTGTGCACGTGAGTGGTCGAACACATCTCATGCGGTTCGACGAAGGTTTCGCGGTCGATGCCGGGGCACTCCGCGTCGATGCGCGTGCTGATGCGATGCGCGAACTCGACGTAACGGCGAATCGACGACAGCCACAGCAGTTGTTCGCCGAGATCCCAGCGACCGCGCTCGGCAAGCCGCTCGGCGGCCGCCACGCCCTGCACGGTCTGGGCGAAAGCCGCCGCACCGAACTCGTCTTCGATGCCCTGCAACGCCCGCGTGAAGCGCGACACCAGTTCGGCTTTGCGTTCGGCCGCATCGCCGCGGCGTCGCCCGGCGGGCTGCAAATGCGCACACGCACGTTCGAGCGCGAGGCCGAACGCCAACCACTCGGCTTGCGCGGCAAAGGCCGCACCGGCGAGTGCGAACGCGCGATCCGGCCGGCGTCCCAGCGCATACAGCAGATTGCACTTCGCCATGCTGGTGGGCAGATAGAACTGCCAGTAAGCGTGTTGCTGACGCGTCACGCCGCAGGCACCTGCTACCCGCTGCAACAGCGCGTCGTCAGGCAGATCGCCCTCGAGCGTGGGCCGCAGGTCGGCCGGCAACATGTCGAACAGGCCGCTCGCGGTAGCACGGGCGAGCGCACTGCGCTTCGACGGCGCCAGAGCCCAGCGCTGGACCATGATGAAGCGCAGTCCTTCCTCGAGGTAGTCGTTGCGCATGAGCCGCTCGAACGTCTCGCTCCAGAAGGCGGTTTCGTCGTCGACGATACGGGCAAGCCGCGCGCTCGCCGCCGCGGCCTCCGTTTCGATGACGTGGTCCTGCGCGAGATATTCGAACGCGTAGGCTTCGAGGAACGGGGCAAGCTGCGCGCCACGTACCTGCACCTCGTCGCGGTAGAACTCGCTGAAGTGCTGCCATTCCAAGGCGTCCGCACTGCGCGGCAGGCGCGCGATGCCCAGCTCGTAGATCGACAGCAGCGTCCGGTTCGAAGCAAGCGACGGCAGGCGGCTCACATTGTGCTGACGCACCGGCTTGGCGAATTTCAGAAACTCGAAGTCTTCGGGACGCAACGGGCGGCGGTGATAGTCGTCGTCAAGCAGCAGCTCGTCGACGGTGGCGCTGCGAAACGAGTGAGCAGCGGCGAACTGCTTGATCAGTTCTACGTATTGTTCGCTCTTGCCGGCGAACGGCGCAAAGTCGAATAGCAAAGGCGTAGCTTGCGTCATGGCAATAGTTCCTGTGAATGACTCGGAAGTGGACGGCGCAACGATGCCGGCATGGCGTGCGGAGCGTGCTTCACAATCCG